>JGI26061J44794_1000484_pt1 | contig 17882 bp, 17 predicted proteins | sample MarorgKNORR_S2LV_5_FD_44794 | JGI IMG/M metagenome (IMG submission 44794) | reverse complement strand
ACCTGGTAACTTATATTTTATAAGACTAGATCCACTTTCAAAGAGCTAAAACACGTAAAAATTCTAAGAAATGTCCTAGAAATAGCAAATTTTTGTCTATATAATGCGGATAAGTGGACAATTTGATTTATATTTTGGGTGTACTATGGATGCTTTTTTAGACTTTTTAGTACGGCAAAAAAAGTTCGCGGTTGTTTTTTCCCTTGGTTTCATTGCTGTAGGTATTTTATCTTTTCAACAGATGCAACGAGACCAATTTCCTTCGGTTGATTTCGAAATTCTAGCTGTAACGACGGCCTACCCTGGAGCTTCACCTGAAGACGTAGAACAGGGTGTTACCAAAGTTATTGAAAGGGAGCTGTTAAACGTTGGCGGTATAAAAAACATTACTTCAACTTCTCGAGAAGGCCTTTCCAGTATTATTGTGACTCTTGAGTCAAATGTGAAAGATGTTGTGACAGTCAAGAATGATATTCGTAATGCAGTCAATCGAGTTGGAAATTTGCCTGAAGAGGTTGTCGATCTTCCAAGCGTTCTTGACTTTAATATCATGGAAATTCCAATTATAAATATCAACATTGATGGTTCCGGTTTTGATTATGCAGAGGCTAGACAGATCACCGATGATATGGAGAAAGCCCTTTCAATGGTCAAGGGCGTTTCTAGAATTAATAAGAATGGTTATTTAGAGAGTGAAATACAAATCAAAGTCGACCCTGACAAACTCAGTAAATATAACATTTCAATCAACGAAGTTATAGCTGTTATTTCAAGTCGAAATGCGCGCTTTACTTTGGGTGACAATAATCAACCAGACCTTAAGAAAAATATCGTTATATTGTCAGAATATGAAAATATAGAAGATATTAAAAATGTTGTAATCATATCGAGCTTTGATGGCCCTGTTATTAGGCTTAGAGATATTTCTCAAGTTTTCCGAGGAGAAGAAGAAGAAACTTCAATTACCAGAGTTAATGGCACCAAAGGCTTTATTTTAGAGATTCTAAAACAAGAACAATCAGACATCATAAGGACGGTTGCAAGGGTTAGGGAAAGGGTATTAGAGTTACAGGAAAATTACCCTGATGATTTGCGAATTTTTTACACCCAAGACCGCTCAATATCTGTTGAAAACCGATTAGACATTATTGTCAAGAATGGCTATATTGGCTTAACCTTAGTTCTAGTCGTTCTAGGGATTTTTCTGTCTCTTAAGACGGCCTTCTGGGTAGCTGTCAGTTTACCGGTAACGTTGTTGGGGACGGTTGCTGGATTGGGATTGACAGGTGATACCATTAACCTGATTTCACTTTCTGGCTTTATTTTAGTTTTAGGAATCGTTGTTGATGATAGTATTATCATTGCTGAAAGCATACACCACTATAAAAGTCGTGAAGGTAATCTATACGACAACGTAGTCAAGGGCTTTAAAAGGGTAATTCTGCCCGTTATTACTACCATATTAACCACCATACTAGTCATGTCATCAATGTTTTTGATGACCGGTATTATGGGAAAGTTTATTTACGTTTTACCGGTTGTGGTTATTTTTGCACTCACCATATCCTTTTTAGAGATTACCTTTGCCTTGCCAGCCCACCTTGCCAACAAAAAAACTGATAAGCAAAGAACCTGGTTTATCCCAGTAGAAAACTGGTTCAATAAGGTGATAGCAAGATTATTGCGCTGGCGCTATCTTATTGTTCCATTATTTATTGCTCTTTTTGCCTACTCTATATATTTTGCAATAACCGAGATGCCATTAACTTTATTTCCTTCAAGAGGGGCTGACCAGATGTATGCGAGAGTTGAAGCTCCTAATGGTAGTTCTGCTGCTTATACCGAGAAACTGGTCATCGAGGTTGAAAAGATCATTATGGAGGAAACAGGTGAAAACCTTGAATCAGTGACAAGCAATATTGGCAGTTACTTTACGAACGAAGCATACATATCAATAGCACTAACACCGACCAGTGAAAGAGAGATTGGCGCAGAAGAGATTATGGAAAAAATCAAAGAAAGGTCAGCTGTCATCCAGGGTGCTGAAGAAATTAATTTTTCGGTACAAAGACCAGGACCGCCAGCAGGCGAAGATATTGAAATAAATTTGGTGAGTGATAATGATGAACAAAGAATAGCAGCAGCAAACTTTTTGGAAGAAATTTTATCCACTATGGACGGAGTCGACAATATTGATCGTGATGATGAGATCGGTAAGCCACGCATTGAAACCGTACTAAATTTTGACGAAATGGCGCGTTTAGGGGTTGAATATCAGCAAGTCTATCGGCACTTAAGAACGGCATTTTCGGGTTCCTATGTAACCGATGTCCGTATTGGTGGTAAAGACGAAGACGTAAGGGTTTATATTGGCAACAATGACTATTCTGAAAACTTCATAATGAATACCAAGGTAAAGAATCGTCAAGGCAACTTGATACCGATGAGTCAATTCTCAACTATTAGAGAAATTCAAGGCGAACCTGACTTTAATCACTATGACGGTGAGCGGTCTGTATCAATATCAGCAAGCGTAGATGACAAGGTAACAACTTCACAAGCTGCAATGGCCTCAGTTCTAAAGGAACTAAATGCTGGTGTGAATTTTCCACAAGTAGCAGTAATTAGTGAAGGTGGTGCCCAAGATGTTCTTGAGTCAATGGAGAGCTTCCAAAATGCCTTTATCGTATCCGTTTTAGGGGTATATCTTATTTTAGCTATGTTGTTTAATTCTTATTCTCAACCATTGCTGGTTTTGGCTGCTGTGCCGTTTGCTTTAATTGGCGTTATTTGGGCATTTTATTTCCACAAAGAACCCCTAAGCTTCTTTGCTTTAATGGGCTCCTTAGCCTTGATTGGTGTTGTTGTAAATGACTCGTTGGTGATGGTCAGTCATCTGAACTACATAAAACATAAAAGAGTCCAGATAGAAGACAAAATAACTTGGATTGCAAAGGGAGCTAGGGATCGTCTTAGGGCTGTGGTACTGACTACCTTAACTACACTGGCTGGAGTGTTACCACTTGCCTATGGACTTGGAGGTACCGATTACTTTTTGCAACCCATGGTTTTGGCTCTAGGTTATGGTTTGATTTTCGGTACTGTGATGACTTTAATCTTGCTTCCTTGTATGTATTTAATGAATTACGATTTTATCAACTGGTTAGGAGTTATCAAAACAAAATTTTCTAGGAAGAAAGCTTATTAGTGCTATTTGTTTTGTAGTGCTAAGCGAATCAGTTGTTCGGTAGAAAGNGTNTGNTCGTCTATTGATGAAATCATTTTATTAGCCTCTTTCGTCTTAAATCCGAGAGATTGCAGTGCCGCTAAGGCTTGCTTTGCATTTGGATTGTAACTCGTTTTATGCCCCATTGTTGAAGTTGAAGCGTCAACCAATTCCACCTTATCAAGCCTATCTTGAAGTTCAACTATCAGTTTCAGTGCTGTCTTTTTTCCAATCCCAGGTGTTTTTGCCAAAAGATCTGCATCTTCCCTAATAATGCAGCCAATAAGAGATGATACCGAAAGATGCGACANTATGGCGAGTGCCACCTTGGGGCCAACACCGTTCACTCTTATTAACTCCCTAAACATGCTCTTTTCATCCTTTGAGATAAAGCCAAACAATGTGTGTGAGTCCTCTTTAATGCTTAAATGAGTGTAAAGTAAAGTGTCTTCGGATGAATTATCTAGTTGGTAGAAGGTGGACATAGGGCAAAGCAGTTCGTAACCAATACCACCAACCTCTAAAAGAANTTCTGGAGGATTCTTGCTAATAATTTGACCTTTTAGTTGACCAATCATAACCAGGGATATTTTTTAAAATGCTCTACCTCAAATGAACGGATCTGATCCTCATACTGCAAAGTTAAACCAATATCATCTAGGCCATTAATAAGTCTGCGTTTTCGCTCAGCATCAACTTCAAAATTATAGATGTTGTCTTCTGTTTTAACACTTTGCTCTTCTAAATTAATAACAATTTCACCTTGATATGCAAATAAAGCATCTACAATTTCGCTACTTAAAACAATTGGTAGAATGCCATTCTTAAAGCAATTATTATAGAAAATATCTGCAAAACTGGGCGCAATAATAGCGCGAAATCCGAAATCTTCCAACGCCCAGGGAGCATGCTCTCTAGACGACCCACAACCAAAGTTCCTTCTCGTTAAGAGAATTTGAGCACCCTCATATTGTGGATCATTTAAAACAAAGTCAGGGTTGATTGGGCGTTTAGAGTTATCCATGCCGACTTCACCATGATCTAGGTAACGCCACTCATCAAACAAGTTGGGCCCAAAACCGCTACGCTTTATTGACTTTAAAAATTGTTTTGGAATAATCGCATCTGTGTCAATGTTGGCTCGGTCAAGTGGCATAGTGATGGAAGTCAGAGAGGTAAATCTTCTCATAACTAAACCTCTGAAAGGTGTCCTGCGATAGCACTTGCCGCGGCAATTGCCGGGCTAACTAAATGGGTAAAAGATCCCTGGCCTTGTCTACCTTCAAAGTTTCTATTTGAGGTGCTTGCACATCTTTCACCTACCTCAAGCCTATCAGCATTCATTGCTANACACATTGAACAGCCCGGTTCACGCCACTCAAAACCAGCATCGGTAAAAATTTGATCAAGTCCCTCAGCTTCAGCCTGTTGCTTTACAAGGCCAGACCCGGGAACAACCAGTGCAAGTTTTATAGTGTTTGCAATTTTCTTGCCTTTGGCAACCGCAGCAGCTACACGCAAATCTTCAATTCGTGAGTTTGTACAAGAGCCAATAAAAACTTTATCAATAGCAATAGAGCTGATCGAAGTATTAGGCTTCAAATGAATATAATTTAGAGCAATTCGAATACTTTCAGCTTTGACAGGATCATCTTCCTTTTCTGGGTCAGGTGTTTCACCATTAATGTCGACTACCATTTCTGGTGATGTCCCCCAAGTTACTTGTGGCTTAATAAGAGTAGCATCTATTAATATTTTTTCATCAAAATAAGCACCCTCGTCACTGTGTAGAGTTTTCCAATAAGTAACAGCTAAATCCCAATTTTTACCTGTAGGTGTAAATGGCCTTCCTCTAACATATTCAATGGTCTTGTCATCAACAGCAACCATGCCAACCTTTGCGCCAGCTTCGATTGACATATTGCACAATGTCATTCTACCTTCGATACTCATATTCTCAATTGCTGTGCCACAAAATTCAATAGCATAACCGGTAGCACCAGCTGTGCCAATTTCACCAATCATATAAAGTGCAATATCTTTAGCGCTGATATGTTTTCCTAAATCTCCATTCACTTCAATTTTCAGATTTTTAGCTTTGCTTTGCCAAAGACAACCTGTGGTAAGTACATGCTCAACCTCTGAAGTGCCGATACCAAAGGCAAGTGCACCTAATGCCCCATGAGTTGTGGTATGCGAATCACCACACACAATACTCATACCAGGCAGGGTTACGCCCTGTTCTGGACCGATAACATGGACGATTCCTTGACGGACATCATTCATTTGAATTTGATTGATTTCGAAGGTTTCACAATTTTTGTCTAAGGTCTCAACTTGCAATCTGGAAACTGGATCGCTAATACTGCTAACACCATTTGATCTTTCAGTTGTTGGGACATTGTGATCGGGCACTGCTAAGTTGGCTTTATTACGCCAAGGCTTTCTTCCTGACATTGTTAGGCCTTCAAACGCCTGCGGAGAGGTCACTTCGTGGATAAGTTGGCGGTCAATATAAATAAGAGTGGCGCCATCTTGTTCTCGAACCACGTGTGCANCCATTAGTTTGTCATAGAGTGTTTGAGCCATTATTTATAAGCAATACTTGATAAAATGACTATTTTACAGTGCTACTTTAACCCACAATATAGAAATATGGAACAAGTATTTATGTTACTAGATAATAGATTTATGCTTTTTTTGAAAACTTAAGGTCCAATATTGTATGTGCGGTATTTGTGGCCAGTTTCGTTTCGACGGAGGAAACGTTTCTTCAAAGTCTCTCACTAGTATGATGTCTAAAATTGCTAGAAGAGGTCCAGACTCTAACGGTAAATGGCTTGAGGGTAAGGTTGGTTTCGGCCATCAACGCTTAAGTATTATTGATTTATCAAGCCATGGCAACCAACCAATGGTGGATGAACTTCTCAAACTAACACTGGTTTTTAATGGAACCATTTATAACTATAAATCACTTCGTAGCCAGTTAATCGGCAAAGGTTATTCCTTTTTTTCACATTCTGACACTGAAGTCATTATTAAGGCTTACCATTACTGGGGTGAAGATTGTGTCAAGTATTTGGATGGTATGTTTGCCTTCTGTGTGTGGGACAAATCTAATGAAAAGCTGTTTATTGCCCGTGATCGAATAGGCATCAAGCCTCTCTACTATAATTTATCCAATAAAGCATTTACTTTTGCTTCCAATTCACAGGCTTTATTAACTCAAGAGCTTGACAAAAGTATTAGCCCTCTCGCCCTGCAGCAGCAGCTATCACTTCACGGAGTTGTACCAGCTCCAAATACAATTATAAGTGGTATTCGAAAAGTGAAACCGGCAACAGTTATCACAATAAATAAAAAAGGATTATTGAAAGAAAAAACCTATTGGCAACCCAGTGCTAGTAGATCTGAAAGAAATCTTTCAGACGAAGACTATGTTGAGAAAGCTCACGAATTATTGACTGCAGCTGTTACAAAAAGAATGGCTGCGACTGATGTTCCTATTGGAGTTTTGTTGTCTGGTGGCCTAGATTCTTCTCTGCTTGTGGCACTACTTAAAGAAGCTGGCCATGAAGATATTCGTACCTTTTCTATTGGATTTGAAGATATTGACAATGAAGCTGGGAGTGAGTTTGAGTATTCAGATCAAATCGTTTCAAAGTTTAAAACCCAGCATCAAAAATATGTTGTTAGCAATGCAGAGGTATTGCCTAGGTTGTCAGAAGCAGTAATGAATATGGCCGAGCCAATGGTAGGTCAAGATGCCGTCGCTTTTTATTTGCTTTCTGAACAGGTGTCAAAGCATATCAAGGTAGTTTTGTCTGGTCAAGGTGCAGATGAAGCTTTTGCTGGTTATTTTTGGTATCCAAGAATGGCAGCTGAGAGGGGTGATGAGGTCGAAAGATTTTCCAAACACTATGTTGACAGGTCTCACGAAGAGTATTTGCAAGCAGTAATGCCAACTTACCAATGTGAAAACCATACTTACAAATGGCTAAACAAAGAGTTTGCAAAAACGGGTGCTGATTCATTTATTGATAAAGTTTTTCGTACTGATATCACTAAGTTAATTGTCGATGATCCAGTCAAACGAGTAGATAACATGACAATGGCTTGGGGACTTGAAGCACGTGTACCTTTTTTGGATACTGAGCTGGTTGAGTGGGCGTTAAAGATGCCAGCAAACTTAAAGATGAAAGAAGAAGGCAAGTATCCACTCAAGAAAATCGCAAGAAAACTTCTTCCCAGTTCAGTAATTGATCGAAAAAAAGGTTATTTTCCGATGCCAGCTCTGAAGTATGTTCAGGGGGAATTTTTAGAATTTATGTCTGATATACTTACATCAAGTGCTTGCCTTAATCGAGGAGTATTTGATCAAAATTATGTCAACAAAGTTATTAATTCACCTAGAGACTACATGACTGCTTTAAATGGCTCTAGACTTTGGCATTTGGCATTATTTGAGTTTTGGATGCAAATTAATGTAGATAGGTAATACTTATGGAAAAAATAGTTATCTATACNGATGGTGGCTGTCGTGGTAATCCAGGNATTGGTGGTTGGGGTGTTTGGTTGCGCTATAAAGACCATGACAAAAAATTGAAGGGCGCAGAGTTAAATACAACCAACAATAAGATGGAACTCACCGCATCTATAAGAGCATTGCAAGCTCTTAAATCAAACGACATTACGGTCGACTTATATACTGACTCCAAGTATGTAATTCAAGGTATTAATGAATGGATTGATGCATGGAAGGCAAAAGATTGGAAGACTGCCAACAAAAAAACAGTTAAAAATATTGATCTTTGGAAACAGTTAGATACTCTTAATCGAAAATTTTCAGTGAATTGGTATTGGGTTAAAGGACATAGCGATGACCCTGGTAACGATATAGCTGACCTCCTAGCCAATGAGGCTATGGACGAAATTAGTTAAGTTTTGTTATTTCAGGGTGTTCAAGGTAATTTATTTCTGCCTGACTAAAGTCTGATAAAAGCCTCGCTTCAGTATTAAAGGGTCCTCGTAAATTTGAACCGATATGCTTTCTAATAAGTGAGTCAAATTTTAATATAGAGTCAAGTTTTCGTTCACTACAAAGATAGTGATACCAATGGTTACCAATCTTGACGTGGCCAATCTCATCACGGTAAATAATATCCAAGATTTCAACCATTTTATGGAAGTTAGAATCCTTAAATTTAGCTCTAATACTTGGGGTAACATCTAATCCTCGTGCCTCTAAAACTCTTGGTACTAAAGCCATCCTAGATAAGACATCGTAATCAGTGTCGACCGTCATTTGCCATAATCCGTTGTGTGCATCAAAGTCGCCATACTGGTAACCAAGTTCTTGAAGATAATCACTGAGAAGTGAAAAGTGAGTGGCCTCCTCGTTAGCAACTTTTAGCCAATCAAGGTAATACTGAAGAGGCATTTCTTGAAACCGATAAACAGCATCAAGTGCTAAATTAATGGCATTGAATTCAATATGGCAGATCGCGTGGATATTTTTTATCATACCTAGATCTGAGCGATCACGTTTAGGCGAAGTTTGAAAATTAACCAACTTAGGTTTCAAGGGTCGACCAGGTATCGTAATTTTTTTGACACTTAATTTAGATTTAAGGTTTTGAGATTTAATTTGATGCTTTTTCAGTTTTTGCGTTAGTGATATTTTTTCACTAACATCATTACACATCAGAGCATCGAAGGCGAGTTTAAAAAGTTGCATAAGTTTCTGGAGTAAAGCTTATTGAAGCCAATAATTTTAGCCATATATTTTTTTAGCTCTTGCCACAAAGGCATCTAGCTGTGAATTGGCAATTTTTGTAAAAATGGGAGAAAAACTCATATCAAGGAGTTTCGATTTAAATTTAAATTTTAAATCTAAGAAAACTTTTGCAGCATTTTCACCCAATGGTTCGAAACGCCACTCGCCCGAAAGTTGTTTAAAGGGGCCATCCAATAACTGCATTTCTATTAATCGAAAAGGCTTCAATGTGTTAAGTGTGCTAAAGGTTTGTTTTAAGCCTCCCTTATTAATCTGAACTGAGGCAGTGATTTGATGATCGGATTGATTTAAAATGGAAGCACCTTCGCACCAGTTTAAGAATTGAGGGTAGTCATTGATATTATTGACTAACTCATACATCTGTTGAGGTGAGAATGGCACAATTGCGCTTTTGGATATATGATGCATGACAAAAAATAAGAAAGATAATTCAAATACCATTGCTTTAAACAAAAAGGCAAGGCATGACTATTTTATCGAACAAAGCTTGGAGGCAGGTCTAAGTTTGCAGGGTTGGGAAGTTAAAAGCCTGAGAGAGAATAAAGTGCAAATAAAGGAAAGCTATGTCATTCTAAAAAACAATGAGCTCTATCTTTTTGGTGCTCATATATCACCACTCAATTCAGTTTCAAGTCACGTTGATCCTGACTCGACAAGGACAAGAAAGTTGCTTTTACATCGACTTGAAATTGATCGATTAAGAGAAAAAATAACACAGAAAGGGTTTACCGTAGTTCCTTTAAAGCTTTACTGGGCCAGAGGAAAAGTGAAAATAGAAATTGGTCTTGCGAAAGGAAAAAAATCCCATGATAAGCGTCAGGCGATTAAAGACAGGGATTGGAAAAGAGACAAAGAGAGAGTCCAAAAAGACATCAATCGGTAAAGTTAAAAAAAAAATTTTGTAATTATTTTCAATTAACTTTACTTTGATAGTACAATGATTTCTTAGATCTAGCGTTGGAGGCAGATTGGTTTTTATGGTTCTTTCCTCCTTAAATAGGTGCACACATTACCTCTTTCACTATTTCTAATTTTTTTTGTCAAACTTCTTTAGGAGAGAATTAACATGAATAAATCAGAATTAATAGATGCAATTGCTGCAGGTGCTAATTTATCAAAGGCAGATGCTGCGAGAGCTTTGAATGCTACAACTAGCGCAATCACCTCAACAATGGCAAATGGTGGTGGTGTTCAATTAACGGGCTTTGGTAGTTTCGTAGTGAGAAGCCGTGCAGCACGTACCGGTCGTAATCCACAAACAGGAGCAACTATCCAGATTGCCGCTTCAAACGTGGCTGCATTTAAAGCCGGTAAAGCATTAAAAGAAGCAGTAAATTAAGTTATAAAGATAGACAACATTTAAGGCGCTTAAGGGCGCCTTTTTTGTTTTTGATAGTCAGACAATAGTTCTTTATAGTTGAACTTGAGGTTAAAAAAACCTTGTACTGTTTTTTAGACTGTTACAAATAATTTTATTAAAAATGAAAAAAACTCGTTTCAAATTTAGTCTAATTATTTTTATATTACTAGCTCTAGTTTTGAGTGCTGCCTATTTCGGCGTTGGTTATTACATATACTCAACCCTTGCAAGGGCTGAACCTGGCTGTGGTAATGACTGTGTTAACAACCCAAGTAGTTTTAGAGATAACTCGGAAGAGTCTGATTTTCCGTTTGACGAATATCAGGTTGACTACTGGGAGTTACATCAATATGCAGGTGGTGATGAAGGCATTATTCTTGACGCATGGTGGCTTCCGTTAAAAGAAAAGGGAGACAGTAATGCGCCAGTCATTATTGTTGTCCACGGATTAAGAATCAGTAAGTATGATCCGGACATGTTAACTGTCGCTGGAATGTTACATAAGACAGGCTTTAACGTTCTTTTATTCGATTTGCGTGATCACGGTAAATCCACTATTGAGGATGGCAGGGTAAGTATAGGTACAAAGGAGTACCGTGACGTTATGGCTAGTGTTGACTGGCTCATAGAAATACAAGACATTGATGCAAAACGTATTGGTATTTATGGTGACTCTATGGGCGCTGCAACTGCAGCTATTGCCTTTGGTATGGACGATAGAATTCAATCTTTGGTTTTAGATAACGGTTATCTTGACCTTAATAAAGTGGTGCGAGAAGAGCTGGGAAGGGAAGGTTATCCAACATGGTTGGCACCCGGAGCGATTTGGGCTGCATTCATATTTGGTGGTGAGACATTTCTAGAGCCTTCCCCTCAATTAGCTTTTATCAATCATCTTGATCGACCTATATTTGCAATGCATGGTACAGCTGACATCCGTGTTTTACCTCAACATACTACTGATATGGAAGTTATGGCTCAACAAAAAGGGGTCAATTTAATCACGTGGTTTGCTGACAATGCAATACACTCTGGAATAAAGTATATGTATCCTGAGGAGTTTTCAAGTCGAGTAAGTGAGTTTTTTGCTCTTAGTCTGTCTGGGATACCAGAGCCTGTAGAATAATATTATTTCTTCAATCCTTTGATAGTAGATTACTATGACTCAATTCTCACCATATTGGTGGCAAGATCAACCTCAGTATAGCAATTCCGATGATGTTCCAAGGAAAGCAGATATAGTTATTGTAGGTGCAGGTTATACTGGCCTGAGTGCTGCACTTACCTTATCTCAGGCAGGTCGTAGTGTAGTAGTTTTAGATGCAGAAGCGATTGGTTTTGGCGCCAGTACGCTCAATGGAGGTATGTTGGGATCTGGACATAAAATCTCAACAGATCAAGCTATCCGTCAATATGGTTCAAAAATTGCTGCTCAAATACATGAAGAGGCTAATGCTTCTTTAGCTTTTACTACTAATTTGATTAAAGAAAATAATATTGATTGTGAATTGCAAATTTGTGGTCGATTACGAACTGCATGGACGCCCCAAGACCAAATTGACATGTCAAAAAATCTAGAAAAATTAAAAGCTATTGAGGATTTTAATTCAAATATGATAGAGCCTGAGTTGATGCCTAACTCTATAAAAACAGATTTATATTTTGGTGGTCAATTGTATGAAGATCATGGAGCTGTGCATCCACGTAAATTTCATTATGGTTTGTTGCAACTTGCTTTAAAGGCTGGAGCAAAAGTTTTAGGAAAATCTCCCGTAAGTAAAGTTAAACCAGTTTCTAAAGATGCTGTTATAGGTTTTAAAGTATTCACTTCAAATACGACTATCCAGTGTAACCAAGTTCTCATGGCAACTAATGGATATACCCGACCAAGTCTTTCAAAATACTTATCTCGACGAATATTGCCAGTGCCAAGTTATATAATAACTACAGAGGATATTGGCGTTGAAAGAGTTCAATCACTTTTGCCTGGTGGTCATTGTATGGTTGAAACACGAAAACGTTATTGTTATTACCGTGCAACACCTTGTGGAAGAAGAATCATGATAGGCACCAGGGCAGCTATGCATTCAATAACAGCTGAACAAGCGTTACCTACTCTTCGTAAAATGTTAATTGAAATTTTTCCTTCATTAGTTGATGTAGAGATCAGTCATTGTTGGACAGGCTTTACTGGGTTTAGTTTTAGTAAGTTACCAAGTTTAGGCTATGACCAAGGTATATATTATGCGTTAGGTTATTGTGGGAATGGTGTTGCGATGGCACCTTATTTAGGTCATAAGGCTGCTCTAAAATTATTACACCCTAGTGAAAATCACAGTGTTTTTGAAAAGACACCTCTTGTCACCCGTCCTTACTATTATGGAAAGCCATGGTTCTTGTCTTTTGTTAGTGCTATATTCAGGGGGCATGACTTACTTGATGACTATCGCCGCAAGAGATCATTAAAGAAAATATAATTCAGTAATAACAATTTTCTTATAGTGCTTGTCTTTACCAATTTCACCTCTAAGTATTAGATATTTACTGCAACATGGTAAAATACTGGCTTTTAAAAATAATTGAGGATAGCTCATGGGGCGTACTTTATCAATAATTAAACCTGATGCTGTTGCTAAAAATGTGATTGGAGAAATTTACTCTCGTTTTGAGAGTGCAGGTTTTAAAATTGTTGCAGCAAAAATGCTACATTTAGATGAAATAATAGCAGGAGGTTTTTATGCTATTCATAAAGAGCGGCCTTTTTTTAATGACCTGATTTCTTTTATGACATCCGGCCCTGTAATGGTTCAAGTGCTTGAATGTGAAAACGCTGTAGCCAAACATCGTGAAATTATGGGTGCTACAAACCCTAAAGAAGCAGCCTCTGGAACTATTCGAGCTGACTTCGCTGAATCTCTAGATGAGAATGCAGTCCATGGATCGGATTCAATTGAGAATGCTGCGATTGAAATTGCCTATTTTTTCGGTGAAGATGGTGTTTGTCCAAGGACAAGATAAAGTTAAAACAAAATATTATCTAAACAGTCGATTTGAAGGCTGTTTTTTCCTATGTTAGAAAAACAAAACTTATTAGGACTTCCTCAAGATAAACTCAAAAAGTTTTTTTCTGATCTTGGTGAGAAACCTTTTCGTACCAAACAGATTATGCAATGGATTTACCATCAAGGTGCTACAAGCTTTGGTGATATGCATAATTTGTCTAAGGACTTAAGGCAAAAGTTACAAGCCATAGCAACAATTGATTTACCAGAAGTAATTACTTTGAACCATTCAAAAGATGGGGTTATCAAGTGGGTCATTAAGCTTGGAAAAGGAAATCATATCGAAACGGTATACATACCTGAAAAGGAACGAGGGACTTTGTGTATCTCTTCACAGGTTGGTTGTGCGCTTGCTTGTACTTTTTGTTCTACAGGTGTCCAGGGATTTAATCGAAATCTAAAGAGTCATGAAATCATTGCTCAAGTTTTGATTGCCCAAAACTACCTAAAGAAAAAAGATAAGCGAATTTCAAATGTAGTATTTATGGGTATGGGTGAGCCTTTGCTTAATGAAAGTGCAGTATATGATGCCTGTGAGCTTTTATTGGATGATTGGGCTTTTGGACTATCGAGAAGAAGGGTTACTGTTTCTTCGTCTGGTATTGTCCCCGCGCTGTATAGAATGGCAGACACGATTCCAGTAAGCTTAGCCATCTCTTTACATGCGCCGAGCGATGAGTTGAGAGATGTACTGGTTCCAATCAATCAAAAATATCCTATTAAGGAGTTGATGAAAGCCTGCCAGTATTATTTAAATGCTGGAACGCAAGAGAGACACATATTTTTCGAGTATGTCATGCTTGATGGAGTCAATGATTTGCCTGAGCATGCAAAATCTCTAGCAAGGTTACTCAAAGGCATTTCTGCTAAAGTAAATTTAATTCCTTTTAATCCATTTCCAAAAACTCAATATCAAACCTCAAAAGAAGTTACAATTAATCAGTTTCAAAATATTTTATATCGATCAGGCATTCGGACAACAACTAGACGAACAAGGGGTGATGATGTTGACGCTGCTTGTGGGCAACTTGCAGGTAAAGTGCTAGATAAGAGTGGAAGAAATGTTAGACGGCATCAAGTATTATCCTAAAAGAAAAAAACGCTTCAAACTGAAGCTATTTCTGCTTTTATTGTTAATATTAATATTTTTAGGTGTCTGGTATTATTTCGAGGATGTAGAGATTGGTGGTAACCGGTCAACCTCAATTATTATCAGTGAGCCAAGTAATTTTGAGAGCAGTGAAGAGTCCATTACTGAAAACATAGAAGAGGTCTCATCGACTATAATAATTGACAATATTACTGAGAGTTTAGATGAAGCAATAAAGACTTATGAAGCCAGTACACAAAATTAAAAGAAGAATCTCTAGCCAAATTTTTGTCGGTGATGTTGCCATAGGTGGTGATGCTCCTATCAGTGTTCAGAGTATGACAAACACCAACACTTGTGATGTTGAGTCTACGGTTCTTCAAATAGAGTCACTCGAAAAAGCAGGTGCCGATCTTGTTAGGGTTTCAATACCAACTATGGATGCAGCTGAGGCCTTTAAAGAAATCAAGCAACGTGCCAATATTCCGTTGATAACAGATATTCATTTTGATTATAAAATAGCACTCAAGGTGGCTGAATATGGGGCAGATTGTCTTAGAATTAATCCTGGAAACATTGGTAAAGAAGATCGCGTTAGAGAGGTTGTTGCGTCAGCAAAGGATCACAATATACCGATTCGTATTGGTGTGAATGCTGGTTCCTTGGAAAAAGATTTACAGAAAAAATATACAGAGCCAACTCCTGAAGCGATGGTGGAGTCGGCATTCAGACACATTGATATTCTAGATAAACTCAGCTTCAATAATTACAAGGTCTCTCTCAAAGCGTCAGAGGTTTTTATGACTGTATTTGCATATAGACAGCTAGCCTCTCAAATTGACAATCCACTTCATTTGGGTATTACAGAGGCGGGTTCTTTCAGGTCTGGTGCTGTAAAGTCATCGATTGGTATGGGTTTACTTTTAAGTGAAGGTATAGGTGACACTATTCGCGTATCTCTTGCTTCAGACCCAGTTGACGAGGTTAAGGTTGGTTTTGATATTTTAAAATCACTTAATCTAAGAAAGAGGGGTGTAAATTTAATTGCCTGTCCTTCATGTTCGAGACAAAAATTTGATGTCATTGCAGTTGTTAATGAGCTTGAGTCTCGTATAGAAGATATTACAGAATCAATTGATGTTGCTGTGATTGGCTGTGTTGTGAATGGACCAGGCGAAGCTAGGGAAGTCAGTGTTGGAGTTACAGGTGGATCTCCAAATTTAATGTATATCAATGGTAAGACTGATAGTAAAGTAGATAATGAGTCTCTAGTTGATACCTTAGAGGCTAATATCAGAAAGCGACTCTCTATCTCCAACGTTTAATTCGTTTAAACGCTCTATACTTATAAATCAATAAAATAGTTATATAGCCTAAGATTGCTGCAATAGGAGAAACAATTAATCCTCCAACACATAGTGCTATAGTGGTTGTGGTCAAATTTTCGAGTATATATTCCAAAGTAAATACAAAGTTAGGGTCCAATTCCATGCCTAAGATGTAAGAGCCCAGCTTATATGTGTAGTAATAAATTGGCACCATAGTGATTGGGTTATTTACCCAAACGAGAGCCATCGAAAGTAAGATATTAGATGAGAAAACAACAGCAAGCGCTGCTGCTAAAAGTGTATGAAGAGGGATTGGCATAAAAGCACAGAATAAGCCAACAGCAAAAGCTCTAGAAATGGTACGTTTATTCCACTTCCATAGATACGGGTCATGTAAGTGCTTATTTAACCAGCCTAAATTAACATCTTCGCGTTTTGGGCTGTAACGTTTTAAAGTTTCTCTCATTTGCTAGTTCCTACTTTAATCAAGTTTTTTGCGTTTAGACCATACTCTTCATAAAGCTCTTTTTGTGAGCCATGTTCAGTAACGATATCTGGTACACCTAAGATGCTGAGAGGTGTTTTTATGTTATTTCGTTGCAATAATTCATTTATTGCGCTGCCACCGCCTCCAGATGAGACATTATCCTCTATAGAAATTAATTTTTTATTATTTTGAGCAATCTCTGTTATTAGTTTTTCATCTAAAGGTTTAATAAATCTCATATCAATAACTGTTGCGTCGATTTCATTGCCAGCTTCAATGGCTGGATCAAGCATATTGCCAAATGCAAAAATTGCAATGTCACGACCTGTTCTAATAATATTTGCTTTTCCAAGCTCTATTATTTCATCAGTAGTAAACTCTTCAATCTGGGATTTACCTCTTGGGAAGCGAATACAAACAGGTCCATTTAATTTATNAGCAGTATTAAGAGCTTTATACATTTCAAGAGAAGAGCTCGGTGCCATTACGACTATATTCGGAATGCATCTTAAAAAACTTAAATCAAAAACACCGGCATGAGTGGCACCATCTGCTCCAACCAAACCAGCTCGATCAATAGCAAAAACGACGTTTAAATTCTGTAAGGCAATGTCATGTATGAATTGGTCATATCCTCGCTGCAGAAAGGTGGAATAGATTGCGACAACAGGCTTCAAGCCTTTAGTTGCCATTCCACCAGCTAATGTAATGGAGTGCTGTTCAGCAATCGCTACATCAAAAAAACGATCTGGGAAAGTCGTCGAAAATTTAACCATACCTGAGCCTTCAGACATGGCCGGAGTAATGCCAATTAACTTCGAGTCATTTCTAGCGGTATTGCAAAGCCATTCTCCAAAAACATTGCTATAGCTTGGTAGCTTACTAGTTGAACTTGAGGGTGGTGAAATACCATGAAACTTTAAAGGATTTTTCTCTGCATCCTCTAGCCCATGTCCTTTTTTTGTAATAATATGGAGAATTCTAGGCTTCTCAAGATTCTTTAAATTTTGTAAAGTTTTAATCATTAATGGTATGTCATGGCCATCTATTGGTCCAAAGTAATCTAAACCAAATTCTTCAAATAAAGTTCCTGGCAGTAGCATTCCTTTAAGGTGTTCTTCAGAACGTTTTGCGAATTTTCGTATACGGGGCAAACTTTCAAGCAGCTCTAGAGATTTTGATTTCATTGTTGAATATATCTTTCCAGAAATAAGCCGAGTTAAATATTTGCTTAAAGCGCCAACATTCTTTGAAATGGACATGTCATTATCATTGAGTATGACCAGAAGGTTAACATCAGAATCTCCTGCATGGTTGAGTGCCTCAAAAGCCATACCACCGGTTAGGGCGCCGTCTCCTATAACGGCAATTGAGGTATCAATATTTTGCTTTAACTTATTCGCAATCGCTATACCTAGGGCTGCACTTATTGAGGTTGAGGAGTGACCTGCACCAAAAGCATCATGCTCACTTTCACTTCTTTTTGTAAAACCTGAAATACCACCTTTTTGGCGTAAAGTTGACATTAAATC
>JGI26061J44794_1000482_pt1 | contig 17897 bp, 9 predicted proteins | sample MarorgKNORR_S2LV_5_FD_44794 | JGI IMG/M metagenome (IMG submission 44794) | reverse complement strand
TATTGTGCGCTGCTTCAAGCAAAGCGGCGGGCGTGAAATTTGTTAAATCATTAGGAGAATTTCCTACAACATCTTTAAGTGTTGCTCCAGTCGCTAACGTAATACTACTCATGGCTAAACGGTTTGTGGTATCCCCTGCTTGTACTGTATAGGTTGCTGAAACTGAATTTGAATTCGTAAAAGCAGCTATATTCAGTGTTTGATCTGTAGAACCAGTTTCAAGAGTAACGTCAAGAGTGCCGCCTGCTAATGTAACAGCTTCGCTGAATTGCAGTGTAATATTTACTTCATCCCCAATATTGTATATTCCATCAGCAGTTGTAGATGTCATTGATGTTATGGTTGGTCGTGTCGCTTCTATAACTATATCTGAAGCATCATCAAGATTTCCACCAGCAGGAATTGAAGGCGCAGCACCCAATTCATTTCCTGCAGCATCTGAAATTGTTCCGCCGGTAACAGCAACTGCAGAGACTTCAAGGTCAGAACTGGCATCATCTTCCTGGACTGTATAAGTAAATGAAGCTGTATTTTCATTGGAAATTGAAGCATCAGAAGCAGTGCGGTCAGTTGCACCCGTCTCCAGCGTAATGTCCANACTTCCCGCACTTAAAGTAACATTTTCATTGGCGCCACCATTACCATTCTTAAAACTCACAGTTACATTTATTTCAGCTCCTATGCCATAAGTACCATCGTCTGTTGTAGAAGTAATCGTTCCGATTACCGGTGCAGTGGTTTCTAGCACTATGGCATGAGCAGCATCAAGATTCGTTGCAATTGCAAAAGAGGTCATGGCATTACCAGCTGCATCAGTCAATGTACCGCCGCCCGTTAATGATATGCTTTTAATGGCTAAATCAGTGGAAACATCACCAGCGATCACTGTATATGTACCAATAGCTGTTTGTGTGGATACTATATCAGCAGCTGCAACATTAAGGGTATTGTCAGTATCTCCAGTTTCCAGTGTAATGAGCAAGTTACCTGTGCTCAATGTTACATTTTCTGAAAAATTAACAGTGATATTGATAGTTTCATCTGCACTATAACTGTTATCTACTGAAGAGGATGTAACGCTGGTAATTGTTGGTCTAATTCCATCTAATTCTAAAGCAACGCCGTCATCTATATTTATTGGAATTGTATTTTCCGGCATCGACAATGAATTTGCTGTTAGAATACCACCAGTTGTTTTGTATGTTTTATCATATAAAGTACCGGCACTCACTGTCAGCGAGGTGACTGACAATAATGATACGTCATCACCTTCCTGTACCGTATATGTTCCTGACCATTCAGTAGCATAGCTTGAACTTTGATCCCAATCATCGGATGCTGTTGTAGCGGTAGCAGTATTGGTTGTATTGAACGTGGCAGTAAGTGCACCGCCGGCAGTAATAACATAATCATTAAAAGTGATTTTAAAATCTATGTCGTCACCAATTTTATACGTGCCTGCAGTCTCATCACTGGTGATACTGGTAAGGGCAGGATCAGTATTATCAACTCCAATTCTAAAATCTTGTTCATGACCTCGATTATGAGCATTATCAAATAATTGTAATGTTACTGTATACGTAACACCTTCAGTGAGTGTAGCTCCGCCAGTAACTGTAGTATAACTATTTACATTTATTGCTTGCGTTATGACTTCATTTTGAGAAGAGTTATCAGAACCGAACCAATTGACGTGCACTGAATCTATAGCTTCATTAGCGTATGTGTAAAAATTTGAATTTTTAGTGTATTCATCATCATCAGGCTCTATAACACCCCAATTATTAAACGTACGGTCAATTGTTAACTCTGATGATCCATCAGCAAATGTGACTGCATCATATATATTATTAGTTCCATTAATATCTCTAACACGAAGCTTAAAATCAACAGTTCCTCCATCTCCAGGCCAGCCCGTTGTTAATGGTAAGTTTGCTGCACTTACTGTATAAGTAAGTGACTGCGCATCAAGATCTTCCCAACCTTCGTCATTTATTGCAGTGGCTGAACCATCATTAAAAATAACATATGCTTTTACTTCACCGTTACCTCCTGTTGTATATGTTGTATAATCCGGATCATTAATTGTAACAGTTAATACAAAATCCGATGTATGACTGTTATAATAACCAGGTGCAGATTGATATGAACCGCTTTTGCTTACAACAGTGGAAATATTGTCACCATTTGCAGCAAAAACAGGAACTGCCAATGCTTGTAAAAATACAAATGCGAAAAAATACTTAAAGTGTAATTTCATATCCAAGGAAAAATGAGTTTAGAGATTAAACCCTAGCATGATCAAACCATCCAGCCAGCTAGCCAAGCCTATATCATTTTTTTTATTATCTTTTACACCAAAAGCGCTTGTATAGCGAACACCTCCTCGAATTTCCAGCGTATTACCTATAGCAAAGCCATACGTGGATTCACCAGTTACACCGAACGTATTTCCCACTAAACCTGCACCGATTTTTAATTTCCCTGGCCCGGCAGGAAACGCCAATAAACCCATGGCTGTCATTCCTGAAAACTTTCCCCCAACAGGTAAATAGTTTTCAAAACCAAAATTGCCTACTTCAGCTCCAAACCGAAAACGAACACCCATTAATTGCATTAGCAAAGGAAATTCTACACTTAATCGTATGTTGACTTGAGGATTGTTATTATATGAATTCATATCATGATTAACAAAAGCCGGTGACGCACCGGAAATATTCATGGAATATCCAATACTATTAGCCTTATCTGCTAATTCAGTTTCAGAAAGATCCCCCTCTTCTTCGAATTCACTATCACTTTCATCAAAGTCTTCATCTTCGTAGTAATCGGATGTATCATCATCATAAAATTCATCATCTTCGTAGTAATCGGATGTATCATCATCATAAAATTCATCATCTTCATATGAATCGTCTTCCTCCTCATCGTCGCCCCAGAACACTTCCGTAGGGTCTTCATAATCCTCATCTTGAGCGTTTAAACTTGAAAATGGTATCATTATTAAAATAAAAGCAATGGCCAACCATGGTAGGTTAAAAGAAATTTTTGACGTGTTCTTAAGACTTATTTTCATAGTTACCTCATACATAATGTACTTATTTGGTAAAACCCCTTACCTCTGGGGATAATTTTCGATGGTATAATATATAATTTACAGTGGATGTGAATCAATCTCATTAATTACAAAATCACAATTCGATCAAACACATGATTAATTACATTGAACAATAGAATTTTGTAGCCCGTAGGGGAATCGAACCCCTGTTGCAGGAATGAGAATCCTGAGTCCTAACCACTAGACGAACGGGCCAAATATTTAAAAAAGTACGCCCGGGAGGATTCGAACCCCCAATCCCCTGGTCCGTAGCCAGGTGCTCTATCCAATTAAGCCACGGGCGCATAGTTTTGTAATTATTCCACCAGTTACCTACAATCGCTGGGGCGCAGGGATTCGAACCCCAACCGGCGGAACCAGAATCCGCTGTCCTGCCATTAGACGACGCCCCAATGTCGTCATTACTAAAAAAAGAAGGGGCAAATTTATGCCCCCTACTATGAAGTCTGAAAACGTTTTTAGACTTTTATTTAATTAAATAAGCTTTACGCACATCTGTACCGAGTGGAGTTTGTATTCTCACAAAATAAATTCCAGATGCAAATGATTCAGCATTCCAATGAATCATATGACTTCCTGCTGTCATATGATCATTATTTAATAATATTTCTACAAGTCTACCCTGAACATCATACACCATAATTTGTGTAGACATTTCATTGGGCAATGTTATTGGAATGGAAATTTCCGGATTAAATGGATTGGGATATAATTGACCCAAACTCACTTTTTGTGGAATCTCAATACGATCCGGCGATGATGCTTCATTGAATTTAATCTGCTGTCCCGTTGGACAACAGGCGCTAATTGCATCAATTGAATTCACATTGCATGGAATTGATATTTTTATTTCATTCTGTGAATTTTGACCAGTTAGGTCAATTCCTACTACGCGTAAACGATTTCCAATTTGACGTGTTTTAATCACCCAACCATCAGGGATAGTTAATTGATCCAAATCTGCAATATCATCTAATTCTAATTCAAGTTGAAAACCACTAATCTGTTGATTATTCGATAATGTAATGACAGTATTTTCTTCAATGCGTTCCAATTCAATTCGGCCTTCCCCACCATCAAATCCATTTGAGTTTAAACCGCCGGGATTTAAAATATCCTGAATAAGATAAATCGCATCTAAATAATTAACAACTCCATCACCTGTATAATCAGCTGCTTCACCTGAACAGCCTGGATAATTATCTGCCAGCACTAAATCCAATAAATATAAAACATCAAACAAATCAATGACAGGTTCATTGTCTTCAACATCACCTGTTACATTACCCAACACATACACATTGGCATTATCACATACATCACATGCGTCCCCGGCACCATCACTATCAATATCTGCCTGATCCGGATTATACGTATTAGGACAATTATCATCCCCATTCGCTACGCCATCTTCATCCGTATCATTATTCATTTCATTCACGCGTCCGGCTTCAGATTGATACACTTCCTTGGATGTATAATTCTGCACAAAAACAACAATATTCAGATCGCTGATATCCCATGTAACACTATTATTGTTTGGCCAGTTAGAATCCATCGTCCAATCGTAATTCAGCTGCACATCATTGATGCCGTCCAAGGTAATATCATCTCCAGTGTTGGATGTTAACATTTCGATAATTGTCCCTTGATGATGCAATAATCCATTTGCTCCAGAATAAAATACTGAATCCATTGTTGACGCAATAAATAATCTCGTCTGCTGAGAGGATAAATCATTTTCACTTGATATAAGTACACTTACGTCTACATCATAACCATCAATACCCCCACTTAATTCAATCGTGACAGGCGTTGACTCACCAATCATATTCAGCGCATGAGACCGCCACGTTGACGGACTCGAACCGGAATCATCGCCCCCGGTAAACATATGGGGTGTATAATTATTCCCATAATAATTATTACGGGCTTCATTTAATGCTGTATTATATAAATAAAATGGATCATTACCAGCACCCGGCCACCAAACATGATAATGAATTTGTATCCAGTTTGTTAAGGCATCATCTCCTACATAAGAAGAATGATCCGGATCTGTATAATTGTGTAGCTGTTGCTCCGCAGCAGCACAGGATGGTCACGTAGTGGATGTGATTAATTCACTTAACGCTTTTTTACTTGCCCCAACAAGAAGAGACGATATTACTAAAAAGAAAAATACTGATTTTTTGAACATTAGTTTACCTTTGAATTCCTACCTAAATGATGATGCGATTTTAGAGAATTATATCGGTTCTTTCTACCATTTATTTAAGCATTAACATTTTGCCGTTAATTGTAGAATTTGGTGTAATTAGTCTGTAGAAATACACACCTGAAGCATAGCTGCTTCCATCCCATTNGGTTATATAAGAACCAGGTCTTTTTACTTCATTCACAATCGTTTCGAGCTCTCTACCTNAAATATCAAAGATAGAAACTGTAGTTAAGCCAGTTGATTCAACTGTATAACTGAATTCTGTTACAGGATTGAATGGGTTTGGATAATTTGTGATCAAAGCAGTTTGATTTGGTAAAATATCATCATTAGCATTACTCAGCAATGATACATCAGAGTGTAAAACGATGTCATCAAACAACCACTCAATCAATGCCTGATTCCTTTCTACTGATAATTTCACATATACAGTTGATTGTCCAACAAATGATTCCAAATCNAAATTACGTACATATGGATTCGCATATCCGCTGAAGCTCTCAATAATCTGCCAGTTTTCATTATCCGTAGATATCTCAACATTTCCAATATTGGAGTCATCATGAAAATTATACGCCATAGGTATCATTAACCATGCTTGGGTAAAATCAGACAGATCAATGGGAATATCAAATGTCATTTCATCATAATCACCTTCCGAAGAACTAATATTCTCTATTAAAAACTGATCCCACCCAAACCCTTCCTGTATCATGACTTCATTAAAGGGAGTCCAATTTGCAATATCAGACAAATTTGAGAACGGATCAAGTATATNCCAATGACCAATAATTTGTTTTTGTCCAGTTATAAAATATTTAATTTCTGAAAATGCCTCATTGTGTGCCGCACTGCCATCCTCAGCGGTAATCCAGTAATAAGTTGTATCACCAGCATTATTTTCCGTTTGACTTAAATTTCCTTCCCAACTGTAAATAAGCAAACCACCAGAAAAAACTGTATCAGTGACTGTCATCATCATTGTTTGTTCTTCATTTAAACCTGCAGTCCAATGCAAAATGGGTGGCGTTGTGTTAAAGCGATCATCATATACTGAATCAATTTCAACAAGTTGTTGAAAACATGGATTTAAATAATGAACATCATAAAGAGTGCTTAAACCACGTACTACAGGGTTAGTTGTATCAGGTCCGAAGATAAGTGAGTAATATCCTGATGTACCTGAAGGCCAATTGATTACATCGTCTGACGCATTATACATTGTCATCCAATAATTCATAGTTGTTGTACCGGTAATTCCACTAAACTCTGGAATGGTCCCTTCCCAAAGATCATCTGATGTATTGGATAGTAATACTGAATCTTCCACGGAATTCACTTCATAATGAAACCACTTCTCGCCGGTATATGTACCGGTCTGATCAGTCACTTCCAGTTCCACGTCAAAGGGACCCGTTGATTCAGAATTTTCCGGAAGCATAATTGGATTTACCATTACATCTGATGATAATTCAGATACTCGTGATAGTTCTGCCTGAATTACTTCTTTCGTTGAATAATTTTGCACAAATGCTACAATATTCAAGTTGCTAATATCCCAGGTAACAGTACCATTGTTTGGCCAATTTGAATCCATGGACCAAAAATAATTTATTTGGATGTTATTATTGCCATCAAGAATAATAGCATCCCCCGTATTATCTGCTGTTAAATATTCAATAATCACTGCATGGTGATGCTGGAGACCGTTTGGACCTGCATAATAAACTGAATCCATAGTAGCTGCAACAATCAATCGGGTATTTAGAGATGAAAGATCTAAATCACTGGAGATAAGCACACTGACATCCACATCACTGCCAAAAATACTTCCGTTTATTTCTATGGTTATAGGAGTATCCTCACCAACCATATTTAACGCATTTGCTTGCCAAGTAGTTGATCCAGATCCTGAATCACCTCCACCTGTAAACATGTGTGGTGTAAAATTATTGCCGTAGTAACTATTACGAGTCTGGTTTAATGAAGTATTATATAAATAAAACGGGTCATTTCCTGCACCGGGCCACCAGACGTGGTATCGGACCTGTACCCAATTGGCGACCATATCATCTCCTACATATGTGGAATGATTAGGGTCTGTAAAATTGTCTAGCTGTTGCTCCGCAACAGCACAGGGTCCTCAAGTCGTTGAGGTAAAGAGTTCGCTCAATGCTTTTTTACTTGCCCCAACAAGAAGAGACGATATCACTAAAAAGAAAAATACTGATTTTTTGAACATTAGTTTACTTTATATCCTTTTAAAGATGTTTAAAAATTTACCATATTGCAATCTTTTTTCATATTCGATATTATTTTGTTTAAAATGCAGCAGTTATACCCATTTTAAACCCATTTTCAAAAGGTTCGATTATACGGCATACTCCATTTGCACAGAGCAAACCGCCTTTTAGTGATCCATACATTAGTGAAAGCCTAAATGATGATGTAACATTATATACAAATTCAATATTGGCCCAGTTTTGATCCATGTTTAAACCCAGTAAACTTTCTAATGAATTTGATGAATCATCCTTTTGGTCTAATCCAAATGATGGTTCAGTAGTGGAAATTTTATCCAAAGTAAATGCCATTGTCCAATTGGGAGATTTGCCGACACTAATGCTCATAAAAGTATTTTGTTGAAATCCAATGGGGTTTTCATTAACGTCGAAAAATTCACTTATTAAACTATCTGCGATTATATTTCCATTTAATTCTTCAAATCGCCATATTCCTTTTTTGAGCCATTGAGTCTCAATTTTTGCTTCTATACTCCACCCATTCGAAAATGTGAAACTTGTATGTAAAGGAATTGTTTTTGCCGATTGATACGTATAATTCATATTTTTACTTGTATCTGTTTTAGAATAATAAGCAAGGTCAATCATATCTTCTGAATACGAATAACCAATTCATGTATGCAAAGTATAATCAAATAAATAACCGGATATTTCGCCGTAATATGCTTTATATGGACTAGCTGCCGGATCCGTTTGGGGTAATATCACTGGTTGTCCTTCTTTTTCCCACTCAAATTCATTATTTATAAACCAAGTATTCGAACGACTCGAACGTGAGATAAATCCGTAATACTCAAAATCATCTCTAATTGAGCCCAATATTTCCAGTTTGTACCCTACCTCATTATTAAAATCTGTTTGGTGAGATGTCCTGTTAATGAGTGTCGTTGAACCAATTACACCTGAAATTGGAGGATTTTGAAAATGTTGAATAATACCATAATTATCTACATTATTCCAGCGGTTTAAAGGATCTAACGTCCCAAAACGATAGTTTATATATTCTAAATTAAGTGAAAATAATGAAAAGTATAAATTCACATTACCGTATAAAGCCCTGCCATCCAGATAATTTGTAAAACCATCATTTTCTTCATTCAGCAATGTTGACCAGTTCTTCACATATTCTACATAAACATCTATTAGGGAATTATTATAAATATAATGAGCTCCTAATAAACGGTTTTTAATGTCCAGCGTATCTTCTGGAAACGTATTGACAGGATGAGCTTCTTTAGATTGTAAAAATGTTAAACCCGCTAAGTGGCTATCCAGCTGCCATTCTGTATGGACTCCATACAAATTGTGAGTTGTAGTATAATTCGGCGTTCGACTATTATATCCCGGAGAATAAATTGTACTCATCGAATAATCACTCTGGCCTGATAAGAAATGAATATTAAATGCATCCGTTTCATATACAATTCCAATACCACGAATTCCAGAATCCCTATCGATAGATTGATCATCTAAAGAATTAAGAATTAATCCTCTACCCCAAATTTCATACATATCACCCAGTTTTATTTGCAAAGGACCGTTTAAATATTCGAGTCGAAGTTTTCGCAGTCCATTGTATTCCCTACCCAATTCAGGTGGATCACTAAATTCAAATTGAAGCCAATTATTAAATCGCCCAAATTGAATCTGGGTATTAATTAGAGATTCATTATAGTAATAACCATTTCTGCTTTCACCCATACTTGATACAACATTGCCGGTAAAAGAAACTTGCCCAAAAATGAAGGAAAATAACGAAATGGATACAAGTAGAAATTTCACTCAGATGTATCTTCGGTCGTTTTATTATTTAAAACTGCCAAAATTTGTTTTTCTATTTCAACTTCATCTCCGGGTATATACCCTTGATGGAACCAGACAATTTCCCGATTTTTATTAATGAGTATGGCTGTAGGTAATAATGTAGCATTAAATTTTTGAGCAATCTGCTGATTTGGGTCCAATGCAACCTTGAAGGAATATTTTTTTGATCGAATATAACTTTTTACTTTGGACATGCTCCTGGGGGTGTCTGTACTTATAGCTAATATTTTAAAACCATCTTTGCTGTATTTTTGTTGAAAGCGTTCAAGATGGATCATTTCTTTTTTACATGGTGCACACCATGTTGCCCAAAAATCGATTAATGCAGGGCCGTCTTGCAATAATTCATCTAAAGATATTTTACTACCATCCAACAATTTGAATGAAAGATTAGGCAATGTGGATTCTTTATTGGGTTCTGCATTTAGCATCAATCCAAAAAGAAAACTAATCAAATATAGATTTTTCATCATTTTACTCTTTTACTGAATTTATTATTTAAAATGTTATGGGTTATACTAATTGAACGACTAATAATAAACAGTTACTTACAGGATCGACTGTAAGTATGTAGACAGTTCTGCTTCTGGTACAAACTTCAAACTGATTCGCCGTATACTATCTGCTGTTTCAATCGGTAGGATGAATGAATACCTCACAGGTATTTTCACCGATTCCATGGCAACTTGCATTGACCATCCGCCGATGGTAAAGTCGATTAATGGTGAAAACTTATGATCAGTTACATAATGAACATTTCTCGATTCAAGTCTATGTATTGCAGCTTCGGGCGAATCCACAATCAAGACTGCCGGTTTATTAAATTCATTTAGAAAAGAAATGACAGGAATAGCTCTATACTTTCCAAAACGAATCTTTTCACGAATTGCATCTGAAAAGTTAAATTTCTCTTTATTAAAATCAAAAACCATCAAAGTCCCATCTTGCTTCAATCCTGTATAGGGTAATGATTTTAGCATATCAGCAATAATATGTTCTTTTAGAGAATATTCGATTTGGATACTCACATTCATATTTTTTACATTTTCTACATCGAATTCAAATAACGGTTTTTTGATTATTATATTGTACGGACTAGACATTAAATCATCCAGAACTTTCATTAGCATTAGTGAATTAGCATCATTTTCTGGATTATAGCTTGGTTGAGAGCTGCTGCCCAATTCCAAAACCCATTCTTCACCTTTCTTTAAAGTTTCATCCTTGGAATCAACACCTCTTGCGCCAATAACTAAATCCATACTTTTTTCCAATTCATCAATAGCTTTATCTATATTTCTACTCACATTTTTTGTATCAGTATATATTGAGGAATTTTTAGCTGGAGGTTTTTTTAAACTGAATTCAGGATAAATGGATTTTTTCTTTTTTTCTAAAGGTATAAATGGAGCCAACATTGCTTCCACAGTAGAATTCAATTTCAAATTCAATTCAGATACTTTATTATAATTACCCGTTAATTTTCGTCTATCTGCTTCATCCCAAGTAGCAATGTCGACTAATTGCAAGTTTATCTCAACATTGTCCAATTTTCGTTCAAATTTTCCAAGCAACAGGAAATTCCTAGAACCTCTTGGTTGATGGAGTAAAAGCGAACGATTATTCATGATGGATTCGAGGTCTTCTTGACCTCGCAAACGAAGTTTTGAAACATCTGTTAATTTGGCGTTGAGCATATCAACAAATCCTTGACCAAGCCAGTCTATAGAAGATTCTTGTGTTACATTATCAAATTGAATGATATATAAATAAACAGCCGGACCTGCCTGAAGGACAGAAAAGAGGACTAAACTCGAAATGATTGTATGAATTAGCTTCCGCATAAGCATTTAAATTAGGTGGATTTTNCCCTTTNTACCAATGCTAATTCTTTTGATTTTGTTGCTGCTTTTCCAACTTCGCCCACGTATTCNTTAATGGAACTGTCCGGTTAAATACGGGCATTCCATTAGTAGAATCCGGATCTTTATAAAAATATCCCAATCGTTCAAATTGAATATGTTCTTCTAAACCTACATCAGATAAAGATCGTTCAAGTTTACATTCATTCAAAGCAATCAATGAATCAGGATTTAATACATCTTCGAAATTGTCAGAAGATGATGGGTCAGAAATAGTAAATAACCTGTCATATAATCGAACATCTGCATCAATGGATTCATTTGCTGAAACCCAATGAATAGTCCCTCTTACTTTTCGTCCATCCGGCGCATTCCCCCCTTTTGTTTCAGGATCATAAGTACAATGCAATTCAACAATATTACCTTGCTCATCTTTTATAACATTATTGCACGTTATAAAATATGCATAACGTAATCGAACTTCTCTTCCTGGTCCTAGTCGAAAAAACTTTTTGGGNGGATCTTCCATAAAGTCATCTTGCTCAATAAATAATTCACGTTCAAACGGTACTTTTCTGCTTCCAGCTGACTCATCTTCCGGATTATTTATTGCATCTAATTCTTCAACTTTTCCTTCAGGATAATTTGTTATAATAACTTTTAATGGATTTAANACTGCCATTCTACGTTGCGCACGTTTGTTTAAATCATCGCGCAATTTTGCCTCTAGTTTTGCAATTTCCATAACGTTTTCCCGTTTAGCAATGCCCACCTCATCCATGAAATTGCGAATTGATTCAGGTGTATAACCTCGCCTACGCATTCCAGATAGTGTGGGCATACGCGGATCATCCCATCCATTAACAAATCCACCCTCTACTAATCGTTTAAGCATGCGTTTGGACATGACAGTATAACTCAAATTCAATCTGGCAAACTCAATTTGCTGTGGATGATAAACGTCCAACATATCTAAATACCAATCATATATAGGACGATGGTCTTCAAATTCAATGGAACATAAAGAATGAGTTACGCCTTCAATCGAGTCCTCAAGACCGTGAGCCCAATCATACATGGGATAGATACACCAATCATTACCAGTATTATGATGATTGGCATGGAGAATTCGATAAATTACTGGATCGCGCATATTCAAATTTGGATGTTCCATGTCAATTTTCGCACGTAATGTTTTGCTGCCATTAGGAAAGTCACCATTTTTCATACGATTAAATAAATCCAAATTTTCATCGATTGAACGATTGCGAAATGGACTATCTTTACCTGATTCTATAAGGGTCCCCCGCGATTTTTTAATTTCTTCACCCGTCAAGTCGCACACATATGCATTCCCTTGTTTTATTAATTGCACTGCATAATCGTACATTTGCTGAAAATAATTTGATGCGAAACACAAATTATCCCATTCAAATCCCAACCAGCGTACATCATTCTGAATCGCATCGACATATTTTTCTTCTTCTGCAATTGGGTTTGTATCATCAAACCGCAAATTGCATCCCCCGCCGTATTCTTCAGCAATTCCAAAAACTAAACAAATGGCTTTCGCATGACCGATATGCAAATGACCGTTTGGCTCTGGTGGGAAACGGGTATGAACTCGATTATCAAATTTACCCGTTACATTATCTTCATCAATAATGCGTTGAATAAAATGGCGATGCTTCGTTTCACTCATGATTGCGGGAAAGTTTCCAATGCTTTATTTAACCTGCGAATACACACGTCTTTACCTAATAATTCCATCATTGCAAATAAAGAAGGTCCACTTGGCACACCGCTCAATGCTAAACGAGTAGGATGAATTAATTTTCCTGCTGATATTTCATTTTCTTCTGCAATGCTTCTCAAAGCTGATTCAATTTCCTCTACATTCCAATTTTCTATTTTTTCTAAAGAATTCATAAAATCTTTTATATACGTATTTATAATATCATTTTTCCAATTTTTTCTAGATGATTTTTCATCGAACGAATCTGGATCGTTGAAAAAATATGATGATTGATCTATAAAATCCCGCAATGATTTAGAGCGCTGTTTCAGTTGGTCAAGGACAGAATATAAATAATGTATTTCATATCCTTGACCCCATTCTCTATTGATTTCATGAATCCCCTCCAAAATTGTAGCTGTNCCCATGCGCATCATATGTTGACCACTTATCCAAGAAAGCTTGATCTCATCATAAACAGCTCCTTTTTTATGGACGTGATTTATTTCAAAAGATGAAATTAATTCATCAAGAGTAAATATTTCATTTTCNGAACCTGGGTTCCAACCAAGCAATGCCAGATAATTCAATAAGGCATCTGGCAAATAACCATCATCTTTAAATTGTTGAATTCCAGGAGCGCCATGACGTTTGCTCAAACGTTTCTTATCCGGACCTAATATCATGGGAAGATGTGCAAATTTCGGAATAGCAAAACCCATAGCATTATATATTAATATCTGCTTTGGAGTATTACTAATATGATCTTCGCCTCGTATTACATGGCTAATTTCCATTTCATGGTCATCCACAACAACGACCAAATTATACGTAGGGTTTCCATCTGATCGAGCAATAATAAAATCATCAATTTCCTGATGATCAACATGAACAGATCCATAAATNATATCATCAAATTTTGTATTTCCCTCCGGCACCTGCAGTCTAACTACAAACCCCTCTCCGGAATTCAAATGTTTCTTGATATCATCTTCAGACAAATTTCGACACGTACCGGAATACTGAAACAATCCTTCATTACGTGCTTCTTCTAAAATGTCTTTTGAACAAAAACATCTATAGGCAGAATCTGTTTCGAGGAGCGTTTTTATAACAGTATGATATACATCAAGACGTGTGGATTGAAACAAAGGTTCACCGTCCCAATCTAATCCTAGCCATCGCATGGATGCACATATTTGATCAACATATTTCTGCTTGGATCTTTCTATGTCCGTATCTTCAATACGCATATAAAATTGTCCATTGGTGTGTTTTGCAAATAGATAATTAAAAAGCGCAGTGCGTGCACTTCCTAGATGCAATTGCCCGGTTGGGCTTGGAGCGAAGCGGACTTTTGGGTTTTTTACGTCAGACATATATAGAAAAGCTAATCAATTCTAACATTGAAAAGAACAGATTAGCTTTAGATTTCAAAAACAAATAGTTAATCATTTACCATATGAAATCGCCCGACAGAGTAAATGCTTTGCGGAGGCGAGAGGATTCGAACCTCTGAAGGGCATAAACCCTTGCTGGTTTTCAAGACCAGTGCATTCAACCGCTCTGCCACGCCTCCTGATCTTTGTTTATTTTGTGGCGGAGAGGGAGAGATTCGAACTCTCGGTACGCGTAAACGCACACACGCTTTCCAAGCGTGCTCCTTAAGCCACTCGGACACCTCTCCAAAAATTAATCCTCAACTTTTACGTCAGGTTTATTCTCTTCAGTCTTTTCTTCTGCAACTGTTTCAATTGATTCAGAGTCCTTTTCTTCAATAACTGATTCTTCGCCATCGCTCGATTTTTCGCCTGAATTATCATCCATTGCTTTATCTTCTGAAGATTCCTCTTTAGCCACTACTTTATTTTCTTCATCAGCTTCGACTTCATCAGGATTTTTATCAGTCTCTGCTTCTGCAGATTCTGATGCAGCCACTTCTTCTTGGACAACTGTTTCTTCTTTTAATTCTTCCACTTTTGGCATTTCTATATCCAGTGCTAATGACTCATTTTGAATCCTCTTAAGAGCAGCATCCAAGTTTTCGTCACTATTTAAACCAATCATCTGTTCATTAAAACGCCAGTGTCCTGTTTTATCTGATTTTGTGCTTTTGACATATTTCACAAAGGTTTGACTTTTATCCTTCTTCCCTTTGGCTTTGTCTGAAAATGATGTTCCTTTTGCCATTTTTATATTTCCTTTTTAAATCTTGTTCTAAATAAGCCGGCGAATTTACCGCAGAAGTAACACTCGATCAATGTATAGATTACCGATATTCATACAACATTATTTCACCATCACGCCAATTTTTTGGCTTTTTACGATCTTTTGTTAATACTTTCATATGAAAATTATCCCGAAATTCAAAAATGCTATATCGTTGCAGTCCTGATTTATTCATTACCCACGTCATTTCCCAAGGTGTCTTCGAAAAGTTGATTTTATACCTTCCCTTTTCCTGATTACTGATTTTTGTACCCATTTGAATCCCCTGTGAAAAAGTACCTGTAGATTGATCTTCCACTCCTTCGTCAGGTTCAAAAGTCCAAACTACTGTCATGATAGATCCTTGAAAAAACCAGTTGCCACTTATTGCAGGTATAAATTCAATACCATCTACAGATGCAGGAAGACTCTCATTGCCAGCAGCATCAATACCCCTCANTGTTAGTTTATATATAGTTGTAGCATTTAATTCAGGTGCATTATTGAAAAGAATATTTTTATGTTCTCCACCTATTAGTTCTTCATCTACTAAATCCAGAATTTGCGGTCGATTAGCTGTTGCAACCGNACCGAGTATTTTTCCACCGATACGCACCCATGTTGCTGTACCAGATACAATATCTTCATTGATGGAATAACTGGTGATACTTTCAACATTGATATAATTTTCTTTTGGCCGTACAATATTAAATACCGGTTTAGAAATATCATACCGAATGTCAGATACTTTTGCTGATTCACCTTTATTTCCTGCTAAATCAGTTCCAACTACTTTATAAGTATATGTTTCACCATCATTAACAGACAAAGGTGAACTTAATGGTTTACTGTCCCAATTGAGAGTTGTTAATTCTCCACCTTTTAAAGTGGTCTCCATTTCTACACCAGACTCTTGATTTGTAATTTGAAAATAACCACCAATCAAAGGTTCTGACACTGTATAAGCGACATTTAATTGATTGATGAATGAATCAGATGTTGGTTCGATTAATTCCAATATTGGAGGTGTTGTGTCGTAATGAATAGTTCTCGAACTTGAAGAGTTTGTGCTATTGCCTGCAAGGTCTATACCTAAAATTTCAACTTTGTAATCCACTAAACTCACCAAGGGTAAATCCTGTATTTCTGATGTACTATGTTTACCCGATGATAATAAATCCCCTTCTAATTTAACTTCATGTATTTTAGAATCTANCCCACCTCCATTCCTACTCCAGATTATTTTTCCGGAAATTAAATTTTCACTAATAGAAAATTCTACATCATCATGATTAACATATGCATCATTAGATGGAGATAACAACTGAACATTTGGAGGAAAAATATCATAATGAATATTATTTGCTAGAATTGCACTTCCAGTATTACCAGCTAAATCAANTCCTTTAATAGATAATTGATAAATAGTACCATCTTGGAGTGTTGACTGATTTATTAGATTTTCTGGAGATTCTAAACCATTCATTCGTTCTTCAGGAGATAATTCAATAGTCCTTGGACTTAAAGGATCTGATGTTCCTCCAATAGCGTTCCAGATTATTTGCCCTTCTATTAATGGTTCTGAAATATTAAATGAGATTCTCGTATCGTTTTGAAAGGATTTATTATTGGGGCTAATCATTGAAAACGAAGGAGGAGTATTATCAAATTGAATATTATCAACTTGCGTACTGGATACATTCCCTGCCATATCTGTCCCAGATAATTGAATTGTATAGTTTTCACCTGTCACTAATTCTGGTGGTTCTCGTAAAGTTACTTGAGTATACTGATCTGGGAGAAAATATTTCTCTGGAAGANTAATCAATTGTTCTATTAATTTACTATCTACCCATTTTAAAGTTAAATTCTGTAAATTTTCACCGACTCTAAATCCTACAACTGTATGATTAACATTATCGCCTTCAAGTGGACTTACAAATGCCAAATCTGGGGGATCTATATCATAAGTTAATTGACTAATCTTCCCTAGAATAGCTTCATTGCCAGCACGATCCTTTCCGGTCANTATTATATTATATTCTACTCCGCTTACCAAGTCTATCAATTCATTTACAGATACTTCGTGACTTCCTGTTAACAACTGACTTCCTTGCAATTGAATCACATGGGGACTGTTAAAATCTGCTTTGCCAAACGAATGCTCAACTGTGATTTCTCCAATTGCTAATTGCTCATTTAGAGTATATTGTATATTCATTTCTTGCAAATATGAGTCAGAGACCGGAAAATCAGTAGTAATTATAGGTGAATTAATATCATATAATATAGTCTCAACTTTTACAGGAGTGGATACATTTCCAGCAGGATCTTTTGCTTGAAATGTAATGGAGTAAATACTGCCGTCTTGCAGCACGATTTCATTCGCTAAAGTTATACCATCATGTCTTCCTTGATCATTGAATGGAGATAAAACTAAAACTTCATGAGGACTTTCAGAATCCTCTGCGCCATTTGTACGTGTAAATATCAATGTGCCTTCTGCTAGTTTTTCATTCATTTCAATACTAACAATTGGTTCATTAAATGCTGATTCAGATACAGGTTCATTTATTCTCAAAACAGGTGGATAAACATCAAATAAAACATCTCTAACCATAACTTT
>JGI26061J44794_1000481_pt1 | contig 17957 bp, 20 predicted proteins | sample MarorgKNORR_S2LV_5_FD_44794 | JGI IMG/M metagenome (IMG submission 44794) | reverse complement strand
CCCCATGATCCAGTCAATTGGCTAGTTTTTATATCGAGTTTCGTGCGCAGCTCCGCGAGCTTGAACTGTGTGTTCTGGAACTCCGCCAATTTCCTGCCGAATAGTTTTCTTTCCTTGATAAATTCCAGTATCAAATCAAAAGACAGTTGTGCTGCCGCAAGATACTGGCAGGAACTCATCCTGCTGTGCGTCGGTTCCAAACCGGGTGAGATAAGGGCCCACCAATCGACTATGCAATGTATTGAACCAGTCGGCGCACCTGGCGTAAGCCGTCTCTTCGATGATGACCTGTTCAAAGCGAAAATCAGTGTCACCCATGCCGCCATGTTTTTCCTGCGGCCATACCATCAGGAAGCCGTGCTTACCTGCCGCGGTAAACGCCTCTCGATCTACCCGCCCCTGTTCTCGCCAGCCTTCCATTCTGGGCACAATTTCCTGGGCCAGAAATTTCCGATAGGCATCTCGAAAGATGACCTGTTCCTCGGTGAATAAACGTGCAAGCATTTGACCTGACTCCAATGACTATTCCACTATGAGTGTATCAAACGACACGGCTCGATACTGATGATCACCGATAGAGGCAATTCCAATGATGAACATTGAAGCCGCAGTTGCGAGCGACCCGACNACGCCATTTCAAATTGAAACCCTGGAACTTGAAGAACCACGAGCAGACGAAATACGTGTGCGGTTGGTTGCGACGGGCATTTGTCATACTGACATCGCAGTAAAGCAGCAGGATATAAAACTTCCTTTACCCATGGTCCTTGGCCATGAAGGTGCAGGCGTCGTTGAATCCATTGGCAGTGCGGTGACTCACTTGATGGCAGGTGATCATGTTGTACTCTCCGGCGACTCCTGCGGAGTCTGCAAATCTTGCCAACACGGGCTACCTTCTTATTGTGATGAATTTATCGAACGAAACCTGACAGGCCGACGAGTCGATGGAAGCTCGCCCATTCATCAACACGGGCAACCACTGCACGGTCGATTTGTCGGTCAATCATCATTCGCAACCNATTCTCTGGTGCCAGCTCGCGCTGCTATTAAACTAAACAAGGAATATCCCCTCGAACTGCTTGGCCCGCTGGGCTGTGGCCTCACAACGGGTGTTGGTACCGTCACCAATGCGCTCCGGCCCCGTGCGGGCAGTCGTATTGCCATCTTCGGCGCAGGCACTGTGGGTTTAGCCGCGACTATGGGCGCAGTGCTCTCGGGTTGTGAATCGATTGTCGTGGTGGACCCCGTCGAATCGAGACGAGACATGGCGATCAGCCTGGGAGCGACCCTTTGCCTTGATCCATCGGCAGGTGATGTGGCCAAAGAAATTCTGTCCNTTGTTCCTGGCGGTGTCGACTTTAGTGTTGAATGTTCCGGCGTGGCTACAGCTGTTGCTGCCGCAATTGAATGTCTTGCCCGGCCGGGTTGGTGCGCACAGGTGGGCGCGACCCCTGCACAAACAATCCACCCACTGGATATGGATCACCTTGGATTTGGGCGAGGTATCAAGGGCGTAGTCATGGGCGATGCCAATCCGCAAACATTTGTTCCGTACCTGGCAAATCTGTATACCCAGGGCAGGCTGCCTTATGACCGATTTGTAAANTTTTATGATTTTGCAGACATCAACACGGCAATTGCCGATAGTAAAAATGGCGATGTCATCAAACCGATCTTGCGCATAAGCGACTGAAATCCATATCGCCTACAGCGGCATGTATTTTTCGCTGGGTGTTTTACGATCATCGGCTGATTCACGCATGAAATGAGCTGCCCAGTTNAGGAAAGACAGGTATTCCATCGGCGCTAGTCGGTTGGGTTCGATTTTTATCATTCGAAACTCGTTCCTTCGAATAATGAAAACCGCATCTTGCAACAACTCTTACGCTTCTTGCTGGCTAAGCCTCTCCATATTCACCTCGCAGGCCATCTAACGAATCTTGTCTATATCAGACGTTCCCTAGTTTGGTTGACCGCCCGCAACATCAATGTACTGACCGGTAATCCAGCGCGCTGCAGGTGACGCAAAAAATACCGCGGCGGCTGCACANTCNTCTGGTGTTCCCGTTCGACCCANNGGTATCTGCTCGTTAAACATGTCCTTGGCTTCCTGCTCAGAAATTCTCATGGTCTCAACCAACATATCCGTGACAATGATGCCTGGCGCCAGACAATTGACGGTAATGCCTCTTGGTGCAAGTTCTACCGCGAAAGTGCGCGTCATACTGATCATGCCCAGGTTGGCAGCGGAATAGACACCAAATCCAGGGGATGGTTTGTGTGCAGCGATAGAAATGATGTTGATGATGCTGCCCCCATCGCGCATGCGTTTGGCTGCCTGCTGTGATCCCCAGAATTTGGTTTTCATATTTAAATGAAGTTGTTCATCAAACTTCTCGATGGTGATATCGGGCAGTGCATGCATCTGACGATCCAGGTTGCCGCCTGCATTGTTGACCATAATATCGAGCCCACCGAATTCATCGACAACCCGATCCAATGCCGCGGGAATGGCGTCCCAATCCATCACATCCGCTGAGATTCCCAGCCCTTTCTGGCCGCGGGACTCAATTTCTTTTGCCACCGCATCAACATCATCCTGTCGCCTGGCGATCACGACGACGTCAGCGCCACATTCCGCCATGCCAAGTGCTATGCCGCGGCCGATACCACGACCGCCACCGGTCACGACAGCCACTTTTCCATCCANTCGAAAATTTTCGTACAGTCCCATCTATTGTCTCCCCTTGTCTTGTAAAAAGACTTCGCAATTTAATGTTGGCTCCATCATGTTGGCACTCATCTATTGCCGCACAAACATCCATGGAAGATCCAGAAATGTCTTGATACCCGGCTCTGCATCCACCACGTAGGGAATCGCATTAACGGCATGCATGCCGGTGGCAAGCATACTATCTCCTATAAAGGCAAAGTTACTTTCAATTTCCAGATTAATGTCCGGGCTGCCTTTGAATCGGACCCAATTATTGCCAGTCGCCCAGTCCGGTGCAACATCCGGATGAATTCGCCAGACGGTTTCATGGGCAATTTTTTCTTCCCCATTGGCCAGTCCTGACCATCGCCAGTGTTGACCTGCGACCGTGCCTTTTTTAACTGTCCCCGCAGCTACTTCGAGGTCGGTTTCGGCGAGCACTGTTTCCAGGGAACTGACCACTTCCGTCACTCCCAGACCCATCCCATCTGCCACCATCTGGACACTTTCCGAAAAAAGGCCATCGAGCCATACCTTTTGCCGTTTGTTTTTCTCTTTGAATTCACCGGGGGTTGCTCCGAACCCCATCGAGTCGAACATGATTTCCGGCGATGCGTAGCCATCGAAAACGGACACTTCCAACACCAGGACATGTTCAACTTTTTCGCACAATGAACTTATCGTCAGCGGAATCAGGTCGCCCAGCCAGCCAGGATTTAACCCGGTGGAGTGAAAAGAACTATTGCCCGCCAGGCAGGCCTCTTCCAACCGATTAACCACTGCTTCGCCGTAAACTTTCGGGTACATATACCCGACGATGGTAATAACATTCTTGCCTACAGCCAGCAGTTCGCAAAAATCATCCAGGTCCTGTTCAGGGTTTTCACCATAGATCAATGACGGCAAAGGGGTATGGATGACAACATCGGCATCAGAAGCCTTCACCACTTCAATGTCGTTTGTCGCATCGATTCCCAGCTGATCAATGCCCACCAATTCTCCAATATCTTTACCCACTTTGTCTGCGGAATACACATGCATCCCGACCAGTTCCAGTGAGTCGCGCTCTACTGAGACGCGAGCCGTGTGTTTACCGATATTGCCGCTGGCCCACTGAAATACTTTGTAAACCATCTCTATCTTTTCACCCCCTTAATCTAGTGATTATTGGATCAACATTTTTATGTCAAATTCCGAGTTGCGGTGAGTCATTTCCAGGCGACTGGCAGTCTGCGTCGTCCCCACAGAAAAAACGGGGCGATACGCTCACCCTGTCCGATCAGCCTTAGATCAGGCAGTCTCTCGCGCAAAACCGACAGTGCGACCTCTACCTCCAGCCTGGCCGTTGGTGCGCCCAAACAAAAGTGCACGCCCAGCCCAAATGCCATGTGTCTTTTCTGCGGACGGTGCAGATTAAACTCATCAGGGTTTTCAAATATGTTCGGATCCCGATTGGCTGCAGCATAGTTGATGTAAACCTTACTGCCTTCCGGCATGGTTTCGCCGTGCAAACGCACATCTTTCGTGAGGTTTCGATATAACCCAAGCACCGGCGGGTCGTATCGCAGGCTCTCTTCTATCGCGGCTTCTATCAGCGAACCATCGTTGACAATTTCCTGCCAACGATCGGGTACTTCGAGCAGTCGCCAGATCATGTTGGTGATCAGTGATGTCGTGGTTTCATTACCACCAACCAGCAGTTGATTCAGTAACGACAGCGCATCGCTTTCCGGTACGGCTTCGCCTTCATCCGTTTTCGCCCCGGCTATCAACGTCAGCAGATCATCATCATGGGCTTCACCGGCCTCAATCTTCTTTTTCCGATCCGTCATGTGCGCGTGCATGTACGCCTGGAATTGCATTTGTTCTTCCAGATACTGGCCAGGGTCCGCTGCGCCCATTGCAGCAACCTGAATGTCAGACCAGGCCTTGAACTGATCCAGATCAGCGGTGGGCACACCCAACATACCGGCGATAATCACCACGGGAAGTGGGAAGGCAAAATCATCGTGAAAATCAAATTCAGCTTCACCTGTCAGGATGTTATCAACCAGTTGATGGGTTAATGCGGTTACCGGTTCTCGCAGGGCCTCTATCGCCTTCGGTGTAAAAGCCTGCTGAACCAGTTTTCGATAGAAGGTGTGCTGCGGAGGATCACACAACATGCCAGTCGGTTCAGTAAATCGTGGTCCCTGACCAGAATGGCTGGAATAGGTCTCGATATCACGTAGAGCTTGTTCAACATCGGCGTAGCGAGACAGCGTATAAAAAGGCGGGTCAAAATCCTCACATCGATGCACCGGGCACTGCCGGAGCAGGTACTGGTGCCCGTTGGCCGGGTCAGCCATGATCTCAGGTAAAAAGGGACTCCAGCTCACTGCATGTTTCCTTTGTGTTTTTGCACTTGATCACACCCAGCCATCAACATGGCAGCAATGTTGAAAGTATTTTTGTCTCGGCAGAGCTTTTCTAGTATTTTTGAACTCTACTACATTTTTCTGCGCTACGCAGCGGATCCTCTCATGCCAGATAGAAAACAGAATCACGATCTAAGCGAAATGAAATGCCCGCACAATCTCGAAGAGGTTGACCTCTTTTCTCCTGGTGCACCAGAGCACTGGTATGAAGCCTATGACATTCTTCACGACGAAGCGCCCGTGCATAAAATACCGGGTGAAGGTTTCGAACCGGGCACTGACGCTTTCATTCTCTCGAAGCATGAAGACATCGCAGCGGTAGTACGAGACCAGGACCGATTTCCTGTGGTCGGTAGCGTCCTGTTAAAGGTACTGACAGAAAGTGATGAAAATTTATTGGAAAAACCAGGCGTTAGCGCCATCCTTGCGTCGATGGCGTCGTTGCGACCCAATCCCGACATGTGGCGCAGCCACCGCCAGGAACTCACCGATCCCTGGGTCGGACCGGGCGCAGGTCGAAATGAAGCCATGGTCAATCGGGTTGTCAAAGAATCAATCGACAAGTGGATTGATCGCGGTGAAGTCGAGTGGATCACGGAATTTGCCCAGGCTGTCCCGCAAATGGTCATGGCCAACATACTGGGCTGGCCCATTGAAGACCTGAAGCTGCTGAAGTACTTCGGAGATGGCACAGTAAAGCCATTCGTCTATGGCGCCAGGCACAACAACATCCTGCCGGAGGCAGAAATACAAAGTCAGTTTCAGGTACTCGAAGAATTCAAGCAATACACTAACGACCTTATTAAGGAAAAGCGTGAACATCCCCAGGAAGATATGATCAGTTTCCTGACGAATGTCGAATATTCTCCTCTCAAGCGCAAGCTTCTCGATCTCGAAATTAACGGCATCGTCTATGCCATGGTGATTGGTGGGTTGGAAACGACCCAGTACGCGATTTCCGAGCAGGTCCAGCTACTCGTTGATAACCCTCTTATCTGGACAGAATTGAAAAAAGACAGAACCAAACTGCGAGCATTCACTGAAGAAGGTATGCGTTTGAGATCCCCTACACAGGGACTATCGACGCGCATTACCGGCCAGGATGAAGTTTTTCAAGGCGTCTCAGTGCCGAAAGGTTCGTATCTGCACCTTCGTTGGGCAGCGGCGAATATTGACCCGGATGAATGGGACCACCCACAGGAAATTGACCTGAATCGAAAAGCCGGGACACGTCACCTGACATTTTCCCAGGGTGCCCGTGTTTGTCCCGGCGCCAGTATTTCGAGACTTGAACAGATGTGCGCCTGGACTGCTATTCTCGACCGTATAGAACGTTTTAATTACGCGGACAACAATACCTTCCTGCATCAGCCGGGGATCATGCTCGGGGCCCTTGAACTTAATCTGACATTCGAGAAGGCATAACCCGAACTCCATCTCCGGACAGTAAGCCCGGACAGTGAGTCTGGATAGTCAGCCAGGAAGGAACCAGCAGCGTACCTACGCTATATCGTGCACGGGACAACAGTGCGATGGATATCCAAAGATATTTGCACTTAAAATGTGCTGCACGTAAACTGTGCAAATGAAAACCAATATTACTATACGGATCGATGCAGAATTGGCGCGGGATGCGAAGGTTCTGGCAGCGCAGCAGGGCCTATCCTTAAGTAAAATGGTGGCTGGTGAGTTAGGCCGCATGGTCTCGAAAGAAACGGCCTACAAGGTTGCAAAAAGCAAAGCCCAATTGGCAATAAAAGAGGCACCTGCACTGAACTACAACCCTGTTAGCCGCGACAGCCTACATGAGCGATAAGGTTTTCGTCGACACGAACATTCTTGTTTATGCGCACGATTCGTCTGACAAATACAAACATGCACAAGCCGCAGCCATCATTAACCAGCTGTGGGACGAGAAAACAGGGTCGCTCAGCACACAGGTACTGCAAGAGTTTTATATAACTGTTACTCGAAAAATCTCTGTTCCCATTGATCATCTTCTCGCCAGAACCTTGATAAGCCGGTACCAACATTGGGATGTTATCGTCAATGACATTGAGTCGACTTTAGATGCGATCGATATTCAAATTGAATCCCAGGTGTCATTCTGGGATGCGCTTATTATCCAGGCTGCGAATAGAGCAGGTGCCCAAACATTACTCTCTGAGGATTTGAATGACCAACAACTGTATCGTGAAATCCGAGTGATCAATCCGTTCCGTTATCCAAACATACTCGAGATAATTANGGGGACGTCTGATTAAAGTTTATCTATTGCCTGTTCCCTATTACCTGATTCAGATTGACAATGTGAGCACCCAGTAAACTCCGGCAACAGGCTTATTAAGGACCACCGCTAATCTTAATGGTTTGACCAGTCATCCATCTCGATGCATCGGACGCCAGATAGACGACACCTGGCGCTATGTCTTCGGGGGTTCCTACCCTGCCAAGCGGAATACCAAACTTCTTACCTAATCCGGGGATGTCCTCTTCTTTCAAATTGAGAAACTCCATGAAGACTTCAGTTGGGATGGGTCCAGGTGCGACACCGTTGACTCGAATGCCCAGAGGCGCCATTTCCACACCAAGGGTCTGAGTCAGATTGTCAACGCCGCTTTTTGCAACGGCGTAAGGGCCATTATTAGGTGATGCCCGGTTCGCCGCCTGGGAAGAGATATTGATGATGGTGCCTCCGCCATTATCTTTCATAATATTGGCTGCAGCCTGCGCACCGGTCCACACAGCTTTCAGGTTGAGATTCATTTGAAAATCCCACTGGCGCTCTGGCATCTCAAGAAAAGTCCGTGGCACTCGATCGTCCGCGCCACCCGCATTACTCACCCAACAGGTTAACCCGCCCATTTCTTCGAATGCAGTTTTTGCCAGTGCCTGGACCTGTTCTATTTCCATCATGTCGGTGGTTACTGCTAATGCTTTGCGACCGAGGGCACGGATTTTCTCGGCAACAGCTTCAATCTCGTGAGTTCGACGGGCAGCGACGACAACGTCGGCGCCAGCCTCGGCCAATCCGAGCGCAATGCCTTCACCAATGCCCCGGCCACCGCCGGTGACCACCGCCACCTGTCCATCCAATCGAAAACTATCGAGTATTCCCATTTTAGTGCTCCCTTTATTAGTCTGTTTTGTTTCGTTGAAATCTAACCAGTGATTCTCTTGTGTAGCGGCGGTTGCTCACCAATTGTGATCGGCTCGCCTACCCAGGCGCCAATATTCTCTCCGGTCCTGCCACTATCTATAACTTCTATCATCTGATCCGCAATATCTGATGCATTCATGACGGTCTTTGCAAACTCTGGCGGCAATGTATTGTCTTCGAACAAACCTCGCAGCATCGCCGTATCTGTTGCTCCCATGCATAAACCATTCACCTTGATGTTGTCTTTCTCAAGATACTTGGCCCAGGCGTCCGTAAAACCGTTTAATGCCCATTTTGATGCGTTGTATAAGTCCGTTTCAGGCCCGTTGGTCCCATCGCTTTTTGCAGGTAATACATAATAAGTGGACAGATTGATGATGTGCCCCCCCTGCTTTTGCATCAACGGGATCACTGCCCTGGAAAGCATTAATACACCCTTGAGATTGGTGTCCATAATGAAATCCCAATCCGCTATTGCCTGCTCCCATGGACTATCGACGGGTGTTCGGCGCCAGGTGCCAGCGTTGTTCACAAGAACGCCGATCTGACCCATCGCCTCAGCCTGTTTAACGACTCGCTCGACATCCTCGCGCTTCGACACATCGGCAATCACACCGGTAACACCTTCTACCTGCATGACTTCTTGTTGGACGTCAAATGCCAGGACCAGGCAACCTTCCGAGACTAACCGCTGCGCAAAGGCGCGGCCCAGTCCTTGCGCCGCACCGCTGACAATCGCAACTTTGCCTGAAATACTCATGCGCCACCTCCCAGCTTTACTTGGCTCTCAATGACATACACATGATCATGGGATGGTTCCAGTTTCACGGGTCTACCTACACAGAAGTTCACGTTCTGCGCATTTCGGCCACCAGGTCCTTCCTTCAACATATCAATCATCGCCTGGGCATTGTCTTCAGCCCGCATCCAGCTATCTACCTCTTCGGTTGAAGGTGCAAAGTCATGAAAAGATCGCAGCATGTAGGAATCGGTGGCGCCCATGCAAAATGCGTTGACCCGGATATTGTGCGGCGCCAGCGCCTTGGCCCAACCGTAAAGAAAACCATTGAGCCCCCATTTGCTGGCATCGTAGAGGTCCATCGTCTCACCACCGCCAGTGGGCCTGGGTGAATCTCCCCAGGGGCAGGCATCCAGCCCTGGACAACAAAAGTATGGCGTACCGCAGGTCACCATATGATCTGTGGCGATGTTGACGATCTCCCCACCTGTACCCTGCTCGATCATGATAGGGATCACCGCGCGACCAAAAAGGTATTCGCCTTTTAGGTTGGTGCCAATAATTAATTCATAGTCCTCGATCGACTTGTCGAGATCATCATCCGCTGCACTGGCGCCCCAGACACCGGCATTGTTCACCAGGATATCAATGCTGCCAAATGCAGAGCGCGCACCATCTACCACCGCCCGAACATGATCAGGGTCACTAACATCGCCCTGCCAGGCGACCGAGGAGACGCCCAATTGTTTTAGCGATTCGGCTACATCGTTAATCTCTTCACGTAAATCGCATACCGCAACATTGACACCTTCGACTGCCAGCGCATGTGCATAGCTGTTGCCAAGCCCAACGGCAGCGCCGGTGACAATCGCGTTTTTTCCTTTGAGTTCAACCATTGGTCACTCCGTGTTTAATTTGTTCGTCATGGGAAACGTATTGCAAAACATCCGTATTCTCAAGGACCGATGCCAGTCGAGCACGCTCCTCAACAGATAGCGAGGCTACCTTTTCTCGAATCACCTGCAGGCACCTGGCATGATACTTCATCGGATTTTGCTCAAACTGCAATCCAAGACCCTTAAAATTCAGTCGTTCTTCACCTGTTGCCAGTGCCTTGTCTGTCGCATCCAGATAGGGAAGATAAACCTCTCCCGCCAACCAGAGCAACTTCTGTACACCTTTGCTCAATGGCGCCAGTGTGTCACTAAACTCGCCTTCAATGCCGCCGGGATCATCCATCAACGCCAGCCAGGCAGGTACACGCATACACCGGTCATTCATCACATCTCGCGACGCGTCATTCATCATGCACTGGTACAGCTGTCCGTAAAATCCAAAATCACCCAGCGATGGCCGTGAACCGAACAGGAATTCCTGCTCCCTTAATACGTCTTCCCAGGCATCCAGAATCTGTCGATACATCTCTTCAATAAGCGGTACATTTTGAGGTTCAATACCTGCTACTGGCCAGAGCGGGATCTGCCATTCATAAAACTCCCTGGTTCGAGTCGCCAGTTCTTCATCAGAGGTGGGTCCCATGCCCGGGTATGACATCCACCAGCCAACTCGATCCCGGTCACCACCTTTATCTTTGTCCTGCCAGCGATAATGGAACATCATCTTGGTGCCCCATTCATCTCCGAAGTCTTCCAGGATATGGGACAGCACGGCCTGTACAGGGTCCGGCGGTACAATCGATCTCTCGGAGTGTCTCGCCTCCAGCATATAGGCCATGGGCGAAGAATCCACATGCCACTGGCCATCTGGCTCATCGGGACAATGGACTTTAGGAATAATGGGTGGGCGAACGTGCGCGGTTGCTTCAGCGATTTTACCGCGATTTAAATACCAGACATGCGGAATGCGCCGATAACGAAAAATAGCACGCATCTTCACCGAGAATGGTGATGCCAGCGAACCGACTAGTTTATAAACCTCATCACCCATCGAGCAATACTACAGCGGCCTATACAGGGGATGGCCTGGTTCGCGGATCTGCAGGATGTTGAGCGCAAAGTCCTCGGGTGTCATAGCTTCTATGGAATTCGGGAAAGAGTTCGACCAGTCCAGAATGTAGGTCCGTTTGGAGATTCGCCATTGCCCTTCTCGTTTTTGAAATTCGTCCAGGTAACGACCACCGTACATATTATCCACCAGGTTGCCCTCGGCATCTTTTCCCGTGCCGACGGCGATGCCATAACATTCACCGGTGGCTTTGTCCCCGTTGATTTCTATCAAGACAGAGGTACTTAAGTGCCATCTGCGTATCGCTTCTTGTTCATGGGGCATCACGGTCTTCACCCAGTCAGCGCCGTTGCCTTTGAAAAACCCGAAGTCGATATCAGCGTCCGGCCAGAAACAGCTGTCCTGACCCGGAGTGTCTAACCAGTCCTGGGTTCGACCATAACGCATGACCAGCTCTTCACAGGCTTTTTTATCGAGCAATTCCTGGAGTTGGGGATCCATGTCCTTTCCTCGTCGCGAATTAAGGTTTTTATACTCTACTACAAAAAACTTGGCTACAGGTGGTACAGTCGTCCTCAGCTCATAATGGCGAGGTCGTTGAGAGCGATGCGCGCCTGATCGTTCTCATCTGAAANATTTTGAGATTATATTGATATTGCCGGCAGCCCAATCCGAGATAACCAACGGTCAAGAATAGAACGCTCTTCTCATCACATGAATCTATATCACCATCAAAACCCCAAAATCACACTTGTGTCGCTTGGCCCTGATGAGCGACTATTTACCATAATTGAACAAATATTCTCTCATGGAGGAAAACTGGCATGGTTGAAACAATAACGGGACACGACAGATCCAATGGTATTTCTTACAACGATATTCTGAAATCCGACAAGGTCCCGCCACCGGACGTCTATCTGGAAGATTCACCCTACCCCGCCGGTAAGACAACGGTGCGCGTCGACCGCTATTTCTCAAAAGAAGAGCATGATCTGGAAGTAGAGAGATTGTGGAAGCGAGTCTGGCAAATGGCCTGTCACGAATCTGACATTCCGAACGTCGGCGATACCCATGTCTATGATATTGCAGAACTTTCTTACATGATCGTGCGAGTATCCGAAGATGAGGTAAAAGCCTATCCCAATGCCTGCCTGCATCGCGGCCGGGCCCTGTGCGATGACCATCGAAAAGAACTCCGCGTATTCCGTTGTGCGTTTCACGGTTGGTCCTGGAACCTGGACGGATCGCTGAAAGAGATACCCGGCCATTGGGATTTCCCAACAGTCACCGAGGAAGAATATTCATTAACAGACATCAATATCGGCTATTGGGGAGGCTTCTACTTCATCAATCCAGACCCGAATTGTGAGCCGCTGGCAGATTTTCTTGGCGACATTGATCGGCATTTTGGCATTCCGTTCGAGCGACGATACAAAGCCGCCCATTTAATCAAACGTCTGCCGTGCAACTGGAAAATTGCCCAGGAAGCCTTCATGGAGTCTTACCACGTCATTGCAACACACCCTGAACTCCTGGGTTACTTTGGCGATGTAAACTCAAAATATGATGTCTGGGGCAACTGGTCCCGGGCCATGTCTTCTTCCGGCTTCCCAAGTCCTCATACTGGATTGGAAAATCCTGATATGTCGGCCTATCCGGACGGCAAGGCGTTCCAGAGTATGAAGCATATGATCAGTGGCCATGTGTATCGCAGAATTGCCGAAAACGAGGTCGAAGTGACAACACCCGATGGCCGCACCGGCAGGTTCACGGAGTTCGCTGACTATATTTCGGGTGATGTGAAGTCCGCAGACATTCAAATGTGTAGTTGGGTTGGCGGAAAAATCATAGCAGGAGATGAAGATACACCGATGGTGTTTCCCACGGAATCTGGTCATGTCTACCGCGAAACCACAGCGGCGGCCAGACGCGAAACTATGCGTCCCCAGTTTGGAGACGATGTGGATGGCATCAGTGATGCGGACCTGAACGATGCCATTTTTTACTCCCTGTTTCCGAACCTTAGCCCCTGGGCAGATTTCAACCCCATCTTCTATCGGTTCCGCCCGGACGGAGACAACCCAGAACAGTCATTGCATGAAGTCATGTACATGATTCCATTGCCTGAAGGCGCCGAGGCACCGGAACCTGCCAAATGCACCTTCCTTGACCTGGATGACGATTACACGCTTGCTACAGAATTCGGTAGCAGCCTGACAAAGATCTTCAACCAGGACTTTGTCAATCACCGAATGGTGCAAAAAGGACTGCATTCTCATCCAAAAGGTGAAACCATTTTTGCCAGCTATCAGGAATCAAAGATCCGTCATTTCCATGACACGCTGAACAAATGGCTTGCCAGCGAGGATTCACCGAGAAGCACATGACCACTGGGTAACCCTTGCAGGGTGAATCTTTCCTCTGCAGGGGTCTCATGGCCAACGTTGTTCAGATAACCTCGTCTATCAACGACATCAANCCAACATTGGANAACAGGTGNCGCGCCGCAGCCTGGTCATCTGTGTCCAGGTCCGAGAATTCTTCCCGGGCCCAGCGAAGGCACTTGGCCTGATAGGAAAATGAAGGCTGTTGCCACGATTTTCCATCGATTGTCGTTTCGAATTGTTTCTCACCGGAGGCAACCGCTTTTGCATTCGCGATCATCTGCGGCATATGCACCTTCGCAATTTCACCTAGCAGTGCCAATAGTGTTTCGGGAATGGTGTCACGGGTGAACCAGCCACTATCTTCTACCTCGTAGCCACACAGATCTTCCGCTCGCTCTACCCAGGCGTATGTTCTCGGTGACATCTGTAACGCCAGGCGCATCGGCGTAGGATCAAAATGTGTCAAACAGGTGAGCTGGCCGAAGACACCAAAATCAGACGACCCTGGCCGCTCCCCCATTAAAAAAGGAAACTGCTGCAGGTGAGCTTCCATCAGCTCAAGAAAGCGTACATAACTGGCCTCAATAACGGGACCGGTTACCTCATTCGAACCCACGACGTAAAGACGCTGAATTTGTCGATCTGAAATGATCTTTTTCAAATTCGCATGGACATCAGGCGGAATACTGACATCCCGCAGCAATGGGAGCACGGCGCCAGCTTTATCGATATCATCTTCGTACATCCAACGATAATGAAACATGCAGCGAGTTAGCCATTCATCGGCATAGTCCTCTATCAGGTAATTGATAAACCTGACCACCGGATCAGTCGGGATAAGACTGCGCTCGTCAGACACGGCCTCAAGCTTTCTGAGGATCGGCGTCGAGTCAGTGATCGCCTGTTCCACGCCATGCTCATCAGGGAAATAAAAAGTGGGCAACAGCACGACCTTCGGCACCGGCAGATCTTCCCAGTCCGGGTAACCCGACTCTATTCGTCCTCCCGGATGACCAATGATAAATCGGTAGGGCAACCTTCTATAGCGAAGCGCTGCCAGTGCTTTTCGAGTGTAGGGGCTGCCATGCGCACCCTGGAGTTTTATCGGCAATGGAATCTCGGACAAATGGCTTCTCTCTTTGTTGATTCTGGTTAGACGCATCAGATACGAATTGTCGACCTGGGTCTAGCGTATCTGTCACGACATTTCACTATGCAGAGAGCCACAATTTGATACAGTACGGCGTTCAAAAATACAAAGAAGCCACCATGCAACTCGATTACGATAAAATAGATCCTGAATTGTTACCTCCACTGGAAGATTTTCCTCCACTCGATTTGACCAGGGAAAACATTGTGATGATGCGCGAATTCCTCGCGAATCAGCCACAACCACCTTCAGCAGTGGATGTGCAGTCAGACAAGAAAATGGTCACAACGCCAGACGGCGAAGTGCCCGTGTATATTTATCGCAAATCAAATCGCCCCAATCAGCCTGCGGTACTCTGGATACATGGTGGTGGATATCTTTTTGGCAGCGCAGAAGATGAACGTGCGCGCATCATCGCAGACCACTGTGACTGCACCGTATTTTCGGTTGATTATCGAGTCGCCCCGGAACATCCTTTTCCCGCTGGGCCCAATGATTGCTATGCGACGCTAACCTGGATCATGAACGAGGCCGAGGCCCTGGGCATCGATAAAACCAGAGTTGCCATAGGCGGCGCGAGCGCCGGGTCGGGTATGGCGGCTGGTGTGGCATTGATGAACAGGGACCGCGACAATTTTCCGCTGTGCATGCAACTGCTGATCTATCCTATGATTGATAACCTGCACGCGACCGAGTCCGGCAAGATTGAAAATCATCCCGTATGGAAACAGGAAACATCGTTTAACGCCTGGGAGATGTATTTAGATGGTGTGCCCGGCGAGGATGCCTCACCCTACGCTGCTGCCGCGCGCGCGACTGATCTGTCGGGACTGCCGCGCACTTATTTGTGTGTTGGATCAGAAGACCTATTTCGCGATGAGGATATCGAGTACGCCCGGCGTCTTATTGCACACAATGTTCCCTGCGAACTGGCCGTATTTCCGGGCGTCTATCACGCCGCTGAGACATTCGTGCCTGAAGCTGGGGTTAGCAAGCGACTCAATCAGAGCTTCCTGACCGCCCTGGCTCATGCTTTAGGGAACGACTGAAAGAAGTACTAAGGGGCGCCGCCTAGTCGTTTGGCGCCCCGTTCCGCGGCTAATTCCATGATATGACGATTGCCCCGGTTCCAGAATAGTTTCAGGGTCACGGCATTGATGGTCCAGCGACCATCAATTTTCAGCAGACTGTCCTCGTAGTAACCACCGAGCGAAAATTCACTGCCGCCTTGATCGTTCAGTAAAAAGTGCTCCGCCTTCATGTACATGGTGCATCGTGCCGTGTCACCATCGATATCAACCATCGGGTTACTCATCACATGTTGTGTGGCGTTGAGTCCGGTGAACACAATTTTACATCCAGCCACCCATTCATCAGCTTTCATCGTTGAAGCCGGCCGACCGCTGTAATCTTCGAAGTCCATGGTGATTTCGTCGCTAAAGATTGATCGAAGCAATTCAAAGTTTTTCGTATCGATGCCCATCGCGTATTCATAGCGACGGCGAACGATCTCGTTGTAATCATCGAAGTCCATTTGACTCATCCGTGGTAGTAGGTTGGTTGTTATATTTGCCAACATGATCCATGGATTTTTCAGCCGACGCAATCGCAGGGATCGCTGATCTACTCTGAACGTTCTAACGTCATGCTATGAATGTATAGCTATTTATCCCAGTAAACTGGCGCAGCACCCGGNTATCGTGGTTACAATGCCGATACCGAAGATGAAGAAGTTCTGACTATGACTGATACCTACGAGCCACCCCAAGTCTGGACCTGGGATACCGAGAGTGGTGGCAGATTCGCCAACATAAATCGGCCAGTCGCCGGCCCCACGCACGATAAGGAACTGCCAGTGGGCGAACATCCGTTGCAACTTCACTCCCTGGCGACGCCAAATGGTGTGAAGGTCACCATTCTTCTGGAAGAATTACTCGAATTGGGAAAGGACGCAGAATACGATGCCTACATGATCAACATTGGCGATGGCGACCAGTTCAGCAGTGGCTTTGTCGATATCAACCCAAATTCGAAAATCCCGGCGTTACTGGATCGNGGTACCAATCCGCCGACTCGCATATTTGAATCGGGCGCTATCCTGGTTTATCTCGCCGAGAAGTTCGACGCGTTTCTTCCCACTGACCCTTCTGAACGCGCGGAATGCATGTCCTGGCTATTCTGGCAGATGGGTAGTGCGCCCTATCTGGGCGGCGGCTTCGGTCATTTTTATGCCTATGCGCCCGAGAAATGGGAATATCCAATTAATCGCTACACCATGGAGGTCAAACGCCAGCTTGATGTGCTGGAACGCAATCTTTCCTCGCGACAATTTCTTTGCGGCGACGATTACAATATTTCTGATATGGCCAACTACGCCTGGTACGGCGCACTCATCCTGCACAACATCTACGACGCATCCGAATTTTTAGATGTTGCCTCTTACAAGAATGTGGTTCGCTGGGCTACCGAGATAGAACAGCGGCCTGCCGTGCAACGCGGGCGCCGCGTCAACAAAGTCTGGGGACCGGAAGAGTTGCAAGTTACCGAGCGACATAGCGCTGACGATTTTAAGTAAACACCCGGAGAAATCATGTTGAAGTTACACCATGCACCAAATTCTCGCGCTGGACGCATTGTCTGGCTACTGGAAGAGCTGGGGCTTGACTATGAACTCAATGCCATGGCGTTTCACCCGAAGGATCTTAAATCTGATGAACATCGTGCCCGCCACCCGCTAGGTCGAATCCCTGTGCTTGAAGATGGCGACGTCATGATTTACGAGTCGGGTGCTATCGTTGAATACATCATCGCACGGTACACCGATGGCGCGCTAAAGCCTGGCGTAGAATCAGTCCTTTTCCCTCAATATCTGCAATGGTTTCATTATTGCGAAGGCATGGTGATGCCGCCGGTAAACACCATCATCGTGCAAACCCTGCTTCTGCCACCAGAGCGTCAGAGCAAAGAGGTGCTTGAGCAGGCGCAACGATTGTTAAGCAAAGCGGTCGCGCCGGTCAACGAAAACCTCNAGGGTAAAGACTATTTGATCGGTGACTTTTCTGCCGCTGACATCATGCTTGGCCATGCCTGCTTTATGAGTAATCGGCTGGGCTGTGTACCCGATGACATGGTCCACCTGAAGGCTTATGTCGAACGGTTGCAGACGCGACCCGCTTTCCAGGTGGGGATCAATACCTAGCGAACCTCTGATTAAGAGGATATCGTTCCCTAGGTTGTTGTGATTGCCGCACCGCCCTTTATAACAAGCTCAGCTTTTCCAGGCGACGGCGGCACATCACAGCCACGCTGGATCCCCGGTTTCGCCTGCATGTTGGCCATCCACCTCTGCAGGTGCTCGAGTTCATCAACGCTGACCCTTGCCCATCTATGGCTGCGAATCCAGGAATAATTTGCAATATCAGCAAT
>JGI26061J44794_1000473_pt1 | contig 18153 bp, 10 predicted proteins | sample MarorgKNORR_S2LV_5_FD_44794 | JGI IMG/M metagenome (IMG submission 44794) | reverse complement strand
CAGATGAGATTCATCGTCGGCACAGATACGATCGTTAATTATGGCGGCAGTCCCGACTCTCAGGAGGGCCTCACTGTCAGCGAGATTCGAGTCTACGTTGACGATGTCAACATCGCCCACAGCGATGATTTCTACACCTCCACAACGGCTTCGCATTATGTCGCGAATCCGCCAACGGGCGCTTCGACGACAAATCAATGGGGGCACCATATTTTCTCTACCGGGGCTCAATATGAATCCCTGAGTTTCGAGGATTCAGGGGCTAACGCGCCAACCGTCAGCGATGCGAGCGGTTGGTCACGCAATCCGAGTTCATCGAGCACTGCAATTGGGAATAAGTGGGCTCTCGGTCAACTCGGCCCCAATGCCGGCCCATCGACCCAGGAGCCCTCATTCCCTTACGTTTACGGCACCAACCTGAACGGTGTTTATGGCAATAATGCGGATGCTTACCTGATCAGCCCGAGTTATTCGATTCCTTCAGGCAGCTCTGCGACTCTGACCTTCAACAAGTGGGTCTGCACTGAGAATTATTGGGATGCAATCGGGTTGTACATCAAGGTCAACAGCGGTNCATGGACATATTTCGACCCNGGGATNGCCAATTGGTACGACGGCAGTGTTGGATATTCTGGCAATTCGATGTTCGGCAANAATGCTTGGATGAGTGGAGATTGCAATCAGCTCGAGTTCGAGAACCGGCAAGCCCCGCTATCTCAATACGCTGGTGACACGGTGAAATTCCGCTTCCGCCTCGACACCGATTTCTCAGTGCTTTACGAGGGTGGATACATCGATGACTTCGGGATCCTGATTCCGAATTATTCCCAGCCGGGTACTTGGACGAGCCCGCCAATCGATCTCACATCAATCGATGATTTCAATCTCGGCTGGATTGACGTCGACGCCACTGTTCCGACGAACACCACCATCACTGGAACTCTGCTCGACTCCTCCACAGGCCAGGTCATCGGCGGCTTCGAAGAAGTCGATTTCCCGATTTCGCTGGCCGGAATCGACCCGGACCAGCACCCGTATATCAAGGTCCAAGTCGATATCGACAGCCTCGACCCCGAGGTCACACCGAGAATCAAGAAACTCTCGATCGGTGGCAAACGCTTCCTCACAGCCGAATCTACTGACGCGAACGGCTGGGACTTGAGTACCAGTATCGAGGTCGTCGATGGACTGCTCAATGCGACTTCCATCGCAGGCACCATAACCTCTCCGTACCTTCATTCGTCCCGTCCGATAAAGAGCATCACACTCTCTGGCAATTACTCATCAGGAGTGGCTCTTGTCGCCTATGACGTCAATGGCGCCCAATTGGGAACCGGCGGAGCTGGCGGGGTGGCTTTCACATACCCAACGACCGGCTTCGCACTCTCACTCTCTCTGCCAACGAACGGCTGGATCGACCGCATGGTATTCACAGCGAATTTCGCCTTGCCGGCGCTCAATCCAGCTGTCGATGTGTTGGATGATGGCTCGACGGATTGGTCATTCCCATCCGGCGATGATTACGGCCATTACGGTTGGCAATCCCTGATTTCTGGCGATGCCAATCAAGTCAGTGCGACACTTGATCTCGATGGTTCATCCGCTTCGTCGGTGACGGTCAGAATACCCACTTCAGCCTCGATTTACTCAGGAATCGTCAGCATCGCCTCTGATTCAGACGGATTCTCCTCTGCTGTGACCGTGACCGTTGCGGGCGCCTCACAGTCGGGCGGCTCGGGAGACCACATCTTCTACAACACCCTCGACGTGGCTCAGATGGGCGCGATAAACGCCCAAGGAACCAGCCACACGGATGCCGAGACTGGACGCGCGTGGCGCGACATCATCATCGAACTGAACTCCAATACCGCACAGCAGGTCAGCATCGCTCGTCTCGGAATCGGATATGTGATGTTCGAGAACATCTCAGGCCTCGGTCCTGCTGTAGCTGCCTATCACGACACTCAAACAACTGATGACCCGCCACCGAATCAGATCAACATTCCCGTCGCTGTCTCAGCCGATGCTGGACTGCTGACGATCGATGGCAATCTGAAGTTCGATTACATCATCACCAACAGGGACTTCAGCGTTCCTAACACATTCTATCCACGCGGTGAATCATACACAGTCACGACTCGACACCATCACCTGCACGACAACTCCGATCTCTCCGAGATCGTGCTGCGTGGACAGGCCTCTGATGGGGAAGTGATCGAGTTCCAAGCCAGCAACAGCGCTGATGGCCTCTGGGGCTTTGGTAGCGACGCTGTGACAATCACTCAGATATCGGGTGATTCGGTTGTCGAATTGAACACCTCAGGATCTTATATCGTCGAGGAGTTGCATAACGATGGTTACACGGACATCACTGTCAATTGGGTTTTCGACATCTCTTGGAACTGGGATGATGTCGACAGCATCCGCTGGGTCGCCAAAGCGCTTGATAGTTCAGGCGATACGGTATGGCCCGCGGTGGCGCACAGTGGTCAATCTGGACGAAAGGCTGTCGAGAACGATCTTCAAATCGATACTTTCGAGATTCGCGATCAATACGATCGTCTGCTTTCGAACCAATGGTCGACATTCTACCCCTACCCGATTCGAGAAGGCAGCATTCTCAACATCACAGGCAATGTCCGCTTCCAGGATGCGACCGATGTTCGACCGAGTGGCGAGGATTTCCAAGTCAGGTTGAATCTGTCTGGCAGCCTGATTCTGTTGAATTCTAATGATGATGGCTTCTACGAAGGCATCGTCAACGCGCCGAGCGGAATCAGTGAGGTGACGACGTCTCCTGACCTCTTCAGGGTCGGGCCACTTGCTGGCGCGATCGGCGCCGATGACGTGTCGGGAGTAGCAACGGTTGTGACGATTCGTCAAGATTCGAATCCACCCAGTGTCGGCCAGATCGAAGTCAACACCGCTACTGGTCTGACTTCTGCGAATGGCAAAGTCTGGGACCCAACGCTGCCATTGAGCCTCTTCGTGACCGTCGAAGAAGCCGAGGCTCGCGGCGAGACATTGACCCTCCGTTATTGGCGAGCCGATGTCGACGACATGGACAGCGACGGCATCGCTGACGAAGAAGAGTATCTTTCTCAGGTTCAGCCACTTACCAGTGGAATGACTGGCGAGCAACAGGTCAACTTCGCCGGCATCGATGTCTCCGCACAGAGTTTCAACAGCCCCGTCCACGTCTACATCGAAGGCACCGACTGGGCCGGCCTGACCTATCAGGAGGGCGGATCCGGTGGTGGACCGGGAGCTGAGAACGCATGGGCGACAGTCATCATCGCCACCGACGAGCCCACTACGATTGTTTCCGCTGGCTTCTCTCTCGATCATGAGACGGGATACCTCCTCGCCGGTGTACCGCACACTTTCAAGATGCAGATCAACGAACCGAATGGCTTGCAGACATTGGATAACGTCAGCATCATGCTCTGCGGTGATGGAACCGACAATGTCGGTAAATTCTCCTACAATCCCTCTAATGGCGACATCTGGACGGCAGATGATTCACTCATCTCACCACTGAGCGTTCAGACCCAGCAATTGACCTCCGATGTCATCGAGTTGTCGATGATGTTCGAGATTTCATGGGAATTCCCGTGGGAAGAGGGTCAATATGGTTGCAAGCCAAGTGTCAGCGTCATNGACGATATCACCGAAGTCGCGTATCAGAACAACATTGGTGAATTGACTTGGGTACTCGATAACAGGCTCATTGCGATTCCANCNAGCATGGANGATNTGACACCGCCGATAGTGACGACGGNCGACATCCATCTCTATCTCAGGCANGGCGACGAATTCCAGATGAACGGCGAGATTTACTATGCCGGTTCAGGAGTGCTGCTCTCGGAGATTCCCGACGACTTGCAGGTCGAGATGCAGATCATCTACGGAACCCAAGAGATCGATTCCGTCGTCGGCGTGGCTGAGGATGGTACTTGGACGGCTTCGATGACTCTGCCGATGCGAGTTCCACTGCACGCGAATATGGGTCTGACCACCTTCGTCCTCAATGTTCCAGGGGTTGGTAGTTCGAGCGAGAACGCCGACGCTCAGGTGACAGTCGACAGCAAGTCACCGACGGTGCTCTTCGATCAGGTGAATTATCCAGACTCTTCACTGACGGTTCTCGAATCGGATCTTCTGGAGGAGGTTCTCGTCTCGGTGACGATCGTCGACGAGATCGGCCTTCCCAATGAGGATCTGCAAGTTGCTTGGATCTACTTGAGGGACAATCTGCCAGTAGCCGGAACAGAGGATACCGGTGGCCTCGCGATGCTCTTCGATGAGGAGGGCAGGGACATCTTCCAAGGTGATCTGGACTTCAGCCCAGCCCTCGAGGGTTTCGAGATTGAAAATGGCGATCGAATACTGTTCTGGGTCACTTCCACCGACCGAGCGGGCAATATGATTCAGGGGTTGGGCAGTGAATCCGCCCCCCGTCCTGTCGCTCTGCGGATAATGGTGTTCAATCCGAGCCTCGACAGCATCGTCATCAATCCCAAGGATCCATTCATCGATGAGACAGTCATCATCGAGACATTCTGGAGCAATGACGGAAAGCGTGATGGAACCATCGAGATCAACCTCTACGAGTTGAAAGACGACAACAGTTGGCGAACCGAGACCGCGACCATCGAACTGGAGTTGCTAGCCGAGACCTCCTCGGTCTATGCGGTATTCGAGTGGACGCCTGGTAAAGAGGGTCAACCTGTGCTCTACGTCATCATCGATGGAGATCTGGACAACCCAGCCTACCCTGTCAATGGAATCTTGGTCAAGGAACCNGAAGAGGTCGGCGGTGGACCTGATGCTGGAGTGACTTACGGGTTGATGGGGGCTGTCGTCCTCATGGCACTCGCACTGGTTGGGTTCTTCGTCATGAGGAGCCGCGGTGNGGATGATTACTATTACGAAGACGAGGATGATTCTTACTTCGAGGAAGAGACTTGGGAATACGGAGAGGAAGCAGCCTCTGACGAAGAGTCTGACGAAGAAGATTGACCTCGACTCCGCCGCTTTTGGCGAAGTCGTGGCAAGGCTCCGAAACCACGTTGTGCTGAGAGGCTGACCTGTCGAGTTTATAGACCCAAGAAAATTGGAGTTTTTCCTGAGGAACGGACTGTTTCTCGAGATGGGGATGGGTATGGACGAAGATGGTGGGGCCGTGACGGTTGAACAATTGAAGGACGAAGTCGAAGACTTGCGAACGCTTGTCCACACGCTGTTGACTATCATCATGGAAGAGGCGGATGGAGTCCAGTCTGGCGCTTCCCCACAGATTCCAGAACAACCCAGACGCGGCTACTGCATGTGATCAGTATTCGATCGGCTCAGGGTCGATGGCCCGCCACATGTACCACGAACCGACGGTTCGCCAAGGACTCCAATTCGAAGCGATATCATTGAGTTCTGCCCTGTCCAGAACCTCACCCTCGTTGTACACCTTCTCCATGCCCCGCACAACTCCCAGGTCGTCGATGGGGAACACATCGGGTCGCAGCAGGGTGAAGATGAGAACCATCTCGGCCGTCCAACGGCCGACTCCTCGAAGGGCGACGAGAAGTTCGATGGCTCGCTCGTCGTCCATCGAATCCCAGTCATATTCGGCGTAGCCGCCCTGCCATGCCTCTGCGATTCCGGCTACGTACTCCGCCTTGCGGTTCGAAAGGCCACAACTCCGTAGTTCCTCGTGCGTGTGGGCGAGGACGGATTCGGGTTTCACTTCACCGATGAGGTCGACGACGCGTCCCCAGACCGTCGCTGCAGCCTTGATTGAGATCTGTTGGCCGACGATGGCTTTGACGAGAGTGGCGAAAAGGTCGCCCCGGCTGGAGAGTCCTGGCTCTCCTTTGGCGTTGATGACTGCGGCGAGACCGGGGTCGATGAGGCAGAGTCTCCGCTTCGCATCCTCCCAGTAATCTGGCGTCTCGCCCTGCCGAGGCATGATATCCGCACGAAACACTTCAATATGGCTCGACCGGTGGACTGGCTGATGGATTCACTTCAGGCAGTGATGTTGGCAGGAGTCGTTCTGACCGCCGCATTCGTTGCGGTCGTGATTCTGGACGAAGATGTGCTGAGCGATCAAATGGATTACCCAATTCTCGGGGAATGCTCTGCGGATCACACTTCACAGGTCACTCACATCCATGCGAATGTTCGACTGGTGATCGATGGTAATGAGATAGCGGTACCGGACAATGTCGGAATCGAGGATGATCGATGCCCAGATGGAATGAGAGGAATACACACACATGACTCCTCGGGTAAATTGCACATCGAGACCACTGAACCGATGGAGGCACCAATCGACGCATTCTTTCAGATATGGGGCGAAGACTTCGATTCGACCCACATCCTNAACAAGGTCTCCGATGAGGATAATGAAGTCGTGATGTTCGTCAATGGCGAGTCGAACTCAGAGTTCGAGAGCTACGTCATGCAGAATAATGATGAGATCGAGATTCGCTATCAAGCGAAGCAATGAATCTCGTTAACAGAATCGGTAGACTCCGAATTCCCTGAAAATCGCGNCTTCAACCCTTGATGACTGCGAATGGGCGAAGGCGTGCGACCGGACGGGCGAGGTTGGCTGAGGCGCTCAATCGAATGACCTCGTCGACATCCTTGTAGGCGTCAGGCGCCTCTTCGGCGAGGACGTTCGGTGTTTTGGCNCGGACATGAATGCCTGATGCTTCAAGGCGTGCGCGTAATTCGTCAGAATCGANCAATTTCCGAGCAGCTGTACGCGAGAGTCGGCGACCAGCACCGTGGCAGGAGGAGGAGAAGGCGTCGTTGCCACCCTCCTTCGGTCCGGCTAGAACCCACGAAGCGGTCCCCATGTCGCCCGGAACGAGAACAGGTTGCCCGACTGCTGAGAATCGAGCTGCGAGTTCTGAATGGTCACCACCGAGTGCGCGGGTAGCGCCCTTGCGGTGCACACAACATTTGCACGATTTACCATGAACGTTGTGATCCTCGACCTTGGCGATGTTGTGACAGACATCGTAAACCAGTTCGAGCCCTCCATCACTTCCCAGATGACCTCTGAGAACCGTTCGCAGGCGTTGGGTCAGAGCCGAGCGATTCGCGAAGGCGTAATTCCCAGCCGCTCGCATCGCATCTAGGTAAGCTGAACCCTCGCGACTGAATATCGGAGCAGCGGCCAATTGTCGGTCGCGCAGACGATAATCCCATTCGGCAGCGACCCATTCATCGCCGATTCGAGTGTATTTCGACTCGATGGCGGCGACGTGTTCCGAACAGACCTGATGACCTAGGCCACGCGAACCTGTGTGAATCATCGCAGTCACCTGCCCCTCTCGAAGTCCGAAAGCAGCAGCTGCGACTTCGTCAACAACCCTGTCGACGACTTGCAATTCGAGGAAATGATTGCCGGAACCAAGGGTTCCGAGGGCCTTCATACCGCGTTTTCGAGCGCGCTCACCTACGTCTCTCTCCTCGCTCTCGAGTCGCCCATGCGACTCGATTGCAGCAAGATCGCGCGCCTCTCCCCAACCCAATTCCACAGCAGCAGCTGCACCCTCGCTGAGAATGGCATCCATGCTCGTCTCATCGAGTAGAACACCACCCTTGCTCGTCGCCCCGGCAGGAATCTGGCTCGCCAATGAATCGACGAGCGCCTTTGGATCGACATCTCGAATCTCGATGTCGAGAGCACAGAGTCGAACTCCGCAATTGATGTCGAATCCGACTCCTCCGGGAGAGATGGCACCACCTAATTCACCAGCCTCGACCTCCGTCGCAACAACGCCGCCGATTGGAAAGCCGTAACCGAAATGCCAATCGGCCATTGCCCAGGCTTCCCCGACGATTCCCGGTAGCCCCGCAGTATTGCACAACTGCTCGGGCGAACGGTCATCGGTATGTTCCGCCAAATGCTCAGCATCGGCCACCAGTATGGCGTCGGTCAGCATCGAACCGTGTCGACGAATTCGCATCCGCCCCGCCCCATCTGGCTGCAGATGCTGCCGCCACTCAGCGCTCATGGCCGACCGTGTTGTGCCGCCGATTTCAACGCGCCGCCATGCCATCTCGACAATCGCCTTCAAGACCGGTCGGTGAATGGAGCGACCAAGAGGTGCTGATTTGTCGTTCGGCGAGACCCATATTCCGTACTGGGATGAGGCCGGGTTCGAGCGCCGAACCTGCAGAGTCACGGGCCTTCACTTCTGGACACGAGATCCTACACGAGACACCTGCGGAGATTCGACAGAGGACCCGTACACCTTCATTGGTACTCCTATAATCGATGGATTTCCGATGCGCGGAAAGGCGCTTAAGGACTCGATGCGCGAGATGTTTCTTGGGTTTTTCGAGGAACGTGACCACACACGCATCGAACCTTATCCTGTGATAGCGCGATGGCGAGATGACATCCATCTGACCATCGCTTCGATAGCAGATTTCCAACCACATGTGACGAGCGGGCAAGTACCTCCGCCAGCCAACCCGCTCGTAATCAGCCAGCCGTGTATCCGACTGACCGATGTAGCCGCAGTGGGCCGTTCGGGGAGGCATCTTTCAACTTTCGAGATGATGGCTCACCACACTTTCAATCGTCCGAAGGAGGGGGATGTCGTCTACTGGATCGACCAGTGCGTGCGCTATTGCGACGAGATGCTGTCGGACCGTCTGGGCATCGCTGCGAGCGAGATCACCTATGTCGAGAATCCATGGTCTGGTGGCGGAAATGCCGGGCCCGCGTTGGAGGTCATCGTCGGTGGGCTCGAATTGGCGACACTGGTTTTCATGAGTTTGGAGGAGCATACTGATGGCGATATCGAGATCAAGGGTCTGCGCTATCGCGAGATGGATCTGCAGATCATCGATACCGGCTATGGTCTCGAGCGATTCTGCTGGGCTGCGGCTGGTACTCCGACGATATACGAGGCGATTTATCCTGAATCTGTTGAGTGGTTGAAGGAACTCGCTGGGTTCGATGCGATGGTTTCTGGCTTGGGTTTGGATGTCGACACCGATGCCTTGCTGGGCGAGCTGTCGAAATTGGCTGGAATCCTCAACATCGATGTCGGTACCGACGTCGCCTCGCTCTATGAGAAATTGGCAGAACGGCTCGGTGAGCAGGGAATCAGCATCTCAGTTGGGGAGTTGAAACGATTGACTGAGCCGCTGTCGAGCATATATGCCATACCCGATCATATGCAAGCGATTTGCAATATGCTCGGTGATGGATTGGTTCCAAGCAATGCCAAAGCCGGTTATCTCGTTCGTATGTTGGCTCGACGAGTCTGCAGGATGCTCGGCGACCTCGGCCTCGCAGTAACGCTTGCAGAGTTGGGCGCGCACCACATGGATACTCACCTCGATTTCGACAGTTTCGTTCAATCGCGGTCCGCGGTTCTGCAGATTCTCGACCTCGAGGAGGCACGCTATCACGAGATGTTGCGCAAGGGTGAGGCGGCTGTTCGAACCGCTCTCCGCTCAGTTCCGAAAACGGCCGCCGAAGCGCCCGACGAGACGCTCTTCCGCTTGGCCGAAGAGCGTGGATTGAATCCAGAGATGGTGGTTTCGATCGCACACGCACTGGGTTGGGAGAACCTAAGCGTGCGTGTCGGATTCGCCGCCGATATGGCGGCGCGTAATGCTCTCCACACGAAGGCTGCTGCCGTCGCGAAGACGCGCGAGGCGCTATTCGCGACCAATGGCGCAGCAGCAACTGTTCGCGAGTTTTACGAGGACACGAGTCAGACCGCTTTCGAGACGACTGTCCTCGACTGCAGCGCGCTAACAGAAGTGCAACTCAGCACGCTGAACTTCTCCAGCGAGGTGAAGGGCGAGCCGACCCACGCTGTCATCCTCGGGAGTACGCTGTTCTATCCCGAGGGCGGCGGTCAACTCGGCGATCAAGGCAGCCTTGGCGATACGAGCGTGGTCGACACGAGAATCGAAGGTGAGGTGATCATCCACCTGACGGATGGCCCCGTGCAGGCGGGGCTAATTTCAGGCCAAGTTGATTGGAACCGCCGCCGCCAACTGATGGACCATCACACGGCAGTTCACATCGTCGGCGGCAGCGCTCGAGCCCATCTAGGACCTCATATCTGGCAAGCTGGCTCGAACAAGGGCGAGCGCTACGCTCGCCTCGACGTCACTCATTTCCAGCGTCTGACTCGCGATGACATCAACCAGATAGAAGATCACGCGAACGAGATCATCGCTGCCAACCCTTCAATCGAAAAACTAGTCATGGGCCGAGCCGAAGCGGACCAGCGCTTCGGCTTCGAACTCTACCAAGGCGGTCCGCCCAAACAGCAACAGATTCGCATCATAAGAATCGGCGAGCACGACGTCCAAGCATGTGGTGGAACGCATCACGATGAAGCGGGTCAAGTAGGGGAGTTGCGCATAATCCGGTCGAGTCAAGTCCAAGACGGAGTGGAGCGTCTGCAAATCGTGGCAGGTGAGACCGCACGCGAACACGCCCGCGCCCAAGAGCGCCTTCTGAACGAGTCTTCAGAGGTCTTCGGAGTCTCTCCTGAGAATCTTCCGGCGACTGTTCAGCGCTTCTTCGAGGAATGGAAATCCCAACAGAAGCGCATCGAGATTCTTGAAGCGGAAATCGTTCTATTGCGGACCAGTGGAGGGGGTGGAGACGCAGTCGAGAAAGACGGAATCCGCTATGCGATCATGGAGATTGATGGCGAGATGAAACAGATGATGACGATGCTCACTCAACTGACTCGAGACGCCTCGAAGCCGACGCTTGCCATCCTCGGAACTCGCAGCGGCGGCGGCAAACTCATCGTCGCCTCGACAGAAGGCTCCCTAGCTGCAGAACGGCACGATGCGGTCGAGATTCTGAATGCGATCGCAGGTCACATCGGCGGTGGCGGTGGTGGACGGCCGACGTTGGCTCAAGGTGGTGGCTCAAATGGAGATGGAATTCCCGCAGCCCTCGATGCTGCTCGCCAACTTCTCGGGCTTTGATTGAACCAACCGCAGGCAACACTGAGCCACAGAGGCTGATTTGTTTTTTGACGGGCGAGAGGCGTACATCGAGCGCTCAGCGAGAGGATCTGTGTGCTCCCTGTGCCTCCGTGTTTTATTCCGAAGTTGAGGATGGATGGGTTCATCATGCGCGAGTTCTCCCCCTCATTGTGGTTGAAGAAGTCGAGGTCGCGGCTCGCGCTGCTGCGATTGAGTATGCGATTCGCGACGTCGTCGTACCCGCGGTCGAGTTGGAGAAACAAGGGCACGATATCATTCGCTTGAACATCGGCGACCCACTCGCTTACGAGGGTCTTCCCACACCCGATCACATGGTCGACTCCTACAAGAAAGCACTCGATAATCAAGACAATGGATACGGCCCGTCGTACGGATTTCCGGCTCTGCGTGATGCGATTTCGGCCTCAGAGAATGGCAAGGGATGGTCCTGCACCTCTGACGATGTCTACGTCACTCACGGCGTTACTGAGGCTCTGCAAATCATCTTTGCCGCCTTTCTCGAAAATGGTCACAAAGTCCTCGCACCCGGTCCTCACTACCCGCCATACATGGCTTATCCGCAGATGTACGGCGCGACCACCGTCGAATATCGGCTGGACCAGAATGACGGTTGGAGAATCGACCTCGACGATATTCGCTCCAAAATGGATGACAGCGTCCGACTTCTGGTTCTGATCAACCCGAACAATCCAACTGGAAATGTTGCGACAGTCGGAGAGATCGATGAATTGATCGAGATTGCCGGCGAATGGCCTAAATGCACGATCATCGCCGACGAAATCTACGATGGGTTCGATTTCACTGGCTCGTTGGTATCGGTTGCTTCGCGCTCAGATGAGGTTCCGGTAATCACCCTGAATGGAGTTTCGAAAGTCTACTTCGCACCTGGCTGGCGCATCGGCTACATGGCTTGGCACGACCCTAGGGGGCGGCTTGGTTTGGTGCGTGACGGGGTGGAGCGGCTTCTGCGCAGTCGTTTGTGTGCTTCGACACCGGCTCAGCACGGTTTCCTCGCTGGCTTGACCGAAGAGATGGGCTGGTTGGAGGGTCATCGGGCTCGGGTTCAGGAACGGCTCGATTACTGCCTTGAAAGAATTGACCAAATTGATGGGCTTGAATGTCAAGCTCCTGGCGGGGCGTTCTACCTCTTCGTGAGAATCACAGACCCAGCGCTGGCTGCCGATGACAAGCAATTCGTTCTTGACCTGCTGCACGAGAAGCACGTTCTGGTCGTCCACGGCTCCGGCTTCTCGCCGGAGTTCGGGGCAGGCCATTTCCGCATGGTCTGTTTGCCTGAAATCTCTATTCTCAAAGAGGCATTCTCTCGAATTGAGGCATTCCTCGAGGCTCGATGAAATGGGTCTCTTTGACTTTTTCAGATTCTTCGCTCGAAACGTCCCTCCTGATGAATTGCTGACCAGTCGATGGACTCCGATTTCAGACGGCACATTCACAGATATCGCCCGTGATTATGACCCTTACAAACTCGCTTGGAGGGTCGGTGTTGGAGCCTTTGAATCCTGGTTTCAAGGGCTCGAGCAGAGGCTCGGACAGAGTCTCGGCCGGCGGCTTGCACATGCTGCAGTGGAATACGAGGAACACATGATGAGTTTCGCTGGCTATGCTCTCCCATCAGGACGCGATTCCTCGACTTGGTCGGGCACGGTTCAAGATTGGCAGACGAGGGGTCTTGGCCGATACGAACTCCTGGATGATGGCGAAGAGACGAGGATCCTCGTCGATAGGCCCGCATCTGGGCCCATCTGCTCTGGTCTCATCGCAGCAGCATGGGAGAAAGCGACTGGAAAACGACACCGTTTCGTATGGTCGCAGACTTCCAAAGAGGCGTTGGTCGTGACCCTCACGCCAGACAACAGCCAACCCCCAGTGCCGAAGCCTCGCAGGCAGGATTGGCGGGATGAGGAATTCCCTGTACCGATGGGGGAGTTGGTCGAAGAAATGTGGACGGATCTGCGGGTGGACTCTTCGGGAGATTGGTCGATAATGAATGAGCGGAGGATGTTCCTTCATCGCGACCTCATCCTGCGCTTCGAGGATTATTGCTTACCATACCTCGAAGGGATTCAACAAGGTCGCGACGATTATTCTTGGTCGAACAGCGATCCTCAAAGAGAAATTTGGTGGACTGCTGCTGCTGATTCCATGCGCGAATCATTCATTCAATCGAATCATCACATTTTCATTTCGAAACCTGAGGATTGGATACAGGTTGCTCGCCGACACCTGAGCCAACATGGACTTGGCGCGTTGTTATCCGCCACTTCATTGGACGCTAACGGTGGAATCGAACTCAAGTTCCGGACAGCTTTCCATCCAGCGCTATCAGGGGGCGTCCTGCTCGGCTGCTGGGAACGGGCCTATGGCCGAAATGGGCGTCTTGAATGCGATTTCTCTGCTCAAGCTGTAGCCCTCAGAATCCGTCCTAGTCGAGCTATTGCGGACTGACTTCCAAGGCTCGTTTGCTCTGAAACATTATAGCCACATTCAAGGTCAACGGGACGGCCCCATTAGGGGCCGGGTGTGGAAAATGGCACTGACTCACAATCAATATGCGGTCGCTGCAATCGCCGCGACTCTCTGTCTTGCAGGCTTCTACACCATCATCGACGCCGGCCTCTCGACGACTGTATCCGGCGGCTTCGAACCAGCTGGAGAAGATATCCTCATGGCCCGCGAAGGTGAGGATCAATACGGCGGCGAGGACTTCGATAACGACGGCTTGCCCGACCGGATGGAGCAGACGCTCTATGGCACGGATTGGCGGAACAACGACACCGATGGCGATGGCTTGGAAGACGGTTGGGAGATACAGAATGGTCTCGATCCACTCGACAGTGGTGAGGCGACGACAGGCGACATCGAAGGCAATCCTCCTGATGGAGGAGAGGCTGGCGAGCAGAATGAGACCTTCCCCGATCCAGATAACGGCGCCTTCGGAGACCCTGATCGTGACGGTCTGACCAATGAGCAAGAAGCAGCATTGGGAACCAATCCAACCGTCCGGGACAGCGATGGAGATGGCCTCAACGACCGCTGGGAATCGCTCTACACCGAGACTGTACAGACCCCTCAAGGTCCCATCACCCTGCTCGATCCTCTCAACCCCAACTGGGGCTGCCCGCTCCTTACTCCGCAGGTCGAGGCCGAGATGCTGCTGATCATCGGCACCAAGACCTGGAATGAGTGCCCGTCGGACCCAACGGCAAGCATTCCTGTGATTCGGTTCTCGACATCGACAGACAGGGTCCAGACTCATTGCCGAATTATCTCGAGGAGCGCTACGACACCAATCCTCTCGAGGAAGATAGTGACAATGATCTGATTCCAGACCGCGTAGAGGTCGCATTTGGGAGTCTCGATCTTCAGGTCCATTGCGGCGTGCCGCAGTTCGGCACCATTCGCATGGATGCACCATACACCAGTCTGATGAGCGGAATCGGCGACCTGACCTGGTTCAACCAGGACATGGATGGCGACGGTCGCCTCAATGGACCGGGTGACTGGGACACGGATGGTGATGGAATGCCCGATGGATTCGAGTATTGCTACAACACCCTGCTCGACCCCGCTAACTCGACCGACGCCTATGGCGATGTTGATGAGGACGGACTCAACAACGTCGAGGAGTACGAGGTCGCCTATACCTGGGGTCCGACCAATTTCACCAGCCCACTCGACCCCGACACCGACGCTGATGGCATGCCTGATGGTTGGGAGTATCACAACGGCATCCATCCTCAAGATGGCAGCAATGCAGAGGATGATCCTGATTTCGACGGTTACGACGCCGATGGCGATGGCGGTGTTCGCTTCACCGACCTCGTCGGCGTCACCACGATACACAGCATAGTCGTCGAGGTCGGCGACTTCGTGCAGGTGAACCGCACCATCTTCTGGGTGCGGACGGTTCAGAACAGCCAGTATGTCAACCTGCCAGTGAAGACACCGACAGCTGGTTGGGTCTATGCGATCGATGTCGAGATAGGCGAGGAGGTAAAGAGCCGGATTCAGGACCTCGCAATCGTCGTCGAGGAGCACGAGCGCTTCACCAACCTCGACGAATACAACGCCCGCGACCGAGATGGAGATGGAATCGTTGACGGTCGCTCGACCGACCCTCTCGTGGCAGACACTGACAACGACGGTCTGATCGATGGCATCGAGGTCATCGGCTGGACGATTCGCATCGTCGATATGGGCGTACGAGACGTTCACGTCCGTTCAAATCCTGGAGTTTACGATACCGATCGCGATGGGCTTTCGGACGCGATGGAATACTACACGACATTCACCAACGCGACCGACCGCGACACCGACAGCGATGGCCTCGAGGATTTCACCGAGGCTGTTGACGGATTCATGTGGAACGGCACAGTTTACTTCACCAACGCCTCGATGTTCGATACGGACAACGATGGCCTCAACGATGGCGAGGAAGTAGTCGATGGATTGGATCAGTACATCACACACGCCAACAATGCCGACACCGATGACGACGGGCTGAACGATGGCGGAGAAGTCCTCCACATACCTCGCCCATGGCAGAGCGCGACCAACCCACTCGACAATGACACCGACGACGATGGTCAGCCCGACGGCTGGGAGATGCAGGTCTTCTCGGTGCAGCAGAACACCAACAGCCACAGCCTCTGGGTGACGACACAGAACTGGCTGCCTCTAGGATGCGACTCGATGATCGAATGTGGACTGGGACCCGGAGGCTGGGTCTGGGACAGTTATCTCAAGGGCTTCCAGACCAGCGGGGACCGCAACGGCGATGGTGCCCTCGACCCGAAGTATTTCGTTTACGAGATGAATCTCACAGGTTTCACAATTCCAGCCGGGGGTCGATGGGCTCTCGATCCTTCATACGGCTCGATGCCGGATTCCGCCTTCGACATCGATAACGACACCCTGCTCAACTCCCTTGAAGCACCGAATCGCTGGGACACGAATCCAGTCGATGATGATACAGACGGAGACCTACTGCCGGACGGATGGGAGGTCTCTGCTTCCGAGCGAGCCATCACTGGTGGCCTGGTCGACAACAACACTCTAGACGCCCTCGGAGCTCGAGGACCGATGGATCCGAGGATGCCTGATTCGGACCTCGACGGCATCGACGATGGCTCCGAGGACTTCGACGGCGATGGTCTGAATAGAACGCATTTACTGAATCGCTATTGTCCAGGATGGGATGATCCTCAGAACGCTGAGTGCCACATCGATCCGACCACCAACAAGGGTCGGATGTTCTACGACGATCTGGAGAATTTCACCAACTTTGAGGAATACCAGAACGGAACCGACCCTGTCAATGCCGATACCGATGGTGATGGCTGGAAGGATGGCTCAGAAGTCTATCATCAGGATCACGATAATGATGGAATGTGGTCCGGATGGGAATATTACTTCGGTTTCGATCCGATGGATCCCGCCGACGCGAACATTGACTCTGACGGTGATGGCTACATCAACAAGTGTGAGAACAAATGGAATACGAATCCCAAGGATCCGACCAGTTTCCCTAGTCAGGGCGAGTTGTGTGACAACAACTGACCAGTGGGTTTCATCTTCTAGCCACCCTGCGAGAACCGAGGTTGAAACGATGTCCTGGTGGATCATGCCGACGACTGCGGACATCGGGTTTCGCGCTTTTGCGCCCACCGTCGAGGAAACTCTACGAGAATCTGCTCTGGCAATGCAGTCGATCCAACTCTCCGATCGAGGGGCGAGGGAACTGTCCCAACACCAACGCAGCGTGGCGGAGTGGTCCGTCGACGTCGTAGGAGGAGACCTAGAGAGGGGCTTGGTGCGATGGTTGGAAGAGGTGCTGTACCAAGGCGCAGCAGAGAACAGATGGCTTGTCGATGCGAGCCTTCAGACGTCACAGAATCGCATCACTGCACAGGTGTCATGGGTCGATTCCGAATTTGTTGAACTCGAGGTCGAGGTGAAGGCCGTGACTCTGCACGACCTCGTTCTGCGGGAGATTTCCGAGTCCGAGATGGTCGAAGGGGTGGATTCGATTCCGACCTTCGAAGGTCCGGGTTGGATGGCTCAAGTCGTGCTGGACATCTGAGAGACGAATCGTGAATCATTTCTCGACGTCGAAGCGCTGGTAGACTTCGTTCGTGGTCTGCGTCACGCGTATGAAAGTGGTGCATTTCGGCAGGTCTTTGATGCGGCGAGCGCCGACGTATGAGCAGGCTGAGCGGACTCCGCCCAGAATCGCTTGAACCGTTGTTTCCAACGACCCTCGATACGGCACTCGAACCTCTTTGCCCTCGGGAGCTCGGTGGCGGGCCACCTCGCCGTAATGGGCTTCCATCGCTTTTGCCGAGGACATCCCGTAGAACGATTTGTAGAGCCCGTCGAGACCTTCGGTGACTTCGCCGCCGGACTCGTCGTGGCCGGCGAACATACCTCCGAGCATGACGAAATCGGCGCCGGCGGCGAATGCTTTGGCGACATCGCCTGGTGAAGAACAGCCGCCATCGGCCATGACATGGCCGGCGAGGCCATGGGCCGCGTCGGCACACTCGGCGATGGCAGAGAGCTGTGGATATCCGACACCCGCGACTTTGCGAGTGGTGCAGACCGAGCCCGGGCCGATGCCGACCTTGACGATGTCCGCGCCCGCGAGGACGAGCGCTTCGGTCATCTCTCGCGTCGCGACGTTGCCGGCGATGATGATCTTGTCAGGGAATTCATCGCGGACGTTCTTGACGAAATCCAAGAACACCTCTCGGTAACCATTCGCTACATCGATGCAGATGAAGGGAATGTCAGGATTGGTCGCCATCTTTCGTTTCAGGAGGCTGAAACTCTTCTCGGTCGAGCCGCAGGTGGCAGCTACATGGCTGGGGTCGACGCCGTCTTCCCAAGCGGCGCTGTATTCGCGGGTGGCGTAAAATTTCTGCAGGCAGGTGATCATGCCGTGGTTCTGCAGGACCTTGGCGATCGAGAACAGTCCGGTAGTGTCCATGTTGGCTGCAACGATGGGCACGCCAGCCCAAGTGGTGCTGGTGTGGCGGAATTTGAACTCGCGTTCCAGTGTCACATCGGAGCGTGAAACCAGCGTGCTGCGCTTCGGTCGAATCAAAACGTCGTCAAAGG
>JGI26061J44794_1000471_pt1 | contig 18179 bp, 15 predicted proteins | sample MarorgKNORR_S2LV_5_FD_44794 | JGI IMG/M metagenome (IMG submission 44794) | reverse complement strand
CCAAGAAGGAACTTGAGGATCATCTTATTCGTGTTCCTGTGTCCCACGATCAAATGGATCCCTCGCCCGTTCAACAGTTGACATTGGTCGGCGAAGAAGCTTTGCACACGGGCGGAAACGTCGTGCAGGTTTTCGCCATTGGGAACGCGGTAGAGAATCTCGTCTCTGGAAAAATCCCGATAGTGCCGAGTCAACTCGGCAGTGGACTGCCGGCCTATAAACTCACCCTCGAGAACGCCCAACGCGGTCTCTTTGAGCAAGTCGCTGGAGACCACGCTGGGTCGGGCGATGTTGGTCTCTGCGATGGGACGTGCCGTTTGCTGGCTGCGCTGCAGCGTGCTGGAATGAACTTGGGTGAGTGAAACGTTCTTCAGGAATTGCGCCGCTGCAATGGCTTGGCGGCAGCCTTTCTTGTTGAGCGGGGTGTCCTGTTGGCCCTGCAGTCTCCCTTCGGCGTTCCATTCGGTTTCCCCGTGGCGGGCGACGATCAGGCAATGCGGGCCTCGATCGCGAATGAATTCGGCGAGATTTGTCTGGTCGCTCACGTCTCGAGGNGGNGTGCTCATGATTCGGTAGGATCCTCCGCTCTGAAGTGTCGGTAGACCAATCCGATACGCACGAGAAAATTAACACAGGCGGCTGCGGCCAATGCCCACAACAGCCACAACAGAAACGAACCCTCCCCGGTGAGGTCGCTCACGACTAGTCCGATCGACAACATCAACAGGCGGCTGTCGCTTCCCGCACAGAAGAGGCCAAACAACTTCTCAAGCCGGCGCTTGGGATATCCCGTCTGCCAAGCCGAGCGAAATTTCTCGGAACTGGTCGTCAGCAGGAAGACGCCTCCGAGAAGGGCGAAGCCGGCAGCGAGCGCACTCTCGGAATCCACTCGATCGCGCAGAGAGAATGTGATCGCCCCCACCACCAGCAACTCGACGACCCGATCTGTCAGCGTGTCCAAGAAGTCGCCGATTTTGGATGAGCGGCCCTGAATTCGGGCGATCTCTCCGTCAACGCACGAGAAGATCCCGAACAACTGAATCATCACCACGCCCCATAACCAGTGATCGAGCAGTACCAGCACGGCGGCCGCGATGCCAAGGATTAGGTCGAGGCCGGTGGCTGCGTTGGCTCCCATGCGGCCGGCGAGTCGAACTGAAAACCAAGCGGAAATGCGTCTCTGAATGTGGTAAGTGTAGAAGCCGTCCGACTCAGGCTTGGCGAGCGTCGGGTAGTGCCATCGATTGGCATCGTTCGTTGGGGCTTCGTTCGTGGTCACATCACTGGGCGGGAAGGCGTTCGGAGGCGAGGTAGTTCAACACCGTCTTCAACTTGAACTTGTCCTTGGAAAAGCCGGTGAGCCCTCCTCCGTTCCGATGATCCCGGTAAGGCAGCATACAAGATTCCATCCAATTCTCGGACTCGAAATACGTGTTCAGAATATTCGTCGGCTTATGTGGGATTCCGACCGAGGCGCCCAAGAAATCAGCACGACCGAGGGGAAGAAAATCCTCCTGCTGGTATCGCACATCTTCGGGTGGGAGCACAATCAGCCCGTCCTCCCCGATCTCGTGCTCCCAGATTCCGATCCAGGGGAAGCGAAGGCGAGGCTTGCCCGGAACCTCCACGCCGCTTTCATGAAATATCCTGCATCCCATTCTCTTGCCGTCTCGTACGTCAAGGTCAACGATGTATCCCTGTTGCTTGAGTACTGGCGCGCAGCGCTCCAGGAAGGCGTCGAAGTCGAAGATGACGATGTCCACATCGTCGTCCCATGGGATGAAGTCGTCGTGTCGCAGCTTGCCCAGCAGCGTGCCGAACATGACACAGGCACGAATCTGGTGCTCATTCGCAGTCTCGAAAAAATCGTGAATGTGACGAATGATCAAGTCCCGCTGGTCGAAAAACCCGACGAGCTTGAACTTGCTGAGGTTACTGTCCACGACGTCCTTTCATAAAGAGAACTGATAGTCCGGATTATAAAACAAAACCCAAGAACCATTCAGAAAATTCCCGTCAAACCGACGAGAGCGAAATTGGCGGGGGCTCCAGCAAATGCAAGTAAGCTCGGTCGTCGTGCCTGTCCCGCATGAATGAAGTGAGGCACGGTGTTCCGGGGCCAATCGCTCATTTAGTATTCTTTTCCATCTGCGCTTCTTGGGCGACTGGCATGTCGCGATTGGAGTTTGACGGTGATTCACGCGGGCTGTGCGCTCGGTAGAAACAAGTCGCTCTCAGCGTGCAGTTTCTGGAGGCGCGGATAAATAATGTTTCGTGCCCGCCCGAGATGCGACGCATCGTCAATCTCCGACCAGATGAGATCCTCGACTAGGTGACAATTCACAACGACGCGCCCGGCGCTCGACACCAAGCAATCTGTTTCGTAGTCCACGTGGCGTGTGGTGAGGAATCTCTCCCTCGCATTCCTGAGCATCATTCCAAAGAGTCGTTGGGATATTTTCGAGATTCCGACAAACTCTCCCGCGATCGCGGCTCCCAAGTCATCGCGGTTCTTGGACATGGACACCAAGCGGCCATCCCGGTCGGTCTCAACGAAGACTTCGTCGCTCGAATTCGTATAGCCTGAAAGTAATACCGTGTTTTCTTCAGGACGCTCCAAGCAAGACGTGAGGGCTTTGCGCTCGTAAATGATGTCGGACTCAAGCAACAGGAAATCGTCGTCCAAATGATGGCGGGCACAATACAGCGAATACATGCTGCCAGACTCGGCGTACAAGGGGTTGTGCACCAATTGCACGATGCCGTCATACTTGGCTGGAAGAGGCTCAAAAAATTCCGCGAGGTGGCCGGTGACAATCACGATGTGTCTTATGCCAACTGCCATGAGGTGCGAGATGGATTCTTCAAGAATCGCGCGGGTACCCAGACAAATGTACCCTTTGGGCATTTGCGTGCCCAACGCTCTCATGCGCATGCCCCTGCCTGCGGCGAGAATGATTGCGCTTGGAACTACGTTATTAATCATATTTTTATCATTAAACCCGATTGCCGACCCACTCGTTCTGGTAAACTCGGGTGGCAGTGGGCAAAAAAAGATGCCAATCCTTAATCAAGCGTTGCTTGAAAGGATTCTCAACTAGATTGGCGGAACACTCAAAGTCCCGAAGGTTCTCGGTATCAACAGGGTTCGGCGAAAAACAATCCCCCTAACGAGAACAGAGATTTCCAGCAAGGAACAAAATACAGACAGCTAGCACAGGTGCAAGCCCTAAAAATTTATATTTCGACAGAAGCAGAGGAACAGAGAGATTGATGAGAGGCGGCAGGGGGCACGGCTTCATGCCGATCCGGCCCGGAATGAAGCCGGAGGCTTCAAAGCCATTAGCCGGTGGTCAGCGAAGCGCCACCACCGGAAAAGCCGCCGCAAAAAAACCATCCCGGCAGGGATGGCTGCCTCGTGTCTGCGGATTAAATCCCCGGCTGGCACCCCATCCGGGGTGCTTTTCCCGGTGGGCCGGCAGACCGGTGGTGTCGCTGGCGCTCAACCACCGGCTACTGTCTGCCACGCCTCCGGCGTGAAACTCGAACCGTGTTTGGCTCAAGCTCGGGCCGTCGCTTGGCCAAGCGCTTGGCCAAGTTACTTCAAGTGGCGGTCGGCGAAGTTGAGGTATTGCTCCCAGTCGAAGTCGGTGACGTCATGTTTGCCGGTGCGGAGGTGGTAACCGATGTGGTGCCCAACGGGATGATCGGCCTTTGGTTGCTTGGCCACGCCGACGCCTTTCAGGCCGAACAACTCGTACACGGGATCGGCGTGGTGGCCGGAGAGGAATTCGCCGTTCGGATCGGCCCACGGGTCACCGGTGGCGCTGGCGATGTAAACGGGGCGCGGCGCGGCCAAGGCGATGAGCATGTGCTGATCCACCGGCAGGTCGTTGATGCGGTCGTTGTATTTTGTGAAGTTGTCGCAGAACCAGTGGGGGAAGCTGGTGTTGATGCGCTTGACCGTCTCGCCGAACTCGCGCCGACTCAGCGCCGCGCCGCCGCAGCCGGAGTCGTTCGAGATGACAAGAGCGAACCGCTCGTCCCGCGCACCGGCCCAGAGGGAGGTTTTGCCAAGGCGCGAATGGCCCATGACGGCGACTTTTTTGGCGTTGATGTCGTGGTCGGTCTCGAGGTAGTCGAGGCAGCGGCTCAAGCCCCACGCCCAAGCGGAGATGCTGCCCCACTCGTCCGGCTTCGGCTTGGGGTAGAGGCGGTGGACGCCGTTGGCGAAGCCGTCGTCGTAGTCGGGATCGATGTCGCCGTAATAGATCGTGGCCAAGGCGTAGCCGCGCTTGAGGATTTTCTCGACGGCCCAGCGTGAGCGGCGCGCCCCTCGTGAGCGTTCGTCGGCGCGATTGTTTTCGATGCCCCAATCGTTGTTGTTACGCACCCAACTGCGGGTGATCGAGATGCCGGGGTCGGGGTGGATGGTGTGGTTGCCGTAGAAGTTGATCGTGAGGAATGTCGGCACCGGACCGTCGGTGTTTTTGGGTAGGTAAATCAACAGGCTGGCCTCGGGGGTTGACGCTTTGCGGGCGAAAGTGATGAGCACCTCGCGGCGGATCGCTTGGCCGCCAAGCGCGGTGTCGTCGTTTTGGATGACTTTGAAATTGAGTCCGCTTGGCTTGGCCGGGCTGCGGCCGTAAACGTGCTTCCGAAAAAGCTCAAGCACCTCCGGTCGGCGTTTCTCCATCCAGTCTTTCGCCGATTTCACCGGGGTGCCGTCCTGCATGATGAGCGGGTCGGGCAGTTCGTAGTGGGGCACCTTGGCCTCGTCGTAATTCGCGGCGGGCAGGGGGGAGTCGCTCATGGTCAATCCGATCAGAGTGGCGATGCTCAACGAAAACCGTTGGGTCGGCCGAAGGCTTGTCATGCGCGGCATCCAAGCCAAGCGCCGCCAAAGAAGCAAGGACNGAGTGACAATCTTGGCTTGCGGTTCGCGGTTTTCAATGGGACGCAGATGAACGCTGATTTTCAGGATGNGCAGGATTTTGAATTTGACCCTGAATATCCAGTCTATCCAGTAAATCTGCGTCCAATTGAACACGGCTCAGAGAGCGGCCACAAGAACTGAAAATTGAAACGGGGAACTTGAAATTCTTATTTCAGCATTTTTCTGCCATAAAACCGGGTATTCACTTGACGGTTCACGCACCCAAACCGTAGGCTCACTCGTTTAGGCGCTATTCATGTTTGGTAGTTTTAAAAGCCTGTTTTCCAATGACATTGGAATCGATCTGGGCACAGCCAACTCCCTCGTTTACGTTCGAGACAGGGGGATTGTGTTGCGTGAACCGTCCGTGGTTGCGGTTGAGGCGGGAATGACCACCGTGTTGGCGGTGGGCACGGAGGCGAAACGGATGCTCGGCCGCACGCCGGGCAACATCGTGGCCATCCGTCCAATGAAGGACGGGGTCATTGCCGATTTCGAGATCACCGAGGCGATGTTGCGGAACTTCATCCAGAAGGTTCACAACCGCAAGTTGATCGCTCCTCGGGTGGTGGTGGCGGTGCCATCAGGAATCACCGAGGTGGAAAAACGGGCGGTGAAAGATTCGGCCATCCACGCCGGAGCGAGGGAAGTGTACCTGATCGAGCAGCCGATGGCCGCGGCGATCGGGGTCGGGCTTCCGGTGCATGAACCGACCGGCAACATGATTGTCGATATCGGCGGCGGCACCTGCGAGATCGCGATTATCTCGCTCGCGGGAATTGTGTTCAGCCGCAGTTTGCGTGTCGGCGGCGATGAGTTTGACGACACGATCANGGCCTACATGAAGCGCACCTACAACTTGTTGATAGGCGAACGCACAGCAGAGGAAATCAAGATCACGATCGGTTCAGCGTATCCGCTCGAGGAGGAGCTTTCGATGGAGGTGAAGGGCAGGGACTTGAGTGCCGGCCTGCCACGGATCATGACAGTTCGTTCCGAGGAAATTCGGGACGCACTGAAGGAGCCGCTGAACAACATTCTTGAGTCCATTCGCATGACGTTGGAAAGGTGTCCCCCTGAGCTTTCGGCCGACTTGGTCGACCGCGGCATTGTTGTCGCGGGTGGTGGTGCTCTGTTGAGGGGCATTGACCAACTGATCGCCGAGGAGACCGGCTTGCCGGTTCACATCGCCGACTCCCCACTGACGGCCGTGGCCGAGGGGACGGGGCGGGTGCTGCAGGAATTGCAGTTCCTGCGGCGAATGGCTTCCTCCAGCGGAAAGTAGCGTGCGTTCGTCCCGTTGCGTGACGGGATGAAACGATTTTTTTACAAATCGCAGCAGACAGCGGTTGGGGCAGTTCTCCTGACCGTGTTCCTGCTGCTGGTAATGCCAGAGGATGCCCGGGCGCGGCTCAAGTCAGCCATCGGGGGGCTATTTCTTCCGCTCATCGGCATCAGCACCACCGGTCAAGTTGCGCTGGAGTCGATTGGCCAACTGGGGGCCACGAACCCCGATTCGTTTCCCACGAACCAAGCGCTTGGCCAAGCGCCGGCTTCACTTCCCGAACTTCAAAGCGAAGTCGATCGGCTTCGAAGTGTAAACAAACATTTGAGCGAATTACTGGCGTTGGAACCGCTAATCCCTTGGGAAACCAAGTTGGTGCGAGTGGTCGGACGCGATCCGTTCAACTGGTGGCGGCGGATCAAGATCAACCTCGGCAGCAACAAGGGGATTCGTTTCAACCAACCGGTCATCTCGGCCAAGGGCGATCTGGTGGGGCGCATTTCAGAGGTTGGCCCCTTGACCGCTTGGGTGGTTATGGTGGGCGATCCGAACTGCAAATTCTCAGCGCTGATCAAAGAGTCGCGAAGCCAAGGGGGCATCGTTTCGCCACGGCAATACAGCTCCGACCCAAGAGTGGTGGAATTGACCTACCTGCCCAACGACGTCGAGTTGCGGCCAGGCCAAGCCGTGGTCACTAGCGGGCTTGGCGGAGGTTTCCCAAAGGAGATTCCCGTTGGCCAAGTGGTGGATTCGTGGGTGTCGAAGGACGGACTTTACGTGGAGGCCCGCATCAAGCTGCACGCCAATCTGAACCAACTCGAGACCGTGCGGGTGTTGACCCGTTTTTGAACAAGCACCGTGACGGGAAGAATCAACAAGACATTGGGGCTGCTGATCGGGGCGTATCTGCTCGTGTTTTTGCAGTCTCACTGGCAGGGGCCAAGGTTGTGGCTGGGCTTTCAGCCCGACCTAACGCCGGCGCTGCTGGTGTGCGCTGGGCTGACACTGGGCGCCGGCCATGTGAGCACTTCAGCCATGCTGACCGGACTGTGGCTCGACAGCCTGTCGGCCAACCCGCTTGGCCTGAGCGTGCTACCGTTGTTTATCGCCGGGTGGGCGGTTTTCACTTTTCGCGACTTGATAATGCGGGATGAACTTGTGGCGCAATTTTACCTTGGAACCGCTGCGGGAGCTGCCGTGCCTGTGCTTCAGGTGTGGCTGTTGTGGTTGGTGGGTGCCGCCCCGTTGTTCGGGTGGGAGATGGGTGTCTGGTGGCTTATTAACGCGCTGTTTTGTGGCGTGGCAGCCCCGTTATTCGCAAGGTTGGCCAAGCTGCTGGATCGATGGTTCTCGCACCCGCTGAATGACCCGAATCGTTGGCCCAACGAAAACCGCCAGATCGTGCGGAACAAGCATTAGCCGAGACAGAAACCGTGTTTGTATTTGACCAGTTACGCAGTAAGGACATCCCGATCAGGGTGATGACGGCGTTCATCCTGTGCTGCATGTTGCTGTTGACGGTGAACCTCTGGCGGCTGCAAGTGTCCTCCGGCGATGATTACCGGGTGCGGCAGGAAAACCAGTCGGTGCGCGCCGTGCGCCTCCCGGCGACCCGAGGCCGCATCCTCGACCGCAACAAGCAACCGCTGGCCGTGAACCGGCTGCGGTTCGACGTGCACATGTACATCGACGAGTTGCGCCCGCTCTTTTACACCCATTACATGCGCCTGAAAGACGGGCGCAAGATGAGCCGGCCCGAGCAGGATGAACTGGGGAGGATGGCCCGCTACCAAGTTGTCAGCAACCTGACCATGCAGGTGAGCCTGCGCCTTGGCCAACCGCTGGTTCTCGACGAGAAGAAATTTCACACCCATTATTACAAGCGCCGTTACACGCCGATGGCCGTGATGCAGGATCTTTCGCCGGGCCAAGTGGCTCGGTTCGTCGAGCAGATCCACGAGGTGCCGGGGGTGGACTTGTCGGTCAACCCGGTTCGGACGTATCCCAACGGCGACATGGCGTTTCACACGCTGGGCTATCTTCGGCGCGACGACGATCCGGATACCGGCAAGGACGCTCCGTTCCGGTTCCAATACCGCCTGCCGGATTACGTCGGCGTCGACGGCTTGGAGGGTGTTTACGACCGGCTGTTGCGCGGGGAGGCCGGGGCCAAGACGATTCGCGTCAACAACATCAGCTACCGCACGAGCGAGGAGGTCTGGGCTTGGCCGGAGCCGGGCTACGACATGGTGCTATCTCTCGACCGCGACATCCAGCTGGCCGCCGAGGCGGCCCTCCGGGCTAACGGCCCCGAGACGCGGGGCGCCGTGGTGGTGATGGACCCGCGCACCGGCGACCTGCTGGCACTCGTCTCGTTGCCGGGGTTTGATTCCAACAAGTTCATCTCCGGGTTTTCGCGGGAAGAAATCACCCGGTTGAACGACAGCCGGCTCAATCGCTGGCTGAACCGGGCCACCGGCAGCGGCGGGGTTTCTTACCCGCCCGGTTCCGTTTTTAAGCTCATTTCCGCCGTGGCCTACCTTGAGGAAGGGCTGATCGATCCAGCGGAAAAAGTGTACAACCCCGGTTATTTTCGGGATTCAAGGCTGTATCCGAACTACGAGTTGGACGATACGGCGCCGCCGGGCGACTACGATTTCATTCGAGCATTCAAGCGATCGAGCAACACTTATTTCATCCACTTCGCGTTGAAGCCCGATGGCAAAACCGACCAGTGGCGGCAGGGCAAGCGAATCCTGCTTGATTGGGGGAACCGTTTTCGGCTTGGCCAAAAGACGATTGCCAAGTTGCCCGGCGATTTGCCCAGTCCCATCCGTGAGAGTGGCGGTTATTTTCCCGCAAGAGACAACATGGTGAAGAAGCGGAACCAATTTGGGGAAGAGATTGGTTGGGCGGCGGGCGACGTGGCCAACCTCTGNATCGGACAGGGCGAAATCACCGTAACTCCGCTGCAAATGGCGGTGATGACATCGGCGGTGGCCAACGGCGGGAAGGTGTTGCAGCCGCGCTTGGTCAAGCGAATTGACTCGCAGCGTGCCTTTGGCCAAGCGCAGAACCGAGTGATCCCGGTGAAGGTGCTCAACGACTTGCAACTAAAGCCGGAGACCGTGGCCCTGATGCACAAGGCGATGCTGGCCGACGTCGCCGACCGCGACGGCAGCGGACGAGCGGCGCGAGTGCCCGGCATGGCCATCTGCGGGAAGACCGGCACGGCGCAAAAGAATGTGCCCACCGGGAAGTATCACCCCCGTAGCGGCGTGCGGCTGTTCCGCACCGACCACATCACTTGGTTTGTGTCGTTCGCGCCGGTGGAGTCGCCACGCTACGCCGTGGTGGTGATGGTGGAGAGCGGGGAGTCGGGCGGCACGACCTGTGCGCCGATCGCCAGGAGGATTTATCGGGCGATCCGCGACTTGGAACGGGAGCGGGAGAAAGGAGAGCCAAGCTTGGCCAAGCGTTAATGGAAACAATACTGCTCCATATTCGTAAATTGCGGGTCGATTGGCTCATGTTCGGCGCCGTGATCGGGTTGATGCTGCTTGGCGGGGCATTTATCCTCAGCGCGGCGATTGACCAGTTTGGGGTCGAGCCGCTGCTAGATTCCTATTTTTTCCGGCAGGTTATTTTTTACGGAGTGGGGCTTGGCTTGGCTTCGGTTTTCGTGGTGGTCGATTATCATCGCTTGGCCGGTTGGGCGCGAGCGGCCTATTGGATGACCCTGATTTTGCTGGTTTTGGTGCTAATTCCGGGCATTGGCGAGGTGCGATACGGGGCGAGGCGCTGGCTTGACTTGGGGATTACCCTCATTCAACCCTCGGAATTTGCGAAATTAGCGTTTATCTTCGCCTTGGCCGATTTTTTGACGCGGCCCAACGAGGAGATGTTGATGCCGGGGGTGTTTTTAAAAGCCCTCGGGATGACTGCACTGCCATTTATTTTGATACTAAAAGAGCCGGATCTGGGCTCATCGCTGGTATTTTTCCCGATCGGGATTGCGATGATGTTCGTGGCCGGCGTGCCGCTTCGGTTCCTTGGGAAATTCCTTGGGGCATCGACGGTGGTCGTGCTGTTTGTGATCATCAACGCACTCTACTTCCCCGCAGACTGGCGAATCTCACTGCAGGAATATCAGCGCCAACGGTTGTTGGTATATTTTCACCAAGATTTTGCTCCGCCGAACGCCACCCCGGCGGAGCGCAAGGCAGCCCGTGCATTGCAGCGAGAGCGCACGCACAACATACGGCAGGCCGAGATTTCCGTCGGCTCGGGAGGGTTGACAGGAAAAGGGTGGGGACAAGGGCCGCAAACGCGCTTGGGCTATCTGCCCAAGGGCGTGGCTCACAACGACTTTATCTTCTCCGTGATTGCGGAGGAGACAGGGTTCTTGGGCAGCATGGCAGTGCTGGCGTTATACACCGTCATCCTTTTAAAGGGGATGCAGATCGCAGCCTTGGCGAGAGATCGCTTGGGCAAACTGTTGGCAGTGGGAGTTGTGACTCTCATTTTTTGCCACGTTTTTGTGAACATCGGCATGCACCTAAGGTTGATGCCGGTGACGGGAATACCGTTGCCACTACTGAGCTACGGCGGGTCATCCGTCTTGAGTTCACTGATCGCCATTGCTGTCCTGCAAAACATACAACTACACAGAAAGGCATATTAAAAGATTATGGCAGCAAAGAAATCATTTGGCCGCAGCAACAACAGGCGCGGCATGAGATTCAAACCCCCCGGTGGATTGAACCGCAGCCCCGACCGCACCAGCCTCAGGGCACGCGCGAATGTCGAGACGATTCAAACCCCGCAGGACGAACTCTTCAACACGCGGCAGCACGAAAACGAAGTCGTGCGTGCCGAGAACAAGGCGCACGGATTGCCGGAGGATGCTGACCTCGAGTCAGCCAAGGGGCAACGGCAACTGACCAACGACACAGCGGATGGCGAGGCGTCGAGACAAGCCGAACCCGCAACGCCACCCAAACGGGGTGACGCCGACTTTGAGATGGTTGAACTGCCGGAAGAAGCCGGTGGCTCCATCAAGGAGAAGGTTGAACGCACCGCGAAGAAATTCGTCAGCAAGGTCAAGGGCGTCTTCCGCCCCATCCAGCACACGCACAAGGAAATCCTGATCAACGCTGAGTCGCTTGAGACCCGTGTGGCGATAACCGTCAAGGGCAAACTCGAGAACCTGATCATTGAGCGCGTCGATAGCCTGCGGATGGTGGGGAGCATTTATAAGGGCAGAATCCGCAACCTTGAGGACGGTCTCAAGGCGGCCTTCGTGGACATTGGCCTTGAGAAAAACGCCTTCCTGCACTACTGGGACATCGTTCCCAGCCCTCTGGATTCCTCCTACGATGTGGTGGATCGGGGGAAGCGCAGAAAGGAAAAACCGAGAATCACCAACAAGGACATCCCGAGGAAATACCCGTCAGGAACGGAGTTGACCGTACAGATCACCAAGGGGCCGATCGGAACCAAGGGGCCGCGGGTGACAACCAACGTGCTGCTGCCGGGGCGCTATCTTGTCCTGCTGCCCAACTCGGAACAGTCCGGTGTTTCCCGTAAGATTGAGGATCGCGAGGAGCGTGCACGACTGAAGAAAATTGTGCGCGAACTCGACATCCCCGAGGGCATGGGGGTCATCATCCGCACGGCGGGGCAGAACCAGCGCAAGGCATATTTCATTCGGGATCTCACCATCCTGTTACGCACGTGGGAAGAGATCACAGGCCGGGTCAAGAGCCAGAAAGCGGGCACCTGCGTTTTTGAGGAACCGGACTTGATCGAGCGCACGGTTCGCGACTTTTTGACCGAAGACGTCGAGCGCATCGTCGTCGATAATCCCGCCGAGGCCGAGCGGGTCAAGAAACTGATTGGCAGTGTCTCCAAGCGGGCGCTGGACAAGGTGCAGCGTTATCCCTACTCGGAGCCGATATTCGACCGGTTCGGTGTCACGCGCCAACTCGAGACAGCCTATACACGCCAAGTGATGCTGCCCAGTGGCGGATACATCATCATCGATGAGACCGAGGCTTTGGTGGCAGTGGATGTGAACACCGGCAGCCACCGGTACAAGGGCAGCAACAAGAAGGAAAAGGACAAGACGTTGCTTCAAGTGAACCTTGAGGCGGCCGAGGAGGTTTGCCGGCAACTCCGGCTGCGAAACATCGGCGGCCTGATCGTGCTGGACTTCATCGACATGAAAGCGTCGCGCGACCGGCGTGATGTGTTTAACCGCATGCGCGACGGCCTGCGCAAGGACAAGGCCAAGACCCACGTGCTGCCCATCTCCGATCTTGGCCTGATGGAGATGACCCGCCAGCGCCAGTCCGAGAGTGTCCGCGACGCAGCCTACGGCGATTGCAAACACTGCAGCGGCCGCGGTAAGATCAAGAGTCCGTTGACCATGAGCGTGGACATCCAGCGCAAGCTCAGCGAAATCATCAAAAAACACGACAAGCTCAAGCAACGCCGCGAGGATGAGACCGATTTCAAGCTCCGGGTGAACGTTCACGCGGGCGTGTTGAACCGGTTGCGCAACGAGGACGAGGACATCTTCATCGACATGGAGAAACGTTATTTGGTGAAAATCTCCTTCCGGGCGGAGGAGCGGCTGCACCCGGAGGAGTTCGAGGTGTATGACGCCATCACCGACAAGCGCTTGGCCCGGGAAGAGCGGTAATTCACAGTTTCCCCAAGAGGCGTCCACCCAGCGGTGGGCGCCTTTTTTGTGCTTGGCCAAGCGCGCAATCCGCGCTTGACGATAAAAAAGCTCCGAAGGAGCGGCATGAAATAGCCCGGGGCGTCAGCCCAGGGTAGCCAGTGACAAAACAACTCAAGCCCCGAAGGGGCGGCACAAACGGGTTGAGTTTTAATTTTTAAAAAAACAACCGCGAATGGACGCGAATGGACGCGAATTTGAGAACCGAGAAAAGTGGCGTCCGTCGCTTGGCCAAGCGCGATGAGGGTCGCCTGAAAGGCGACTTCTGCGTAGCCGGGGGCAACGCCCCCCCGGCTGCGGAAATACAGGCTTACAGCCTGTTGCGCTCGCTGACTTACCCCTCCATCCAATCCTGTTTAATTGTCCCTCCGCTTCTTGGCGTTCTCAGCGTAAAAACAAAGGCCAAGCGCTTGGCGGCTTACAGTTGGTTGATGGAAATCACCCGCACCACCTCCTCGAGACTGGTGATCCCGCGCTGAACCTTGGCCATCGCGTTCTGCCAAAGGGTGGTCATCCCCTGCTCGATCGCTATGTCGTGCAGCTTGCTGGTTCGCAGTTTTTTGATGACTCCTTCCCGGATGGCCTCGCTCGTATTCAATAACTCAGTCGCCGCCACCCTGCCGAGATAGCCGGTCTGGGAACAAGCGTCACAACCGGAGCCGGTGTAGAATACGTTCTCTTCCGCAAAGCCGTCGGGAAGCAAGGAAAGGTGTTCGGGGCTGGGCTGGGATTGGGTTTTGCAGTGGGGGCAAATGGTTCGCAACAGGCGCAAGCCAAGCACTCCCGTGATACTGGAGGCCAGCAGGAAAGGCTCGATATCCATGTTGATGAGCCGCGCGAAAACCCCCGCTGTGCTGTCGCTGTGGATAGTGCTGAAAATCATGTGCCCAGTCAGTCCGGCCTGCACGGCGATGGCGGCGGTTTCCGCGTCGCGGATCTCCCCGATCATGATCGCCTCCGGGTCTTGGCGCATGAGTGAACGGAGCGCCATCGGATAGGTGAACCCACGGGACTTGCTAATCTGCGACTGGCTGATCATCGGGAGGTTGAATTCCACCGGATCCTCCACCGTGCTGATGCTGATGGTGGGCCCGTGGGTTTCGATCAAGTGACAGAGAGCCGAGTAGATTGCCGTTGTCTTGCCCGAGCCGGTTGGGCCATTCAATAGGATGAGCCCGCTGGGTTGCCGGATGAGTTTCTTGAACCGTTCGATCGTATCCGGCTCGAAGCCGAGCGTCTCGAGATTAAAACTCCGGTTTTGCGGGTCGAACAGCCGGATGACAATTTTCTCCCCGCGAACGGTGGGGAAGATTGAGACGCGCAGTTCCACGTTGCCGAACTCGGCACTGGCCGGGACGCGGCCTTCCTGCGGCAACTCAGTCTCGTACGTGACCAAGTCAGCCATGACCTTGAGGCGGCCAGCAATACGGTCGAGAAACTCATGCGGCAGATGGGTGAGTTCACGCAGTGTCCCCGAAACGCGCAGACGGATGGGAAGGGTGCTTTCCCACGGCTCGATATGAATATCGCTCGCCTTTTCATGAACTGCGTCAAGGATGATGTTGTTGACGAGAACCGCGATGTCGACCTGGTCGAGCGACTTGACGGCCCGGATGTACGACGAGGTCAAATCCATGGCTGCGGGATTGATAACCGTCCAAGCTCCGGCGGTCACCTCCTTTTTAGCGTTCAACCCCCGATGCCGCTCATCGTTCGCGCCGGCTGCACGAAGTCAGCCTTCCCGATCCGATGGCCGGGTTCTTTCCCCAGGACGATCCGCTTCAGTTGAGTCGCCAACTCAACGTCACCGGCGTCGCTTCGGAGTGCCGGCTTCAGGTCATGCTCGCCGAGACTGAAAAGGCAGGTGCGGATTTTGCCGTCGGCGGTCAAGCGGATGCGGTTGCAGTTGCCGCAAAACGGCTGGGTGACCGGCGCGATAATCCCGATCTCGCCACCCCCTTGGCCAAGCGACCAACGGGTCGATGTCTCGGAGGGATTGCCAGCGGGAAGACGGACGAGCGGGAGCTTTGCGCCGATTCGCTCAACGATTTCGCTGCCGGAGACGACGTGATCCCGCTGCCACGCCTGCCTCGTGCCCAACGGCATGAACTCGATGAAGCGCATGATGACACTCTCCTCGGCGGCAAATTGGGCCAAGCGCACAATCTCGTGATCATTGAGTCCGCGAATGATCACCGCGTTGAGCTTTACCGGGGCGAGCCCCACCGACTTGGCCAAGCGGATCGACTCGAGCACCTCCGGCAGCCCGTCGCGCCCCGTGATTTTTTTGAAATTATCCCGGTCAAGCGAGTCGAGACTGATCGTCACCCGGCCAAGCCCGGCCTCCTTGAGGCGCTTGGCCAAGGCGGGGAAACCGGTGCCGTTAGTCGTCATCGACAGGTCGCGAATCGAGTCGATGGCGGCAATCTGCGAAACCAAGTTCTCGACGCCCCGGCGCAGGAGCGGCTCGCCGCCGGTGATCCGAATCTTGTTCACCCCAAGCGACGACGCCACTCGGACGACACGGGCGATCTCCTCGAAGGTAAGGATTTGTGACCGAGGCTTCCACGGGTAAATTGGATTGCTGTTCGCGGGCCGGGTTTTGGCCGGGCTGGGGGAGTTGGGCCGATAAAAGTTAGCCGCCTCCTCAGTTTCCGGCAGGCAGTAGACGCAACGGAAATTGCAGCGATCCGTGATGCTAATCCGGAGATCGCGAATGATGCGATTATGAGTGTCCTGAAGAACCCCGGGGCGGGTCATGGGGTGGCCTCGTTGGGGAGCGAGTTTGTCTCGACCGGCACAATTTTGACCGTCCCATCCCGGCGCACCTCGACGTTGAGATCGGCATTGGGGGAAACCGTCGTGCGTTTATTTTTTTTGCTCATGCCCATGAGCCGAGATCCGCCTTTTTTACGGGCGCCCCCGTAGAAACCGCGACGAAGCCACTCGAGCTTCTTGGAGGCCATAAGTTCAACCTGCAACTGTTGCACCTTCTGGCGCAGAACCAAAATATCCTGAAATTGTTTTTCCAATTCAGCTTTTTCCGCGAGCAGTTTGTTACGCTCACGGAGCAAGTGATCTCGATCCTCCTCGGCTGACTCGAGGCGCCGACCGATGTTGTCGATCGCCCGATCTTTGTCGGCCATTTGGCTGTTGAGATCTTGAATCTGCGAGTCGTAGTCCTTGTTTTTGTTTTGGGCGGTGCTGAGTTCGCCGTTGAGAGCGCTGATTTTTTCGTCCTTGGCGGAGAGTTGTTCCATGAGATCCTCCTCTACCTTCCGCTGTACTTCCATTTCCTTGAGAGATTCGTAATGTTCGTTGGTCAAGTTGGACAATTTTGTCTTCGTCGATTTAAGGTTTGAGTCAGCGGTGTTGAGCTTAACCGTCAAATCTTCCTTGTCCTTTTCAAGCGATGCTTTAGCGGATTGCAATCCCGTTATTTTCTCCTCATGTGCTTCGATTACCGCTTCCTTTTCCTTGATCGTTTGGGACAGATAAACGGCCGTGCCGGCCCCCACCAATATCGCGAGCACCGCAAAAATGATCAATCCGTTGCCTTTCATAGTTCGGAAACAATGACCCAACTTTTCCGTTGAAGCAACCTTTAATTTGTGTGGTTCCTTCCATTTTTTCGGCTTTTGTGTATTTTTTTCCTGTGCTGATTCCGGGCAAAACTCCGTTGATGATTTTGAGCAATGCCACGTTGTTTCCCGATGCGATCCTTCCCCTGCACATCTTTGAGCCCCGCTACCGGAGGATGTTGTCCGACGTGCTCGAATCCCACCGGATGTTTGCCATCGCCATGCGCAGGCCAGGCACCCGCCGCGAGGTTCCCATGCCGGTGGCCTGTTTGGGTGTCGTGAGGGTTTGTGTGGGGGCGCCCGACGGGACTTCAAATCTTCTCCTCCTTGGCTTGAAGAGAATTCAGTGCACGGGCGCCGCCCGTTACAAGCCGTATCGAGTGGAACGTGTCGAACCGCTGGACAGCACCGGGGAGGAGACCCCCGAGATTTCCAGGTTGCGGGACCGGTTGCTGACGATGGTGAAGGATCGCCTTGGCCAGGGAATGGATGGCGAGTTTCCGTCTTCGCTGCCGGGAATGATGTTGCAGTCTCCGCTTGGCATACCCGACATCGCGCTCTCGGGAATGACAGCCAAAAACGGAATGGATATTCTGAAGAAACTGGATTCAGCTCACAAGTTGGCTGATTTTGTCGGCTCAACCCTGCTTCGCAACCCCCTCGAGCGCCAAGTGGTACTCGAGTCACTCGACATCAAGACGCGCTTGGTCAACGTCTCCCACTTCCTGTCGAAGGAGATCGAGCGCAACACCCCAGGCCCGCAAAGCAACGCCTAAACTTGGCCAAGCGTGGCACGTCGCTTTTGCTCTGTTCTCAAATTAGCGTCCATTCGCGTCCATTCGCGGTTGCTCTCTTGAAAATGAAACTCAACCCGTTTGTGCCGCCCCTTGGGGGCTTGAGTTTTATTGTTACTGGCTACCCGGGGCTGACGCCCCGGCTATTTCATGCCGCTCCTTCGGAGCTTTTTTTGCGCTTGGCCAAGCGGAGGGCTGAAGGTCGGTGGGCCGCTGCTAAAACTGGACGATTCGGATGTGGCTGATGTCTGGGTCGGCCTCGAGCTCGGCGAGGCAGTCGGCGCTTGGCACGCTGTCGATGTTCAGCGCGGTCAGGGCCTGGCCGCCTTCGCGATCCCGCCCGAGGCTCATGTTGGCGATGTTGACGCCGTGTTTGCCCAGCACACTGCCCAAGTGCCCGACGATGCCGGGACGATCTTTGTTGGTCATCATGAAGAGGATGCCCTCGGGGACGATCTCGACTGGCTGGCTGTTGAGCCGGACGATGCGCGGGTGCTGTGCCAACCCAAAGAACGATCCACCGACCGATACTTTTTCGTCGCTGGCCCATGCGCGGACGTGCAGCCATTCCTTGAAGTCCACTTGCTCGCTGGACTTGATCTCCTCGATGACGAGCCCGCGCTCCTTGGCCATGGCGCGGACGTTGACGAGGTTGACTTCCTCGCCCATGGCNGCCCCGAGAAAGCCTTTGATGATTGAGCGGGCGATGGGGTCGCCGGGCAGATCCGTGGCCAAGCCGCCGTAGGTGATGACGAGGCGCTCGGTGCCGGCTTGGCCAAGCCGCGACAGCAACAGGCCCATCCTCTCACCCAAGCGCAAGTACGGCTGCACCTTGGCC
>JGI26061J44794_1000469_pt1 | contig 18191 bp, 12 predicted proteins | sample MarorgKNORR_S2LV_5_FD_44794 | JGI IMG/M metagenome (IMG submission 44794) | reverse complement strand
CTCGAGACCACCGAGGCCCACTGCCAACGCCTGCGCCTGCCGCATCCCATTCTCACCAACGAGGAATTGCACGCGCTCAAGGGCATGGATTATCGCGGCTGGCGCTCCAAGGAAATCGACATCACGTTTCCGAAATCCGAAGGCACCGCCGGAGTGGCCGCCGCGCTCGATCGCATTTGCGCCGAGGCCGAGGCCGCCATCGCCGATGGCTTCAGCCTCGCGATTCTTTCCGACCGCGCCATCTCCGCCGACCGCATTCCGCTCAGCACGTTGATGGCCACCGGCGCGGTGCATCATCATTTGGTGAAAAACGCGCTCCGCACGCAAATTGGTCTCGTGCTCGAAACCGGCGAGGCGCGCGAGGTGCATCATCATTGTTTGCTCGTTGGTTACGGCGCGGATGCCATCAACCCGTATCTCGCGTTCGAGTCGCTGTGGCAAGCGCGCCACGAAGGGTTGGCCGATGCCGAGAAATTTTCCGACGACGAATCCATCGTCGCCGCCTATCGCAAAGGCGTGGCCAAGGGCATGCTCAAAGTGATGGCCAAAATGGGCATCTCGACGTTGCACTCTTATAAAGGGGCGCAGATTTTCGAAGCCGTTGGCTTGCGGGACGATGTCATTGACCGCTGTTTCGTCGGCACCGCCAGCCGCGTGCAAGGCGTGAACCTCGACGAGCTTGCCGAGGAAATGCTCCGCCGCCACGCACTGGGTTTTCCCGAGCGTGCCGAGGACGAGACGGAGAGCTTGCCCAATCCCGGCGAATTCCACTGGCGCGCCGAGGGCGAAAAACACATGTGGAATCCGGAATCCATTGCCGCGCTGCAATCTGCTGCGCGCACAAATAATTTCGATTCATACCAGCAATTTTCCAATCACATCAACGGCGACACCAAGGCGCGCTGCGCGCTGCGCGGGTTGATGGAATTCAAGGAAGGCGTCAACGGCGGCCCAATCCCCATCGACGACGTCCAGCCCGCCACCGAAATCGTGAAGCGTTTTTGCACCGGCGCGATGAGTTTCGGCTCCATCTCCGCCGAGGCCCACGAGAGCTTGGCCATCGCGATGAACCGCCTCGGCGGCAAGAGCAACACCGGCGAAGGCGGCGAAGATTCCGAGCGGTTCAACCCGCTGCCCAACGGCGACTCCAAACGCTCGGCGATTAAGCAAGTTGCCTCCGGCCGATTCGGCGTCACCATTTGGTACCTCACCAACGCCGACGAGTTGCAGATCAAAATTTCCCAAGGCGCAAAACCNGGCGAAGGCGGCGAGCTGCCCGGGCGCAAGGTCGACGACACCATCGCGCGCATCCGCCACAGCACACCCGGCGTGGGGCTCATCAGCCCGCCGCCGCATCACGATATTTATTCCATCGAGGATTTGGCGCAGCTCATTCACGATCTCAAAAACGCCAACCGCGCCGCGCGTGTCAGCGTGAAGCTCGTGTCCGAAGTGGGCGTGGGCACCATCGCCTCCGGCGTGGCCAAGGCGCACGCGGATCACATTTTGATTTCCGGCGAAACCGGCGGCACCGGCGCGTCGCCGCTCACGAGCATCAAACACGCCGGCTTGCCGTGGGAACTTGGCATCGCCGAGACGCATCAAACGCTCGTGCTCAACGACCTCCGCAGCCGCGTGGTTTTGCAAACCGATGGCGGTCTCAAGACCGGCCGCGACGTGGTCATCGCCGCGTTGCTCGGGGCCGAGGAGATGGGTTTCTCCACCGCGCCGCTCATCACGATGGGCTGCATCATGATGCGCAAGTGCCACCTCAACACTTGTCCCGTCGGCATCGCCACGCAGGATCCCGCGCTGCGAAAGCAATTCACCGGCAAGCCCGAGCACGTCGTCAATTATCTGTTTATGGTCGCCGAGGAAGCGCGCCAAATCATGGCCAACCTTGGCTTCCGCACCATCGACGAAATGGTCGGCCGCGTCGACGCGCTCGAGATGCAACAGGCCATCGACCACTGGAAAGCTGACGGCATCGACCTCAGCGCCATCCTCACGCCCATCGAAAAACCGCACGCGGGCGTCGGCACATACTGCACCCAAGCGCAGGATCACGGCTTGGAATTTGCGCTCGATAACGAGTTGCTCCGCTTGGCCAAGCGCGCTCTTGAATCCGGCGAGCCGGTGGAGATTGACTTGCCGATCATCAACACCAACCGCACGGTCGGCACGATTTTAAGCAACGAAATCGCCAAGGCGCATGGCGCGGAATTGCTGCCCGACGACACGGTGAAAATTAAGTTCACCGGTTCCGCCGGTCAAAGTCTCGGCGCGTTCTTGGCCAAGGGCGTGAGCATCGAGTTGGAAGGCGACGCCAACGATTACGTCGGCAAAGGCTTGTCCGGCGGTCAGCTCACGATTTATCCGCCCAAGGTTTCCACCTTCGCGCCGGAGGAAAATATTCTCGTCGGCAACGTTTGCCTATACGGCGCGACCAGCGGCAAGGCGTTTTTCCGTGGACGCGCCGCCGAGCGGTTCTGCGTGCGCAACAGCGGCGCGGCGGCGGTCATCGAAGGCGTGGGCGATCACGGGTGCGAATATATGACCGGCGGCTGCGTGATCATTCTCGGCCCCACCGGCCGCAATTTCGCTGCGGGAATGTCCGGTGGCGTGGCGTACATTTGGGATCCGGACAACGCCTTCGCGCCCAACTGCAACATGGAGATGGTGGAACTCGAATCGGTGGAGGACGCCGAGGACATCGCCGAACTGCAAAGCCTCATCGAGGAACACGCCGAGCGCACCGGCTCCACCGTGGCCGCCGAGGTGCTCGATAACTGGAGCACCGCGCTTGGCCAATTCGTGAAAGTGATGCCCACCGATTACAAACGCGTCCTCAACGAACGCAAACAACGCGAGCAGGAATTGGTCGCATAACCAAACTTTTATTCAATGGGTAAGCCAACAGGATTTATGGAGTTCGATCGCGAGGCGGTTCCGTATCGCGATCCGCTCGAGCGCATCAACGACTACGCCGAGATCAACACCAATCCCAGCGAGGAACATCTGCGAACTCAGGGCGCGCGCTGCATGGATTGCGGCGTGCCGTTTTGCCAGTCCGGCCCCGGTTGCCCCGTCGATAATCTCATCCCCGAGTGGAACCATCTCGTCTACCAAAACCGCTGGCGCGAGGCGATTGATCGGCTGCACAAGACCAATAATTTCCCCGAGTTCACTGGCCGCGTGTGCCCCGCGCCGTGCGAAGGCGCGTGCGTGCTCGGCATCACCAATCCGCCGGTGACGATCAAGAATATCGAGAACACAATCATCGATCGCGCCTTCGAGGAAGGCTGGGTGACCGCCGAACCGCCCACCGAGCGCACCGGCAAAAAAATCGCCATCGTCGGCTCCGGCCCCGCCGGTTTGGCAGCGGCGGATCAACTCAATAAAGTCGGCCACACAGTCACCATTTACGAGCGCGCCGATCGCATCGGCGGTTTGCTGATGTACGGCATCCCGAACATGAAACTCGACAAGGACGTCGTCGAGCGCCGCGTAAACTTGTTGCGCGAGGAGGGCGTTGAGTTCGTCACCTGCGCGCACGTCGGCAAAAAGGAAGACTTCGCCTCCGGCCACATGACGCAAATCATGGAAGAGCGCGGCTGCAAAATGCAGTTCATCGACCCCAACGATTTGCTGAAAGAAAACGACGCGCTGCTGATGGCCACCGGCGCGACCAAGCCGTTCGACCCCACCGGCCGCAACCCCGGGCGCGATCTTGATGGCATTCAGTTCGCGATGGATTTTCTCACGCGCAACACCAAGAGTTTGCTCGATTCCAAACTCGAAGACAAAACGTACACCTCGGCCACGGACAAAAACGTCATCGTCATCGGCGGGGGCGACACCGGCGCGGATTGCATCGGCACCTCGCTGCGGCACGGTTGCAAGAGCGTAGTGAATTTTGAGCTACTCGACCAACCACCCGCCGAGCGCGCCGCGAACAATCCGTGGCCGCAATGGCCGCGCGTCTATCGCCTCGACTATTCGCACGCCGAGAACAAAGCCAAACACGGCAACGACCCGCGCGCGTACCACGTGCTCGCCAAGGAATTTATCGGCAACGAAAGCGGCCACATTGTCTCCGTGAAAACCGTCGAGGTCGATTGGAGCAAACCGGTCGAAGGTGGCGCGCCGTTCAGCGAAGTGGAAGGCTCCGAAAAAGAATGGCCGGCCGACCTCGTGCTGCTCGCCACCGGCTTCGTCGGCCCCGAACTCGAAGTCGGCAAAATGCTCGGGCTCGAAACCCAAAACCCGCGCGGCAATTGGCAGACCTTCATCGGCGAGCACGGCGAATTTACGACCAACCTCGAGGGCGTCTTCGTCGCCGGCGACTGTCGCCGCGGCCAGTCCCTCGTCGTCTGGGCCATCAATGAAGGCCGAGGCGCCGCCCGCGCCATCGACCAATATCTCACCGGCTCCAGCCTCCTCCCCGCCCCCGGCATCACCCAAGGCAGCGCCCTCGCCGGCGTTTGAGTTTAAAGGCTTGAATGGCCTTGGGCATTTGTTAGCTTCCGGGTTCTTTCAGTTGGGAACCCAGCCAAGCGAGAACCCAGCGGGATCAAACTTGGCAACTTCGGATCACGCGCTTGGTTCTTATTCGGATCGTGTTAATAGGAATTCCAAAGGAAATCGCGGCCGGTGAGTGCCGTGTCGCCGCTGCGCCGGAGAACGTGGCCAAGTTCATCAAGCTTGGCTTCGATGTGTCGGTCGAGGCCGGCGCAGGCCAAGCGGCCAAGTTTCCCGATGCGCTCTACGAGCAAGCCGGGGCGACCGTGTTGTCCGCAGCGGATGTCTGGGCCAAGGCCGACATCCTCCTCAAGGTTCGACCGCCTCAGGATGATGAAGTCGAACTCGCCCGCGCAGGCGCGACGTTGATCAGCTTCATCCAGCCGGCGCAGAACGGCGAGCTGCTCGAGCGCTTGGCCAAGCGCGGGGTCAACGCCATCGCGATGGACGCCGTGCCGCGCATTTCCCGGGCGCAGTCGATGGACGCGCTCAGCTCAATGGCCAACATCGCCGGCTACCGCGCGATGGTCGAGGCAGCCAGCGAGTTCGGACGATTTTTCACCGGCCAAATTACCGCCGCCGGCCGCGTGCCACCGGCGCGGGTGATGGTCATCGGCGCGGGTGTCGCCGGGCTGTCGGCCATCGGCACGGCGGTCAAGCTGGGCGCCATTGTGCGCGCCTTCGACACCCGCCCCGCAGTCAAGGACGAGGTCAAGAGCATGGGCGCGGAGTTCCTCGAACTGGAGTTCGAGGAGGACGGCACCGGCGAGGGCGGCTACGCCAAGGTGATGAGCAAGGAGTTCATCGAGGCGGAGATGAAGCTGTTCGCCGAGCAGGCCGCCGAAGTGGACATCATCGTCACCACCGCGATGATCCCGGGAAAAAAATCCCCCATCCTCATCACCGAGGAGATGGTTCGGAGCATGAAGGACGGCTCCGTGATCGTGGACCTCGCCGCCGAGGGCGGCGGCAATTGTGCCCTGACCCGGCCCAACGAAAAAGTGGTCGAGCACGGCGTGACCATCCTCGGCTACACCGATTTGCCCAGTCGGCTGGCGACACAATCGAGTACGCTGTACGGCAATAACTTGGCCAAGCTGCTGGGCCTGCTCGGCGGTGGCGAGGAGTTCAAACTTGATTTCGAGGATGAAATCGTCCGAGGCGCAACGGTGGTTCGCGACGGCGAGATCACTTGGCCGCCGCCAAAATCGGCCGCTCCCCCGCCGCCGCCCAAGCCGAAGCCGGCCGCCAAGCCGAAAGCCAAGGAGGCCAAGGGCGGCTCGGCACTCGCCGGGAGCTTGTTGGGCATCGCCTGCCTTGTGCTGCTCGCGCTGGGCTGGGGAAGCTCGAGTCAGTTCCTCGACCAGTTGACCGTGTTCACCCTGTCGTGCTTTGTCGGGTACATGGTCGTGTGGAACGTCACCCCGGCGCTGCACACGCCGCTCATGAGTGTCACCAACGCCATCAGCGGCATCATCGTTCTCGGCGGTATGCTGTTCATCTCGAGTGGCGACCAGGCGGTGATGATCCTGTCCGGCGTCGCCGTGCTGATTGCCACCATCAATGTCGCAGGCGGATTCCTCGTCACCCAGCGCATGCTCAAAATGTTCCGCAAATGATCACGCTCGCCGCAATCGAATCTGCTGCCAACGAAAACTTGGGCCTGCTGACCATGGCCTACCTTGTCGCCGGTGTGCTGTTCGTGCTGAGCTTGAGCGGCCTCTCCACGCAGGAGACGGCCAAGCGCGGCAACGTTTTCGGCATCATCGGCATGACGATCGCCATCGCGGCGACGCTGCTTTCCGGCATAACAAACTTCGCTTGGCTGATCCCGTTGATGGTCGTCGGCGCATTCATCGGCACGGTCTTGGCCAAGCGCGTCGAGATGACCTCCATGCCGGAACTGGTCGCCATGCTGCACAGCTTCGTCGGACTGGCTGCGGTACTCGTCGGCTTGGCCAGCTACATCGATCACGGCGACAAACCCCATGAGGTTGTTCATCAAGTTGAAATTCTGCTTGGCGTGTTCATCGGTGGCGTGACCTTCACCGGATCGATCATCGCGTTCGGCAAACTCCGTGGCTCAATCGGGAGCAAGCCGCTGTTGCTGCCGGGACGCCACTTGGCCAACGCAGCCATGCTACTCGCGTGCATTTGGCCGCTGGCCGTGCAATTCATCGGCGCCGAGGGGTCAGGTGGATTGACTGCGCTGATCATCGTCATGGTGATTTCATTTGTCCTCGGCGTACACTTGATCATGGCGATCGGCGGCGCAGACATGCCGGTGGTCGTCTCGATGCTCAACAGTTACTCCGGCTGGGCGGCGGCGGCGTCCGGCTTCATGCTGGACAATGACCTGCTGATCATCACCGGCGCACTCGTCGGCAGCAGCGGCGCGATCCTCAGCTACATCATGTGCCGGGCGATGAACCGCAGCTTGGCCAGCGTCATCTTTGGCGGCTTCGGCACCACGGCCGGTGCGACCCCGGCGGCCGGCGAAGAGCAGGGCACTGTCACCGAGACCACCGCCGGGGAGGTCGCCGACATGATGAACGACGCGGGGAGCGTGGTGTTCGTGCCCGGCTACGGCATGGCCGTCGCGCAAGCGCAGCATGTGATTCACGAGATATCCGAGACCCTTCGCGGAAAAGGCGTCGAGGTGAGGTTTGCGATTCACCCGGTCGCCGGCCGGTTGCCCGGCCACATGAACGTTCTGCTCGCCGAGGCGCGTGTCCCGTACAGCATCGTGTTCGAGATGGACGAGGTCAACGCGGACCTGCCCGGGACGGACTTGGTCGTCGTGGTCGGTGCCAACGACATCGTCAACCCTTCCGCGCTCGAGGACACCGCCAGCCCCATCGCCGGGATGCCGGTGATCGAGGCGTGGAACGCCAAGATGGTCGTCGCCCTCAAGCGAAGCATGGCGGCCGGTTATTCCGGCGTGGAGAACCCGCTCTACTTCCGCGAGAACACCCGCATGCTTTTCGGCGACGCCAAGGAAACGCTCACCGCCGTTTCCGAGAACCTGANCTGACCAGCCAAGCGCTTGGCCAAGGCGCGTNCAATTGACGCGTCAGCGTCGTGGAGTGCGGTTCTCTGCACCGCTTTTTGAAACGCAGAGGACGCCGAGTCGCAGAGAACCGCAGAGGAGTTTGAACAATCGTCTCCGTCCTTCGTCATCGAAAAACATCACCACAAAAAGCACGAAGATCACGAACAGGAAAAAGAAAAACCACGAAGGACACGAAGAGCACGAAGGAAAGGGAAGGGGATGCGCTTGGCCAAGGGGGAGCCCCGGCGGGGCGGCAGGTAATAGCCCGGTGCGTCAGCTCCGGGTTGCGATGCAAAAAAGACAAACGAGCCCCAACGTGGCGGCACAAAAACGGGCAAAAAATTAAACATGGATGGACAGGATTTCGGAGGGAAGAAAGGCACGAAAGAGAAAAAACAAACGCGAATGGACGCGAATGGACGCTAAGGAAGAAATGGACACGGATTTCATGGATGAACACGGATGTTTTAAGGAACCACGAAAAGCACGAAAGACACGAAAGAGAAGAAATAACCGCGAATGGACGCTAATTTTTTATTTGAAACACTGCCGCCTTTGGCCAAGCGCTGTTTGGCGGACGGTCGGGACAGGCATCCCTACCTTTTGGGCTTCGCCCTTGGCCAAGCGTCCTCTTTTACCTTCCCTTCGAGATCTTCGCGTCCTTCGTGGTCAGATATTTCTCCTTCCACCTTTTTTCTTATTCGCGACTATTAGCGTCGATTCGCGGTTCCCGAATCAGTTTCGCAGCAGGCCAAGGAGCGGTTCCGGCCAGAGGCCAAGCGCCACGACGGCCAAGGCCAAGACGCATAACGACACTCCCGCCGCCCCGCCGATTTTTATCGGCGCGATCGCTGCCCTGTCGTCGGCGGGGGCGACGAGGAACGCCTTCAGCACCCGGAGATAATAGTAGAGCGACACCACGCTCATGATGAGGGCGAAGGCGACGAGCCAGTAAAAACCGTCGTGCCAAGTGGCGGCATTCGGTGCCGCCTCGATCGCGGCGAAGAAGAGATAAAATTTGCCGAGAAAACCGGCCAGCGGCGGGATGCCGGCCAGCGACAGCACAAAAATCAGAAACGCCACAGCCAAGCCGGGCGTCGATTTCCAGCAGCCGTTGAAATCGCTGATCTCCGCGTCGCGTCCCAGCGTGTCGGTCAGCACTGCGACCACCCCAAAAGCACCGAGGCTGGCCAGCGAATAAACCAGAATATAAAAAATCACGGAAGTGTTTCCCACTGCGGAGAAGGCCACCACGCCGACGAGCAGATAACCGGCGTTGGCGATGGCGCTGTAGGCCAGCAGCCGCTTGAGGTTGGTTTGCCGCAGCGCGCCGAGGTTGCCCACGACCATGCTGAGCACCGCGAGCGCGGCGAGTGCGGGGATCAGGGCTTCCTTCAGTTTCGGTGCGTTGAACACCGGTTGCAACAGCGCGAGCAACAGCGCGGCGGCGGCGATCTTGGAGCCGCTGCCGATCCAGCCGGCCACCGGTGTCGGCGCGTTTTGGTAAACGTCCGGCGCCCACAGGTGGAACGGCGCCAGAGCCAGCTTGAATCCCAGCCCGACGAAGATCAGCAGATAGGCCAGCACGAGCAGCGGCGAATGTTGCAGGCCAGTCATTTGGGTGAGGTCGAGTTGGCCGGTGGCACCGTAAAGGTAGCTCAAGCCGAACAGCAGAAAACCGGATGACATCGCGCCGAACGTCAGGTATTTCAGCGCCGCCTCGGCGGAGGCGCGCTTGGCTTGGTTCAGCACCGTCATCGCGTAAAGGCTCAGGCTGACCAGCTCCAGCGCGACGAACGCGCCGAGCAAATTGCGGCTCGTCACCACGAAGCCCATGCCCAGCGTGGCCAACAGCAGCAGCGCAAAATACTCGCTGACTTGCGGGGTGATTTGGTCGCGCTTGGCCAAGGGCAACACGCCCAGCCCCATGGCATACAGCAGCGCCTTCAGCGTCAGCGTGCCGGTGTTCAGCACCAGTTGGCCGTCGGCGTTGGACTCCATCACGGGCATCGTCCCGGCGATCTGCAACACGACCACCGCCAGCCCGGCGATCAACCCGGCGGCGGAGATTCGGCAGGCGACCTCGTAGCGCTTGGCCAAGCGGCTGCCGCGCATGCGTGAGTAATCCACCCCCAACGCGGCGAACAACGCCACCACGACTAGCAGGTCGGGGAGCAGGGCCAAGAGTAGCTGTTGATAATCCATGTCGCCGCGTCAGTTGGGAAAGCGCTCCAGCATCAGTTTCAGGCTGGGGGAAATCTTGTCTGTCAACAGCCAAGGGCACAGGCCGATGAGCAGCGCCGAGCCAAGCAGCAGCGCCACGCCGGTTTTCTCCGGCAGCGTCATCGGCGGGTAAGCCGTCTCCACTTGGCCGGTGTCAGGGGTTTTTCGTTCGCGGAAAAATGCCTCGTGAATTTTCACCAGCGTGTAGCCGAACGTGAGCAGGATGCCCAACCCAGCGCCGCCAACAATCCAGCCCGAGAGCGACCCCCAAGCGCCGATCAGCACGTACAGCTCGGACACAAATCCGCTGAAGCCCGGCAGTCCCATCGACGCCAAGCCGGCCACGATGAACACCCAGGCGATGCCCGGCATGCGGTCGATCAGCCGGTGAAATTCATCGAGCATGCGCGTCTTGGTGCGCGAATAAATCACCGTGCCCACCAGCGCGAAGAGCAGGGCGCCGATCACGCCGTGCGAGAACATCTGTAGTACGGCGCCGGTCATGCCGGTGAGGCTCAGCGTGGCGATGCCGAGCAGCACAAAGCCCATGTGGCTGACGCTCGAGTAGCCGATGACGTACTTGAAGTCGTCCTGCTTCAGGGCAACGAGCGCTCCGTAAATAATGTTGATGACCGCCACCACAGCCACCCACGGCGCCCATGCCTGCGCTCCCGCTGGCAACAGCCCGACGGCCACGCGGAGGCAGCCGTACGCGCCGAGTTTCATCACGACACCGGCAAGCAGCATGCTTGCCGCCGTCGGCGCGGCGACGTGGCCGGTCGGCGCCCAAGTGTGGAACGGCCACATGCCAGCCATGATGGCGAAGCCGACGAAAATCAGCGGGAAAATCCATTGCTGAGCCGCTACCGGCACTTGTCCCTGTTGCAGTGCCAACAAGTTGAACGTCTTCAGCGCCTCGCCGGAGGCGTCGTGTGCCAAGAAGAAAACCGCCAGCATCCCCAGCAGCACCAGCGCGCTGCCGCCGAAGGAATACAGCACCAGCTTCATCGCTGCGAACTGCCGCCGCGTGCCGCCCCAGATGGCGATCAGGAAATATTTTGGCACCACGGCGATCTCGTAAAACACAAACAGCAAAAACAGGTCGAGCGACAGGAACACGCCGTACACGCCGCCGATCAGCGCGAAGTAAAAGGCGTAAAACTGGTTGGCCCGCGTCTCGAGATTCCAAGTGAACAACACACCGCACACCGCCACCAAGCCGGTCACCAACAGCAGCGGCAGGCTGATGCCGTCGTAGCCGGTGATGAAGCCGATGCCGAGCGACGGAATCCAGTCGGCCTCGAGCAAGTCCGCAAACTCGCCGCCGGAATAATTGTCACAGCAAACCATCGACACCACCAGTCCGGCCGCCGCGATAGCCAACGCCACCCAGCGGATTCGCCGGTGCGCGCTCGGCGGCATCAGCCCGCACACCAGTGCGCCGGTGAAACTTAAAATGATGGTGAGCAGCGCGGTCATGCTAGGGAATCAATTGGCTGAACAGCAGCCAGGTCTTCGGCGATATGCCGGCCCAGAAAACAAGAATCAGCAGCGGAACCACGATGAGCGTTTCGCGCCGCGAAAGATCGGGCATTGATTTGTGGCGTTCATTCGTGGGGCCGGTGAAGACGCGTTGCAGCATCGTCAGCAGGAACACCGCCGTGGCCAGCAGGCCAACTGTGGCCGCAACCGTGACGCCGGGTGCCACGGCGAAGCTGCCGCTGAAAATCAAAAACTCCGCCGCGAATCCCGCCATGAACGGCAGGCCAAGCGAGCAGAATGTGAGGATGAAAAACACCGCCGCAAACCGGGGAGCGACGGCGCTGAGTCCGCCGAAATCGTCACGCCCGCGCAAGCCGGTGCGATCCTCAAGCAGTCCAACCAGATAAAACAAGCCGGCCGCCGCCAAGCCGTGCGCGAACATTTGCAGGATGACTCCCTGCATCGCCAGCGCGTGTGCGTCCACCCGCAGCCCGTCCGCCGCGATGCCCAGCGCACCCACGCCGAGAACGCAGTAGGCCACGTGGTTGAGCGACGAGAAGGCCAGCACTCGCTTGAGGTCGGTCTGCCGCAGCGCGAGGAACGCGCCCCAAAGGATCGTCACCAGCGCGAAGGCCATCAGCGTGCCGGCGTGCTGCCGGAGTTGATCGGGGAAAATGGGAACGATTAGCCGCAGGAAGCCGTACACGCCCATCTTCGACATCACGCCGGTGAGCAGCATCGCCACCGGTGTCGGCGCGGCGGCGTACGCTGGCGCCTGCCAGATGTGCAGCGGGGCGAGCGGCACTTTCACCCACAGCCCGGCGAGGACGGCGCAGAAAATAAGAGGACTGACGGTGTCGCCTTTTTCGGCGAGTTTGATGAAGTCGAACGTGCCGGTTTGACGGTACAAAAACAGGAAGCCCAGCAACATCGCCACGCTGCCCAGGACGGTGAACAGAAAAAAGTTGAGTGCCGCGCTGTGGCGTTCCTCGCCTTTGCCGAAAAGTTTGATGATGAAAAACGGAGGAACCAACGCCAGTTCCCAGTAAATGAACCAGTGGAAAAAGTTGAGTGCAGTGAACGTGCCAAACAGCCCGGTGAAGAGCAGACAGAGCAGCACGAAATAAGTGCGGGGTCGGTCGGTGTGCTGCCACGAAGCCAGCACCACGAGGGGTGCGAGCAGCGCCGCGAGCAGCAGCACCAGCGCGTTCGTGCCGTCGAGGCCGACGAAATAATCGATGCCAAGCGCGGGAATCCATTCGGCTTTTTCGCTGAACTGCAAGCCTTCGGCGGCGGTGTCAAACTGCACCAGCATCCACACCGCCAACGTCAGCGACACCAGCGCACCGGCGAGCGCCACGGCGCGGGCGCGGGCTTCCGGCAGGGCCAGAATCAGCAAGGCCGCCACCACCGGGGCCAATGTGAGTGCGGTGATCATTTTATCCAAAACACCAGTATGCCCAACGCGACCGCGCCAAGCGCGATGAGGCGGAGGTAGCCGGGGAGAAAGCCGTTTTGCGGGCGGGTCACGGCGTGGCCGGCCGAGCGTAGCCGGTTGCACATGCCGTCGAAGGTCAGCGTGTCGATCAATTTGCGGTCGCCGCCGATGGCGAAGGCGTTGCCAATCCTGTCCGCCAGTGTCACGGCCAAGTCGCGCACGAAGAGCAGTAGCTCGTTGAGTTGTTCCGCGATGACGATGGCCAAGCTCCACAGTCGGCCCACCGTGGCGGCGTACAATTCGTCGAACCACAGCTTGCGTACGAGCGGCGTGACGGCGAGCGGATCGGCCGCTTGGCCAAGGGCGCGTCCGCGATAAACCAGCCAGCCAAGCGCGATGCCGCCGAGCGCGACGGCGACGCTGACGATGAGGACAATGGTTTCATGCGGCGCCGCTTGGCCGGGCAGATTGGTCAACACACTGCTCTTGGCCAAGCCGCCGAGGCCAAGCGCGAAGACGGCGAGAATGACCAGCGGCACCGTCATGATGCGCGGGCTCTCGTGCGGCGTATGCGCGCCGCGATGCGCGCCGGGAAACACGTACATGCATTGGCGCGTCATGTAGACCGCCGTCAGCAGCGAGGCGGCGGCGGCGATCCAAAAGACCGGTTGATTCGTGGCCCAAGCACCAGCGAGAATTTCGTCCTTGCTGAAAAAACCGCTCGTGAAAGGGAACGCCACCAGCGCGAGCGTGCCGCAAAGATAGGCGATCGTGGTCACCGGCATCGGCTTGGCCAAGCCGCCCATTTTGCGGATGTCCTGTTCCTCGTGGCAACCGTGAATGATCGAGCCGGCGCCGAGAAAGAGCAGCGCCTTGAAAAAAGCGTGCGTGAGCAAATGGAACATTCCCACCGACACACCGGCCACGCCCAAGCCGACCATCATCAAGCCAAGCTGGCTGACCGTTGAGTAGGCGAGGATGCGCTTGAGGTCGTATTGGCCAAGCGCAATGAACGCCGCCACGAGCGCGGTGATCGCACCCACCCACGCCACCACCGGCAGCGTGCCGCCGGCTTCGAAAATCGGGATCGTTCGCGCCACGAGAAACACGCCGGCCGCGACCATCGTCGCCGCGTGGATCAGCGCGCTGACCGGCGTCGGGCCTTCCATCGCATCCGGCAGCCACACGTGCAGCGGCAGTTGGCCGGACTTGCCCACCGCACCCATGAACAGCAGCAGGCTGATCAGCCCGGAAGCCTGCATGCCCCAAACCATCCCGGTGGGCAGCGTCTCCAGCAGCCCTTGGCCGCCGTCGTAAAGCGTCAGCGTGCCAGTCGTCTTGAATGCCAGCAGGATGCCGATGAGAAAACCGATGTCGCCGATGCGCGTGACGATGAACGCTTTTTTGCCAGCGGCGGCGGCCTCCGGTTTGTGAAACCAAAAACTGATCAGCAGGTACGACGCGACGCCGACGATTTCCCAGCACATGAACAGCAGCAACAGGCTGTTGGCCAACAAGAGGCCAAGCATCCCGGCGGCGAACAGTGACAGGTAACAGAAAAAACGAGCCATGCGCCGGTCGTCTTTCATGTAGCCGGCGGAGTAGATAAAAATGAGCAGGCCAATGAAAGTGACCATCGCCACCATCGCGCCGTTAAGAGGGTCGAGCACGAAGCCAAGCGGGATGGCCGTGTCCCCGACGGTGAGCCAAGGGATGTCGAACGTGGCGTGTTCGCCTTGGCCCATGCCCCAAGCTTGGTTGAACGCCGCAAGCGCCAAGCCGCACGAGCCGAGCATTGCGGCGATGGCCAAGCCGGCGGCGCGACGGCCGTTCTGCAGCCCGCACGTCAAAGCGGCGGCCAGAAGCGGCAGCAGGGGAATGAGTGCCAAGGTCGTGGTGCTCATTCTTCCCTTAACGTGTCCATGGACTCCAAGTCCACGGTTTTGAAATGCCGGTAAACTGCGATCACCAAGGCTAAGCCGACGGCCACCTCGGCAGCCGCCACGGCGATCGCGAACAGCGTGAACAGCGGCCCGTGCAGCAGCCCGGGGTTTTCGCTGTAACGCCAGAAGGCGATGAAGTTCAGGTTGGCGGCGCTCAACATGATCTCGACGGAAAACAGCACGACGATGGCGTTGCGCCGCGTGAACGCGCCCATCAACCCGACACAAAAAAGCAGCGCCGCCAAGATGAGATAATGTTGCAGCGTCATTCCGGTGAATCTTCCTCCTTGGGCATCCGCACGCCCTGCGCCGCAGTGACCGCACCGATGAGCGCGGCGGTGAGCAGCAACGCCAGCACCTCCAGCGTGACCACGTATGGGTTCATCAGCTTGTGGCCAAGCTCCTCCACCGATGGCTTAATTGGCTGCGCGGTTTCCGGCGATGGCCACTGCTGGATGGCTGGCAGCAACAGCACGACAAACACAGCGGCGGCCATCACGAGCCCCCAAAACCAACCGCGCGAAACCATGCGGCGACCGTCATCGCCGGCCACCCGCTCCGTGAGCATGATGGCGAACAACAACAAAACACCGACCGCGCCGATGTACACGAGCACCTGCACAGCCGCGATGAACTCCGCCAGCAGCAGCAGAAACAACCCCGACAAACCGGCGAAGAAAACCAGCAGCGCGAACACGCCGTGAATGAGGTTGCGCTTTCGCACCGCCACCAGCGCGCCGAGTACGGCGATGGTAGCTAAAATCCAGAACGCAATTTCCTCGCTCATTCGGCGTACTTGTATTTGCGCGGGCGCGTGTTGCCGCGGTTCAGCTGATTCAGACCACTGGCGGTGCCATATAAAATCGCGAGCGAGGCCACCCAAGTGATGACCGTGATAATTGTGCTGTCTTGTTGCTGCGCGTGCCACGCGAAGCCGGCCACGAGAATGTTCAGAATGGAAAGCGGCAGCATGAACCTCCACGCAAACCCCATCAACTGGTCGACCCGCAGGCGGGGCAGGGTGCCGCGCAGCCAGATCATCACGGCGATGAGGGCGAATATCTTTGCGATGAACCAAACGACCGAGAGCCACGGCGCGGCAGCCAAGCCGGGGCCGTCGCCGCCGCCGAGAAACAGCGTCACGGCCAAGCCGCTGATGGCAAACATGGCGATGTATTCGCCGAGGAAAAAGAGGGCGAACTTGAAGCCGCTGTACTCGGTGAAATAGCCGGCAATAATCTCGCTCTCGGCCTCGGGGAGGTCAAAGGGCGAGCGGTTGGTTTCCGCAAGGGCGGAGATGAAGAAAATGACAAACGCCGTGAAGCCCCACGGGGAGAGGACAAACCAGTCGAAGCCCTTTTGCGCATCGGCGATCTCGGCGGCGTTGAGGCTACCGACCATCATCACCACGATGACGGCGGAAAGCACGAGCGGGATTTCGTAGCTGACCATTTGAGCGACGGCGCGCATGCCGCCGAGCAGCGAGTATTTGTTGCGCGACGCCCAGCCGGCCATGAAGACAGCAAGCGTGTTGAGGCCGGTGATGGCAAAAAAGAAAATGACCGCGCCATCGAGCAGGAACGCCTGGATGGGCAGCAGGGATTTTGTCCACGGAAACTCGAGCGGCAGGAAGCACAGCACGAGCATCGCGGGGATGAGCGCGAGGATGGGGGCGAGCAGGTGAAAGAGGCGGTCGGCGCCGCGCGGGACGATATCTTCCTTGAAGAGCATCTTGATGCCGTCGGCTGCCGGTTGGCCAAGGCCGAAGAGGCCAATGCGCGTGCACGGGATGCCCACCTTGTTGGGGCCGATGCGGTTTTGAATCCGTGCGAGTGCCTTGCGCTCGAGCCACGTGGTGAAGGCGAATAGCGTCGCAAAAATCAGCATCAGCGGCACGGTGGCGATAAGGATGTCGATCAGCAGTTCGAAATTCATTCGGCACCCTCCTTGGTTTCGGCCTTGGCTGCTTCCGCCGCTTTTTTCTCGGCAGCGGCTTTTGCTTTTTCGCCGGCGGCTTTTTTCTTGGCTGCCTTGGCGGCTTTTTCGGCGGCCATTTTCTCGTCGCGCGCGGCGGCTTCCTCGGGGTGAATCTTGTGGTAGTAGTCGTTGCTCTTCAGCAAATCATCGCGCCGCACCAGCAACCCGCCGAAGCGGTTGGGCGTGCTGAGTTCGAACTGGCTGTTCATCACGATGGCGTCGAACGGGCAGACCTCGACGCAAATCTGGCAGCTCATGCAGACGGACACATCGATGTCGAATATCGCCGGCCGCTTGATGTATTTGCCGTTCTCGTCGTAGTCCTTCTCGATGTAAATACATTGCGGCGGGCATTCGCGCTCGCAGATCTGGCAGGCGACGCAGCGGACGGTATCCATCGGTTCGCCGCCGTCGTGCAGGAGCATGGGAAAATTGCGGCTGTAATTCGTGACGGTGGTGGTGTCGCGGAGTTGCTCGCCTTCTTCTTTCGGGTAATCGGCGATGCTTTGCGGCAGCGCGCCATCGGGGCGCCACGAGTAATCGTTGGTGGTGAGGCGTTCCTTGGAAAAATAGGAGCCGACGAAATTCCGCAGCGTCACCGCCATGCCCTTGAAAATGCCTCCGCCGAGAATACTCATCGGTCTACCTCCCCGAGGACGATGTCGATGCTGCCGAGGATGATGACGGCGTCGGCGATTTTTCCGCCGAGACACATGTCGCGCAGCACGGTGAGGTTGATGAGCGACGGCGGTCGCACGCGAAAACGGTACGGCTTGGGCGAGCCATCGGCGATGAGGTAAAACCCCAGCTCACCCTTCGGCCCCTCGATGCGGCCGTACGCCTCCGCTGGCTTGGGCTTAAACACGCGGGGCGCGTTGCCCATGATCTCGCCCTTGGGAATGCCGGCGAGCGCCTGTTTCAAAATCTCGATACTCTCGCGCATCTCGAGCATGCGAATCATGAAGCGGTCATAACAGTCGCCCACATCGCCGTCGGTGTGGGGCACGCGAAACTTGAAGCGGTCGTAGATGCCGTATTGATCCACCTTGCGCAGATCGTACGCCACGCCGCTGGCACGCAGCATGGGGCCGGTGACACCGGCANTGACGGCCAGTTCGCGTGATAATTTGCCCACGCCCTGCGTGCGGCTGAGGATGATTTCGTTTTCGCAGAGAAGCTGCTCGTATTCGTCGAGGAACGACGGGAAGCGGTCAACCACTTCGCCCGCGCGCTCGAGCCAGCCCTCGGGCACGTCGTTCCGTAGGCCGCCGAAGCGGAAGTAGTTGCACATCATCCGCGCCCCGCTGGCCTGCTCGAAGAGGTCGAGAATTTTTTCCCGCTCGCGAAAGGCATACATCAGCGGCGTGCCAAGCGCGCCGAGGTCGTTGATGAAAAAGCCGACGAGCGAGACGTGATTCACCAGTCGCGTCAGCTCGGCCATGATGACGCGCAGATATTCCGCGCGCTCGGGCACCTCGACCTCGATGAGCTTTTCCGCCGCCAGCGCGTAGGCCCAGTTGTTGGACATGCTGTTGAAATAATCGAGCCGATNGGT
>JGI26061J44794_1000468_pt1 | contig 18216 bp, 13 predicted proteins | sample MarorgKNORR_S2LV_5_FD_44794 | JGI IMG/M metagenome (IMG submission 44794) | reverse complement strand
AGCCGTCCGTCCAGTGCGGCAGGAGCATCAGGGCCATCGGCGTGCCGTACCGCACCAGGTCGCTGTTGTACTCCCAGAGCAGCCGGCCACAGCCGCGCTCCTCGGCGATCTCGAGCATCGTGGCAGTCAGCGCCCGCTGCTCCTCCCAGCCGCCGCCCGTATCGTCGCCGATCCGATTCTCGTAGCCCTCGAAGTTCCAGCGGACCCAGGACCTGCCCAGGTTGAGTTCCTCGGTCTGGAAGCCCAGCCACGAATAGGTGTTGCCCGACATGGAACCGGTCGGAAGGACCCTCAGGGGCATGCCCAGGTAGAGGATCAGGGCCATGAAGGCCAGCACCGCTCCGCCGCCGGTGAGCAGGNGCCCGGCCAGGCCGCCCGCCGAACGCCTGATGCCGTCGAGGAGGCGACCCGCCAGCCGCAGCACGTCGGCCACGCCGATGGCGGCCAGCAGGTAGATGCTGAGGTAGTAGGTGGGGAGGATCCGGCCGTTGTAGAGGCGCCCCTCGGGGAGGTGGACGAAGGCCAGTCCCAGCAGGACCGCTGAACCGGCCAGCACGAAACCGAGTCGGCGACGGAACGCGATCGACACCACCAGTCCGACGATGGCGACGAGGATCGCCACCTGGAGCGGTGGATCGTTGGTCAGGAAGTCGGCGGCCAGTTGGTCACGGTCCAGCAGATAGGACCGGAACCGCGTCAGCTTGTGCCAGGACATGTCGTTGAGGTGGTCCCGCTGCCACCAGAAGGGCAGGACCCAGAAGGCGGAGCAGAGGCCGGCGACCAGCCCCGTGGTGAGCATCCAGCGAAACGCCTCACGGCTCGGTCGCATGGCCAGGGCAACCGCCGATGCCACCAGTGCGTAGAACGCCACGAGCAGGTGGCACAACCCGGTGAGGGCCAGCATCGCTGCGGCAGCGGCCCGACCCCGGCCGGTCTCGAGGCCCCGGACCATGAGGCCGATGTAGACGAGGCAGGCCGCCACGGCCAGCGTGAAGGCGAACTCGCCGGCCATGGTCGACATCAGGTTGCCGCCCATGATGTTGAACGACCGGTCGAACACGAACGGCAGGGTGGCCACGGCGGTCAGCGCCGGGCCGGGGAAGGGCAGACCGGCCAGGCGCCCCGTCAGCCATCCGGCCACCGGCATGACCACCAGGCCACCGATCGTCACCCACTTCAGCGCCATGCCGTAGTGGACGGGCACCACCAGCACGGTGGCCGCACCCAGCAGGGCCAGCCGGGTGATCCAGCCGGTGGACCGGTTGCGCAGCAGGCGTGCCGCTACCAGGCCGATGGCGGGAAGCACGACCACCAGGAGCGGCGTGGCCAGGCCGACGTCCACCGCCACCACCAGCAGCATCGGGACCACCATGTAGAAGTAGTAGGCGGGGAACCCGGCGTACCAGTCCGGCGTCCACCCGGTGAGGCGGAACCGGGGCAGCAGCTCGTCGCGGATGAATGCAGGTCCCCAGACGTGGGCGCCCAGGTCGCCGCCGGTCGGGGTGGACCTGGTGAAGAGCAGGCCGTCCGGGTTGACGACCCACAGGACGAACAGGACGCTGCCCCCCACGAGGAAGCCGGTCACCCATGTGGTCAGCGGGATGCGTCGCAGGATTGCCACCAACGGGCTGGTGGCAGCATCGACTCCGGCAGCATCGACTCCGGCCTCGGGGGGACCGGCATCAGCGTCGGCCACCGGCCCACCCGTCGTCGGGCGGGACGGGAACGATGCCTCCCGGGCAGCGGCCTCGGAGGTGGGCAACGCCGCGTCGGTCCCGCCCTCNGTGGTGGGCTGGCTCATCCGGTCGGGGTCTGAAGCAGTAGCAGGGCGACGGTCAGCCCGTTGAACCCGACGTGGGCCCAGATCGCCCGCCCGATCCGACCGTCNCGCTGCGCCAGCCAGCCGCAGACCAGGCCGATGGCGACGAGGGCCGGGAACTGCAGGAGCTGCAGGTGCACGGCGCCGAACACGAGGGCGGACACGACCAGGGCGATCCGGGGACGCATCCGGGCCTCGAGGGCCCGCAGCGTCAACCCGCGGAAGAAGAGCTCCTCGACGATCGGGGCTCCCACCACCACGGCCAGGAACAGCAGCAGGATGCCGCCGCCCGATGCCTTGTCGACAAGGTCCCGGGCGGGACCCGAGACGTCCAGGTCGTCCGTCATGAGGAGCAGCGGTATGTAGATGACCGGAACGACGGCCACCTGGGTGGCGATGCCGATGAACAGGCCCTGCCATGCATCCCTGGCGGTCGCTCCCCAGCCCAGGTCGGCCCAGCGCACGCCCCGGGCCACCACCAGCCAGAGCGGCACCCCCAGCAGGCCGGTCCAGAGGGCAGCCTGGAGGATGGCCACCACGGAGAGGGGAATGGCGTCGTCGACCCCATAGTCGCCGACAGCGAAGACGATCCCGGCGGCCACGACGCTGGCCACCATCCCGACCACCATCCCGGCCACCACGTGGCCGATCCCCCAGAGGCGCACGGGCGAACCAGGACCGGACCCGGACGCAGAGCCGCGTCCTCCTGAACCCTGNTCGGAGAAAGGACCGNGNTCGGAGAAAGGACCGTGATCGGGGAANGGACCGTCCATCGGTCGAACCCTAGCGAGGGGCTCCCCACCGGGACTCCCTGCTAGGGGTCACCGCCCGGGATTGCGGTGCCGGTCCGAAGCGCCATCCGTGCCCGGCAGGAAGCGGGCCGGGGCCTGACCGACACAGGGCCCCCGTACGATGGAGGCATGGCGGACGGATCCGACAAACGAGGCGGCAGGTCGTCCGGTCGGCGCTCCGAACGGCAGGGTGGCCGAAAGGGCAACCGCAAGGAGACAGGCAGCAGCAAGACGGCGGCCAACCGACCGACCGCAGGCACCAAGCCCAGCCNCGAGCGGGGCTGGCCCCGTTGGGGCATCTGGCTGATCCTGGGCCTCATCGCCTCGGCCCTCTTCCTGCCCAACCTCTTCCCCGCCGATGAACTGGACGAGGTCACCTACGACCGCTTCCTGAGCCGGGTGGCCGCACACGAGGTCAGCGACGTCCTGGTGGACAACCTGACCGGCCGCATCGAGTTCACCGATGCNGACGGTGTCCTCCACGTGACCGCAGGCCCGCTGGAGCTCTCCATCGACGATCGGCGACTGCTGGCCGAGAGCGGTGCCGCCGTCCTCTTCGAGACCCCGCAGCCGGGGTTCNTCCAGTCGTGGCTGCCGCTGCTGCTNCCNGTCGGNATGATCATCCTGTTCTTCNNGTGGATGAGCCGCCGGGCCCAGGGCCAGATGGGCGGGATGATGTCGATNGGCCGNTCGCGGGCCAAGACCTACTCNTCGGAACGCCCCGGCACGACGTTCGACGACGTGGCCGGCTACGAGGGCGTGAAGATGGAGATCCGCGAGGTCGTGGACTTCCTGAAGGACACCGAGAAGTTCTCCGAGATCGGCGCCCGCGTCCCCAAGGGCGTGCTGCTGGTCGGGCCTCCGGGAACCGGCAAGACGCTCATAGCCAGGGCGGTGGCCGGNGAGGCCGGGGTGCCGTTCCTCTCGGTCACCGGTTCCGACTTCATGGAGATGTTCGTGGGCGTGGGGGCCAGCAGGGTCCGCGACCTGTTCGAGACGGCCCGCAAGATGGGCAGGGCCATCATCTTCATCGACGAGCTGGACTCGATCGGACGCAAGCGCGGCGCCGGCCTGGGCGGCGGCCACGACGAGCGGGAGCAGACGCTGAACCAGATACTCTCGGAGATGGATGGCTTCGAGTCCAGCGAGGGCATCGTGATGATCGCCGCCACGAACCGCCCCGACATCCTGGACCCCGCCCTGCTGCGGCCGGGCCGATTCGACCGCCAGGTGGTCGTGCCGCTCCCCGAGCTGGACGACCGTCGGAAGATCCTGGACGTCCACGTCAAGGGAAAGCGGATCCACGACGACGTCGACCTGGACCTGGTAGCGCGGGGCACGCCGGGCATGAGCGGTGCAGACCTGGCCAACCTCGTGAACGAGGCCGCCCTCATCGCGGTCCGCACCGGCGAGGACTCCATTGCNGCCGATCACTTCGAGCAGGCCAGGGACCGCACCCTCATGGGCCAGAAGCGGGAGTCGCTGGCGCTGTCAGCGGACGAGAAGGAGGCCACCGCCTACCACGAGGCGGGCCATGCCCTCTGTGCCTCCCTGCTTCCCAACGCCGACCCCCTGCACAAGGTGACGATCATCCCCAGCGGCATGGCTCTCGGCATGACCATGCAGCTGCCGGAGGAGGACCGTCACCTCTACCGGCAGGACTTCATCGAGGATTCCCTCGTCGTGAGCCTCGGCGGGCGGATGGCCGAGGAGCTGGTCTTCGGCGTCGCCTCCACCGGGGCCAGCAACGACCTGGTCGGCGCCACCGAGCTGGCACGCAAGATGGTCCGGGAATGGGGCATGAGCGAGCGGGTCGGCCCGATGGCCTGGGGCAGCAGGGCCCAGGTGTTCCTGGGAGACGACCTCCTCTCGAGTCGTGAGTACAGCGACCACACGGCCCAGCTGATCGACGAGGAGGTCCAGCGGATCCTCATGGACCAGGAGTCGCGCTGTCGTGCCCTGCTGACCGAACATCGCAATGCCCTGAACCTGATCGCCCGGGCGCTCCTCGAGCACGAGACGATCAGCGGAGAAGAGGTGGGCCGCCTCATCAGGGTTGCCGCCGACCCCGACTCCGGCTCGGAGAACGGCTCGGAGGCTCGTTCTGATTCTGTTTCTGATGACACGTCTGGCTCCGCCTCAGGTAGCACCGCCGGTTCGGATACAGGTTCGGCCGCGGCAGACGAGGATCCGCCGGACACGGCGGCGCCGGCTGCCGTCAGCGACCCGGCAAGCACCGACTGACCGGTCCGCAAATGGACCGCCTGCTCCTCCTCGTCGTGGTCGCCTCGGTGGCCGGCACGCTGGCCCACCTGGTGCAACGCCGACGACCGGATGCACCGATCCGCACCGGCTGGTCGGTCCCCCAGCAACTGGACCGGCAGGACTTCGACCGACCCGACGCCCCCTGGCTGGTGGCGGTCTTCACATCGGCCAGGTGCGAGACGTGCAGCTCCGTGGTGGAGGTGGCCAGCCCGCTGGAGAGCGAGGCGGTGGCATTCCACGAGGTCGAGGCAGGCGCCCGGAAGGACCTGCACGACCGGTACGCCGTGGAAGCGGTTCCGATGGTGCTCCTGGTTGACGCCGTCGGCGTGGTCCGCAGCCATCATCTGGGACCGGTCTCGGCCACCCACCTGTGGGGAAGCCTCGCCGAGCTCCGCCAACCCGGCTGCACCCCGGACGGCTGCAGCGCCGGCGACTGACCTACCCGGACTCCGGCCACTCCTCGGTGCCGGCCACCGCCACCGCCACACCGGCCGTAGACCCGGACGGTGACGACTCCCGGACGGACGCCACGACCCCCGAGGTGGACTCCACCGCCAGGATCACAGGTCCGCCCGCCCCCAGCGGGAAGACGACCTGGGCCCCGGGGCCCAGCTCCACGACGGCGGGAAGGCCCTCCGGGGCCCGACCGGCCAGCACCTTCACCTCGATGGTGGCGATGCTGGAACCGGATGGGTTGGCCACCGCCAGGATGTCCCCGCTGCTCTCGAACCTCTCCCCCAGGTCGACCAGCCAACCGCGTGCCGCCACCGCCGTCAGGGGGCGGACGGCCAGATCGGGTACGTCCAGGTCGGGTACATCCACCCTGTCACCGACCGGCTGGTCATCCGTCGCCTGGTCGCCACCACCCGTTTGACGGTCGCTGGTAACCGCTCCCCGGCGTACCAGCGAAGCCGCCACCGGCTGGTCGTCCAGCGTCCTGACCTCGATGCTGAACGTTCCCACGCCATCCAACCGCCCGTCCCCCAGGTCCACGACGTGGCGCTGGCCGGCACGCAGCACCACGGGCCAGGGCTCCACNAACCCGTCAGATGGCGACGTCCGGGCCACCACCTCCAGCTCGATGGTCTCCTCTCCGGGGTTCAGCACCACGACCGACAGGTCGCCTCCCGACCCGTCAGTCGACCCGGCTACCGGTCCGACGCCGGACACGAAGAGCCGTGACCGAGCCTCCGGTAGCCCGGGTGCCAGGTCCAACCCACGGATGCCAGAGGGGCCGTCTCCGTTGGCCAGCTGCAGACGTGCCACCACCACCTGGCCGACGCGCACCCGAACGAGGGCCGAGACCACCGAGGAGTCCGAGATCCGCTCCGTCACGTCGTAGGCGACCATCGAGCGGCCGGCGACGACCATTCCCTGGGAGTCGAGGGTCTCGCGGCGACCGATGTCTCCCACGAATCGCAGGTCCACGACCGCCGAGGCCGGGAACGGATTGTGGAGGAGGAGCCACACCCGGTTCCCCGGCCGGGCTGTCGTGGACCACGGCACCAGCCAGGTGCCCGAGGTGCGGGTCAGGCACGGACGTTGGTCCACGCCGTCGCCCTCCACGCGCTGCCCGACGACGACGGCCCCGCCGGGCACCTCGACGGTCACGGCGGCGAATGCCGAGCCGGGCACGAATCGGCCGGGTCGGATCTCCAACCTGTCGCCGGCATCCAGGCGGAAGGCCCGTTCCACGACGCGACCCCGCTCGTCCACGACGATCACCCGGCCGTCCACCGGCCCGGCGGCGATGCTCGCCACCTGGACGGACCGGTCCCGGATCCCGTCCAGGGCGGCGGTGGGACCAATGCAGAACCAGAGGTCGGAGGACTCCCCCGCCAGCGACATGGCGGTCCGGGCCACGGCCGGCGGCNCCTCCCCGACACCGTCCGGCGCTTCCACTCCAAGCGTCAGCGCCCCGACCAGCAGCGCCACCAGCAGGACCAGGGCCGGTGCGCGGTGGGCGTTCACGGCCGACCCTGACGTGCGGTACGCGCCCAGCTGGCCAGCAGCAGGACCACCCCGACCAGGATNACCTGGAGGGTTCGACGACCCCGGGAGCCCGACCCGTCCAGCTCCAGTACCCCGACCGTGCCCCTTGCCACCCGTACCGACGGATGGACCGCCGCTGCCCCGATGTCGTCGGGCACTACGAGCGGCTGCCGGACGCCGTCCACGATGAACCCCCAGGCGTCGTCAGGGCCGATGGCCCAGCGCAACGAGCCGTCAGCCGATGCCGTCAGGACACGACGGTCGAAGGCCTCCCGGGTCACGGTGACAGGTACCGCCCGGCGGTTCCGGTCACGCACCACGGCCAGCGGCGCCTCCACGACGGTGCTGCGGTAGACGGTCACCGCCCGGTTGATGCCCTCCATGCGCTCCAGGTCCAGCTGGCGTGACATGGCCCCGGCGAGGAGGTCCGGCACCGCCACCTCACGCGCTGGCTGGGGTACGGGGGTGGAACGCTCCACCAGCACCACCCAACCCACTCCCCACGTCGCCAGCCGGGCCCCGAGTCGGCTGGTGTCACCGGCCATGGCATCGAGCACCGACGTCCTGATCGAGNCAAGGCCCTCCGTCCGGTCCATGGGCCACTGGTCGATGAGGTCGGGCCGCCCATCGGTGACCGCCATGGCCAGGCCGTCCGGTATGGGGCCCCCGGAGGGCCGACCATCACCCGGGTAACCGCCGCCCAGGTGGTCGTCGCCGAGGGAGATTCCGACCGCCGGGAGGACCGAAGGGTCGCCCAGCCACAACACCCGNGGAACGCCGCCGTGGATCGTCCCACCATCCACCGGTCCGGCGTAGATGAACGGCACCGCTGCACGCAGGTCGTCNCGCGCCGTGCCCCACGCTCCGTCGATGGATCCGCCCAGCACGGGCAGTACGGCCACGGCCAGGGACAGCCCGGCCACGCCGACGGCTGCCTGTCGGAGCCTGCGGAGCCATGCCCCAGGAGGCCCGCCCGCTCCGGACGGCCCGGCAGCTCCAGGCAGGCGGTCCGCTCCGGGTGGAAGACCCGAGCCGGAGCCACCACCGGCACCACCAGCACCACCAGAAGCAGGAACAGGAACTGGAACAGGAACGGGAGCAGCCTCGCCCAGCAGGTCTGAACCGAGGCCGGCCACACCGACCGCAGCGGCCCAGGCCAGGCCCACGGCTGCCGGCGCCAGGAGGACGCCGGGCTCGGGAGTCGGACCGTCCCACCAGCCCTGGTCCAGGATCCAGACCACTGACCACGATGCTGCGATCACGAACCAGGCCCGTAGGGCGATGAACAGATGGCGGCCACGGGCGACCACCAGGGCGAGCACCGGCACCACCAGCAGGGCCCACCCGACCCGGCCCAGGCCGAAGTCGCCGGTATCCAGGCGGAACATCTCCATCGTTCCGACGCCGTGGACCGGCCACTGGACCGGGTTCAGCAGCGATCCGATGGACCTGCCGGTGAGAAGCTCCAGCACGAGGGGAAGCTGCAGGAGGCCGGCCACGACGACCCCTGCCATGGTGACCAGCAGGAGCCGGCCAAGGCCGGCGAGGCTCCCCGCCAGGATCGTGCCGACGAGCAGGCCGGCCAGGACCATCGCGACCGGCACGGCGAGCATCGGGTCCACCGCCGCAACCGCCCCCAGAAGGAGCCCGGTGACCAGCACCTCCGACCAGAGGCCGCGCAGTCGGGTTCCGGGTCCGGCCTCGCCGCCCCGGGTTCCGTAGGGGGCCACCCCCTGGGCGCCCACGAGGCGGCGGACCACCCAGGGGAGCACGGCGAAGGCGGCCATCGGCGCCAACCGACCGTCCCGCAGGGCGTCATATGGCAGCGGGACGGAGAGGTATACGAGGACGGCGACGGCCCTGGAACGCCCGCCACCCACCGGTTGGGTGAGTCGCCAGACACCGACCGCCCCGACCGGTAGGGCGGCGAGCACAACGAGGGTCCACAACAGGTCGCTCCCCCACGGCCAGAGGCCGTCCAGGAACCCGAGGAGGGCCAGTCCATCGGGACCGACGACCGTGGTGCCGGTGCCGGTGGGTCGCCATCCCAGCCACCATGAGCTGACGAGGTCCGTCGGGTCGACAGGCAGTGGCTGCATCCTGCCGACCGCCGGAAGCCCGGTTCCGACCAGCGAACGGGAACCGAAGCCGAGGACGACAGCGGAGACCATGAGCGCCATGCCGCCGGGTCCGAAGAGCATCGACCAGAGCCTGTGGAGGCGTAGCTGAATGGGAGAACGGTCGTCGGAACCGGTCAGGTCCCGTCCTGTGACCACCCGCCGGAAGGCCCGGTGGGGAACCTCGAGGCGGGCCACGGTGGCCGAGGCGGTCGCGTCGGGGGTCGGCATGAGGCTCCGGCGGCGCCGGACCGACGAGAGGCGGCGGAGGTTCCAGGGCCAGGCACCGACCAACCCGGCGGCATGCCGGAACCTCCCCGTGGCCAGGCCGTAGACCGCCCCGACGAACGTGGCCAGCAACAGGCCCGCGACTGCGGCGGCGGTGCGGGCCGGCCGATGGCAGACCAGCACCATCCGGAGGCGATTGCGTGCCCGCTGCGATGAGGACCCCGGATGCTCCCGGGTCCGCCTCCGGACCGGGCGGCGGCGACCCGCTGTGCCGTTGCCGGAACCACCTGCAGCGGGACCCTCCGATGGGTTCAACGGGTCCGACCCGGTGTCGACACGCCGGGCCACTGCGGTGGGCGCCGTGGCCACGGCGGCTCCCAGCAGTCGGGCGCGCCAGCAGAGCTCCACCAGGCCGTCGGCGCCGTGGACCTCCGGGTCGATGCCTCCCAGTGCCTCGAACAGGTCGGTCCGGACAAGCACCGCCGCGCCCGACACGGCCAGCACATCACCGGCGGTGTCGTACTGGCCCTGGTCCAACTCGCCCGGTTCGACGAGCGGAACCGGTGTGCCCAGTCGGTCGACCGACGACCCGAGATCGTCGAGGGTCCGGCTGCCGTCGTGGACCAGCACCTTGGCTCCGACGATGCCTGCGTTGGACTCCAGGGCGTGCTCCACCATGCGCCGGACCGCCGTGTCGACCAGCAGGACGTCGTCGGCAAGGAGCAGCAGGAAGCTGGGCGGTGTGACTCCGGATCGTGCGGTCAGCCCGGCGGCCACGGCGGCACCGAATCCGGGGTTCCCCTCCATCCGGGCGATCGTCGAGCCGGGCAGGAGGCGTCCGACGCGTTCCACCAACGTGGGCTCCCCCGCCGCGGCCGGAGGTATCCCGGCATCGACCACGAGAGCCTCCAGACGAGGGTGGTCCTGGGACGCCAGGCCCGCCATCACCACGTCCAGGGACGGCCCCGGGTCGCCGGCGACCAGCACGGCGAGCACCGTCGCCGTCGGCGGTCGGGGTGCCGGATCGGTCGGCGCCACAGCACCCAGCGACTTGTCGGAGACGGCGTCCACGGACCCCGGACCCTAGTGCCATGCCGTCTCTGCCCAGCCTGCGGACGGGAGAGTCAGCCGGGGCGCAGGCATGCCGGGAGACCTTGAACACATAGGGTGCGCCGGTGGCACTCCACCCGCATCCCCGCCGGCTGAGGCGCCCCGGCCACCTTCACCTCGGCTGGATCCACCGCCCTGGCAGGCCCGGTCCCGATCGGCTCCGCCGCCATGGCCGCCTCCGTCCTGGCCGGCTCCAGCCCCGAACCCGATGAGGGCACTGGTGACCGGCGCTGCCGGGTTCGTCGGAGGCCACCTCGTGGAGCACCTGAGGGCCAGTGGTGACGACGTGACCTGCACCGACCGTGCCAGTGGTGGCCCGGACCTACTGGATGCCGCCGGCATCCGAGGACTGGTCGCCGAAGTGCGCCCGGAGGTCGTGTACCACCTGGCAGGTCAGGCCGACGTCGGAGGCTCCTGGGACTCACCGGTCCAGACCCTGAGGACCAACGCCGAGGGCACCCTCATCCTGCTGGAGGCCGTACGGGTCCTGGACGGCGTACGGGTGGTCACGGTGAGCAGCGCCGACGTCTACGGCATGGTCGACCCCGGGGACCTACCGACGCCGGAGTCGGCCCCGCTGCGACCCGTTTCCCCGTATGCGGCCAGCAAGGCGGCGGCCGACCTCCTGGCGTTGCAGGCCCACCTGGGCCACGGGTTGGACGTCGTGCGGGCCCGGTCCTTCAACCACCTCGGGCCCGGGCAGAGCGACCGGTTCGTGTGTTCGGCGTTGGCCTCGAGGATCGCCGCAGCCGAACTGGCGGGCGAGGACTCGATACGGGTCGGCAACCTGGATGCCCGTCGCGACTTCACAGACGTCCGCGACGTCGTCCGGGCCTACCGGTGCCTGGCGCTGGATGGCCGCCCGGGAGCCGCCTACAACGTCTGCACCGGAACGACGGTGTCCATCCGGGAGGTGGCCGAGAGGCTCGTGGAGATAGCCGGCCGGGGCCCGACCGGCGAGGGCCCGGACGGCTCGGGCACAACCGGATCTGGCACAACCGGCACGGAGCGGGCGGGTCCGGCGCCGATGCCGATGCCGACGAGTCCGAAGCCGACAGGCCCGAACCAGATCCGGCTGCTGGACGATCCGTCGTTGCACCGGCCGGTGGACGTGGCGGTGTCGTGTGGCGACCCCACGGCGATCCGATCCGATACCGGCTGGCAGCCCGAGCTGTCGTTGGACCGGACGCTCGTCGACCTCCTGGAGTACTGGCGGAAGCGCCTTCGCCGTGACCCGGAGGCAGACTGACCACCATGAATCGCCGCGCCCTCATCACAGGCATCACGGGACAGGACGGCTCCTACCTGGCCGAGCTGCTGCTGGACAAGGGCTACGACGTGATCGGCATGGTGCGCAGGACCTCCACGGTCACCTTCGAGCGCATCGACCACCTCATGGACCGCATTGAGCTCCACTCGGGCGACCTGATGGATCCACTCTCGCTGATCGAGGCACTCCGGGCCCACGAGCCGGACGAGGTCTACAACCTGGCCGCACAGTCGTTCGTCCCGGCGTCGTTCGAACAACCTGTCCTGACCGGTGAGACGACGGCCCTCGGTGTGACCCGCCTGCTGGACGCCATACGGGTCGTGAACCCGGCCATCCGCTTCTACCAGGCCAGCTCCAGCGAGATGTTCGGCAAGGTCAGGGAGGTCCCACAGACCGAGACCACGCCGTTCCACCCGAGGAGCCCGTACGGGGTGGCCAAGGTCTACGCCCACTGGATAACCGTCAACTACCGGGAGAGCTACGGGCTGCACGCCAGCTCCGGGATCCTCTTCAACCACGAGAGCCCCCGTAGGGGCCTGGAGTTCCTGCCGCGCAAGATCAGCTACGGCGTCGCCCAGATCGCACTCGGCCAGGCCACCGAACTACGGCTGGGCAACCTGGAATCGAAGCGCGACTGGGGTTACGCCGGCGACTACGTGGACGCCATGTGGCGGATGCTGCAGTTGGACGAGCCGGACGACTTCGTGATCTGCACCGGCGAGACGCGGACCGTCCGGGAGTTCTGCGAGACGGCCTTCTCGCGGGCGGGGCTGGTGGCCGACGACCATGTCGTGGTCGACGAGAAGTTCTACCGGCCGGCCGAGGTGGACCTGCTGGTGGGCGACCGGGCCAAGGCCGAATCGATCCTGGACTGGCGCCCGACCGTCGACTTCACCGGGCTGGTCGAGATGATGGTGGATGCCGACCTGGCCCTGGTCGAACGACGGCTCCGGCAGGGTTCTTGAGCGGTCTGGCCCTGGACGGAACCAGCAGGTGACAAGCATGCAGACCAGTCAGGACCTGGACGGCCTCGTGACCGGTGCCAGCGCATGATCACCGTCCTGGCCGGTGGCGTGGGGGCCGCCCGACTCCTGCGGGGCATGGTCCGCGCCGTTCCCGCATCGGACGTCACGGCGATCGTGAACACGGCTGACGACGTGATCCTGCACGGCCTGCACGTCTCGCCGGACCTGGACACCGTCACCTACACGTTGGCCGAGGCCGGCAACCCCGAGACCGGCTGGGGGCTGGCCGGCGAGACCTGGCAGGCCATGGACGCCCTGGAGCGCCTCGGCGGCAAGGCCTGGTTCCGCCTCGGCGACCGGGACCTCGGGACGCACCTCCACCGGACCGGTCGGCTGGCAGAGGGCGCAGGCCTGGCCGCCGTCACGGCCGAGATCGCAGCCGCCTGGGGGCTGGAGTTGACGCTGCTGCCCATGACCGAGGACCGGGTGGCCACCATGGTGACCCTGGCCCGCCCTGACGGGGCCCGGAATCAGGCCGACGGAGAAGCCGACGGGCAAGCCGATGATCCAGCCAACGGGCAAGCCAGCCAGCCAGCCAGCCGGGAGGTCGGCTTCCAGGAGTACTTCGTCCGGTTGGGCCACTCGGTGGCGGTGGAATCGGTGCGGTTCGACGGCGCAGAGGATTCGCTGCCGGGGCCGGGGGTGCTCGACGCCCTCGCCGACGCCGACGTGGTGGTGATCGCCCCGTCCAACCCGATCGTGTCCATCGGCCCGCTGCTGGCCGTACCCGGTATCGCCGACGCACTGCGGTCCCGTCGGGCCGACACGGTCGCCGTGTCGCCGATAGTGGCCGGGGCGGCGCTGAAAGGACCGGCGGATCGCATGCTCCGGGAGCTGGGCCACGAGGCCTCCGTGGTCGGCGTGGCCCGCCTCTACCGGGACCTTGCGGCGACGCTGGTGGTCGACACCGCCGATGCCGGGCTGGCCGACGCCGTGGAGGCCGAGGGCATGGCCTGCGTGGTGACTGACACGATCATGTCGTCAGCCGAGGTGGCAGCCGACCTGTCCCGCCGGATCCTGGAGGTTGGCCGGTGACACGCACACGAACCGCAGACGGTCTCCGGGAAACGGATGCGGAAGCAGAAGCAGAAGCAGGGGCCCTCCGATGACCAGCGCAAAGCCCGCACCAGCGGCAATCCAGGTGATACCTGTCCCGGGCCTTCCGGAGGTGCGCCCGGGCGACGACCTGGCGGGCCTGATCGCCGGGGCCGCCGACCTGTTGGACGGCGACGTAGTGGTCGTCACCCAGAAGGTGGTCTCCAAGGCCGAGGACCGGCTGGTGGCCATCGACCCCGAGGTGGGCCACAAGCCCTTAGTGGAACGCGAGTCGGTCCGGATCCTGCGACGGCGCGGCGACCTGATAATCAGCGAGACGAAGCACGGCTTCGTGTGCGCCAACGCAGGCATCGACCTCTCCAACGTGGAAGCCGGCCAGGCGGCGCTGCTGCCGGTCGACTCTGACCGCTCGGCACGTCGGATCCGTGACGCCCTGCGCCACCGCTTCGGCGTGGACGTGGCCGTGATCGTGAGTGACACGTTCGGACGGCCATGGCGTCGGGGGGTCACCGACGTGGCGATCGGGTGTGCGGGCCTGCGTCCGGTGGTCGACCTGCGGGGCACCACGGATGCGCTGGGCCGGGAACTGCAGGTGACGGAGGTGGCGATCGTGGACGAGATCGCCGCTGCCGCCGAGCTGGTGATGGGAAAGGCCTACGGGATCCCGGTGGCCATCGTGCGAGGCGTGGACCCGGAGTGGTTCGGAGACGGTGGCGTGGTAGCCGACGTGGTCCGGGCGCCCGGAGAAGACCTGTTCAGGTAGAAGTCCTGTTCAGGTAGGAGCACGGCTGTGCCGGCTAACGAGCCGCGTAGCCGTCGGGGTGGCGCTGCTGCCAACGCCAGTGGTCCGCCAGCATCTCGTCGAGGCCCCGACCGGCCCGCCATCCCAGCAGGTCGGCCGCCAGCGACGGGTCGGCCCAGATCCGCTGGATGTCGCCGTCCCGACGGCCCACGACCTGGTGCGGCACCGGGCGACCGATGACCCGTCCGGCAGCGGCCAGCACGTCGAGGACCGAGTAGCCGGTGCCGGTTCCCAGGTTCACAGCCGTACAACCCCTTGATCCTCTGTCCGCGGCCAGCGCGTCCAGGGCGGCCAGGTGGCCTTCGGCCAGGTCCACCACGTGGATGTAGTCGCGGATGGCCGAACCGTCCGGCGTGTCGTAGTCGTCGCCGAACACCGAGAGGCTCTCCCGGCGGCCGACCGCCACCTGCATGAGGTACGGCACGAGGTTGTCAGGCGTACCGCGCGGGTCCTCGCCCAGGTCCCCGCTGGCGTGCGCGCCCACCGGGTTGAAGTACCGCAGCAGGAGGACGTCCAGCCCGCCGGCCTCGGCCTCGGCGGCCAGCAACTCCTCGCAGGCCACCTTGGTTGCCCCGTACGGGTTGGAGGCGCTGATCGGAGAGTCCTCGGTGACCGGCAGGTCGGTCGGCTCGCCGTAGACGGTGCACGACGACGAGAAGACCATCCGGGAGACGCCGTTGTGGCGCATCGCCTCGACCACGCCCACCGTCGAGCCGACGTTGTTGCGGTGGTAGCCGTCCGGGTCGGCGATCGAACCGCTGACCGACTTGAACGCAGCGAAGTGGACGACCTCGTCGACCCCGTGGTCGGCAATGGCACGCCCGACGGCGTCCACGTCGGCGGCATCGGCCTCGACGAACGGAAGGTCGGGCCGCGTCAGCGCCCGTAGTGCATCGACCGCTGCCGGCGACGAGTTGGAGAGGTCGTCCAGCACGACCACGTCACGACCGGCCTCGTGGAGCACGACGGCGGTGTGGCTCCCGATGTAGCCCGCTCCGCCGGTGACGAGGACGGCCATGTCAGGAGTCCCCCGGCACCCGGGCGCCGGCCAGCCCGATACCGGCACCGACGGTCTCGGCCGATCCGATGACGGTCAGGTCGGTGAGCGACGCCCCTTCGCCGATCTGCGCGCCGGGGCCGACTATGGAGTGGGCAACCACCGCACCGGCACCGATCGTCCCGCCATCCATGATGATGGAGTTGAGCAGGTGGGCGCCCGGCCCGATGGTCGCTCCTGACATGACGATCGACCGTTGGACGTCTGCCGACGGGTCCACCGTGGCCGACGGGTGGACGGCCGGAAGATCTCCATGCGTGCCGTCGACCAGCTCGAGTTGCGCCCTGATGTAGGTCTCGGGGGTGCCGGTGTCGATCCAGTAGGCATCCGACTGCACCGCGTGGAGGCGGCCCTCTGTGGCCATTGCAGGGAAGACCTCCCGTTCGATGGACACCCGGCGACCGGCCGGGATGCGGTCCAGGATCGACGGCTCCAGTACGTAGGTTCCGGCGTTGATCCAGCGGGACGGGGCCGAGGCGGCGTCGGGCTTCTCGACGAAGCCCAGCACCCGACCCTCGGCGTCGGTGGGGACCACGCCGTAGCGCGACGGATCCTCGACCTCGGTGAGGGCGAGCGTGGCCTCCGCACCGGCCGCCCGGTGGCTGGCCACCATGGCGGTGATGTCCAGGTCGGTGAGGACGTCGCCGTTCAGCACCAGGAACGCGTCAGAGCCACCATGGTCTGAACCGGTCCTGTCGCGGCTGCTACTGCCGCTGCCGCTGACGGTCGCCCTGTCGGTACCACGGCCGGTCCCGATGCCGGACCCGATGCCGGACCCGCGGGTTGCCCGTATGCCGGCCTCGAGGGCGGCGAATCGCACTGCGCCGGCGGTGTCCAGGGGCTCGGGCTCGACGGCGTAGTGGAGCGGGAGACCGGCACAGGTGCCGTCCGGATAGGCATCGGAGAAGGCCTCCGGGCGGAAGCCCAGCGAGAGGACGACCCGTGTCACGCCATGTGCAGCCAGGTGGGCTACGACGTGTTCGATCATCGGCCGGTCCACGACCGGGAGCATCTGCTTCGGGACGTCCCGGGTGAGCGGGTGGAGACGGGTCCCGAATCCCCCGACCAGGATGACGGCCTGCATGGGCCGGGTCCGCTACTCGGAGGTGGTGGGCGCCGGAGCGGACGGATCCGAGGTGAGGGCGTTGGGGCTCACCATGTCCAGGAACGTGAGCCGCTCAGGGCGCGGTGCAGGCGGATCCACGTCGGCGGGCACCATGGCGATGGTGAACGCCTCACGGTTCTTGAGGAACCGGACACCTTCCAGGTCCTCGGTCACGATCTCGGGATCGCGTTCCATGTCGTCGGCATCGAACCGGGCGACCTTCAGAACCATCGGTTCACCGCCGCANTCCGCACCCTCGACCAGTTCNTCGCCGGTGTCGAGCACCAGGGTCGTGTCGTCGANGNGACCACCGAAGGCGGAGAAGAACTCGCCGAGCGTGGCATCGCGGCCCGAGGCCAGCTTGTTGAACGGGTGGATGTGGATCAGGCCGTCACCGTGGCTGTGGATGCCGTTGGGATCCGTCTCGAGCAGGATCTTGGAGCGGTAGCTGTCGCAGACGTAGATGTCGTAGGTGGAGTGCCAGTGGTTGCCTAGACGTGGCGCCGAGGTGGCCTCCCGGTCGGTACGGGCCCACACCACCAGCAGGGAACCGAGGATCACGAGGAGCGCGACCGCCATCGGAAAGCCCATCTTCCGTCGCTCGCCGGTGCCGCCCGAAGAACCCACGCGGGCGGCGCGGGCGACCTTGCTAGCTGAATCTCCACGTGCCATAGGCGCAAGAGGCTACCGGCGGCCCCCCGTGGATCATCGGCCCCACCGGTCCACATCGACCCACCGTGCGTGTGGCTGCCGCCGTCGGATCAGCCCTTCCGGCGGAGCGTGGAGCGCCGTTCTGCGAGCTCCTCCAGGAGCCCGGCGTAGGCGGCGGCGACCGAGGCTGGCGAGCGCGACTCCTCGGCCCAGCGCCGACCTGCAGCGCCCATCGAGGCCCGGAGTCCCGGGTCGTCTGCGAGGCGCTCGACGGCGGCCACGAAGGCGTCCAGGTCATCTGGGGGCACGGCCAGACCGGCGCCGGCATCCTCGAGCACCCGGGCCACGTCGGTTCCCCCGTCGATGCTGGCGATCAGCGGTCTACCAGCGGCGAGGGCCGACCAGGCCTTGGACGGAACGCTGGAGGCACCCAGGCCGGCCTTCAGCAGCACGACGTGCACGTCGGCCGTGGCCAGGACCTCGGGCACCCGCTCGGCCGGCTGGTAACCGACGACGACGAGGTTCGACATGTCATCGGCGGCGTCACGGACCTCGTCGGCTCGCACGCCACCACCGTTGACCACGTAGACGAGGTCGTGGCGGTGCAGGTGGCGTCGGGCGGCGCCCACGAGGAGGTCCAGCGACTGGGAATGACCCAGGTTGCCTGCGTACATGACGACGGTCCGGTCGCCCAGGTGGTGTTCGGTCCGATAGGCGGTGTTGCGATCCGCTGGCCGGATGGCATCGGTGTCCACGAAGTTGGGGATGACCCTCACCTCTGGGCTCCTGGTGCGTCTCGCTACCTGGAGGGGCCGTCCTCCCCGGAGGTGCTCGGCAGGTGGCTCGGCAGGTGGCGGATCGGCGGGCAGGTCGGCTGTGGGCGATCCGGCTTCGGGCGAACTGGCGACGGTCAACCGGGCAGCCGGCA
>JGI26061J44794_1000464_pt1 | contig 18363 bp, 16 predicted proteins | sample MarorgKNORR_S2LV_5_FD_44794 | JGI IMG/M metagenome (IMG submission 44794) | reverse complement strand
GCTTACCTATCGGGAAGGTCGTCCGTGCAGGTGTTGAACGAGAAGATGACGTTAAGAACCTGGGGTTTGACGGACGCGACGAAACAGTATGAGCATTGATTTGAAAGAAGTGCTGAAACACAAAGCCATTAATGGGTGGGGCCTATTCTGTCTGGTCTGCATACCCATGTGCCTGATGATGATCATCGCCACGATGCAGGCCGATATGTCTACTGGGCCAGGCGTCTCAACAATGATTGGATTTTCAGTGCGCTGGGCGGTGCCTTTCATATTCCTGGTGGTTGCAGCATCATCAGTTCAGGTATTGTTTCCCGGGCCATTTCCAGCATGGTTGTCGCGAAATCGTAAATATATCGGTTTTTGTTTTGCCGTGGCGATGTTTTGGCAAGCTTCGTTTATTTTTATCATGTCGAACATTTACCGCGACTATTACATAAATGATGTGTACCTNCTGCGCGATGAACTGGAAGGCACTGTCGGTTACATTTTCCTCGTTGCCATGGTGCTCACATCCTTCAACACATTCCGTAAACGCCTGAATTCAAGACAATGGAAATTGATAAACAAGTGCGGCATCTATTTCCTGTGGGCCTATCCTTTTAGCGTCTATTGGTGGACTCTTTTCTACTACCAGAAACCTGAACCCATTGATTATGTCTTCTATGTTGGTGGCTTCGTGGTATTCGCTTCAAGAATTGCCGCGTGGGGTAAGAAGCGACATCTTGCAGCTGCCAGGAATGCACCCGCCGCATACAAGATGCTGGGAGGCGCGATGATCCTCTTTGGGCTGGTTGCATCGGTTACGGGCGGGTATTGGCAAAAACCTGTGACGGCGTTCTTAACCTCGCCGCAATGGTCAGCAGATCTTGTGCTATGGCTGCCTTTTTGGCCTTTTGAACCTTTTCTGCCCCTCCTCATTATGGCTTTTGGCACCTTGCTGGTAACCAGGCAGTCAGCTGTCCAAGCAGAACTTCAGCCTGAATAACCCGTCAAGAGCTGCCCTGGAAACGCTAGTAGACGTTCGATAAGTTTTCTTACACTTTAGTGACGTTTGGTAACGTGGATACCATGACCAGGCAAGTGCATGCCTAAATCGGGCCCACCGGCGAAGCAACAAATCGTGCTGCGTCGCGGGTATACGCGTCGCAGTTATCCAACGGTTAACAACGCTTCCGCAATATCCTCGACGACCCCAGGTGGTTCTGTTTTGGGAATGCTCACAATGCCCATGTCGATGCCTGCGTCTGCAAATCCTTTCGCGTCGCGCACCATGGCTTGTAGATCACCTTCGTACCGCACTATTGTCGATATCATGATGTCGTCGGGATTTCGGCCAACCTGCGCGCAGGCCTCGAGGAACACTTTATGGCGCATCTTGAAATCTTCCGGTGTCATCAAAGGCGATCCATAATTCCAGTGATGTGCATGTTTCGCGACGGCAGGTAACGTTCGACGGAGACCCGCGCCCCCCACGCAAATGGGTAGGGGATTTTGTGGCCCCTTGGGATTGTTCATTGCGTTTTTGAGGGTGAACCAGTTACCACTGTAATCGGAGCGGTCCTGGGTCAATAGAAGTTTCAGAACATCAAGTCCTTCTTCAAAGCGGTCGAATCGCTCTGTCATGGTACCAAGCTCAATACCGTATGCGGCGCACTCTTCTTCGTTCCATCCGGCGCCGATGCCAAGCTCAAGTCGCCCACCCGAAATGATATCCAATGTTGCCGCCATATTGGCGAGCAGTGCCGGGTGGCGGTAAACCATTCCTGTGACGAGTACTCCACCCCGGATTCGTCGGGTTTCCTGCAGCAGCGCGGTGAGAGAAATCCAGCCTTCTAAACAGTCTTCGGTTGAATCACCGAATATTGGATAAAAATGGTCAAAGGTCCATGCAGATTCATACAGTTCTATCTCGTCGGCACGTTTCCAAACTTCTAACAGCCAGTCCCAGGTACAGCGTTGTGGCGAAGTACTTAAGGCGAATCTCATTTTCTTCTCCTTCCCGATTTCGTCATCGATTGTACCCCTGGTTGTTCCACTCATTGAAATGTCAGCGGCTTTCGAGTGAAAGGCCCGCGCCGCACAACCCGGCACCTCCAACTCCAGCACTTCGGACGAAATCAGTGTTCGGGGTATTTCGTACATTCGCCGCATCAATCTCTTACAGAATTTTCAGAGCAATCTCTGACAACCCGTGACACCTGTGTGTCAGGATTGAATGCATGGCCTATTGCAGGGCTTGTTGGTATATACTGGATGATATATATCGTCAACATTTAAGAGGTTGAGAGGAGGATGGCTATCCGTACCACGAAGGTTTTCATGAACGGGAGAAGCCAGGCAGTCAGAATACCGAAAGATTATCGGTTCGACTGTGATGAAGTGTATGTCCGAAAACAGGGGGAAGGCGTACTCATTACTCCCACACAGCCAACCTGGGATGATTTTTTCGATCAGGAAAGTGCCTTCGGCGACGATTACCTGACAAGTAGAGAAGACACACCTCCGCAGACTCGAGACTTCTGATGTATATGGTCGACACCAATACCTGCATTTTTGCCCTAAAGAGCAGACCAGCCAAATTACGCCAGAAATTCAAGGCGATCAGAAACCTCTGTATCTCTTCCATAACCTATGGCGAACTGTGTTATGGCATTGAGAAGGGGCAACCGAGTCTCCGAGAAGATCGCTGGCAACAACTCACCGACTTTACGCAGAGAATCCTGATTGACCCATGGGGTGTGCAAGCGGCCAGACACTATGGTGCGATCAGAGCCACACTGCAGCGACAGGGTAATATCATTGGTAACAATGATCTGCTTATCGCGGCTCATGCCCGCAGCATTGAATGCGTACTGGTCACCAATAACCTAAATGAGTTTTCCCGAGTGTCGGATCTAACCGTTGAGGATTGGACATAGCTACCACCAGGCGGCGTTGGCCGGTGTCTGTAAATCTGCNTGTCCCGAGCGGAGATAACTCGAATCAAAGTGCCTACCGATCGCCTCATCTTCCTACTGCGTCAACATAGGACTCAAAGAGCCCCAAATGTTCATCCACGGATCTGGCACCCGCATTGTGAGTGGCGATCGCGATATGCGTCCCACCCAGATCCCGCCATTTGTTGTAGTGGCTGCTCCAACGCTCGGGCGTACCGCCTCCAGCCTGAGCCTGCGCCTGAATACCGAATCCGTCCCAGGACAGGCCNGCAGCTTCGCGGACTTCTTTCATAGTTTGAATCGCCTGCTTTGCGGATTCGTTCGGAGCCATCAGGGGTAACCATCCATCCCCTAGCCGTGCACAGCGATCTAGTAATGCCGGTGCTCCTCCACCGAACCAAATAGGTACCGGTTGAGTTGGTCGCGGGTTTATACCCGCCAGGGTGACCTTGTGGTATTTACCTTCAAAGGAAACAGAATCCTCAGACATCAGCTTTCTGATGAGTTCGACCTGCTCTTCCTGTCGGCGACCTCGATTAGAAAAATTTTCATTCAATGCCTCGTATTCGATCGCGTTCCAACCGGTACCAATACCCATTCGGAATCTATTGCCAGAAAGAACGGCAAGTTCGGCGGCTTGCTTGGCAACCAGAGTCGTTTGTCTTTGTGGCAGAATCAATACTGCAGACATCAAGTTAATGGTTGTTGTAATGGCTGCAATAAAAGAGAACGTGGTAAGTGGTTCGTGGAATTGAACGTCCTTGTCGTAGGGGCCCTCGAACCCACCGGGTCGCTCGCGATCTGCGCCTACTACATGGTCGTACAATAGGATGTGATCCGCTCCCAGAGATTCCGCACCTACAGAAAATGCCTTAATCGCTTCAGGATCCGCGCCAATTTCATGGTGAGGCAAAACTATTCCAATTTTCATCTATATTCCTTCTATTGCGGGACAGACGAAGGATACCGGAAAATCAAAGAATATTGACCGCGGGCTTCGACAAACCGCTCTATCTCTGGCCGCCCCACTGTTTTACTCTGGTTCCCTACCCTGACCCCATGAGATATTGTCCAAAATGACGAAGCCTTCCGCGCTGAGTGTTAAGCAAATCAGCAAGCACTTCCAGGACGGTAGCCGTCAGATAGACGTCATTGCCGACCTGACGTTTAGCGTTGCAGCTGGAGAATCCCTTTCGGTNACGGGCCCCAGCGGCTCTGGAAAGTCGACACTGTTAAACCTGCTCGCGGGTTTGCTGGAACTTGATAATGGCGACATTACCCTTCAGCTGGAAGACAAAACGTTTTCATACCGCACTGCAGACGAACGAAGCCGGACAGCATTCCGCAGACAATACATTGGCTACGTCTACCANTTCTTCAACCTGGTTCCCACGTTAACGGTTTTGGAGAACGTCAGGCTACCGGCGCGTTTAAATCATCGACGGGAACTTGAGAGCCGCGCGTCGACCCTCCTTGGCGAATTCGGCTTGGCGGATCGACTCCACGACTTTCCGGAAGTGCTTTCTGGTGGCGAGCAACAACGCGTGGCGGTTGCCAGAGCATTGCTGCTTAAACCGCCGCTTCTGCTGGCGGATGAACCCACAGGCAATCTGGATGCTGAAAACTCTAATCACGTTGCAGACCTGCTGTTTTCCTGTTGTCGCGAGCAGAACATTTCTCTGGTGTTAGCCACACACAGTACAGAAATAGCAGCAATGGCAGATACACGGTTGCATTTAGATAGACAACCCTTGGATAGACAACACTTAGATAGACAACACCTGGATAGACAATCGCGTTGATGATTGCACTCGCACTTCTGCGCTTCTTTGCGCGAACACCCTGGTCCACCGCAATGGCCCTGATTGGTATGGCGCTGGGGGTCACATCAATCGTCAGCGTTCACCTGGTCAGCGCCAGCATTTCCAGCCGCCTGGATGGTCTGGTGCCTGCGGCACTCGCGCAGTACAGCCACTACCTGCATCGCGACAAGCTGGATACTGCGGACTACTTCACTCTGCGTCGCTTGTGGCGAGCCGGCGCCTTGCCTGCCGTAAAGCAGCTCTCTCCACTGGTTGATGAAACCACTCAACTTGAAGGGCAAAGTGTTCGTGTGCTTGGCGCTGACTTGCTTGCAAGCCAGCCATCTGCAGGCGCCAACACTGTCGCTGAACAGTTCTCAATGAACGGCGTATGGGTAGATGAGAGCCTTAAAGATCAACTGTCGTTACCTATCAACGGCATCATACAGGCGCCAAAAGGCACGTTGTTGGCTGATATTGCAACAGCCCATGACCTGCTGGGTTGGCCAGCCAATCAACTATCCTACGTAGGGTTAGTCTTGAATGATGCCTTTGCCGGCACCATCGAGACGGCTGAGAAACTCCTGCCGGGCTTTGGTGCAGGATTCCCATCCGCAAAGCCAAGTCTCGATCTCTCACCCGGCTGGCAACTGGTGAGTACGGCAGAACAGTATCCGGCTCGAGAGTTTGGGAAATCGATTCTCTTCAATATCTCAGCCTTGGGCATGCTCGCCCTCCTGGTTGCCTGGCTACTCATCTATCAGGTGGCCGTCTCATGGTTACGGCGTCTTTGGCCCGTATTTGATCGCCTGCATGTACTCGGAGTTGAATGGCAACAGCTGCGTACCTACTTTCTTTTCTCGATCGGACTTATTGCTACCCTTGCTGCTGCACTTGGTCTTGTCGCCGGATGGTGGCTCGCCAGGTGGCTGTTGGAGATGGCCGTTCCTGGGCAAGAGGTCAACTTGATACTGGACAGCTGGGTCATCTTCAAAGCAGTAGGATCTGCCGTCGCAGTATGTCTTCTTGGTGGTGCCTGGGCTTTTCACCGATCACAGCAGGAGATCAGCCGAGCCTTCTGGCCCATTGTCATTACGCTGGTGCTGCTACTCGCAGCGACCTGGTGTCTGTTTCAACCAGAGACAGGACTCGCGGGTGGATTTTTCGCAATTGCGGTATTGAGCCTGGCCGCGTCACAGGCAATAGCGCCTCTGCTCATTCTATTGAAGCGGTGGGCCTCGATGATACGTGGCTCCTACCTACTACGCATCGGTGTCAGGGAGGCGCTTTGGCACCCTGGGGAACTAAGTGTTGCCCTCGCCGGCCTGGCGCTCGCAATTGCAACTTCGATAGGCGTGGCGTTGATGGTTGACAGTTTCCGTGTCGACTTCAGCCAGATGCTCGATCACCGGCTAAAGTACGATTTGATCGCGCAGGGCGACGCAAATGCATTGAGTAAAATAGCTCACACCAACGAGCCAGTAACTTATCCTGACCGACTGCAGGTATACCGGAAGACGAATATTCGCGTGAATGGACTATCAATGGAGCTGAACATCACTCGCATGGATGCTTTTGAGTCTTCACGCTATGGGTATGGCAAAAGCCTTGGGATCAACGACATTCTGCTGAGTGAACAGGCCGGCAGAGCACTACGGCTATCTGTCGGCGATGAGCTGACTGTGTCCGGTGAAGCAATGACAATTTCGGGGCTGTTCTCCGCCTTTGGGGACTTAAAGCCCAGACTCATTGTTGATGAACGCAGTCCGCTGGCCGCAGCTGTAGCCGCCGAACTTCAGATTGATTCAGTGGCGTTTAAGAGCGAGCGACCGGAAGCCCTGGTCGCGGAGCTGCGAAAACAATTCCCAGCGCTTGAACTGAGATTGCAGTCTGATATCCGGCGCGTTGCTCTCGTAACATTCGACCAGACCTTCGCCATTACCACTGTCCTGATCACTATCGCGTTGTTGGTCGCTGCCATCAGCATATATATCGCAGTGACCACCATGCGTCTCAATCGACAAACCGGCAGGCAGTTGCTAAATACACTCGGTGTCAATCGCGCCGAGCAACTGATGATGAACATTGCGCTGGGCACCGGGCTTGGCCTCGTCGCCATCATCATCGCCCTGCCGCTCGGCGTCATGTTCGGTTGGATACTCTGCAACGTCATCAATCCGAGAGCGTTCGGCTGGACCATCGAATTACAGTTGTCAGCAGAAGCGCTGCTGCGTTCCTGCACCTGGGGAATGCTCGCTGCTATCGCGGCCGGGATACTNCAGGGTGGAGGTCACGAAGAAGGAGCATTTGGTGGACGCTAGACCCATCGTGGTTTTATTGATGGTATTGATATTGATAATTGCCGGATGCCAACCGGATACTCAACCTGCGTCATCGGCGGTCTCTGGCTTGCGATTGGGCAATATACTGGGCGAACCTGACGCTCAGGGATTCGCGCGTGCAGAACAGATAAGGGACTTCATTTTTCCGGAGGACCATGGCCCACACACCCNATACCGGAGTGAGTGGTGGTACCTGACCGCAGTACTTGAGGATGAAAATGGTAACGAGTACGGNGTGCATTTCACTCTGTTCAGGCAGGCTCTTTCACCCTATCCGACAGGAGAAGGTCCATGGCACACNGCCCAGGCATACCTCGGCCATCTGGCCGTCACCGACATCNCNACCGGCACGCATCTTGAAGCCGAGCGGTTCGCACGCGGCCATCCTGAGCTGGCTGGAGTTACGACTGGCACACATTTTCGTGCACTGATCGAGGACTGGACACTGGCAGGCTCCGCAGACGGCAAATTGGACCTGACCCTATCTGCTGCTGCCCAATCTGCTGGAGAGTCCGGTCGGTTTGGCGTCGATTTGCAGATCCAACAGACGGGGCCGATCGTGTTACAGGGGAATCGCGGCTTGTCCGAGAAAGGGCCGGATGCCGCGAGTTTTTACTATTCGATACCGCGCCTGCAGCTCGACGGCACAATCAGACTCAATGATCGCACTGTGAAAGTTAACGGGCTCGGCTGGCTCGATCGTGAATGGAGCACTTCGGTACTCGGTGAGTCACTTGTCGGCTGGGACTGGTTTTCTCTACAGCTAAAAGATCAGCGGAGCATCATGGTATTTCGTCTACGCCGGCAAGATGGAGCCAGAGACGACTATGATCATGGTCTACTCGTGGATCACCAACAACTGGAGAATCAATTCATCGTAGGCGCAGGCGACCGCGGCGTTGAATTACTGGATCGGGATGATTTTTCCCTGATACCCAACAGGTTCTACCAGGACTCCCGGGGGATCAACTGGCCAGTCAGCTGGACCCTCAACATGGCTGATGAACAATTCACAATTAACGCATTACTGGATCAGCAAACCGTTGATCTTTCGATCATCTACTGGGAAGGGCTGGTGGAAGTTCTTGACCCTGAAGGAAACAGATCAGGCCTTGGCTACATGGAGTTGACGGGCTACGAGCGGGACAGATGAAAGTGTATGTCCCTTGGTTGGCCACCTTTACTTGGCCACCTTTGCTTGACCACTTAAAGCCGTTGCTATTTCGCAACGCCATCAACAGCAACAATAAACTGCACGTCTAAATGTCCTTCTCTTAGTTTCTTGGCTTTTTGATACGCCGTCGAATGCCAGAAGGACTTCAGTGCATCCATCGAATCAAAACGCTCTACTGTAATTGTTGGATGATGTTCCCAGCTACCTTCTAACAACTCAGCTTCGCCACTGGCCAAAATTTCCAGACCCGCGGCTTGCGCGAGCGGTACGGCTTCCTGACGGTAGGGTTCAAGCGCTTCATCGTTAACCACGGCGGTGCTCACAACAAGATAAGCCGGTGTTTGATTTCTTGAGACAAGATTGCGAACCACGAATCCCGTAAAAAAACCTACGCTCAGTGCGATGATGATTGGCATGTACTCCATTTGATTCTCCTTTGAGCATGCAATCTAAGCAAAACAGTGAACTATTGTGACACACTTGATTTCGCACTGGACCTTGCATAAGCACTGGGAACATCCGCGGCACATTGCAACCGTACCGGACGTTGTAGGAACGTTGACTGGCGGTGATGGCAGTCTTCGGCTAAACAGTCTCCCAAAGTTCCCTGTCCCTGGCGATTTCGCACAACGGGCAAAGTTCTTATATTCAGGCCGGTCAAATGCATCCAAGCGAAAAGGTAAAAACGCACAGAAAACCAACTAACTTGTCTCTAGACAATGAGTTACTTCGTGAAGCGAAGGCACTCGGCATCAACGTTTCAAGATCGGCGGAAGCTGGAATAGAAGTTGCTGTCAGACGCCAAAAGCAGCTCAATTGGCTGAAGGAAAATGCTGCAGCTGTGGAAAGCTCTAACGCCTATGTTGAAGAAAAAGGCTTGCCACTCTCAAAGNATCGCTGATACTTTGATCCGGATCAAGAAACGTGGTATATAACGCNTTCACCTAAGATTAACTTTAACAGGAAGGTAACTATGTTTGATCAAGTCATCGCGGTTATTAAAAAATTGACTGAAGCCGGTGTTTCATTATTGGCATTAGCTATTGTTGCTCAAATTATTTTTGGGGAAGTAGTTCCGTTTATTGGTGGAGATGTTATAGGTAACATTACCGCTATTGTCGATACACTCGGCGCACAGGGACTAGTTGGTNTAGCAGCAGTTGGTGTTATCTACGCTATTTTTAATCGATCATCCTAAGAAGAGAGATGTAGTTGAAAAGAAAATAGCTTTTACCTAACTCACCAGCGGTGGGTGTCAAACTAGTTGACACCCACCGTAAGTTCGTTCGCAGCTTCTTCAACCGAATTGTGTGTTCTGCGATCCTCTTTCCCTCTCACTCTTTTGGTGCTCTTTGGAACAATCAGCTTTCTGAGCTTCGAATTGGGAGCGAAGACACCATGATACCGAACGAGGTTGTGACGCGGTCGGGGCACCAGCGCTGCAAGCTTGCTCAGAAAATCCAGGGGCGAAAACAAGATATGGGTGGTGCCGTTCCGAAATGGGTTCTTTAGCTCATATTGGATCCTACCGTCGGCTCTGGTTGTGAGTCGCTCCAGGCAAATGGCAGGTCTGGTGACATATCGGCAAAGACGTTCTAAACGGTCCCGCTGATATGGTTGACAAGATACTGTGGCGTTGAGTGAAAAACCGTCCCGATCTGCGGTAAACAGGCTCAAATGGCCGATGACATCGCCAGCATTCNACAGACCATGCGGGTCTCGATGGAGCTCCTGCAGGAGATCATTAATTCAGGTCCATAGATAGTGATATCAAGGTGGGGATTTTGGACTTGCAATATACAGTAGTTGAGAACAGGAATTATAAAGCGTGTTTTGCCACGAATACAAAAGTATCTTCATAGGCATGTTTAGGATAAAAGTTGGGCATAGCAGCTTTCCGGCCGAGAATGGTCAATGGTTTGTATCAACACCCGGTTGCAACGTGATTTAGAAAATCGCACAGGACAGGCGGATCTGCAAATACCTTCCACCAGTCCTCGTACTCGGCAGCGACCGGCGATCTTCAGCAGGACTGCAGGCATCGTCATGCTCCTAGATCGGGCTTATCAGATAAGCCGTCCACGCCGTCATTCGCATGGCGACTTTGCTGATGGCATGGAACGGTTTACCGACGTCCGCATAAACCGCCACAGTGCAGCTTGCACCTTGCGGCAACCGTGCAAGAAGCTCCGAATCGTCGAGCTTGATTCGCACCGCGTAGCGGCCAGCCGCGGGTTGTCCCGTCATGACCGGGATAGTTCCCGACACCGTCATCTGTGCGGTGCCCGTAGCCTTGACTACGTGAGTAACCGTGCCCGCAAACACCTCACCCGGAATCAGCGCGAATACCATTTCTGCGGGAGCACCGGCCTCGATCTTGCGGATGCTGCTCTGGCTGAAACTGGCCACGATTACCTTGTCTAAATCGGAAATAAAACTCATGGCAGGTGTCGCGGCGAAGGTCCGGGCGGCGGCACCGGGTTGAAGCTGCAAATTGACCACGAAACCGCTATGCGGCGCACGAACGATTGTTTGCTCGAGGTCCCACTTCGCCTTTCGCAGCTGCGCCTTGAGACTTCTGATGCCCGCCGCTGCACCGTCGCGCTCCGCCGTCCAGCGGTCCAGGTCGCTCCGAGCGACCGCCGACCGATCGACCAGCTTCTGGTACCGATCTACTTCGATCTGAGCCAGGCGCAGCTGCGCGTCGGTTTGTTCAATGGACGCCATGAAACGATCCACAGCAGTCTCGTAAGGGAAAGGGTCGATCTTGAACAGTACATCCCCTTCGTTAATCTGGACCAGCGGCTCTGCGGGAACTTCGATTACTTGCCCGGATACGTTTGGCACTATCGGGATGACGTACTGAACCACGCGTCCGTCTTTCGACATCGGAGCAACGGTCAACCAGGCAAAGATGATTGAGCCGATGAGTACAATGCCGACACCAACGAAGATTGACATGTTGCGCGCGTTTTTTTCGACAAGCTTGCCAAAGACGAGGAAGTAGAACGACGCATATATCAGTGAGATAAAAGCAATCATGCGTCACCTCCGTGTGCCCGGAGCGCAGCCAGTTCCGACTCCATTGCCGTAACTCGCTCAGCGAGATACGCAACCTGTTGCTCGCCGCCCCGCGTATAGGCCCAGACGAGGGCAATCGGCCACGCGAGGCCCAGTGTCACCACGCCGATCCACCCCAACACGTTAATTGCGTCAGCTTGGGGGTGTCCCCGTTTGCTGGCAATGTCGCCGGGGAGTGGCCCGAGTTTGACGACGATGAAGATCACAAACGTTATAAGCACGCCGAAAACGACGAGGGCGAAGATGTCGAGGACCATAGTTAACTCCTTTGACGATATTGAACTGCACTCATGTTTGTTCGGGTCGGATCAGGCCGGTCTCGGTCTTATTGTCTGAATTGACTTCATAACCTCTTCGCTGATCTGTGCACTGGCGCTGCCGATGAGTAGAAAGCTAGAGGCTACGACGATGCTTGTGGTTTGTCCTAGCTCGTGTTTTTCATTGTCTGTCTCCGTTTCATTTCACGAGTTCTGCGCCACTAATCACTCACTTCACTCGCTCAATAGCATCTTGACCAAGTCTACTTTACCCGCTTGATATTCTGCAACGGGTAGGTTTGGTCAAAATAAGCTTCGGTGGGCCCATAAAATCGTAAGTAAGTAAACCAGCTTTCGCCGGGATTAGTTTCTATCCAGTTGTTTTTATCTACCCCGCCGGGTAACTGCGGGCTGAAGTGAATGGTGATAGAGCCATCGCCGTTTTCCACCAGGTTCTGGCGCGAGCTGATGTTAGCTCTCCATTCGGAATTGATGATCGGTGTACGGGTATTAACGTCGTAAACCACCGCTGACCAGAAAATCCTTGCCGGAGGATTCGCCGGCATTGTCAGGGTATAGTGCTTGCTGCCTAGTAAAAAATCTCCATCGTTATCTTTGTAGCCGGTACGATATTGCTGGCCGATACCAGGCTTTTCAATGTAGTACGCCTTGCCGCGAGTGACCGCCTCGTAGGTAAAGGCAGCCCTGCGGAAGATTTGATCGAAATATTCGTCCCTGTCATCGAAGCTTGTAACCAGCAATTGATCCCAGTGGGTGTCACCATAAAATTCAGTATTGTGAAAGGGTGAGTCGTAAGTCATGCTTTTGGTCATAGCCTCGCCAACCACCGCGGCTTCCTTGAGCAGACGTTGCTGGCGGTCATCGGGGTTGAATGGCTCTCCTTTGCGTAAACCCAGCGAATCCAGCATCGACATCATCATGCGATCACGCTCGTCCACGGCTTCACGATCAATAATAGACTTCAGGGATTCCCAGTAGGCCATTCCGTGCGGTTGCCATTGCCCCCAGGGCGTTTCACCGTCAATTTCGATCAGCTTGCTTCTGGGGTTTGCGTCTCTTTTACTGTAGGCGTAAAGATTAAACTTCTGCAGCATCGCATCCGCTTCCGCCGCGTCAGCCTGTAAAGCCCGGATTCCGAAAAAAACGATATTGGTGGGATTGTTGACTATCCGGTACTTATCCTTATCGACGCCTTTAGGCAATTCCATTCCGGGCGCCAGAATTAAATAGGTAGAGCCCTTGTCGCCATCGGGACCCGATATCCCGAAATCGGCAATCGCTCGCTGCCACATGTCATTGATGACGCCGGCGGACGGACCGGGTGGTACTACGAAAACCAGGGGCCCGGTGCGGGTCAAATCGGCAAAAGATACAGCATAAGGCGTTGTCACATTGGCCGTCAAAATGCCTTGCTTGGCTTGAGGGGTTTTGGATAAAACGATATCACCGTCAGTGGCGTTAAAGGTTTCTTCATGAGCCTTTAACCACTGCGCATAGCTCACCAGCGGCATCGCCCAGATATAAGCCTGGGTAGCGCGCTGATAATCGAGTTCGTCGCGCAACATCTGGATAGTCTCTAAAGTTGGATAGCCTCCGGCAAACCCGCCCTCGGTAAACTTTAAATCGCCCATGCGAGTTAAAATCGTGGTCGGTGACGTCTTTCCGTAGGCGCGAAACTCCTCGGCGCTAAGACCATCAGCTATTTGTTCCGTGGTAACCGGCTTGTCCGACGCAGCATAGCCAATGTTAACAGTCGAAAATGTTGTCAGTATGGCGGTAGCCAGTAGTATTTTCTTCATTCGAATTCCTTTTGCTTTCANATTGTNCTNCGGGATCTGAAGATTTCAGGAAGAGAATAGGAATTATAAAGCGTGTTTTGCCACGAATACAAAAGTATCTTCATAGGCATGTTTAGGATAAAAGTTGGGGATAGGACTTACGCTACCAAACTCACAGGCATGATGCGCTCTGCGTCTGAATCAGCCATTTATATCCCTCTTGTGTTGATCAATAATCCCATTTCAATTTTTAGGCCCGGCTCGGTATACTGGCTAAAGTGAACCGGAGCAAGGGGGAGATCTGATGAATGGAAAAAGTCAGTTGGCGAGTGAGGCACTGTTCAAACAAATCATGAGTGCTCCAAAAATTGCCATGCCTACTGTATTGCTAGGCATCGGGCTCATGGCAGGAATCGTCGCAACCTGGTACTACACACTCCAGGGTGCGTTGCCCATGTGGGCCGGATGTCTGATCAATGGTGTGCTCGCCTACGGCATGTTCAGCGTTGCTCACGAAGGAACGCACCGCGCGATCTCGCATACTTCCTGGGTGAACGAGCTGATTGGCGGGATTGGACTCTTTTTTCTTTTGCCTTACGCCCCCATGCCGGTTACCCGCTGGATCCATATGCAGCACCACCATTTTACCAACGCCGAGACAGACCCAGACCGTTTCATTCATGATTCTCCAGCCTGGCAGATCCCGATTCGGTGGTCGAACTTTGACCTGTATTACCTCGTGTACTTCGCGAGGCATGGCGGCAAGGTTCGCGATAAGCATATTGGACTGGTTCTCGGCTACGTCGCCGCAGTGGCAGCGGTGATTGTGATTGCCAGTTTCGCGGGATACGGTTATGAGATCCTCATGTTGTGGTTGTTGCCGACGCGCATTGCATTGTTCCTGGTATCGCTGGTGTTCGTGTTTCTGCCGCATTACCCAGGGGTCGTATCGCAGCAGGAAGACCCTTTCATGGCTTCCACCATGCGCATGGGTTGGGAATGGTTGCTGACACCCTTACTGGTTTATCAAAACTACCATCTGATTCACCACCTGTACCCTACGGTGCCGTTCTACAGAATGCATGACGTGTGGTATCTAAAGTATGACGAGCTCAGTGCCGGTAATGTTAGTTACCAACATGCGTTTCGGATGGCACCAGAAAATCTGGCATCACACTTGAGCTATCACCGAACGTAGTACTTCTCTGTATCTTGGAAGGAGCGGTTCGTCCGCTCCTGGCCGATTAGAGCCNTCAGCAAATATCAAATTCTGTCTTTGATTTGTGTCGCTAACCACGCCAGAGCGGTCAAAATTCTATTGCTGGCTGGACACCTTTCTCAGCTTCTAAGGTTCGCGTAATCCCGATTCGCAAGGCGCGATAGGAACTGATTGTTAGGGGTGGAGACCCTGCGAATCCTTGTTGAACTGGATAAGTTTATAGTTCTTTAAATGTTCGGGGTATAACTGGGGGTACAAAGTAGGAAAGTAAGGTCATACCTCCTAAGAAACAACACTCTAATGAGTNGATTCGAAGGACTCCCTCGGTACGAGCTTGTAGACAATGTGCAAGTTTCGCCCGTCGCGGCGGTATCGGCAGAATTTTAGTACCGAGTTAGCTTTTACTTGAATACCAACCCTTCAAACTTCCCATCCTCGCGCCACTCTTTCAACAGTTCAAAAAAGCGGATTGAACCACCACCATAGGGTGCGGATTGCTGGGCATTGGGGTTCGGTTGACCTTCATTGTTGTAATAACCGGGGGTGCAATCAGGTCCGCCGAGACCGCCCAGCGGGCCACCTTCGAAGCCGATAATGGTCTTGATCCATTCTTCTTCAGCTGCCGCCGTGACCTCAACCGTGTTGTAGCCCTGATCTATTGCATGCGCAATGATATGCGCCTGATGCACCGCCGATTCATCCAGCAGGTGTGGGAAGTTGGCCGTAAAGCCGCCCTGGGAAGTATTCATAATGAAAACATTAGGGAAACCATGACTGCCCATGCCGTGTAGTGAACGGGTGCCGTCACGCCAATGATCACTTAGTGATTTGCCCTCCCGGCCGATGACGTCGTAACCGGACCGGCGGGTATAGCTGGTGCCGACTTCAAAGCCCGTGCTATAGATGATGCAGTCAACTTCATATTCGACGCCATCAACCACCAACCCTTTTTCAGTGATGCGCTCAACGCCCTGGCCGTCGGTGTCGACCAGGGTCACATTGGATCGATTGAAGGTCGGCAGATAATCATCATTGAACGTCGGCCTTTTGCAGAACATTTTGTAATAAGGCTTGAGCTTTTCCGCGACCTCGTCGTCTTCCACTAACTCATCAACACGGGCGCGGATTTCTTCCATCTTCTCGAAGTTCGCCATCTCGATCATTTGCTCAAGGCTCATGTTGGAATCGCCCTTCGCGCGCTGGAACTGATTGATCATCTTGCCAATGAGGTCTGTCCAGCCATCATTCACCAGGTCCTCTTCCTGAGGAACGCCCGAGATCATCGAGTTAAAGTTTTCCATACGGTGTTTCTGCCATCCGGGCTGCAGGCCTTTCGCCCAGGCGGGGTCGGTGGGCATGTTGCCGCGAACATCAACGGTCGACGGGGTGCGTTGAAACACATAAAGGTGCTCTGCTGTCTCACCCAGGAACGGGACACATTGAATGGCGGTCGCGCCGGTACCAATGATGGCAATCTTCTTGTCACCTAATTTGTCGAGCCCGCCGTCCGGGCCGCCACCTGTGTAGTCGTAGTCCCAGCGACTGGTGTGGAACGTGTGGCCTTTAAAGTCGCGGACACCGGGGATGCCCGGTAACTTTGGCCGATGTAATGGACCGTTGGCCATGGACACAAACCGGGCCTTGATAGCATCACCGCGGTTGGTTGACACAATCCAGCGTTCGATCGATTCATCCCAGCGAAGTTCTGTGACCTCTGTCTGAAACAAGGCGCAGTCGTGCAAGTCGAAGTGCTCACCAATCGCCTCACTGTGATCCAGGATTTCACGTGCGTANGCATACTTTTCTTTTGGCACGTAGTTCAGTTCTTCAAGCAGCGGCAGGTAGCAATAGGCTTCAATGTCGCACTGGGCGCCCGGGTAGCGATTCCAATACCAGGTGCCGCCAAAAGCGGCACCCTTTTCAATAATCCTGATGTCCTTGATGCCAGCGTCGCGCAATCGCGCGCCAGCCTGCAGGCCGCCAAAGCCGCCACCGATCAGTACAACGTCCACTTCATCGTTAACGGGTTCGCGTTCGGTCTTCTCATCAACGTAGGGGTCTTCAAGATAGTGCGCGAACTTGCCAGTCATCTCGACATACTGCTCATTGCCGTCATCGCGCAGGCGCTTGTCGCGTTCAACGCGATAACGTTCCCTTAGTGCGTCAGGGTCAAAAACCAGGTCAGTTGCTGAGTCGCTCATGAGAATAGGAATTATAAANCNTATTTTGCCACGAATACAAAAGTATCTTCATAGGCATGTTTAGGATAGCAAAGGCATCGTATGTCCTGCACCTCATCGAGAGCCATTCAAACGACAAAGTACAGGTGCGCTACGCTCATCATGCTTGATGCTAATCTACAGGCCGACTCAGATTGGTGAGAAAGCCCGACGGGGTTTCCAGCAGGCTCTGTACCTGTAGATCCACATCGGAGGAAATCCGTAAGCGCCACTTACCAGCGCCATTGCCCAATGAACCGACCAGACCCATGTCTCCGTTACCATCTTCAAGGTCCAGCGCAGAGATCGACATCGCACTATCGGCGCCAATGTTGAAGATGATCTCGCCGTTTGGCGCCGAAGCGCCCGTGTCATCGATCGCAGAGATGGTGACACTTCCCCGGGTGCTGTCGTTATTAACCAGACGCAATGTACTCTTCTGATTAACGTTGCTTGCAGGATTGAACAGCCAGACCTCGTTCACGCCGCCACTGACAGGGGTGGTTCGACTGAGGTTAGTGAGAAAGCCGTCCGGGGTTCGCACCAGGCTCATCACTTCAAGATCCAGGCTGGACGACACGGTCAACTTCCAGCGACCGTCGCCGGTACCCAGCATGCCCAGCACGCCTTTATCCAGATTTCCGTTCTCAAGATCAGACGCGTTCATCTGTTTTGACTCCCCGGCATTCAGATCAAACATCACATCGCCATTCGGGGCGATGTTGCCGCTGTCATCGATCCCGGCAATGGTTACTGTGCCCTGACTACTCCCGGTATTGATAATGCGCAGAAAGGTCTGTCGGAACGTTTCCGAGGCCGGATTGGCAAAGTAGATCACATGATCCGATGCTGCCTGATCGACCATCCCTGACAAGTTGGTCAGGAAGCCATCCTCCGAGCGAATCATGCTCATCACCTCAAGATCCAGGCTCGAGGTCACCCGAAGCCGCCACTTGCCGGCGCCATTATCGAGGGTGCCGGTGAGGCCCTTGACGGTATTGCCCTGCTCAAGGTCTTGCGCCGTCATCTGTTTAGACTCATTGGGATCAAGATCAAAACTCACCGTACCGACCGAATCAGCACCGCTATCATCAATCGCGGTAACGGTCACGCTACCGCTGTTGTTAGACCGATTCACGATGCGTAGAAAGGTCTGCTGGCGAGTGTTGCTGCCCGGGTTGGCAAAGTACACCAGATTGTCATTACCCGCCTTATTGACCACATCATTGAGACTGGTCAGGAAACCGTCCGGGGTGCGAATCAGACCCATCACCTGGACCGGATTTGATGAACGCACCACAAGTTGCCATTTGCCCTGGCCATTGCACAGATTGCCCACCAGACCCTTGCCATCATTACCACCCTCGATATCCTGAGCGGTCATCTGTTTCGCTTCATTCGGCGCAAGGGTAAACGTCATGGGGCCTTTCTTACTGCGTACCCCGCCATCATCAATGCCATAGACTTCGACATCGGTGGCTATACTATTGTCGTTGACAATGCGCAGGAAGGTCTTTTGATTATTGTTACTGCC
>JGI26061J44794_1000460_pt1 | contig 18447 bp, 14 predicted proteins | sample MarorgKNORR_S2LV_5_FD_44794 | JGI IMG/M metagenome (IMG submission 44794) | reverse complement strand
ATTTTTTTCTTAATAATACTCCCAGAATAAAAAACATGGAAATTACTGCACTTATTTGTGCAAATATATCCCCATATTTGGTATAAAAAGTAATCCCATTAGAAGGCATTATTGCAGCATTAATCACTCCTGTTTGATTCAACGGTAATTGTTTATCGATGTTCCCCGAGGGGTTTACAACCATTGATATACCCGTATTCGTACACCTTAAAACCGGTCTGCGATTCTCAATGGCTCTGTAAACTGCCTGCTTTGCATGTTGCTGAGGCTCAGGTGGAGTTTCGTACCAACCATCATTCACAACATAAACCAATACCTGAGCTCCAAGTCTTACAAACTCTGCACTTAATGCCGGAAAAGTAGATTCGAAGCAGATCATGGCTGCAAAGGTTGTATTCTGAATATTAAACATTCTGAATTCATCACCGTGAGTAAAATTTGCCTGACCCAAATTTAATTCTTTTAATGAGGGGAAAACCCCAGATAAAGGAATATGTTCCGCCATAGGCACCAACGTTAATTTATGATATATTTTTGAAACTGAATCTTCAGAAATTACGACAACTGAGTTAAAGAACTTTTTATTCTCCTTTTCTCTGGTATAATACGGTATCCCCGATAACAATTTTGAATCATCCAATTCAGATTGAATCCATTTTAAATAATATTGATCACCCTGCAGTATAAAGGATGATGTAGCAGATTCTGGCCATATGACTATATCAACTCCATTATCTATCGCTGGTTTGGAAAGTGTTATTAGCAATTCAATATTTTCACGGACTGCCCCGGGTTTCCATTTTTGGGAAAGATGAATGTTGGGCTGTATGAGGGTAATATCCATTTTTTTTCCAATGTCTGCCTGTGGAGTTGGGGTAAGAATAATCCCTGTTATCCAGGGTAGTAAAAATATGGAGATTACAGCAAATGCATGTCCAGAGTAGGGTCTATCAATCCAATTATAAATAGAAACATTCAGCAAAATAATCCAAAATGTAATTCCGTAAATTCCGGTGATTTCTGCATTTTGGACCAAGGTGAGAAAATCCAACTGAGTATTTGCTAAAGCTGTCCATGGTCCTCCGGTTAACACATCCATATTACGGATATATTCAACAGCAGTCCAGACAAATGGTAAGAGCCAGAACCATCGTTGTGAATAATGGGATTTCAGGTAACCAACAATTAAACTGAAACCTGCTACGTTTAAAGCACAATAAAATACAGCCGCAAACATGGAAATCACACCAATGATTGGTGTTGTACCAATATTCATTGCCAGCCAAAATATTGTGGTTAAATAATAGGCTAACCCCCAAATAAAGCCAGCTTTGAAAAAATCTTTTCTGGACTTAATTCGATTCAGTACAAATATGAATGGCACCAGGCTAAACCATGCCAGCCAACCTAAATGCAGGGGTTGTTGGGCAAGACCCNTTAATAATGCTGAAATTATGAGAATAAATGGAGAATAGGCAACTCTCATTCAGGACTGAGAATCCAGGTATTCTTGAAGAATGATTGCGGCGGCAGTTTCATCCACCCTACCCTTTTCGTGGCCGGTTTTCACTCCCTGCAACTGTAAGCTTCTTTCTGCGGCAATACTGCTGAGGCGTTCATCAATGGGAATTATTTGGATTTTTCCAAGGGTAAATAATTCATCAATAAAATTCTTAACGATATCAGTCTGCTTTGAATGTTCGCCTTTTAATGTAAACGGAACCCCCACCACAATTTTATTCACATCTTTTTCTTTAGCAGTTTCCAGAATTGCGGATAAATAATCAGGCGTTTTTTTTCGATCTATAAATTTTAAAGGTTTGGCAATAATGCCAAATGGGTCTGAAAGTGCCAATCCTATGCGGCGCTCCCCATAATCAACTCCAAGGATTCTACTCAATCAGTTTTAGTCCACTCTTGATGAAGTTTCATTCGAATATTTTTTCCGGGTTTAAAATGTATTTTTCTTCTAGGTGGAACATATACTTCTTCATTAGTNCGAGGATTTCGTGCACGTGGTCTGGCTTTGGTTGGCTTCACTTCAAAAACACCAAATTTTCTTAGTTCTATCCGGATTCTACTCTTTTCTTCTGTTAACATTTCAGCTATGGTATCTAAANTTGTATCTAGAATTAATTTCATTTCGTCATGCGTGAGATTTAATTTGTCGCCTGTTCTACGAATTATATCCTCACGAGTGTAGTTTATAGGTTTCATATTACATCCTTTCTGTTGATATGAAGTTTGATATTTTTTGTATTCTTGTTGAAAGNCNNTCTAATTGACGTGTATCTCTAACCTCTAAGACAATAATGCAAGTGGCAATACCTTCTGTTGCTTTCATATCGATGCTGGAGATATTTATATTTAATGCAGATATACATTCTGTAATATCTTTCAAGAGCTGCTTCCGGTCTTCTAATAATATTTTAAGTCGAACAATAAATGAGGTTTGTGGCTTCACATTCCATTCCACAAAAATAAATCTGTCTTCACCCTCCATGAATGGCAAATTCTTACAGGTATTACGATGAATAGTGACCCCTCTTCCCCGAGTAATATATCCCACAATTTCATCGCCNGGTATGGGATTNCAACATTTTGCAAATATTAATAGTGCATTTGCAACGCCATCTACGGTGACNCCCTTGGCCTGTCTTCTTGCACGATTAATAAATCGCTCAGTTAAAGATTGGCTTTCTGGATCAAAATCTTGTTCATTATAATCAGNCGGTTGATATTTATCAATNATATCCCTAACCGTTAATTGCCCATTTGCCAAAGCGGCATAAACCAATTCAANCTGATTAAACCCCATTGTCTGAGGTTNTGCCTGTAACTCATCTAAGATGGAAATTCNTTTCATCCGCCTTAAAGTCTTTTCAATTATTTCTTTCCCAAGCTGGATGCTTTGTTCCGTTTGTTCTTTTTTAACCCAGCGTTTTATATGAGATTTTGCTTTNCCTGTCTGCACAAATTTTAGCCAGGCATAACTTGGTTTTTGAGTATTGGAGGTCAATATTTCAATGGAATCACCATTTTTTAATACCATATTTAAGGGAACTATTTTTCCATTCACCTTNGCACCTATACAATGAATNCCTACCTGGGNATGAACCTGAAATGCAAAATCNATTGGTGTGGAATTTNCTGGTAAGGGTGTTACATCACCAGCAGGAGTGAAAACAAATATTTCATCTTTGAATAAATCTACTTTTAGGAGTTTTAGAAATTCATCGGGATTTGAATCTTCTGCCTGAAGTACTTCAACAAGTTCACGAAGCCAGCGCATATGTTTATCAATATTTGAATCATCAGCCTTAATTGCCCCCTTCTCTTTATATACCCAATGGGCTGCAACTCCAATTTCCGCTGTTTGATCCATTTCATTGGTTCTTATTTGCACTTCTACCATTTTCCCTTGGNGACCAAAAACGGTGGTATGGATTGACTGATAGCCATTGCTTTTTGGTNTCGCGATATAATCTTTAAATCTCTCTTGAAGGGGAGTAAATAATTGATGAATAATACCTAAAATAGCATAACATTCTTCTACTTTNTCANCNATAATTCTAATGGCAAATAAATCAAATAACTCTNCATATTTTTTATTCTGCTTTCGCATTTTGCCTGAAATAGAAAAGTAATGTTTTGCCCTGCCAAAGATATTAGCATGGATATTAAATTTACTTAATTCCTCTTTTATTGGATTTGTGAATTCTTCAATATACTTTTCTCTTTGCTTTCTTGAGGCTTTGGTTTTCTTTTGTATGAGTTTGTATTCTTCAGGATCCAGGGTTTTTAGAATGAGGTCCTCTAATTCAATTTTTAATTTGTTCATTCCCAATCGATGAGCTAACGGTGCATAGACGTCTCGGGTTTCAATTGCAATTCGTCTCTGTTTTATGAGGGGAAGATGCTTAATTGTACTCATATTATGTAGCCGGTCGGCGAATTTTATAATAATCACTCGTAAATCTTTAGCGACNGATAAAAACATTTTCATGAAATTTTCAGCTTGCTTTTCACGACGGCTGGAAAATTGTATCCCAGATAATTTGGATACCCCCTCTACAAGTTCTGCAATTTCTTCTCCAAATTTATCAACCATATCATTTCTAGANATTTCCGTATCTTCTATGACATCATGCATAAGTCCAGCGGCAATGGTTCTAGTATCCATCTTCCATTCTGAGAGAATGATTCCTACAGAAGAACAGTGGGTGAAATAAGGTTCACCTGAGCGTCGCATCTGCCCCTCATGTGCTTTTTTGCTAAAGCGATACGCTTCCCAAATAATGGTGATTGCTTCTTCATCTGGGACAGATTCAAGATATAGATTTTTTATTATTTGTTTGAAATCTTTTGGATAATCCTTCCCATTAATGGGAAGTATTTTTTTTAGTTTGTCTAAAAGCATGATTAAACTGGAATGTCATTGGGGATGTAATCTGTTTGCAACTTGCTTAAATTTTCAAATTTTGCATATCGACTAATAAATGAAATATCTATAGACCCGGTTGGACCATTCCGGTGTTTAGCCACAATAATTTCCCCCAATCCTTTATCTTCCTCATCTCTACTATACATGAATTTTCGATAAATGAAAAGAATGACATCTGCATCCTGCTCAATTGCACCACTTTCCCTGAGATCGGACATGATGGGGCGATGGTCCGTTCTATTTTCCACTGCACGAGATAACTGGGAGAGCGCTAAAACCGGTACATTTAAATCTTTAGCTAATGCTTTTAGTGATCGTGAAATAAACGATATTTCCTGCTGCCGGCTTTCAAGATTTCCCCCTGAATTTAATAGCTGAATATAATCAACTATTATTAATTCAACATCATGTTCTGCTTTTAACTGGCGGGCTTTTGCACGCAGATCCATAATATTTAAACCTGCAGTATCATCTATAAAAATATTAGCATCAGATAAAGGGCCTGCAGCTTGTGAAAGTTTTTTCCATTCATTTTTAGGCAATCGTCCTGTTCTTACCAAATGGCTATCAACTTGAGCTTCTGCTGTAATTAGACGTTCAACCAGTTGAGTATTAGACATTTCTAAACTAAATATGCCAACTTTATGTCCATACTCCAAAGCTGCATTTCGAGCAATAGAAAGAGCGAGGGCCGTTTTCCCCATGGATGGACGCCCGGCGCAAATAATCAGGTCAGATTTCTGCAATCCAGACAAGAGATCATCCAAATCATAAAAACCCGTTGGAACGCCTGTCAGTGTACCTTTTTTCCGACTCCCCCAATTATCCAAGACCTCATGAAGAACAGGTTCAAGGGGTACGAATCCCCCCCTTTCTGCATCTTGGGATAAATCAAAAAGTATTTGTTCTGCATGGTCAAGTATAATGGTTGCATCTTCCGTACTATCATAGGCCTGGGTACTCATTTGTCCGGCAGAACTAATTATGGAGCGAAGGATTTCTTTCTCCTTTACAATTTTCGCATAATATTCTACATTTGATGCAGTGGGAGTGTCTGTTGATAATCCAGTAATAAAATAAGCCCCACCGACATCTTCCAATTTTCCTGATTTTTTTAGCTGATCTGTAACACTTATGGAATCAATAGCTTCATTTTTCTCAAATAATACTGCCATTGCATTGTAAATATGAGAATGGGCTGATTTAAAAAAGCTCTTTTCAGTGAGGGTGTGAAATACTCTTGGAACCGCTTCAGGATCAATTAGCATACATCCCAATACAGCCTGTTCTGCTTCTACGGATTGGGGGGGTAATCTTCCAGCTTGACTTTTGGCAGCCATTTTTTAATCTTGTAATAAATACTTGTCTCGGATCATCTGAAAATCTTCCCAGGCAGGTTTTTTGAAATTAGGATTACGAAGTAAAGCAGCAGGATGATAGGTAACAACCAGGTCTATCCCCTCATATTTGAAGATCTTATTTCTCAGGTTTTTCAGGGGTTCTTTTGTCCGTAGAATTGTGCAAGCTGCAATCCTTCCCAATGCCACAATTAATTTGGGATTAATGAGAGATAATTGGGTTTTCAAGTAGGGCTCACATAAATCTACCTCCTTTGGAAGTGGATCACGATTTTGAGGTGGCCGGCATTTAATTACATTACATATATAAATATCCTCTCGGGAAAGATTGATTGCTGCAAGGATTTTATCCAATAACTTTCCAGCTCGTCCAACAAAAGGTTCGCCTATTAAATCTTCTTTTTCTCCGGGAGCTTCACCTACAAAGACAATATCTGCGTTTGGGTTCCCTACTCCAAATACAAAATTTGTTCGGGTATATCCCAATTCGCATTTCAAACATTCGCAGATCGAGTTTTTAAAGGATTCCAGGCTTGCCACATTTTGGACAGACTCACTTACAGTTTGAGTATCCAAAAATATTTTATTCCCATAGAGTATTCTCTTTTGGTCTAAATATCTAAATACCTGTTCAGAGTTATGACCCATCTGATACTGGGTCATCCTCATCAGGTTTACGCCATTCTAATTCCCCATTTAAATGCTCTTCTAATGCCACCACCATGGGTTTATCCTCATCCTCAACAATAATTTCTCTTTCAGTAAATTGAAATGAATCTTCAACATCTTCATTTTCATCAATTTGGATAACACTATTATCAATAATCTGTTTTGCACGTTGGGCAACAATCATCACACTGGTGTAGATATCATCGCACTTATCAAACAGATCACTCATGTGAATTGCTTTTACTTTCATTTTATATTCTCCTTGATTATTTTTTCTATTTCTATTACTGTTTCATCTAAATCTTCATTGATAAATTGAAATTTAAAATCATCTTTAAATTCAATTTCTATAGCAAACCGCTTTAATCGATTTTTGATTAATTTTGCAGATTCATCCCCTCTCTGACTCAGTCTTTCTTCCAAAATCTCTAATTGTTCGGGAATATCATCACCAGGTGGTTCAATAAAAATACCAATCGTTTCATCCGGGAATTCATCCATCAAACTCAGACCCCCTTTCACATCAATATCTAATAGCATTACTCCACCTTCATCTAATACATCTTCAAGGGGTCCCATAAGCGTACCATATTTATTACCATGCACCCATTCCCATTCAAGAAAATCACCAAATTTGATAAAATGCTCAAATTTTTCATTTGTCATTTGAATATAATCTTTTCCATCCACCTCATCTTCTCTTAATGGGCGGGTCGTTGCTGAAACAGAAAATTTCCAATTTGGATTTCTTTTTAATAATTTTTTACATACGGATGTTTTTCCAGTTCCTGATGGAGCTGATAAAACTACTAAATTACCTGTACTCATACGATATTTTGCACCTGTTCTCTTATTTTTTCTAATTCATCCTTCATATCTACAGCTAGATGGCTAATTTCTATTTCATCTGTCTTAGACCCAATTGTATTGATTTCTCTTCCCATTTCCTGAAGGAGAAAATTTAATTTTTTTCCCTTACTATCTTTTGAGTTCATATATTTTGTAAATAAATCAATATGACTGTCCAATCGAACCAATTCTTCTGTTATATCTTTTTTTTCTGCTAATATTGCGATTTCCTGATATAATCGAGATTCATCTAAATTAATATCTTCTACTAAAGCCTGAATTTTCTGTTTTAAACGTTCCATATTATCATCTCGATCTGACAATGATTTCTTGCGAATCTTACCCACCAAACCAATCAATAATTCCAAGCGCATGGATAAATCTGTTTTGATGTTTTTCCCTTCGCTAAGGCGGTTAACTTCCACTTCACTTATGGTTTTATTTAGGACAGAGAGAAAAACTGTTTTTAATTCATTTTCATCTTTTTGGTCACCGTTTACTACAATATCGGGAAGTCTGAGAATATCCCCCATTGATGGAAAATCATCTCGATCTGATGATTTCTGAATATCTTTTACAACTAACATATATTCTTCCAATTTATCTTGATTCAAGGTCAATCCTGTTTTCTCACCAGGAAGATATTCAACTTTTGCCGTTAAACTCACTCTTCCCCTTTCACACCTTTTTTTAACTATTCTATAAGCCTCATCCTCAAAAGGAAGTAGTGATTTAGGTAATCGGGGTGAAAAATCTAAAAATCGACTGTTTATAGTACGAATTTCCACCGTTAAAACCAATTGGTCATTATGTTCATCCGATCTTCCATAACCGGTCATACTTGCTATCAATTTATTCCTCTGTTATATATGGGGTGGTATTTACTTAATATTCCAAGTTTTATATACTAATACTTTTTATGATTAACCTCAAAGAATTTAAGGAGTTATTTCACCCCTTATCCTGTCAAAATTTTCAAGAAATATACCCACCGATACAATTTGAGATGGTTCAAATGGACTGTTCTTGGGAGGATGCAAATAAGCATAATCAATTTGAATCATTTTTAAATTCAACCCAATTCCCACACTAAACAGATGATTGTGGGAAATTCCTCCTCGGAATATTACAATCTCATCTTGTTGGTGAAATTCAAAACCAGCATTATAATTTAGTGGGGAATTCCCCATCACATGGGAGCCCATCTCAATACCTAATAATAGGGAAGCCAGCTGGATTTGTCCTCCCGCCGTTATCAGCGGAACGATGGTTTCATTTCTTCCTGTGCTCCAATTATTGATACTAATAATATCCTCAACCCTGATAGTGATATCAACTTTCTTTTCAACCAATTGGACTAACGCAGCCAAATCACCAGAAATACCCCATGCACTATAATCCGCTAAACTTGTATAAGTTGGTTTCAGACACATCCCAAGTACAATTGAGTTATACCTGCGTAAGAAGGCAACCTTTATTCCCAACTCATTTTGAGAAAAATTCTTTATATTATAATAATTTATCTCTCCAATTTCAGGAGTTGAGTTACCATTATCTAACCATGCTGACCGCGTATCGGAAATATTCTCAACACTCCTATTTACAATACTAATATAAATTGGAGATTGATTCCCCTGCTTTATTCCATAATGGAGATAGGAAACTGAACTTACTCTTGATAATCCTGCAAATTTATCTTTATTGGAAAAGTGAATGGAAGGTTCTTGGGCATAAATAAGCATTGCTGGGTTTCTCCCACAAGCTATAGAAATACTATATCCGCCCATGCCGGCATTTCGGGCATCTTGAGCATCTAAAAATATCCCGCCGCCATATTGAACGGTTTCCGCCCCTGCCAGATTGGCGAAAATGAAGAAAAGAATTATCCTAACAACCATGTTTCTTTTTCAACTCATCCAATTTGGATAATGCATCTAAGGGTGTCATCTCATTTACATTCAATTCACCCAGTTCTTTCTTCAATGCCTGTTCTTTTTCTGAAAACAAATCCATCTGAGTTCTTAATTCTAAATTCACTTCCGGAGTATAGCCATTATCAGCATTGCTATGTTTATGGAGCAATTCCTTTGCTCGCTGAATCACAACTGGAGGAAGTCCTGCCATTTCAGCAACATGAACTCCATAGCTTTTATCCGCACCACCGGGAATAATTTTCTTTAAAAATATAATTTTGTCCCCAAACTCTTTTACAGCAACATTCAAATTTATCGCTCTTGGCAACTGGTCTGCCAAAGATACCAATTCATGATAATGAGTGGCAAACAGGGTTTTGGCCTGCACCTCTTTATGGCTGTGTAAATATTCAGTTACTGCCCATGCCANTGAAAGCCCATCATAGGTAGATGTTCCCCGACCGATTTCATCTAATAAAATCAAACTTTTTTCTGTGGCATTATTCAATATATTAGCCGTCTCATTCATTTCAACCAGGAAGGTTGACTCTCCNCCAGCCAGNTTATCACTTGCCCCTACCCNGGTGAAAAGTTTATCAATGACACCAATTCGAGCGGAATCAGCCGGGATATAACTTCCCAATTGNGCCAAAATCGTAATCAGCCCAACCTGCCTGAGATAGGTACTTTTTCCAGCCATATTAGGACCTGTAATAATGGCTATTTGAGTTTTATTATTATCAAGGTCTAGGTCATTGGGAATAAAATCTTCACCCATGGGCAGTAAATCTTCAACCACCGGATGTCTACCATTATGAATAGTTAGGAAAGATGATTCATCTATTTGTGGTCGGCAATATTTTCTGCTAATTGCTAATTGGCTTAATCCTGCAGCCACATCTAATCGGGCTAACACTTTGGCATTTTTCTGAATGGATTTTACACAATCCAGAATCTCTTGCTGCAGCAATTCAAAAATACCTAATTCTAAGGAAACAATTTTCTCCTCAGCCGAAAGAATCTTCACTTCATATTCTTTCAACTCTTCTGTGAAATAGCGCTCTGAATTGGTAAGGGTCTGTTTGCGGATGTAATGTTCAGGTACTTTATCCGCGTGAGTTTTGGTAACTTCAATATAATAACCAAACACCCGATTATAGCTTACTTTCAAACTGGGGATATTATTTTTTTTCTGTTCCTCTTTTTGCATATCCGCCATCCATTGGCTNGCATTTGCTGATAGATGCCGCAGTTCATCAAGATCAGGAGATATTCCTGCTTGTATATATCCACCCTTCTTNGTAGTGACAGGAGGATCTGCTTTTATTTGAGTTAATATTTTTTCTGTAATAGNATCAGANTTTTCGAATCGCTTCACCAGTTTCTTCAAAACCGNATTGCCCTTATTCACCAGTTTTGTAATGGTTGGAATTTTAGCCAGCGTATTTCCGGTGTTTATTATGTCTCTGGGGTTTGCTTTACCACTGGCCACTTTAGCAAGGATGCGTTCTAAATCGGATGTTTCTCTTAAAATATTCTGCATGGACTCATTCAATTCCGGATGATTGATAAACTCACCTATTCTATCTAAGCGTTCATTAATTTTAATTGGATCGGTGAGCGGTTGCCGCAGCCAGTTTTTTAAAAGCCTGCTCCCAGGTCCAGTAATGGTTTGATCTATGGTGTCAATTAAAGTGCCCTGAATCCCTTGCGTGGATAGAGATTTAAATATCTCAAGATTGCGAATAGTAAATGCATCCAAACTCATTATTCCCGCTTCCTGCAGAACGGAAAGTGATTGAATATGTTTAATCCTGCCCTGAAAATTTTTGTCCACGTAATATAAAGCACAGCCAGCAGAGATAATGGCAAGAGTGTCATCTTCAATTCCAAACCCCTTTAAGGAAGATACATTAAAATAATCTGTGAGACTTTCATAAGCAGTGTCAAAGCTATTGCACCAGTCTGGAATTGTGGTAGTGAAAATCTCTTCTCCTCGTGTTAAAGTACGAAGGTCATCCTCCTGATCCTCTGAAATTATTACTTCAGATACATGAAACTGTTTTAACATAGACCGTAGGTCTTCATGATTGCGGCTGCAGGTATAAAATTCACCAGTGGAATGGTCTAAAATAGCAATACCACATTTTCTTTTTTCGAACACCACCGCACAGAGGTAATTGTTCTCCTTCTGATCCAGAAATTTATCAGAGAGTGCTGTGCCGGGTGATAGGACTTCCACCACTTCTCGTTTTACAATTCCCTTGGCCAACTTGGGGTCTTCCACCTGTTCACATATTGCCACCCGATGTCCCGCTTTCAAAAGTTTATGAAGATGTTGTTCAAGGGAATGATACGGAAATCCAGCCAGTGGTACGGTGGAGGCTGCTCCATTGGCACGTTTTGTAAGAGTTATTCCCAGGATTTCAGATGTCAAAACAGCATCCTCATCAAAGGTTTCATAGAAATCTCCCATTCTAAAAAGCATGATTGAATCAGGGTGAGCTTTTTTAGCTTCCCAAAATTGCTTCATAACCGGAGTGGTATTTTGATTTTTCAACTCACCAATTTGCGGGAATTTCCTTCCCGATACGTAATTTTCTTTTTATCAAAATATTCCAACAGAGGTACCGCATATTTTCTAGAAGTATGGGCAAGTTCCTTAAATTCTGATACGACATTTCAGGATGATTTGAAAAAAAATGCTTAACTTTTTCACGAAGAATAATAAAATTTTTCTGGGTAAACATGAGCTTCCCATCAATCCGTAATAATTTTCCCTGCTGTTCAGCCACATTCAGTACCTGCATGAGTTTTTCTTTGGAATTTCCTGTTTTCAACGATAATTGCGCAAGTGTAGATGAGGTGAATCCCTCCTGATCCAATTGATTTAAAATACTATTTTGCAGGGAGTCATCCTCGCTATTTAAAATGATGGAAAAATTCGGATTTAAAAATAATTCTCCCTTTTGAGAAATAGACTTATCATCCGACATTGATTGCAGCAACACTTCTAAAATTGAATTCTCACAGCTGAGATGTTGGCGGATTTCCTCCTTTTGAGCCCCTGCATTCAGTGGATTTTTTGCATGGTACTTTTTTAGAAAATTATGAATACTATTTTTTAACTCATTCCATTGATTCTGTGTGAGCAGCCATTTCCCTTGTTTATGGGTAAGCCAGAATAATTCCTTCTTCTCTTCAACTATTGCATCGATTTGCTCTTTGGAAATCCCTATGCGATATTGGAGCTTCTCTGGTGTAATGGGCCTTGCGCCTTCCTCTTGTACAAGGTGAATTAATTGATCCGATTTTGGACTGTCATATAAATTCTGCAGTTTTTCCTTAACGATCTTCCATTTTTCTTCAATAAAAACTTCCATTACTTCCCCACCCCCAATAGTGATAACGGGAGAGAAACTTCTAATAATAAATTTATCACCCCTTGCAGCAACCATGGGCTGTTCAAGGCGCAACAGTGCTGGACATTCATTCCCCGGCTGAAGGGTTTTCCCATCGGTTAGCGCTACTCGTGCCATAACTTCCTGTGTTCCTAAATGAATGCGGATTCTCTGGTTTTGGGTAATTGGTTTTTGGGCCAAACCTAAAAGCTGCAAAGTCACACCCATCTGGTTTAGGGATTGGAGATAACCAATTTCAGCAATTTGACTGCCTCTTTCAATCTGTTTTATTTCCACTCCCTGAAGATTTATTGCTGCCCGGTCACCGGTTTCTACTTGCTGAACCTCCTCTCCATGAGATTGTAATCCTCTCACTCTGGACTTTACCGATCCCGGTAGTAATTCTACCGTATCTCTTATTTTCAAGCTTCCAGAATTTACGGTTCCAGTTACTACGGTACCATATCCTTTCATACTGAAAACTCGATCTACATGGAGCCTGAATATTCCCCGATCTTGTTTATCGGGAACTTTTTTACATATATCTAGCAAAGCAGATTTTAATTGGTCAACCCCATCACCAGTTTCTGCTGATACTTTTAAAATAGGAGCATCTTCCATAAATGATCCTTGGAGAAGTTCACCGATATCAAGTTCAACCAATTCCAACCAGTCTTTATCAGCCAGATCAATTTTGTTAATGGCAACAATTCCTAAAGGAATATCCAGCAAATTAAGAATTTCAAAATGCTCCCGTGTTTGGGGCATTACGCCATCATCAGCGGCAACTACCAGTAGAGCTACATCCACTGCCGAAACCCCTGCCATCATATTTTTTACAAATTTCTCATGGCCAGGAACATCAATAAGAGTAATATTTTCATTCAGGAACGCAAAACCAATATCAATGGTCATACCCCGTTTCTGTTCTTCAGTGAGGCTATCGGTATTCACACCAGTAAGCGCCTTAACCAGCGCCGTTTTTCCATGGTCAATATGACCGGAAAGTCCGATGACAGTTTGTTTCATTGTAGAGCGCTGATAAGGGAAGATAGAAGCTGTTTTTCCTGAGCGGAAGGAATAGCTTTCAGATCAATATGAAAGCGGTTGCCAGAAATATATCCCAAAATGGGATTGGGGGCAGATCGAAATTTTCGACTGAGTTCTGAGGCCTTCATTTCTCCATTGAACACAAACGCAGCGCTGGGAAATTTTTCAAGAGGCAGGGAACCACTGCCCGCTTCCACTTCGGTTTGTTTTACTTCAATCCCGAATTTATCCACTATCTTCATTGGCATCTTTTTCACTATCTTTTTGCCAATTTTTAAAAGTTCAGACTGGCTGCGATTGAACAATGTTATTGATAAATTCTCTTTTTTTACCTCCATTGGAGTTAGGTAAGTTCGCAGGGTTGCTTCCAAAATAGCATAGGTAAACTTGTCACAACGCAAAGCCCGGTATAAGGGATTTTTATGAATTTTTCGAATGAGAGTTTTCTTACCGCAGATGATACCAGCCTGAGGTCCCCCTAATAATTTATCCCCGCTGAACGATACCACATTTGCACCAGATTTTAAATAGCTTTGAACCGGTGGTTCATGAGGTAATCCTAATTTTTGAAAATCTGCAATAGCTCCACTGCCTAAATCTAAAATGAGTGGGATTTTCTTCTTTTTTGCTAAAGCGCTGAGCTCCGATAATTTCACTGACTCGGTAAATCCCATAACTTTATAATTGCTGGTATGAGCCACTAAAATTGCACCCGTAATGGGAGTGATTTCATTTTCATAATCCTGCAAATGGGTTTTATTGGTGGTTCCCACCTCTATCATTTTGCATCCAGATTTTTTGATCACTTCAGGTATGCGGAATGAGCCCCCAATTTCCACCTGTTCACCCCGGCTGATGATCACTTCCTTACCCTCTGCCAAAGCATTCAGCATAAGCAGGACTGCCGCCGCATTGTTATTCACCACCAGGGCTGCTTCTGAGCNACAGAGAGCATTGATTAGAGATTCNACATGCCCCATCCGTTCACCCCGTTTCCCTGAAGGTAAATCCAGTTCTAAATTGGAATAAGGTGCCACATTTTTCAGGGCATCCTGGACCAGTTCTGCGGAAAGTGGTGACCGTCCTAAGCCGGTGTGGAGAATAATTCCCGTGCCATTGATGACCTGCNCTAAACTTTGAGAAGAGACATTTCCCAAGGCCCTTTCCACCTTTCTAATGGTGTAATCTGAAATATCTTTCATGGGGTGGGAATTTTGAATCTCACGACGGACATCATCCAAGACAAATCGAATTGTTTTGAGATAGAGAGAATATGGGGCTGAAGTTATTTCATTCTGAAAATGAGTAAGAATATCATCAACAGAAGGAATTTTCCGCAGAGCCGCCCGGACCTGATCTGAATTACTCAACCATTTACCCCTTTCCTAATATATAATGNATTACTTTCCATTTTTACATTCATCAATGANATCCAGTAATTTATTAACAATAACATCTGATTGGAATCCATTAAGGATTGTGATAACAAATATAGGAAATTCATCATCAGGAAGTACATCTTCGAACTCATCAAATATATCAGTTTCATCCAAGATGGTATCCACGTCCTTCCCGGCCTTCTGCTCATTTTCAATGAACTCCTGCAGCCGGAAGATATGCTCTTTCAATTCCTCCCGACTCATGGCTATAAGAGGTTTATTCTTCATGCAAGCACAGCAGTTTCATCTACTTGGTCTAACTGGTCATCTCCCAGATATTTTTTAGCATATTTTTTGTAGACACCTTCTTTCACAAATATCTCAAAAAGATCCTGATCTATCTCATAATCATTTTTCATAAAACCCATTATCCGCATAGCCTGGGATAGTTTTTTACCATCCTTGTAGGGGCGGTCTGCTGCAGTGAGGGCTTCATAAATATCAGCAATAGCCATCATTTTTGCCTGAACACTCATTTCCTCATCCTTCAATCCCTTCGGATACCCTGTACCATCCAGCTTTTCATGATGACCTCCGGCAAATTCTGGTACATTGCGCAGTTTTTTTGGATAGGGGAGTTTTTCCAGCATATCAATGGTGATGACAATATGGTCATTGATAATTTCCCTCTCTTCCGGCAACAAAGTTCCTTTAGGAATTTGCAAATTACGCACATCTTTTTCATCAAATAAATTTATTTCTTCACCTTCTAATTTCCATTTATAATTACCTATATTTGAAACTCTCCGCTGATCTTCTTCTTCCATAAATTCACCACCCCGATTGGTTTTTTGGATGAATGTTTGATCTGAATTAAATTGGGTAATTTTATCATCAAATTCTGATACTAAACTCTTAATCTTTCCATTAGCCATACCTTTACCCATAAGTTCAATTTGCTTTTTCAGCATTGAAATTTCGGCATCACGCTTTAAGACTTCAAAGCGTGTATCCATTACCTCAATCCGATCGGTAATGGTTTCCAATTTCATACCCTTGTCTACAATATGGGGAGGCGTAGCTACTTTCCCGCAATCATGCAGCCATCCAGCAATATAAAGTTCATAACGTTCATCTTCATTCATTGAGAAATCTTTGTATTTACCTGTTTTAGTCTTTTCGACTGCATCTGCCAATANCATTGTAATTTCAGGTACTCTTTCGCAATGCCCACCTGTATAAGGAGACTTTTTATCAATTGCAGTTGCAATAAGTTGAATAAATGACTCAAAAAGATTCTTCAGTTCAGCTACTAATCTTTTATTCGTGAGAGCCACGGCACCCTGTGATGCAAGAGACTCAACCTGATTCTGCATATGATCTGAAAAAGAAATAATCTCACCACTTTTGGGATCTTTTGCATTAATAAGCTGCATTACACCTACAATATCATTTTCATGGTTTTTCAAGGGAACTGAAAGCACTGATGTAGTTCGATAACCAGTATCCTTATCAAAATTCTTTGCGCCAGTAAAATCAAAACCCTTTTCCTTATAGGCATCTTTAATATTTACTATTTTACCCGTATTTGCAGAATATGCCACAATACTTGAATGATTTGGAGTTCCATTTTCATTAAAAAGCTGCATAGGAGGAATGGTAATTTCAACACCAGTGGTACCACCCTGGGAAAAATTCATGGAATCTGTAGCCATGATCTCAAATTTCATGGTTTTACCATCATCACTGATCATATATAAAGTTCGACCATCAGCATTGGTTATATTTTTTGCCTCATCCATGATGAGTTCAAAAATTACATTAATATCATCTTCAGTGGATAAAGCAAGGCCTATCTCTTGCAGGCGTTTAACTCTATCTTCTAAAACAGCACATTTTTCTTTCAGGGTCATGACATAACTCCAATTAAGTGTTTATAAAGTATATTTTCATCGTAATAAACCTGTTAAATGTAATGTAATTACATAAGTTTTTTCAATAAAATTGCAAATAAAACTGCGGGAATTAAAAATATTGCCATACTGGGGAAAATATAATTAATAGATACCATTTCTCCTAAGTAGCCTCCGATGACTCCCGCCAAGGAGCCCACTCCAAAACTTATTCCTGCTGAAAATCCATATATAACACCCCTTTGGTCACTGGGGGTAACATCTGCCAAAAGGCTATTGTTCACCGGTTGAAACATAAAATTTACAGCACCCAATATGCCTGTGATGCCTACAAGGTACCAACCCTGATAAAATGCCATCATAACTAAAAAAGGAATATTAAGCGCTACTACCCAAATGTATAGATTTTTCCGGTGAAAACGTTCACCAAGGCGACCGCCGAGCAGTTGACCAAAAACTCCCAATAACAGAACAAATCCAGTTAACAATCCGCTGCCTACCACAGTACCCANGCCGGTTTGTACGGATTCAGTAAAATAATATGGAAGAAAATTAAATAAACCATGGTGTGCAAGTCCCCATAAAGATGCCACNGTAAAAATGGTGAGATGAACTTTTGTAACCGTGAAATTAAGTTTGAATTCTTTTGGNCTGGTTNCTGACTCATGATGATATGCCAAGAGAAAAATTAATCCAAATAATGCTAAACCACCGGGAACGAGATAGGCAGTTCGCCACCCCATCCAACTTGCCATCCAGCCACCGTAAATGGGGCCTGCAGCCAAGCCCAAACTTCCAGCCACTCCATGATAGGACATATAACGGGAGACATTTGGTGAATGNCTGACCATTTTTAATCCTGCCGGATGATACAGCCCGGTTACCAACCCCAGNAATCCAAATCCTATAGCTGCCATGGTGAAAGTAGTTGAGAAATATAGCCATACTGAGGAAATCATCAGCCCAATGAAATAAGTGATGAGCACTGCTCTGGAGCCAAATCTATCCGCTAAAATACCAGCAGGGAATCCTCCAAGACCCAGGAATAATATTTGAATAGTCATCAGCTTTCCTAAAGAAATGAGTGAAACAGAAAATTCGGTTTCTAATAATACCAAAATAGCTGGAAGGATCATCGTCATGGCATGTACCAGAAAATGCCCTAAACTGGTAATTATGATATTTTTCTGAAAATTGCTCATGTGAAAAGGGGGCTAATTTAGCTCTTCATATGGTGTTTAATTCAAAGAATGTGATGATAATAAAAAGGAGTTCAATAATTGAACTCCTTTTTAAGCAATTTACATAATTTATTGGTTCTACTGAGGAAGTCCCGCCCCATGTTGTCCTCGTTAATTAAATAGCTAATCTTACAATCTCTTTTTGAAGGCATGGTCAAACACTACATATTTTACAGTCTGCTCTGGAGTGAGAATCTCCCCTATCTCGCTATGGTGATTTCGACGTAATT
>JGI26061J44794_1000444_pt1 | contig 18784 bp, 19 predicted proteins | sample MarorgKNORR_S2LV_5_FD_44794 | JGI IMG/M metagenome (IMG submission 44794) | reverse complement strand
CCAGCAGCCGCTCCAACCGGCGGCGACGCGGCGATGCCGCGTCGCCCGGCAACTGCGCCATATCGGGGAGCGCATCCGGCTCCCCGAGCGCGTTAGCCCAGAGCGGCCCCGCACGGCCACGTGCAGGCGCGTCGTGCAGTACCATCTCGCGCGAGAGCCAGCGCAGTGGCGGCGACTCACCCGACGCCAGTCGCACCCACGCCCGCAAGTGATGCCCCTCGGCGTAGCAGAGCAGCGGCGTGATGGAACGCCCCGCCGCGGCCGCTTCGCGCGTGATGGCGCCAAGCAGAACGCGCAGACCGACTTCCTTGGCGGCCACTCCCGCCAGCGGCAGCGCGCCGTAGCGCCGCTCGCACGCCTTCGGCTGCGCGCCGCAGAGCATGGCGGTGTCNGTCGCCGCCACGCCAAGAATGCCGGCGGNGGCAACCGCCCGCACGGCGGCNGGGAGGAAGCGCGCNGGCGTCCCGAAGGGGTCTATATCGAGCGCGCCGAATTCGCGACCCTCGAGCACTTCGAGCAGGTCGCCTTCGTACACTTCCGCCGTAAGTGAATTGCGCACCAAGTTGGCGCGGATGGCCGCTACAGCGAGCGGTGAGCAGTCGCAGAACTCGACGGCGGCGCCAGCCTCGGCCATCAGCCGCAGCCCGCGCACCCCTGACGCCGCAAGGCCATCGAGCGTTGTCCCGGCCGGCGCCAGCTTGCGCCAGAGCGCGACGTGCAGGTCGCGCGCGAACGCCATAGCGGGATTGTAGAAGACGCCGCCCGCCTTCCCCGGGCCGGAGCCTGGGCCCGACGCTTCGGCCTCGAACCCGACCACTCCTTCTCGCTGGAGCTTCACACCATTCCGGTCTTGAGGATGCGCACCGCCTTCGACGGCAGCAGGCCGGAGTTGATGCGCGTCACCTCGAGCGTGCGCAGGTCATCCCGCTTGCGGATAGACTGGAGCAGCGGGTTGCGCGACCGCTTGTGCATCGTAATCAGCATCGGCTTGCCACACTCGAGCGCGTCGTCCAGCGCCTCGGCGAATTCCTTCGACTCCGAAACCAGCTTGCCCACTTCGTCGATGAGAATCAGGTCGTTCTCCTCGATAGCGCGCAGCACCGATTCGACCGCGATGCGCTTGACCGTGTCAAGCCGGATGCCGAGCGGCGTCGCCTCCGGNGTGCGTCCCGGCACGCGCGGCTTGACGTCCCAGCGCACCGAGGCGGCCAGNTCCTCTTCGCCGGTAATGTAGTCGCGCAGTATAATGCCGACCATCACGCCATCCTCCACGACGGCGTGGGTGGTAAAGCCGCCGATGGTGAAGCGGTGGCTCACCATTTCGGCTATTTTCAACACCATCGCGGTCTTGCCGGTTCCCGGCTGACCAGAGATAGCTAGCTTGACTGGAATCATGTGGAGCCTTCCAAAGCGGCGCAGTGGTTTAAGTGTTGCCACCCGCCGGTGGCTTGTCGAGCCGCTCGGAGCAACCCCTGCGGCGCGAGCAGTTCTGGCATTTACCGGGGCGGTTGTGGTTGCGGTGAACCTCGCTCCGTCCCGCCAGCGCGTCGTTCATCTCTTCCAGCTTCTCGAGCACGATGGCTTTCAGCTTCGGCTCCCACTCGACCGTGTGCGGCTCGGTCTCGAGGCCATAACGCAGCTGCCCGCNGGGCGGGGACTTGCCGTACATCTCCTCAACCAGCAGGCAGTAGGCACCCGTCTGCAGCACGTGGCTGAAGAAAGGCGCCCGCGGGCGGCGGCCGGTCTTGACCTCGACCGGGATGCGCACGCCATCCTCGTGCAGGATGTANTCNGGCCGCCCGGCGAGGTTGTNTTTATCTGACTTGAGGACCGGCGACTTCGNGGTCAGGTCGTCGGGCGCCTCGATTTCGCCCTCGCCCAGCTTGTAATCGTCGCGCAGTTTGTCGACACGCTCGGTCGACTGCAGCAGCCGGTAGAGCAGGAACGATGCGCCCAGCATGAAAAACAGGCTCACGATGATTATGATGTTGCCCTCGTTGGAGCCAATGCGCCAGAGGATGAAGAGCGCCGCCAGCACCAGTATCCCGATGTAGAGCACGACCGCCAGCAGCGTGCTGGAGGTCTCGCGCGACTTGTGCTCCTCGTGGAGCAGCATCTTGAGCGAGGCGCCAATNTCCTGATGCTTCTCAAGGCCACTCGCGACTTCGCTGCCTTCGGCGTCGACGCCTGTGCGGCCCAGCCACCACGAGAGGGGGCAGTATCCATACCGCTCCATCTCGGAGGCCGAGATGACTTCCTTGCTCATCTGTGTTAAGTCCGGGGTTGGGTCCGGGAAAATCCCCAGCCGAGGGCAGCAAAAAAGCCTTTTCAGACCTGACGGTAAGTTTCGCTCCAGGCGAGGTTACCGTATTCGGCAATTTCATACGCCCAGCGCAACTCGTGTGGGCCATTCCCGTCGCTAAAGCGGATGGTCAGCAGCAGNTGGTAGTCGAAGGCCGACGGCTCGTGGTAGACCAGCGACGGCAGTTTCACCGACTGGTGCGCCGCCAGCGCGCCCGGGCGCCATGACTGTTGCTCGACTAGCNGGGTGTCGTTCCAGACCGACAATTCAATCTCCAGCCCCGAGAAGGCGAGGGTCCCCTCATTGGTGACGCGACACTGGATGAAGTTGCCCGAGTAGGAGTGGTGGTAGACCGTCTCNACCCGCAACTCGGTGCGCGGGATGGCGTACGCCCAGCCAGCCCAGAGCAGCAGCAGGACAGCGCCCACCGCGCTGATGCGCAGCAGCAGCCGCTGCTGTTCGCGGTTCAGAGGCTCGCCCCCAGAGATGCGAAGAAGCTGGTGCCGGGCTCGGGCAGGATGTAGTGCCGCTCGCCTGCGCCGAGCTCGGTGTCGAGCCCCCCGCGCTGGTATTCGAACCAGCCCGGAATGAGCGGCAGTCCGCCGACCTCACGCAGCCGTATGTCGAGCAGCATCACGGCGGTGTCGAGCGTCAACGGCCCCAGCCGCAGCTCGCCCGCAATCGCGAGGCCCAATTCGCCACCGCGCGCCTCGCTCAACTCGAAGACCGGGTAGACACCGAACAGCTCGTGCGGCGTGATACGTACGTGCTCGACCCCGACGGCGTGGAGTTCGAGGTAGTGCAGCGTGAATTGCGGCGTCGCCGGCGAATTGGTGCTGCGCAGGAACGCCTCGCCGATGCCGTTCGGCGCGTCAATCACGTACGCATAGCCATCGAGGTAGAGCCGGGTGTTGTTGCCCAAGTCGGTCGCGTCGAGCCATGTGCCGCTGTGGCCGCCGGTGTAACCCGGGTCGAGTTGCAGCACCACGTCCAGCCCCGGCTCGGAGGCCTGCACAGTGACATTGGGGAAGCCCTGGAACATGAACGGCAGGTCCATGTCGAAATCGTAGTTAGGCTCAATCCGCATGTCGAAAAAGGCGGGGACGTCGTGCACCAGCGCGGTCGCGGTGCGCCAGCCGCCNTAGCGGTCGCTGGTCGAACGCGCCATCAACAGCTCCTGCCCGGAGGACGAATGGAAGTTGAACCGCACCTCGCGCCCCACCAGCACCTTGGCGCGCAATTCGTGCGGCACCTCGGAGAGGATGATTTCGTTGATGGAGCGGCCGGTCTGGTTGTGCGACCGGAAGTAGGCACGCCCCAGCCCCTTCGAGGCGGAGATGTCGAAAACCGAGTCGCTGTCGACCCCGGCAGCAAGGTTCTTGCCGAAGCTGAAGGTCCCGACCAGGTCGCTGCCGGCCGGGATGCCGTCGAGGAACAGTCGCAGTCCGGTGCCGGCAGCCCCACGGTCGATATCGAGCCAGATCCAGTCGCGCTCGGGTGACCAGCCCTGCAGGTCGAGGCTAATTACATCGGCCTCGCCGGTCGCCAGCTGCAGCGACGCCGCTTGCGGCAGGCCGGTCAGGTGGAAGCGCAGCGAGACATTGTCGCCCGCCTGCCGCAGCACCGCACCGTGGGTCCAGTACGCCGGCTCCGGGACGCTNCCGACATCAGCCGCTAGCGTCACGCGCGGAATGGAGACCAGCGACGAGAACTCGAGGCCNACAGTGTCACCCAGCGTGGCGCCCAGCGACAGCGACTCGGGCAGTTCCGGCAGCGCGATTTCGATGTCCATCTCGCGCACCGCGTCGGTCACGCGGCCGTAGACCGTACCGAGCGGCTGGTCGGTGGTAATCGTCAGGTTGGCGCTGACCGGGTCGCCCGCGTCGTCGGTATCGACCGTCAGCAGCGCGGTCGCGTCCAGGTTCGAAGGAAGGTCGCCCAGCCGCAGGTCGAGCGACTTGTTGTCGACGCCCGCCACCTGCACGACCAGCTCCTCCATGTCGCCGCCGGAGTTGAAATCGGTGACGTCCAGCCCCAGCAAAACGCCATCAGGAAGGTCACGATACTCGATTGAGAGCTGTGGCGAGATGCCTCGCAAGTACGCCTTGACGCTCAAGTCACCAGCATCCGAGCGCACCAGCGAAAGCCCGTTGAGCCATTCGCTTTCGAGCCGCGTCGTATCACCTAGTTCGGCCGCAAAGACGACGTGGTCCACCGATTCGCTGGCGGTCAGGTTGAGGACCATCCGATCGGCCCTGATATCCAGCTCGAGGGAAAGGTCACGCGGTAGATGTGGAAGCAGGATTTCGAGCGAGTAGGGACGCTCGCCTTCCTCCTCGACGCGTATATAAATGGGGCCGACCGGCTGGCTGCTCTCGAAATCGATTGAGCCGGCGAGAGTAAAGTTCTCGACTGTGGCGTTGATGGTCAGGTTGGCATCAATCGTCAGGTCGAGCGATTGTGGAATCGCGGCGATGTAGGCTGTGAACTGCGGGCCGAAAATGCCATGCTCGCGGAAGAAGAGGTAGTCGGCGGTCGCCTCGTGGTTATACTGCTTCAGATTGAGCAGCAGCCGCAGCTCGTCGCCGCGCGAGAGGTAGTCTGCGTCGACCAGCTGTGGCAGCCCCGGCAGCAGCAGGCGCGCCGCGAGAACCTCCTCGTCGCCCACGTCCAGCTGGTCGGACCAGAGCCCCTGAACCCAGCGCGGCGGCTCCTCCAGCTGCGAGATGTTGCCCTTGTNGACCCAGGCCGTGATGGCGACTTCCTCCTCNACCGAGTAGATGAAGCGCGCTACGGTCTCGAACGACTCGACGTTGGAAATCAGGTTCAGGGACAGGTCCGANACCAGCTGCACCATCGCCTCACCCAAGTCGGAGAGCGCCTCAATCAGCCGCGCCATGTCGCCCAGCGAGCTGATGTTTCCGACGCCGGCCGGCAGGTCATCCGCGTTGAGTAGTGGCACCCGCACGGTCAGGTTGACCGGCAGCGGGTCAACGAAGACGTAGGCGTTGAGCCCGTCAGCCGGCGACTCATACTCGGTCAGGTCTACCGCCCCCACCTTGAACTGCGTCGGCTGCCGGTGCTGAATCTGGAAATCGGCCATGTCGCCAGCGCTATCTAGCCGCAGCGACTGGAGCCAGCCCAGCCGCCCTGCCAGCGACGCCGATTCGTCGAGGGCGCCGACGCGGTCGCGGTAGAGCAGTACCCAGTTGCCGTCGAAGAGCGACTCGTCCCANACTTGCGCCGTCGCGACGCCGTCTGCGGTCTGGTTGGTGATGACGAAGCTGAAATTGAACCAGCTATCAGTCAGCAACCGGATATCGTTGCCGTCGACCGCTATTTCTGCATCTCCCGGCAGGTGCTCCAGTTCGAAGCGGGTGTAAATTCCATCAGCCTGGCTGGTGAAAGTAATGGATTCCATCACCCGATCGCCGAACGGGTCACCTGCCGGGCCGCCACTGTAGCTCATGGCGCCGCCCTGCATGTTAAGGCTAATTTCGGTCGGGATGTCGCTGAAGGTAATGTTAGCCCATTGTGTCGTCGCACCCACCGTGTCAATGCCCTCGAAATAGACCCGCAGCGGTAGGTCGCGGTCTGGNTGNACCGAAATCTCGACTGTACGGTAACTGCTGTCAGAATAGTAGTAGGCGTCACCTATCCCTGTCAAGCGGCCACTGAAGCTGTAGCCNAGGTTCTCGCCGGAAATGGCGGCACGGCCCGGCGCAGGTGAATTAGCCGCCAGCCAAGCGGTCTCATTGTAGATGGCNAAGTAGTCGTCNTCCGCCGGCAGCGNCAGCCAAGCGTGGCTGGTAATCCAGAACTCAAGCTTCCCGAGCCAGGCCTTNTCGCCGGAGCGGGTACGCATCGTGAGCCGTACCTCGCCGGCGCCCTCACCCACAGTGACGCCGAGTACTGCCTGCGGGATGGAGCGCAGGATGTGACCGATGGTCACCAGCTTACTAGCCAACGCGAACATCATGTTGTTCAGGAAGTCTCCCACCAAGTTACCAAGGTCCTGTAGCGGTGGCAGGGAGTCGTCGTCGAAGAGCGTGAATGACCCTTCGAGCAGGACATGCTGCGGCAGGTCCTGCATCACCACGCCGGTGAAGATGCGATAGTCATGCTCACCCCACGCCGCTCCCACCTCAGTGGAGGAAAGATACTCATAGTCGCCGTAAACGAGTGACTTGAGACGCTGCGTAGAGCTGAACTCGACCACGGTGCGGTTCTGCTCATCGGTCGATTCGTTACGCACCTCCAACCAGAGCGAGGTGCCGGGACGGTCGCTGAGGCAGGCGAACGGTTCCCCCGGAAGCAAGCCACGGTCGCAGCTCGGAATTCCCTCCAGCTCGGCGACTATATGCGACAGAAACGGGTCGCTCCCATCGCGCGGGGCGACGTTGTACTCGTAATAGTGGAAGTCCAGATTGAAACTGGCGTCCTGCTCGAGCGGGTCGTCGCGCTCGACAAGTCTGGCATACAACTCGAGTGCATCGCGATCAACGCCATCCTCGTCATCGGAGATAATACGCAGCTCCAGCTCGGCCGGAATCTTGCCACGTGGATTGGAGATGTCGAGCTGGACGAAAGACATCTCCTCCATCGCTGGCAAGGGTTCTTCCGGGGTACCGCCGCGTGACCAGTTGTACTTGATGTAACCAGGGGTAATCGTCAGCCTCTCAACACCATTATCGGACGAGTTGGACTGGTCGGCGTTGATGTGGTAACGCAGGTTATAAGGTGCGTTCAGGCTGCTCAGGTCACCAGGGTTGATTCCACTCGCATTAATATAAATTGCAAAATCATCGGTTGTACCCTCCCAGTCGTAGGTGTCAGGCACGTCATGGAACTGCGTATCCACGGTCCAAATGTAGGTCAGGTCCTCGCCCTGATCGCCGGTATAGGTTGCGCCACGAATCACCGCTATTTCCAGTGGCTGATCCAGTTCCACACCAGGCAACTTTTCAAACTCGAATGAAATGCCGCCTTCGGCCCCCAGCTGAACATCGCCATCGAAGGGGTTGGCGTCCGACTGCTCTATCAGGTTCCCGACAATCGGCACCAACCGGCAGCGGACGTCGTCGTTGCCGTCACCGGTAACATCAATGTTGACCCAGGAGATGTCGCTTTCGTCAAGGGTGCTGATGAGTAATATGAAAATGTCCACGAAAGGGTTCCCGGGGGGGAGGGTAACGTTAACCCAGGCTGACAAGAGCGAGGTCGAGGAGCCAAAAAGTGTGGTGATTAGGTCCTTCTCCTCGATGCCCTCCTCTTCTGCGGAGATATTACCGTCCCCGTTAGCGTCGTAGGCCCAGTAGATCAGGTATGTTTGGAGGAACAGCGACGCGGCCGTGCCAAGCGTGGTATCCTGCCACATCTCCTCGTTTTCAATCATTTCTCCTATAATGCGAGCTTGCTGCGGCTGCGGGTCGTCCACCACCACCGGCGTGAAGCCGCGGTCGCCGTATTCCCAGCTCATCTCGGCCATGTCGACCGACGCATTCACCTCCTCGGTCGCGTTGAGTTCCGCCAGCGCCTGCCGCTGGTCTTTGAGCAGCGAGAAGTTGGCAATCTTGCCGTCGTGCAGCTGCCGCAGCAGCGCCAGCTCCTCACCAACTAGGATCGCCTGTTCCTGCCGGTGCAGTTCGAGCGACCCGAAGAGCTCCTCCATCACGGCAGCGGAGCCGTAGTCGTTCCCGCCGCCGCCGCCGGTCGGCGAGTGGGTCGTCGCGCCCGCCAGAAGTGGCTGCAGGATGACCAGCAGGGCGATTCCCAGCACCAGCATTCGACGACGGGGGGACATCACGGCGCGTTGAGAGTCCTGCGGTATTTATAGGTGGCCGAAAGGCTCGAGCTTTAAATAAAGGAGGAAAGTCCAGCCGAACATGCCTGAGGATGAAAGCCCGGCTGAAGCACCGCCCGGGGAGGAGCCGCAGGAGTCCGCAACCGAGGTGAAACAGGAGCGGCTCGAGGCGGAGAAAGGCTTCCGTGGCGAAGCCAACGAGCGCGAGCTGCAGGAGCTGGTCGCGAACCTCAGCACCAACATCCTGATTATCGGCGCTGGCGGCGCCGGCAACAATACCCTTGAGCGACTCTACCGTGGAGGCATTGATAGTGTCGAGATGCTGGCGCTGAACACCGACGCGCAGCACCTGCTCGCGGCGCGCGTGCCGCACCGCATGCTCATCGGCAAGCAGCTCACCAAGGGGCTCGGCGCTGGCGCCGAGCCCCATCTGGGCGAGGGCGCCGCCGAAGAGGCGCGCGATGACCTGCTCAACGCCTGCCACGAAGCGGACATCGTCTTCCTGACCGGCGGCCTCGGCGGCGGCACTGGCACCGGCGCGCTGCCGGTGATAGCACGATTTGCCAAGGAAAAGCAGGCGCTCACCATTGCCATCGTGACGCTGCCGTTCAGCAACGAAGGCGCCCGGCGCGCCAAGAACGCGCAGCAAGGGCTAGAGCGACTGCGCAAGGTGGCCGACACCGTTATCGTGATTCCCAACGACAAGCTGCTGCAGAAGGACATCGCGCAGCTGCCGCTCAACGAAGCGTTCCGCAAGGCCGACGCCATCCTGGGTGGGGCGATTCGCTGCATGTCCGAAATCACCACCCGCAGCGGGCTGGTCAACATCGATTTCGCCGACCTGCGCTCAATCATGGAGTCGGGCGGCGTGGCGATGATTGGCACCGGCGAGGCGCAGGGCACGGACCGCGCGGCCGAGGCGGTGCAGAGCGCCTTCTCATCTCCGCTGCTGGAAGTCGATATCAGCCAGGCTTCGGGCGCGCTCATCAACGTCACCGGCGGCGATGACATGACGCTGCACGAGGCGCACGCAGTGGTGCGCGAAGTGAATGCCAAGATTAATAAGGAGGCCCGAATCATCTGGGGAGCTTCCATCGATTCTTCTCTCGAGCATTCCATTCGTGTGATGCTTGTAGTAACTGGTGTGAAATCATCCCAGATACTTGGCCCTACAGAAGGAGTCGAAGATGAACTGGTGGCGCGCTACGGGATAGACTTCGTGCAATGAGCTACATCGAGCGAATCTGGAATACGCAACAGGGTCTTGAGGACCGCTTCCGACGCATTGGCCGCGGCCGGTTCGGCCGCGTGCTGAGGCTGGCGCGCAAGCCGACCTACGACGAGTTCGTCAAGAGTTCGTGGATTGTCGGTATCGGCATCGGCATTGTCGGCCTTATCGGTTTCATAATCTACTACATCTGGCTGAAAGTCCCCCCCATAATCAGCGACGTACTGGGAATCTAGGATTAACCATGGCAACCTTCGAAGACGAAACAGAGCCTGAAACGCCTTCCGCAGAGGCGAGCATCTACATCATGAAGACCGCCATCGGGCGCGAGCAGACCGCCAGCGAGCGGCTGGCTGACCGCGTTCGCCGCAGCGGCGCGCCGGTCTGGTCAATCTTGGCGCCCTCCAAACTGCGCGGCTTCGTGTTTGTCGAGACCGACAGCCCCGAGCTGCTACGCGACAACCTGAAAGGNCTGACGCACGCCCGCGGCATGGTGATGGTCAAGGGCATCGGCTACGGCCGCTCCAAGCAGCCCGACTCCTTCGGCACCAGCACCCTNGAGGAGCTGAAACCACACCTGACCCCGCCGCCGGCCATAACCGGCATCGCCGAGGGCAATATCGTCGAAGTCATCGCCGGGCCGTTCAAGGGCGAGAAGGCGCGCGTCCAGCGCATCGACGAAGGCAAGGAAGAGGTGACTGTCGAGCTATTCGAGGCGATGGTCCCCATCCCGATTACCGTCCGCGGCGANCACGTACGCGTGNTTGAGAAGGAGCCGAACTGATGGGCGAGACCGTCNAAGCCTTAGTCGAAGCGGGTAAGGCCAACGCGGGACCGCCGCTCGGACCGGCACTCGGCCCGAGCGGCGTCAACGTCAAGGCCGTCATCGACGAGATTAACGCTAAAACAAAGGCAATGGCGGGCATGAAAGTACCCGTCAAGGTCAAGGTTGCCGACGACAAGTCATTCAGCGTCTCGGTCGGCACGCCCCCCGCGGCGTCGTTGGTCAAGCAAGTTCTCGGCCTCGCCAAGGGGTCGGGCGAAGCGGGAACCGTCGTCGCAGCCGACATGACCCTCGAGCAGGCAATGACCGTTGCCAAGCAGAAGGGACCTGCCCTTACAGGTGGTGACCTGAAAGCGATGACCTCCGAAATCCTCGGCGTCGCCAAGTCGATGGGGCTGACCTGCGAAGGGCAGGACCCCAAGGCGTTCCANGCCAAGCTACGCGCCGGCGACTACGACGACCGGTTCTGAATGCGCACCGTGCTGGCNCTGGGTGGTAACGCCCTCCAGCGGTCCGGCGACGACGGCAGCGTCGAAGGCGAACTGCNGCGCGCACACGCTTCGCTNACGCCGATGGCGGAATTGCTGGCAGGGCGCGACCGGCTGCTGCTAACGCACGGCAACGGCCCGCAGGTGGGGCACGCACTGCTACGCGCCGAAGCTGGCCGCCCCGAAACCCCCGAACGACCACTCGACCACCTTGTTTCCGACACGCAGGGCGGGCTAGGTTACCTGCTCGAGCGCACGGTGCGCGAAATCATCGCTGGCGCGGGCGGCAGCCGCAGCGTCATGACCATGCTGGCGCAGGTCGAGGTTGACCCGGAACTGGGCGAACCGCGCAAGCCGGTCGGCCCGTGGTACCTGGATGCGCGCCGCGCCGAGCTGGAAGCGCGCGGCTGGGCGCTGGCCGAAGGCGAGAAGGGGGTGCGGCGACTGGTCGTCTCGCCCACGCCGCTGCGGGTGCTCGAGCTAGATATCATCCGCTCGCTGTTCGAGAACCGGATGCTCTGCATCACCGCCGGGGGCGGTGGGACGCCGGTGGTCCGCAACGGCGCTCGCTGGCGCGGCGTCGAAGGCGTGATTGACAAAGACACGGTGGCGGGAATGCTGGCACAGCAGCTGAACGCAACACACCTGATTATCGCCACCGACGTCGAGCACGCCTGGGTCGGCCCCGACCGGCGGCCGCTGGGCGAGGTGGGCGTCGCCGAGCTGCGCAGCCATTACGACGCGGGNGAGTTCCCGGCCGGCTCGATGGGGCCTAAAGTGTGCGCCGCGCTCGATTTTGTCGAGCGCGGCGGCGAAATGGCTATCATTACCGCGACCGGGAACGTAATGGCTGCGCTCGCGGGCGAAGCGGGAACACGGGTCGTCGCCTAGAGGAACTGCAGCTCTTCCTCGGCGACCAAACGCGCGCAGTAAGCGCACGCCAGCTGGAGCGGCTCGCGGCTGCGCAGCAGCAGCCGGCTGGTGGCACCGCGCTCGTTGTTGGAGATGCAGTTGGTGTTGGGGCAGCGCGCGACGCCCGCCACCTCTTCGGGAATTTCGACCGCCGTCTTCTCGGCAACCGAGTAGTTACGAATGATATTGACATGGGCACCGGGCGAGAGCAACGCGATGCGCTCGGTCTCGCTCTCGGTCAGTTCGCGGTCCTCAATCTTGATTATATCCTTGCGCCCCAGCTTGGAGCTAGGGACGTTAATCAGCAGGCTGACCGTGTTACCGGTGCCCGCCACGTCGAGGATGTCAAGAATCTTGAGTCCGGCACCGGCGCGCAGGTGGTCAATCACAGTGCCGTTGCGAATCGGCTGTACCTTGAGCAGGTTGTCCGCCATCAGTCGCCCCCGAGCAGCATTTCCAGCAGCGCCATCCGCACCGGGACGCCGTTGAACGCCTGCCGGAAGTAGGCGGCGTGGTCGGTCTCGTCGACGTCAGTCGCAATCTCGCCGACGCGTGGCAGTGGGTGCAGCACTCGCAGCCCCGGTTTCGCATCGCGCAGTGTCTCGGCCGAGATGGTGTAGGCGCCGGCGACACGGACATAGTCCTCCGGGTCGGGAAAGCGCTCCTTCTGGATGCGGGTGACGTAGAGCAGGTCCAACTCCGGCAGAACCCCGTTGAGCGTCGTGTGCGCGCTCCAGCCGTCAGGCAGCCCCGCGGTCACGCGGCGCGGCATTGCCAGGCTTTCGGGAGCGATGAAATGCATCGTGGTATCGTAGCGCGCCAGCGCCGCCGCGAGCGAGTGGACCGTGCGGCCGTAGCGCAAGTCCCCCAGCAAGCCGACCGTCAGCCCCTCCAGCTTGCCCAGCTCCTCGCGTATCGTGAAGAGGTCGAGCAGCGTCTGCGTCGGGTGTTGACCGGCACCGTCACCGCCGTTGATGACCGGGACATCGGATATTTCGGCCGCCAGCCGCGCCGAGCCTTCCTGCGGGTGGCGCAGGACGATGGCGTCGGCGTAGCCGGCGACCATCCGCACCGCGTCAGCCAGCGTCTCGCCTTTCAAGTGCGAAGTCGTCCGGGAGTCGGCGAAGCCTATGACATTGCCGCCCAGCCGCTGCATCGCGGTCTCGAAGGAGAGCCGCGTGCGGGTCGACGGTTCGAAGAAGCAGGTGGCGAGGATTTTTCCGACTAACGCGTCGCTGCGCTCTTCACCGCGCGCTACCGGCAGCAGCTCGCGCGCGCGGTCGAGGATGGACGCGATTTCGTCATCAGCGAGGTCCTGTATGGTGACGACGTGGTCCACGGCGGGCGCAGGGAGGGGGGTCTTTTAGGGTTGACTCGTCGCGCCACAGCGGGTTTCGACGACGCGATTCCCGTCACCAAGGATGACGATGCGCGGCCGCCACTCCTTCGCTGCGTCAGCTGTCATCCTGGCGAAGGCGGCAACGATGACGCGGTCGCCCGGCTCGGCCATGTGCGCGGCGGCGCCGTTGACGCACGCCTGACCCTCGCCGGGGTGGAGCATGGCGTAGGTCACCAGCCGCGTGCCGCGGGTGATGTTCCATATGTGCACCTGCTCGTATTCAACGAAACCGGCTGCCGCAAGCAGGTCGCTGCTGAGGCCGATAGAGCCTTCGTATTCCAACTCGGCGGCGGTGACGCATAGGTTGTGCAGCTTCGATTTCAGTAGAGTTAGCTGCATGTGCACTCCCTCGCTCTCGCGCGCTTAAAGCGTTTGCACGCGCAACGGTTTATACCTGCGCTAGCAGGGGCGCGCGTATGGACTCCGGCCTGAGGCTGGCGCACAACCGACTGGCGCGCTCCGTCTGGATGCTGCTCGGCCATGCTTGCATCGCCATCGGCACCATCGGCGCGTATGTGCCGGGGCTGCCGACAGTCTCGTTTTACGTGCTGGCGGCGGCGTTCTATGCACGTGGCTCGGAGAAGTTCTACAACTGGCTGCTGCACCACCCGGTCTTCGGCCGCTACGTCCGCGACTACCGTGCCGGGCTGGGGATGCCGTTCCACTCGAAGGTCTACACGATTGCGATGATGTGGACCGCCGTGACTTACGCCGTCTACGCGCTGACGCGGCTGGGCGACCCGGGCTACGGGCAGGCGACGGTGCTACTGGCGGGGGTCATCGGCGCCTGGTTCGTCGGCCTGCACATCCCGACGCAGCATACCAACCGCGAGGCGAATATGCGCTGGTTGCTGCGCATCCTGGGCGCCGCTTGCGCGGCGCTCTATGTCGTCGTGGCGTGGCTGGCGGCCGGGCCGCTGCAACTGCTGGCGCTGGTGGGGACCGCGATTGCGGCCGGGCTCGCGGCAAGGGCTTAAGTTGCTGGAGCATTCCCCCGACGTGGTAGCGCGCAAGGATACCAACATCGCCTACAAGATTTATGCACCGGTTTACGACCGCGTTTTCGCGCCCAGTTTCGCCGAGGGGCATACACGGATGGTCGAGGCGCTCGACGCGCAGCCAGGCGAGCGGGTGCTCGAAGTGGGGGTCGGCACCGGCATCTCGCTGCGCCATTACGTAGCCGGCGTGCGCGTCGACGCACTTGACTTCAGCACGGCGATGCTGAAGAAGGCACGCAAGAGGATTGACAAGGGCGAGGTAGCCGCGGAGGTGACACTGCACCAGATGGACGCGCACAAGCTGGAATTCGACGACGACACGTTCGACCATGCGGTAGTGGCGCACGCGATTGCCGTCGTGGCGGAGCCGGAAGTGGTGCTGCGCGAGATGATGCGCGTCACCCAACCTGGCGGCAAACTGGTGGTGGTCAACCATTACAAGGACGACCCCGGGAAGCTCTGGCGCGCGTGGAATCCGGTGCGGCGGAAGCTGGGGCTGGGGCAGCACTTCGACCTTCCGGAACTTTTACAGGCGTGCGGGCTGGAAATCGTGAGCGACGATATCGTCAATCGCATCAAGTCGCGACTGATTGTGACGCGGCTGCCCGCCTAGAGGCCGTGGCGCGCAACGTGCAGGCCGTAACTGCCGAGAATCTGCGGTGCAATCTGTAGCGACTCGGCGTTGATTTGCTCGATGGTATCATACAGCGTGTGGTATTCGGCCGAGCCCGAACCGTAGCCGGTGGCGGTCGTAAAGCCCTCCATCGCGAAAGTGCGGTGGTCGGACGGCCCCGCCACGGCCGCGTAGCTGACCGGCGTCTGGTAGTCGGCTGCCAGCGCGGGGAATCGCTCGCGCCACAACTCCATGACTTTCTCGATTTCCGCTTTCAGGTCGNGGTTGTTGACCTCGAACGGGATGCGGTCGCCGCTCTCCCCGAGATCGGCGTGGGTCATATCGAAGTTCAGGTAGAGCCGCAAGTCGCTCTGCAGGGCGGCCTCATTCTGCAGGAAGTAGCCGTACGAGCCGAGCAGTCCCAGTTCCTCGGCGCCCCATGTCGCAAAGCGCACAGTGTATTCCAGTTCGCCCGCCTGCACGAACTGGCGCGCCATCTCGATGATTTCGGCGGTGCCGACGGTGTTGTCGACCGCGCCGTCACCGACGTAATGCGTATCCATGTGCGCGCCGAGCATCACGATTTGCGACGACTTGCCAATGATGTCGCCGGTGACGACACGCGTTTCGCGCAGCTCGATTACGACATTTATATCCAGATCGACGAGCGCCGACATGTCGTCGTCCCCTTCGGCAGCGTCAATCCAGTCCTGCAATTGCTGNCCTGCCGTCTGGGAGAGCATCAGGTGCGGGATTAACTGGTCGGCATATTCTGGATACGCTTCGGGAAATGGGATCATGTGGCCGCGCGCGTCAGCCCCGTAGGACGCCTTGCCAATCGGCCAGTCGCGCCCTGCGTCGTAAATCAGTGAGACTGCCGCGCCATTGTCGAGCGCCTGCAGGTAGAGCGCGCTGTAGCTGAGCGCACCGTCGTTGGCGACCAGAACCGCCCGGCCGGAGACCGGCCCGGCAGCGGAATAGTTGGCGTCGTCACCATTGCCGACGAAGATCGCCTCGATGTCGGAGTCGTCGAGCGAGCCCGAGAAGGCGAGCACGGTGAAATCCTCGAGATGCGACAGTTGCTGCTCATCGCGGTCAATCGTGGCTCCCAGCAACGGGTCGCGCTCCTCNCGGGCGATGGTCAGCTCCTGCNTCCCGACCGGCTCGTAGAGCGTCCACGGCACGGGGTGGACCGTGACGCGCGCCAGCCCCGCCGCGGTAAACTGGCTGGCGACATATTCGGCGCCCAGCAGCTCCGCTTCGCCGCCGGCAAAACGCGGACCGTTGGCAGTCAGCGCCTCGATATCATCGTAGGCGCGCTGGTAGTCGAAGGCGATGAACTCCACCTCCGGCTCCCCAAACGGCCACCAGACCCAGGCGGCCGCGCCGCTGACGAGCAGCAACAGCACCAGCACCACCGCGATAATGCGGCCGCGCGTCGTCTCGAGGCTGGAAGGAAATTGCATGGGGCGCCAGCGTGGCGCGCTAATAAGCGCAATCCGCTTATACGCAGCACGCAAGGGGATGGCGATGGTATCCGAGAGCGCCGAGATGATGCTCAAGCACATTCACTCGCTATCCGCCGCGGGCGACCGCGTGCGCACCACCGACCTGGCGCAGCAGACCGGGCTGACGCCAGCAACCGTGACCGAGATGGTGCAGCGACTCGGCAGCGAAGGATTCCTCGACTACCAGCCCTACCACGGCGTACTGCTGACCAACGATGGCTTGCAGGTTGCGGCCGAGATGGAGCACCGCTTCGACCTACTGCAACGCTTCCTGGTCAAAGTGCTGGGGGTCGAGCAGGGCGAAGCCGATACGGTCGCGTGCCGCATGGAGCACATCCTGACGCGCGACATCGAGACGCGGCTCTGCAACCTGCTCGGCATCTCGCCCGACGACCCCGAAGCGGCAGTCTGCCAGGAACTGAACCGCGACTGCGAAGGCTGCGCGCATCCGTCGGTGACGCCGCTTTCGCGGCTCGGCGCGGGCGACGAAGCGCGCGTGCGCGCTATCCTCGACTCGGCCGACATGACGCTCTCGCTGGCGAGCGCCGGACTCAAGCCCGGTGCGACGGTAAAAGTGGTCGCGACCAGCGACGGCGGCTGGTCGCTGGCGACCCCGCAAGGCGAGCTGTCGGTCGACAAGCAACTCGCGCAGCGCATTATCCTGGACCGCTGATGCGGCCGCAGTACCTCCTGAGCCTGTTGCTGGCCGTGGTTATCGCCGGCAACCTGGGCTACGCGTGGCCGGGCGCTGGAATCGTGCTGGCGCTGGGCGCCTACCCGTTACACGACCTGCTGCTGAGTGAAAGCAGGGCGGCGCCACCCACAGCGACGGCGGCGCATTTCTTCGACGCGATACTCCACGCGCACGTGACGCCCGCGTTGCGCGCTAATAGGCACAACCCGCTTATATCCAGCACATAAGGGGGTCGCATAGCGTGCAACGCAAGAACTTCGGCCGCAACCAGGTGCTTCAGCCGTCGGCGGCCTACACCCCAGCCGATGAGCAGGAAGTCCTACAGATTCTCGACAGACACNGCGGCCAGCGCATCCGNGCCGTCGGCAGATTGCATAGCTGGAGCGAGGCAGTCCTCNGCGACGGCGTGTTGCTGGACCTGCGACAATTGAACGACGTTCGGCTCCGGCTCGACGGCGACCAGCTCGTTGCCACGGTTGGGGCTGGATGCCAGATCAAGCGCCTCCTCAAAGAGCTCGATCGCGATGGCGCCACCCTGCATTCGCTGGGCCTAATCACAGCTCAGACGATCGCCGGGGCGATCTCCACCGGCACTCACGGTTCGGGACGCAACAGCATGTCACACTATGTGGTGGGGGTGCGGCTGGCGCACTATGACGCTTACAGCGGCCAGGCCACCATCAGGAGCTGAGCGCCGGAGAACCCCTGCAGGCAGCTCGCTGCTCACTGGGATCGCTCGGGATCATCCTGTCCGTGAAGATTCGCTGCCGCGCACAGTACCACGTGCAGGAGCACTTCACCGAGTCCCGTCGGCTGTCGGACGTCCTGGATGCCGAAGCGTCATTTCCGCTCCAGCAGTTCTACCTCGTCCCCTGGCGCTGGTCCTACTTCATCCAGCACCGGCGTGAGCATGACCAGCCTCGTTCCCGCCTCGCTAGGCTGTACCGGCTCTACTGGCTGGGGGTGATGGACTACGGCTTGATTCTGCAAATCCTTTTCCTGGAACGCGTGGTGCGAAGTCGGCGCTTGATTCGGCTTGCCTTTCGTCGCATCATCCCGGCCTTCCTGATTCACAACTGGAGGGTCACGGACCGCTCCTCGTCCATGCTGGTGATGAGGCACGATGCCTTTCGCCACATCGAGATTGAGGTGTTCGTGCGCCGAGACAAACTGGTGGACGCACTCGGGTTTGCCCAAGAAGCCATCAAGGTCGCTGGCGGGAGGGAGTCGACGTTGTCCGCAGACAACCAGCAGCGAATCGAGGAGGTCGGCATGCAAGAGGCACTAGCCGGGCTTCACGACCAGTACTGCCACCACTTTCCCATCTGCGTGCGGCGGGTGCTTCCCGATGACACCCTGATCTCGATGGCCAGCGGCGCGGGGGAGGACTGGTACGCGCTGAGCTTCATCAGCTACGCGAGTCCAGCACGGCGTGCTGGTTTTTCCCTGTTCGCGAGCTTCATGGCCCGAAGCATGTCACGACTGTTCCATGCTCGTCCGCACTGGGGAAAAGTCTGCCCACTGGAGGCCAACGAACTGACATCCCTCTACCCCAAGTTCGATGCTTTTCGCACCGTCTGCAATACGCTTGATCCGCAAGGCGTCTTTCAAAATAGCTGGACAGCAGCGCTGCTGGAAGCAGATGGTCCTGCGGGAGATATTCCTTGAAAGATGGCCCGAGTGAACGTGCGTAGGTGCCGTTCTGGAAACGAGTTATGATGCCGCGCCTACCTTAAATATTGGTCGTCAGAGGAGTTCGGGGTGGTCACGCATCCATTCCAGCGTGTCGCGAACGGTCTGCCGGATGGGGCGCGGGCGCCATCCCAGCTCGCGGCGAGCCTTGCTCGTATCGTAACTGGTCGGCTTGCCCAAGTATTCACGCACGGTTTCCGGCGTCAGCCGCGGCTCGCGCCCAAACCAGCTGCGGAACTGCTCGAGCCGCGCCAGCGCGCGCACCTGCCAGAGCGCCGCCTGGCGGGTCGGTACCGCAATCGTGGGGTCGATGTCACGCACCAGCGCGACCAGCTCGGCGGCCGGCAGGCACTCGGTGCAGAG
>JGI26061J44794_1000436_pt1 | contig 18929 bp, 14 predicted proteins | sample MarorgKNORR_S2LV_5_FD_44794 | JGI IMG/M metagenome (IMG submission 44794) | reverse complement strand
AGCGCGCGGCTTGGCTTCGTGCGCGACGCGGTCGCGTGCTGTGCCGTGCCGAAAATGCGCTTGGCCGTCAGCACCACGTGCCCCCAATGCCGCTGCTCCCCCGGCACGAACATCGACACGGGAAACGTCCGCACCACTTCACCGCTGGCGAGGTTGACCAGCCGCGCCTCGTCGGCCACCGCAACGCAGAGCCGGCCGCCGTTCACCGACATGTAGCCGGCGTCGTACGGCATCGAGTAACGCTGCGAGCCGGGCAACGGCAGCCGCCACAACTCGGTGCCATTGTAGGCGTCCACCGCGATCACGAGATTTTCGCCGGGGATGATGAGCTTGCCCTCCGCAGCGAGCGGCGCGGGTGCGCGCAAATGCCGGTCCACCATCGGGGCCGCGCCGGGGCCGCCGAACCACTGCAGCACGAGGTCGCTGTGCACGAGAGTGTCGCCGCTGTTGCAGGTGTTGGCCGGGTTGCCGTATTGATGCGTCCACTCGCCTGCGCCGGCCAAGCCGTTGGCCAAGCGCGGCGCGGCGTCCGGCCCGAGCCAAGCGACGCCGTTGTGCGGCTGCAGCAAACGCTCCCGCTCGCCCTTGGCCAAGCGGCTCGGCGCTTGGCCAAGCCACGCCGCCTCGGAGACGATGAGGTTCGCAAAATAATCGGTGAACGGCAGCGTGCCGCCCCCGGCGAGATGCACGCTCACCCGGCGGCCGTACAACCCGCGCTTGGCCAAGAGCCCCCGCGCGGCGGCGACGTTACCGGCGTCCGCACTCACGCCGATAATGCTCAACTGCGTCTGCTCCGCGAGCGCGGCGCACAGCCGGCCATCGACCACATCGGTGACCAATGCCCAGCCGTGGGTCGTGCGCGCCGCCTTGGCCAAGCGCTTGGCCAAGCCAACCGGCAAAATCGCCGACTCGGCGGTTTTGGAAATCGTTTTTGTCGCCTTGGCGGCGGTGGAGAAACAGTGCAGCACGCCGGTGTCGGTGCTGACGAGCAGCCGCCCCCCGGCGAACGCCAGCCCGCGCGCCGTGCCATCGACCTTGGCCGACCACTGCACCGCGCCGTCCGCCAGTGAACGCGCCTCGACGAGGCCGTCGCCACCGAGCACGACGCAGTTGGCCAAGGCAATGATTGTGCGACGGCCCGGCGCGCTGATCGCCCATCGCTGCGTCGCCGTCTTCGCCCGCTTGGCGTCGTCGAGTGTACCGCCGAGCTGGCCCAACTGGCGTTGCAACCCGGTGCGGCGCTCGCGCGACAGGCCCGGTTTTTTTAGTTCAGCCTTCAGAGAATCGATGCGACCGGCAGCACGTTTGGCGTCGGCGCTCGCTACGTTGTACGCCCGCCGGTCGATTGCGCGGACGCCGTTTTTATCGAGCAAAAAACTGTGCCGAGGCGACGCAGCCAAGGCGTTGCCCTTGAACGTGGCAAGGCTGCCGGACGACTTCACCGGGTTGGCCGTGAGCGTGCCGTCGTTGCCGGTGCCGGAGAACAACTCGTCCCCGAGCAGCACCGCAAACGCGCCGCCCACGCCGCCGAAGGTCTTGGCCAAGCGGCCTGTTTTGCGGTCGAGCGCGATGGGGTTGCCGCGGCCGGTCGGGACGAAGAGCATCGTTTGCGACGCCAGCAAATAGCCCTGCGGCGAGACGTCGAGTTTCTGCCGCCAAACCGCCGAGCCGTCTGCCGTGCTGAGCGCGGCGGCGTGCACGCCTTGCGACGGATACAGCCCGGCGGCCGCGTAAACGACGCCGGCATCCACCACGAGGCCGGTGCGCACCGGCCAGAGCGAAATCATCCGGCCGTTGCCGGGGATGCGCCAGTCGCGCGGGCCAAGCCGCACACGCCAAGCCAAGCGGCCGGTGGCGGCCTCGAGGCAGTAGACGGAGCCGTCGTCGCTCCCGAAAAACAGCCGCCCGTCCGCGAGCACCGGCGCGTAGCGCACCGGGCCATCGGCCACGAACGACCAGTGCGGCTCGCCGGTTTGGGCGTCGAGACAGCGGACGGTGTCGTCCGCGCTGGAGCCGAGCCAAACGCGCGACTCGTCGGCGATCGGGTGGTTGGCCCAGTCGCCGGTCACGCGCGGGAGGATGCCCTCGAGCTGCTGCCAGTAACTGCGCCGCGCCGGGGTGGTCCACGCCGGGCTTGGCGCCGGAAGGTCGCGCCGCCAAGTCTCGGTCGCGGAGAAGGAGAGCGCTTGGCTTGAGAAACCGGCGCGGCCCATCCCGGCGCGGTAGCTTGGCCAAGCGGCGGGGTCGGCCGCCACGGCAGTCGAGGCCAAGGCCAAAAACGAAACGAGCCGAATGAAGTTCACGAGCGGCAGCCTACACCTTGGTCAACGGCTTGGGCAACCTTCGGGAGGGAGGAGTTCCACCTCGTCCCAAATCGAAAACAAAAAATGGGGCAAGGTGGAACTTGCCCCTCCCGTGGCCAACGGCTTGGCCAAAAAAATGCGCGGGAAAAATTAAGGCGCGGGAGCGGATGCCTCGACGAGCCTGCACCGGAAGAAGCGTCCCTTCTCGAGCCGTTTCAGGACTTCCGGATGGTCGGGGTTCAGGGGGTATCCCTGCTTGAGTTGTTGTTCGCGGGTGTCGTCGCGTGAGAGGATAAAAATCAACTCGACCTCGATGCCTTGCTCGTCGCTGATCCATTTTGCGATGGCCAGCTTGCTGAGCCGGACGGCGATCTCGACTTTTTTCTGTTCCAGATTCTCACCGACGGGGAGCACCGGCAGCCTCAACTCCGCCGAGCCGAGGTCGGGTTGGCCGGTTGAGTCGGCGGCGGGCGGCAACGGCTTGTTCAGCGGGATGGTCAGCATGTCTTTCCACTGGAGAAAATCGGAGGACACTTGGATGACAACGTCGTGGTTGACGGGGCCGACCACTTCGATTCTCAAGTAGCCGTCGTCCTCGAGGGTGGTGCTGGAGAACTTGAAGAGTTGGGAAGGGCCAACGGAGAGCCTCGCCACGGTGCTCTCCATTTTACCGAACTCATTTGAGGCGATGACGCTGTACAGCCCCTCGTCGTCGGTTTGAAGGGTTTTCAGCGTCAAGATGGAATAGTAGCCCTCGATCGGTGAGTAGTCATTGAGGATTTCGATACTGTCCTTGGCGGGGTCCAGTGATTCGCCGTCCTTGAGCCACTCGAAAGTGACCGTGACCGTGCCCCTTGCGGTGACCTTAAGCTGGATGGTCTGGCCGTACTCGGCCTTGAGCGGCCTGGGGTTCAACACGATCTGGGCCGGCTGCGGCTTGGTGAGGGTGAGGGTGACTGGAAAACTGCGCGTGAGGCCAAACGGGTTTTCGATGTTCACAAAATAGTCGCCGGAATCGTCGTTGGACGCCTCGGCAATCGACAGGACGGGCTGGGTTTGGCCGGTGATCGGCGTGCCGTCCTTGAACCACTGGTATTGGAACGGCCCCTGCCCGTGGATTTCGGCGATGAGCGCCACGCGTTGGCCAAGCGGCCGGGTTTGGGACTGGGGCTGAAAAACGATATGTGGAGCCGTCTCGTTGACTTCCTCAATCAGGCCGGGCAGGCGTCGGCTATTTTTGCCGAACATGGGCCATGAGGAAATGGCGGGGCCGGACTTGGCCAAGCCGGGTTTGTTTTTGAAGGCGTACAGCTTGTGATCCTCGGATCCGACGTACACCGCGCCGTCCGGGCCGATGGCTGGATGGCAAGACCGGCGCGAAAAAATGGGCGTTCAAAACGGGAGGCGATGTCGATTCCTCACCCGCCATCGGGCCTGACGGAACCGTTTACTTCGGGTCGTGGGATCATTGGGTTTATGCCTTGAACGGCAAAAGTGGCGGCTTCATCTGGAAATTCAAGACCGGGAACCCTGTCTATTCCTCGCCGGCGGTGGGGCAGGACGGAACGGTTTACATCGGCTCATGGGATAGCAAACTATACGCCCTGAATGGCAGGAACGGCGCCGTTCGCTGGACGTTCAAGTCAGGCGATGCAATCGAGTCGTCGCCCGTCATCGGAAGCGAGGGGTTCGTCCACATCGGCTCCAATGATGGCAAACTATACTCATTCAAAAGCTCCAGCTCCGGCCCGGCAGCCTCCCCTTGGCCCATGTTCGGCCAAAACACCCGCCACACGAGCCGGCTCCACCCAAGGCAGGCGGAATCAGAAATGGCAATCCAGCTCACCCCGGCCGGAACCCTTGTCATCCACTATAACATTCCCGCCACCGGCAAGTGGTTGATTCAATCGTCCTCCGACCTCTCAAGCTGGCAACCCTATAAGGCTATAACCGAGTCAGGCTCAACCACGATTTCCATCAACGCTGCTGCCAAGCCGGGTTTCTTCCGGTTGATCTCTGTCGATTAAAATGCGCTTGGCCAAGCGGTCGCGCCGCTTGGCCAAGCCGATGAAAACGTTGCCTCGAAGTCAGACGTTGCGGACGTGCGGCACCTGAAACCCGGGCCGGTTGTAATCCTTCAACAACGCATTGGCCTCGGCGGCGTGGACGCCGGTGTGGATTTCCTTGTCCGGATCGAACGTCAGCCAAGGGCCGACGACATAGTTGCTGCCGTCCTCCGGCACCTTCACACCGTCGCTCATGACGCTGTGCAGCCTCATGAAATGCTCGTACGCATCCTTGTTATCGCCGAACCGCCCGGCCTTGGCGTTGAACGGCATGCTCTTGCCAAGCCGATACGAGTTGTTCATCAGATGCCCGGCCACGCAGCCGTAATGCGCGTCATATACATTGCCGTTGGCCATGCTTGGGTCGCCCGCGCGGCAGGCGGCGATGAAGCTGCCCCAGTTGCCGCCCGGCGTCACCTTGCCAGCCGGGATCGAGAGCTTCTCGCCCTTGTCACTGCCCTTGGCGTAATAATGTCCGCGACTAATTCTGCCGCCATCTTCAAAATAATACTCGTTCTCCACCTGACGCTGATACCCTTTGTAGTTCACGTTGCGCACGTTGAAGAACAGCGTTTGGCCGTTCGGATATTCGGCGATGCCAAACATGGTGTTCGGCGTCTCGCCTTGGTCGCCCCACTGGAATCGCCCGCCGATCGCCATCGCGCGAACCGGGTTCGTCAGCGCCGGATCCATCGCCCAGCGCGCCACGTCGAGCTGATGCGTCCCTTGGTTGTTCAGATCGCCGTTGCCGGTCTCCCAAAACCAGTGCCAGTTGTAATGCACATAGTTCGCGTGGTACGTGTCGATCACCGCCGGCCCGCGCCACAGGTTCCAGTCCAGGTTCGGCGGCGGGGCGGACGGACTCTTGAACCCGATGCCGGCTCGCGGCTTGCAGCAGTAGCCATACGAAATCATCAGCTTGCCGAACTTGCCGGCGTGGATCATCTCGTGCAGGCCCGCGACACCCGCGCTGCTGCGCTGCTGCGTGCCGTGCTGGATCACGACGCCGTACTTGCGCTGCGCCTCAACCGCCACTCGACCCTCGTGCACGTCGTGGCTCATCGGTTTCTCGACGTAAACATGCTTGCCGGCTTGGGCGCCCCAGATCGTCATCAACGAGTGCCAATGGTTCGGCGTCGCGATCGAGATCGCATCCACCGACTTGTCGGCCAAGGCCTCGCGAATATCCGCGACCCCCTTGGTGTTGAACTTGCCCTTGGTCTTCCTCCGGACCTCGTCCATCTTGCGGGCGACCGCCTTCTCGTCCGGGTCGATGAGGTAGGCGATCTCCACATTTTTCTGGCCCAGCCAGCCGTTGATGTGGCTGCCGCCGCGCCCGTTCAAGCCGGCCACCGCGATGCGGAGCCGGTCGTTCGCACCATGTACGCTGACCTGCCCCTTCGTGCCGCAAATCAATGCCGCCGTGCCGGTGGCCAGTGAGGATTTGAGAAAACTGCGTCTTGTCGTTGTCATTTTAATCATGAGTTTGTTCTTTTTGTTACTGCACTTGGCCAAGGGCCAGCAATGGGAAAACGAGCTTCCCACTCATCGGGTCGGGGGGAACTTCGCACCTTGGCCAGGATTGTCAACCACCCCGCTTGGCCAAGCGGGCGCTCTACCGGGCCTTGACGTCGAACGCGAAAAGCAACTCCTGGTCGCGCAAATACATTACCCCATTGGCCACAACCGGGTGTGTCCAGACTCGGCCGGACGGCTTGCGAAGCTCGGTTTGGGGATCGAGTTTGAAGCGGCCGTGCTCCTTCCAGCCGGATGAGTTGGCCTCCGCGAGAACCACTTTGCCCGAGCTTTCCTCCAGGCAATACAGGCGGTTGTCCGCATACGACACACACCCTTTGCCGAATTTTTTGGAATCCCACACCACCTCGCCAGTCTCGAAATCCTGGCACGTCCACCCACGCCCATCGGAGTAACCGTACAGGTGCCCGTCGAACAGCAGCACGCCGCCGTGATGGTTCTTCAGGTTTCTGTTGTAATAATTTTCAACCACCTTGTGGCCTCGCTCAAGCGTGATCTTTCGGCAGCCAGCGCCGTATCCCGCGCTGATGTAAACCTGACCGTCATGATAAATCGGGGTGGGGATGACCGCCGTGCGTCCACGCCATGCCGTGCGCCAAAGCACCGCCCCATCCTCGGCGGAAACACCGGCCAAGGTTTTCTGTGTGAGCTGTATGTATTGGCGCTGGCCGTTGTGGTCGACCGCGACAACCGAGGCGTACTGCGCGCCGTCCGTCCAGTCGCTGCTGCGCCACTTCACCTTCCCCGTGGCCTTGTTGAGGACAGCCAGCGTCCCCTTTTTGCCGCCGGGCGTGCAGACGACGACACCCCCATCCACCAGCACGGACTCCGTATAGCCCCAGTTGGGCGCCTTCCCCCCGAGGTCATCGGCCAGCTCGACTCGCCAGTTGACCTTGCCGTCCTCGACGTCGGCACAAATCAAACCACCCTTCGCGCCCAGCGCAAAAACTTTCCCGCCATCGACCGTGGCGCAACCCCGTGGCCCGTTCCCCCAGTTGTTTGAAAAAATATCGCCCAACTCAGCCGTCCACAGCGTCTTGCCACTCTTGGCTTCCTTGGCGAACAACTGCTCCTTGCCGTCCTTGGTTCCCATGACAAACAACCTGCCTTTGGCCACCACCGGCGCCGAGTAACCCAAGCCGATGTCCCGGCTCAGCCAGACACGCTTCGGCCCGGCGCTTGGCCAAGCCTGCAACAGGCCGGTCTCGCGGCTGATGCCGTCGCGGTTCGGGCCACGCCATTGCGGCCAATCGTCAGCCGACAAGCCAAGGCTCACGGCGAAAAATAATACGGAAAATAGAACCTTCTTCATGGTAACTCTCGAACGGCGGAAAAGCTATCGACCGCGCTTGGCCAAGGCAAGCTGCAGCGTTCGCAGTCAATCCTCCGCCTTGGAGGAGCGGGTGGTCAGGTCGAGCAGCGCTTGGCGCAGATCTTTGCCCTCGTGCAGCATCGCGTAAACCTCGTCGATGATCGGCGTGCTGACGTCGCGGGTACGCGCAAGGTTCCACGCCGACCGCGCGGTCGGGTACCCCTCCACCACCGACACCGAGTCGGCGAGGATGGCTTCCGGCGTTTCGCCGCGCCCGATCCGTTGGCCGAACTGGTAGTTGCGGCTCAGGCTCGAGAAGCACGTCACGGTCAAGTCCCCCAAGCCGCTCAAGCCGGCGAACGTCTCCGTGCGCGCGCCGCACGCCACGCCCAAGCGCCGGATCTCCGCGATCGCGCGCGTCACCAACGCCGCCTTCGAATTGTCGCCAAAACCCAGCCCGGACGACGCCCCCGCCGCGATGGCGATCACGTTTTTCAACGCGCCGCCCAGCTCGACGCCGGTCAGGTCTTTGCTCGTGTAGACACGAAACGTGGGCCGATGAAAAACCTGCTGCACCGTCTCCGCCACACCGGCGGTTTCGCTCGCCGCGACCGCTGCGCTGGGCATGTCGCGGCACACTTCCATCGCAAGCGTCGGGCCGGACAACGCCGCCACCTTGGCCAACGGCATCGTCTCGCCGAGGATGCCGCCCATCGTCAGGCCGGTCCCGAACTCGATCCCCTTGGTCACGCTCACCGCCACGCCGTCGAACTTGGCCAAGCGCGCGGTGACCTCGCGAAACGCGCACGACGGAATCGCCAGCACGACACAACCCGCGCCGTCCACCGCCTTGGCCAAGTCGGCCTCCGTCGGCAGGTCGCGCGGCAGATCGACTCCCGGCAAATAACGCTCGTTGCGTCCCGCGCGCCCAATCGCCGCCAATGCGTCGGCGTCGCGGCCCCAGAGGCAAACGTCGCCGCCGTTCGAGTGCGCCACCTTGGCCAACGCCGTACCCCACGCACCCGCCCCAATCACTGCTGTTTTCAATTCACCGCCTCCATTCGTAAGTCCGTCAAATTAACAGTGTGCCGCAATTCATGACAATTTTCCGCCCTCTCCCCGGGGGAGCGTGCAGCCTTGTTTGTGGGAGGGGCAAGTTCCACCTTGCCCCATTTCAAAGTTAATTTGGGACGAGGTGGAACTCGTCCCTCCCGGGACGATTCCGGCGAGGCGCCGGAATCCACACGCGGGGGCGCGTGCGCTCCCCTTTCCTTCTCCCTCATGGAGAAGGTGGCCGCAGGCCGGATGAGGGTGAACCACCAGATGGTTCTTGAGAAGGCCACTTTTCAATTGCAGGTTTTTTGCCCGCCCCATGCGCGATGCTCCGTGCCATTCATGATCCGTTGAATGTTTATCCGATGCTTCCAAATCGCCATCACGCCGAGGAACAGGAAAATCCAAAACAACAACCCGAAGCGATCGCCTCCCACACCCGGAAACGCCGCAACACTGACCGGCAGCACAACCGCCGCCGCGATCGACGCCACCGACACGTAACGGCTGACCGCGAAAAAAACAATCCACGCGCCAAGGCAAATCCCAAGCGGAACCGGCGCAAGCGCCCCGACCACACCGGCGGTGGTGGCGATGCCTTTGCCACCCTTGAATCCAAGCCAGCACGGGTAGTTGTGGCCGAGAATCGCCGACACGCCGATCAGCAGTTGCAGCGTTTGCAACTCAGGCGCGCGCCCCTCGGGGAACATCCCGCCCACGAGCGCCGGGAGGAACAGGCACGGCAAAACCCCTTTCGACATGTCGATGAGCAGCACCGCGACCCCGATGCCTTTGCCCAGCACGCGGAACGCATTGGTCGCGCCGATGTTGCCGCTGCCCACCGTGCGGATGTCCACGCCCTTGAGCCGACCCGCGAGCAGACCCGCCGGTAGCGAGCCGGGCAGATACCCCGCAAGAGCAACGATCAGCCACGCAAACGCCTCCATGCGCGGACTGTAGTGGAGACCTCTTTAAAAATCCATCCGGCGGTTTTCCCCGGTGGTTTTGGGGAGCGCACGCGCCCCCGCGTGCCGCCTTGGGCGCCCCGCCCAAGGCTCGAGCCGTGAGTTGCCGCTGAATGATCCCGGCGGGGCGCAGGAATCCACACGCGAGCGCGTGTGCTCCCCGCCCATCCTCCGTTTCATCTGCGGCACGCGCGGATTGCTTTCGGCGGCCTGTGGCCGTTAGGTTCGCGGCGGCTTGAAAATGGAGTCGCCAATGATTGAGGTGCAAAACCTGACCAAGCGCTACGGGCAACACGTGGCGCTCGACGGCGTGTCGTTCTCCGTGGGCTACGGCGAGGTGGTCGGTTTCCTCGGGCCGAATGGCGCGGGCAAAAGCACGACCATGCGCATCCTGACCACCTTCATGGCGGCCACCTCCGGCTCGGTGCGCGTCGGCGGCGACTGTGTTTTTGAAAACCCGATGCGTGTCCGCGAGCGGATCGGCTACATGCCGGAGAACAATCCGTTGCCGCTCGATCTGCGGGTCGGTGACTACTTGAAATTCCGCGCCCAGCTCAAGCGCTTGGCCAACGGCGACTCCGCCCAGCGCATCGCCGGGGTGATGGAGCGGTGCGGCGTCGCCGACGTCGCCGGCCGGTTCATCGGCCAACTCTCGCGCGGCTACCGGCAACGCGTGGGCTTGGCCGACGCCCTCTTGGCCAAGCCGGAGCTGATCGTGCTCGACGAACCAACCGCCGGTCTCGACCCCAACCAAGTCCGCTCGGTGCGCAAACTGATCCGCGAACTCGCCGGTAGCCACACGGTGTTGATCTCGTCGCACATCCTCTCCGAGATCGAGATGACCTGCGACCGCGTCGTCATCCTGCACGAAGGACGCCTGCTCGCCAGCGGCGCGCTCGACGAGTTGATGGCCAAGACCGCCGTCGCCGTCGTCGCCGAGGTGCGCGCGTCGTTGGCCGATGCCAAACAGTGGGCCGCCAAACTCGCGCTTGGCCAAGCGGAGTGCGCCGAACAGCCGGGCGGCTACGTGCGCTGCCGATTCACCGACACCAAGAGCCCCGACGCGCGCGAAAAGATTTTTTCCAGCGCCAACGAGCGCGGTTGGCCGCTGCGCGAACTCACGCGGCAAGCCCCGTCGCTCGAAGATTTGTTCGTCAGTCTGACGCGCGGAAAGGAGGCCGACGAATGAGCGTCTTCCGCGCACTGGTTCGCCGCGAGTTGTCGGCGTTTTTTCAGGGGCCAACCGGCTTCATCATCATCGCCGCCGTGATGTTTTTGATCGGGCTTGGCTTCGTGATCGTGCTCTCCGGCCTCAACGGCCAAGCGACGCCGATGCCGGTGACGCAGGTGTTTTACAGCACCTACTTTTTTTGGCTGATCCTGCTGCTCATCGCGCCGATTATCACAATGCGAAGCTTCGCGATGGAGCGCGCCAGCGGCACGTACGAAAGCCTGATGACCGCGCCCATCGGCGACTGGCAAGTCGTGCTGGCCAAGTTCGCCGGGGCGCTGATTTTTTACGCGATCCTCTGGCTGCCACTGCTGGTTTGCTCGGTAGTTGTGCGGTTTTACGTCGGCGAATCAGCGGTGCTGGGCCTCGGCCCGATGTTCACCTCGGCGCTCGGCATTCTGCTCGTCGGCTGCCTATACATGTCGATGGGTTGCTTCGCCTCGGCCCTCACGCGCAACCAAGCCGTCGCCGCAGTGAGCGGATTCGCGATGGGCGCAGCGCTGTTCTTCACCGGCTTTTTTTCGTACTTCGCCGGCGACCGGTCGGACTGGATTTCGCAACTCGCCCGGCACGTGTCGCTGACCAATCACATGGAATCGTTTTCGCGCGGCGTGATCGATCTCGGCGCAGTGATCTTTTTCCTGAGCCTCACGGCGTTGTTCCTTTACCTCACGCACAAGGTGGTCGAGAGCCGCCGCTGGAAATAACCAATGAGCGGCCAGCAACAACTCGCCAGTTTTTCGCCGACCGTGCGGCGTGTGATCTCGCGGCGCGTGATCTTCGCAGCGGTGGCGGCCGCAGTGTGCGTGGTGTTGGCCAACTTGCTCGCGCTGCGAAACCCCGCGCAAGTCGTGCTCACCCAATCGGCCGACCACAGCCTGTCGCCGCTCACGAAAAATGTGCTTGGCTCGCTGACGAACGACGTGCGTGCCGTGGTGTTGTTCGACCGGCAGGCCGGCCTGTTCGAATCGGTTAAAAATTTGCTTACCGAGTACGAGCGCATATCTCCGAGACTGAAACTTGAGTTGATAGATCTCGCCCGCGAACCCGCCCGCGCCGAGGAAGTGCAACAGGAGTTGAAGATGCTCGTCAACTCACCGGAGAACCGCGTGATCTTCGCCGCGAATAACACAGCGAAGGCAATCAGCGAAAGCGAACTTTCGATCCTCGATTTCTCCGAGTTTATCAGCACGCGCGAGGCGCGGCGCACGCACTTCGCCGGCGAGCAATTGTTCACGTCCGCCATCGTCGCGGTGACCGAGGGACGCCAGACCAAGGTCGGCTTCGTCACCGGCCACGGCGAACACAAGGCCAGCGACACCGGCGGCCAGTGGGGTTATTCTAAGTTCGCCAACTTGTTGCAACAGAAAGGCTTGCTCCTGCAGGAAATCCCACTCGCCGGCACCAACAGCATCCCTGCTGACTGCCGCATGTTGATCATCGCCGGCCCGCGCACCCCGTACAGCGGCGGCGAGTTGGCCAAGCTGCACGAGTTTTTAGACATCGGCGGGAGCCTGTTTACGTTGTTCAATTTTTACTCGCTCCAACGCCCAACCGGTCTCGAGAATTTTCTTGCTGATTACGATTTTGAAATCGGCCTCAACCAAGTTTCCGACTCGAAAAATGAACAGTCCGGCCAAGGCGGCTTGCTGTTGGTCGATGACCTCGGCAGCCACCCGATCACCAAGCCGATTCTTGGCAGTCGGCTGCAAATGCTCCTCCCCCGCTCCGTCGGTTTACCCGAGGCGGAAAACGATGAGTCGCCGACGGTGTCGATCCTCGCGCACTCGTCCGACGCCGGCCAGGCGGTTGGCCAAATCCGAGGCAACAAGGGTACCGTCGAGATGGAGGGAAAGATTCCGTTGATCGCCGCCAAGCTGCACGCGAATGACGGACAGCCTCCGGCGCGAATCGTCGTCGCCGGCGACTCGTTGTTCCTCGGCAACAGCGCGATCGAGGCCGGGGCCAACCGCGACTTCGCCAGTCTCGCCGTTAACTGGCTGCTCGAGCGTGAACACTTGCTGGCGATCGCGCCGCGCACGGTCACCGAGTATCGCATCGACCTCAGCCGAGCCGAGATGACGTCGATCTCTTGGCTTCTGCTTTTGGTTTTGCCCGGCGGCACGCTTGGCCTTGGGCTGCTTTGGTGGCGGCGACAGATGAAACGATCATGAACCCGAGGGAACTTTTTTGGCTCAGCGGCTTGGCCGTAGTGTTGGCGATCGCCTGCGTCGCGGACGGCCTGTTCTCGTCGGGCAACGATGCCGCGCTTGGCCAAGCGGAGCGGCTGTTCCCCGATCTCACGGCGGAAGCAATCGACTCGTTCACCGTCACTCGCGGCGACACGACGGTTGCCGCAAAAAAAATAAACGGCCAATGGCGGGTCGCCAATCCGGATTACCCGGCGCACCCCGAGCGCATCGCGCACTTGGCCAAGCGGCTGGCTGAACTCACTGTCAATCAGCGATTTGTCGAGGCGGACTGGACCGAGACCGGCAACGAAAAGACGTTCGGTCTCGGCGACGCCAAGGCGCTCGTGCGCTGGAGCAGCGGCGGCGCGGAGCAGTCGCTCGAGGTCGGCTCGGCGGCGATGTTCGGCCGGCAAACTTACGTGCGGCTGCCCGGCACGCGCGACGTGATTTTGGCCGCCAGCGACCTAGCCAACTGGGTGCCACGCAACGCTGATGACTGGCGCGATCTGCGACTCGTCCCCGAGCATCTCGAGTTCGACCGGCTGCGGTTCTGGGGCCAAAGCCGCACGGTCGAGTTGGCCAAGGGCGGCGACGGCACTTGGCGAATGGAACTGCCGGTCGACTCCGCCGCCGATCAAATGGTCATCCGCCAACTGATCCAGCGGATGCAACTCGCCCGCATTGTGCAAGTCGCCGCTGCGCCCGGCGAAGGCGAACCGGCGGCGACCGTGCGCTTGGCCAAGGGCGAAGACACGGTCATCGAGTTGGAGTTCCGCAAACCGGACGACGAAGAGCCGACCGTGTTGGTGAAACATTCCGAGCGCGGCACGGTGGTGATTCAGGACGACGGGCTGCTGACGTTGCTGCGACTGCCGCACGATCAGTTCCGCGAGCACGCGGTTTTTCGGCGGCCACTCCACGAGGTCACCTCCGTCACCGTCGATATGATCAACAAATTCACCGTCGCAAAAAACCCGGACGGCGCTTGGCAGGTGACCGAGCCGAGGCAATTCCCCGCCGACGCGATGCTCGTCAGCGTCATGCTCACGAACCTTCGCAACGCGCAGATTGTCGACTTCATAAAAGATGACGCCTCGGCGGCTGACTTCGAAAAACATGGCTTGGCCAACCCGTGGCTGAATCTCGAAATCAACGGCGCTTCAGCGGTCGGCGCTCAATGGAAAGAGACGATTGCGTTTGGTACAGTGGACACGAAGCACGCCGCCGCCCGTGCCAACGACGAGCCGGCGATCATTGGCCTCCCCCGCGAACAGGCGATCCTGCTGCCGAAGGAGGCGTTCAAGCTGCGGGAGCGTCGGCTGTGGTCGTTCGCCACCAACCAAGTCGCCGGTGTCACCATTCAACTGGACAACAAGCCGACGCAGTTCGTGCGGCTCCCGAACTCCACTTGGCGCTCGGCCGACAACGAGGCGCTCGACCAAATCCAGTCCGCGATGCTGGAAGAAACGATTTACCGGATGGGCGTGCTGTTCGCCGTCGGGTGGGTGGCCGAGGGCGAGGCGGCGATGGAAGTCACCGGCATCAAAATTGGCGCAAACCAACTCACCGCCGAGGTGGACACAGCCGACGGCCCGAGGCGATTCCGGCTGGAATTCGGCAACAAAGGCCCGCTTGGCCGCACGCGGGTGATGACCAAACAATACGGCCCGCCGACGATCTTCTCCGCGCCCAACGAGTTCACCAACATCTACTTCGCCGCCCTCCAAACGCTGGGCTTGGCCAAGCGTTAGAGCTTGATCGAAATCATGGTCTGGAGATAATCTAATGCAAGTTGCGGCCTTATCCCGAAGGGATTACGTTCTGCAGCCCAAGGTTTGGGTTTGTCGCGGTTTGGTGGACACTGTTGGGGTTAACAGTCACGGGCAATTTAGTTGAGTTGGTTTTCGAAGTTCACAGGATTCTTGTAGCCGAGGGCGCTGTGGATACGCACCCGGTTGTAAAAGGTTTCCACGTACTCGAAGACCTCGGCTTGGCCTTCCTCCCGGCTGCTGAACTGGCAGCGATGCACGCATTCGATTTTCAGGGTCGAGAAGAAACTTTCCATGAAAGCGTTGTCGTAGGGATTGGCCTTGCGGCTCATGCTCGCCTTCAGACCGTTCTCCTCCAACTGCTGCCGGTAGCGGGCACTGGCGTATTGACTGCCCCGGTCGCTGTGGTGCAGAAGCCCCTTTTTGGGTGTTCGGTGGGTGAGTGCCATTTGCAGGGCNCTCATGGCCAGGGCGGCGGTAATCCTCGGGCCAAAGGCCCAGCCGACGATGCGCCGGCTGTAGAGATCCATGACGGCGGCCATGTAGAGCCAGCCCTCGGCGGTGCTGATGTAGGTCAGATCGGTGACCCAGACTTCATCGAACCGATCCGGCGGCGCGGTGCGCTTGCCCAACAGGTTCTGTGCGATGGGATTGTCGTGCCGACTGTCGGTAGTCTGGGGCTTGAAACTGCGTTTTTTGCGCGCCTGCAACCCGTTTAGCCGCATCAGACGCCCCACCCGCCGGTGCCCGTATTGTTTGTGCCCGCGCTGATGCAACTCCGCAGTCAGGCGGGGGCGGCCGTAGATGCCGTGATAAGTCTCAAAGAGTTCCTTCAGTATCGGGAGCAACCGATCATCCACCCGCTGTCGGTGGCTCGGACCCCGGTGGCGCCACTGGTAATAGCCGCTGCGCGAGACACCGAAGAGGGAGCAGAGAGTGCTCACTCGGTGTTTGCCTGCCAACGATTGGACCTGCTTATAACGCTCTTTCACGGGAGAGAGAGGATGCCCAGAGTTTTTTTTAGAATGTCACGCTGCTCACTCACCCGCGATAGCTCGGCTTTGAGGCGTGCGATTTGCGAGCGCAAATCAGCCTCGGAGCACTCCTGCGGCGGGGGCGATTGTTTGCGCCGATGCGCGTTGACCCAATCGATCAGCGTCCAATGATTGATGCCCAGTTCCAGAGCCGTCTGAGCGATGGAGCCGCCATTACGCAGGCAAAGCTCGACGGCTGATTTCTTGAAGTCCGCCTCGTAACGACGACGGGGCGCTTTGTTCGAAGACTTGGTATGGGCTTCGCCCTCCTTGGTGGATGATATGGTTTTGTTCATGATGTTAACGCCCCGCCAACATACCCAACAGTGTCCACCAAACCGCGACAAACCCAGTTGAAACCGACAGGTTTCTACCTTGGGTAAGCGCAACGAAATGAAAAAACCCTGAAAGGGTTTCGCAAAACCAAATGGCCCAATCACTCAGCAACGTCCTTGTCCATGTGGTTTTCTCCACAAAAGATCGCAGGCCATTTTTGAAAGACGTGCAGACGAGGACAGAACTTCACAGCTATCTCGCCGGCGTCTCCGCAAACCTTGACTGTCTCGTTTTGAAAATCGGTGGAGTCGCGGATCACGTTCATTTGCTCGGTAAATTGTCGCGGACAATTGCCATTTCCGAATGGGTCAAGGAACTGAAACGCGCCTCCTCGAGATGGATCAAAACGAATGACCCGGAGATGTCCGCGTTCCAATGGCAGGGAGGTTATGGGAGTTTTTCGATCGGCCAATCGCAAGTCGGTCAAGTCATCGAATACATCGCCAACCAAGAAGAGCATCATCGGAAAGTTGATTTCAAAGATGAGCTGCGACAACTGCTTCAGCGTTATCAGGTCGAATACGATGAAAGATTTTTATGGGATTAGTGGGTGGGTGTTCAACCCTTTCAAGGTTGGTTTTCTTTGGGCTTTTTTCCCAAGGTAGAATCTTTGGATTCAACCTTGGGCTATAGAACGTAATCCCTTCGGGATATCAACCAAGCGGTAATAATTTTACAACATGATTGACACTTTACTTTTAGTTGTGTATAAAAACAGCAAGTTTTTTGGGTAGAACAGAAAGACATAACAATGGAAAATAAAGAGAACATGAATGAAAAACACAGCGGCACATGGGAAATTGTATACAAATCAAAACCTCGGATACTTCGGTTGAACGTTCCGGGGGGATGGTTGGTAACAGTTTCGGGCGGGTTCAGCTTTCCCGTGACCTTTTATCCCGACCCGGAACACAAATGGAATCCACGCATCAAATAGCGCGAGGCACCCGCTTGGCCAAGCGTTAATTCAACTCGCTGCGCTTGACGGTGTGTTTGAAAACTTCCTCGCCGTCGATGGTGTGGATGCGGTAGGTGGCGGTCGGGTCGGCGGCGGTCGTGTCGAAGTCCACGGTGCCGAACGACTGCTTGGCGTTGTACGAGAAAATCGCCTCGGGCATCGTCTTGTGGATATGCTGGTTTGTCAGGCGGCTGCTGTTGAATTCGTACAGCGCGTAGTCGCCGGGCCGGTCGATTTTCCACAAGTCGGATCGGTGCCGGTCGGCGCTCATCAGCACGACGCCCTCGATTTTGTTTTTGGTGAGGAATGTGAATATTTCGTTCCGCTCTTTTTTAAAACCGTTCCACGTGTCGCTGCTGTCGCCCTTGGCCTTGAACACCCACGGCACCGGCGAAATCAGCACCTTGAATGTGCCGCGTGATTTCTTGAGCGTCGCGAGCAGCCACCGTTTTTGCGCCGGGCCAAGCATGCTTAACTCGCCCTTGGTTTTCTTCGGGTCGGTGCGGTAGTAGCGGCCGTCGAGGCAGATGAAATGGACGTCGTTGATGGTCGTGTCCCACCAGATTCCCGGCTGCTTGTCGCCGCCGCCGTAGCCGGGGTTCGCCCAGTTGTCGCGGAAGATTTCGTAAACCGGCCGCTTCCAGCTTGGCGACTCAATCTCCGGCCCGCCGGAGCAGTCGTTGGTGCCGAAATCGTGGTCGTCCCAAATGGAAAACACGCCCAAGCCGGCGACGAGCGAGCGGTACTCGGGGCGCGACTGCCGCCGGTAATAGCAGTAATGGTGCATGTCCATCACGTTGGTGTTGTCGATGTATGCGTTGTCGCCGAGCTGAAACAGCGCATCCGGCTTGGTCGCGGCGATGGTGTTCCAGACGCGTTCGTGCTGCGGCACAAACCCGGCGCCGCCCCCGAAGGCCAAGCGGAACTTCCCGGCCTCGCCGCTCTTGTTGAATGTCGAAAACTGCTGCCCCGCCGCGCGGTTTTTTTGGCCGTCGATGGTGACGGTGTAAGCGTACGTCGTTTTCGGCTTGAGCCCGTTCAAGACCGCCTTGGCCACGAAGTCGTACTCGCGCTTGGTTTGCACAGTGGCGAAAACTTTTCCACCCGGCGTCGGCGGGAGGGTGTTGGCCTCCAGTAGCACAGCGGCGGCGGCGGCGGTGCGCAGCCAGACGGTCGCGCTGGTGCCGCTCAAGTTGCCGATCATCGGGCCGTGCACCGGTGTTTTGCCGTGCCGCTCGAGCAGTCGCTGGATCAGCGGCCGCGCGCGGATAGCGTCGAGGCCGTTGTGCGAGCCGCCGATGATGCGGCCGACCGGCAGGCCAAGTTTCAGCGCCTTGGCGACACTCGCCTCGGCGGCGTCCGCTTGGCCAAGCGTGCATTGCGCGACGGCGAGCATGTACTGCGTCTCGGCGTCCCTCGGCAGTTTTGCCTCCGCGAGTGCGAGAAACTCCACCGCCTCCGCCGCCTTGCCGGTGCGGATCAGGTTCAATGCCTTTTGGTGAATGCGCTTGTACTGCGTGAAGTCCGGCTTGTCCTTGGCGAAGGCCACCGTTGCCAGAAACGCCATTGCCGCGATAATGAACCATCGTGTTGCAGGAGTCATGTCGCGGGGCAATGTGCCAAAAGCCCGAAGCGGCGGCAAAATAAAAGTACTCCGACTTCTGCCGCCCCGTCGGGGCTTGTTTATCTTTGATGCCGCCGAACCCGGGGCTGGCGCCCCGGGCTATTGCCTGTCGCTCCTCCGGAGCTATTGCGCTTGGCCAAGTTTGGGGACGAGGTGGAACTCGTCCCTCCCGGTTGCGGAAAACCGGTTGACAGCCGGGCGGCGCTTGATACGCTCCGCCGCCGTGAGTTTTCAAGGGACGCAGTTTTTTGGCTTTTTTAGCGGCTGGTATTGGTTTACCAGCCCGCGCCGTCTGCGTGTCTTGGGGATTTGTTGATGAACTGAAACAGAATTTACCCAGCCGCAGGCAGCCAAGCCTGCGGCTTTTTTCGTCCCAGGCCCGCTTCCCCCGGCGCAAAAAAACAAAACCAAAAATGATAGTCGTACTTAAAAGCAACGTCTCCCCCGAGGAGGAAAACGCCGTCGTCGAGGAAATCAAAAAACTCGGCTACCGGCCCCATGTCATGCACGGCGTCGCCCGCACGGTGATCGGCGCGATCGGCGACGAGCA
>JGI26061J44794_1000434_pt1 | contig 18973 bp, 29 predicted proteins | sample MarorgKNORR_S2LV_5_FD_44794 | JGI IMG/M metagenome (IMG submission 44794) | reverse complement strand
TACCTTGTTTATTCCTCGTGCCATATTATTTCCTTGCCTTAACTAATGGTTCATTACTCGACTTCTTATTGTAAACAAAAAATTTGATGATTGTACCTTAGGTCATTAAAAAATGTACAGAATAGATTACCTGCATTTCTTTTTATCTAGAAGATTTCAAAGTTTCCAGTACAGAACTTGGTTCTTAGATACAAAAAGATTTATCATGGAGTGTTTGGCAAAAATTTTAGAGTAAAAATATGCGGAATATTAGTATCAAAGGGGCAAAAACTCACAACTTAAAGAATATAAACCTGGAGTTGCCAAGAAACCAATTGATCATTTTCACCGGGCTCTCAGGATCTGGTAAATCCTCGTTGGCGTTTGACACCATTTATGCTGAAGGTCAAAGACGTTATGTAGAGTCTCTGTCTGCATACGCCAGACAATTCTTGTCAGTGATGGAAAAACCAGATGTTGATTTGATTGAAGGATTGTCTCCAGCCATATCTATAGAGCAAAAAACCAATTCACACAACCCCAGGTCAACCGTCGGCACTGTAACTGAAATATACGATTACCTCCGTTTGCTCTATGCCAGAGCTGGAATTCCAAGTGTCCTGAACACAAACGAAATTTAGGAATACAAAACATCAGTGAAATGGTTGATCAGATTTTACAAATACAGAAAGGATCAAAATTAATGCTCCTAGCGCCGCTTATCAATGATAGAAAAGGAGAACATGCAGAGTTGCTGAAAACGATAAAGAGAAAGGGTTTCATCAGAGTCAGAATCAACCAAAAAGTTTACGCTATCGATCAATTACCAAGCATTGATCCAAAGAAAAAACATACAATTGAGGTCGTTGTTGATAGATTCACGGTCAAGCCTGATATTGCTCTTCGACTAACTGAATCCATTGCAACGGCTCTGGATTTGGCACAGGGTGTCACGAAAGTTATACACCTAGAAAACAATGCTTCAGAGTACTTATTTTCAGATAGATTTGCATGCCCTGTTTGTGGCTACTCCATTCAGGAACTTGAACCAAGAACATTTTCATTCAACAATCCTGCAGGTGCGTGTGAAACTTGTGAAGGTTTGGGCGTCGAACAATTCTTTAGTCCACATTTGGTTATCAAAAATTCTAAATTAAGCATCGCAGAAGGTGCAATCAGAGGATGGGACAGAAGAAATTTTTATTACTTTCACTTGATCAGAAGGCTATCAAAACATTTTGATTTTGACATCGAAGTGCCTTTTGAATCCTACGATGAATCCATAAAAAACACCCTTTTATATGGAAGTGGAAATGAAAAAATACAGTTTTATTACCCTGGAAGAAGAGGCAGAAAAATATCTAGAAAACATGTTTTTGAAGGCGTTATTCCAAATCTTGAGAGAAGATACAAAGAAACTGATTCACAGACTGTGAAAGATGCTTTGTCTAAGTTTATGAGTGTAAAAACTTGCAAAACATGCAACGGCGCTAGATTAAACATAGGTGCAAGAAACGTTTTGATCCAGAAAAAGAATATTGCTGATATCACCAAAATGAATATCGATGAAGCATTGATTTTTTTCGAACAACTGAACATCAGAGGCACTCGAGGTGAGATTGCAGCCAATATTACAAAAGAGATTTATGAGCGCTTACTTTTCTTATCCAACGTAGGCTTAAACTATCTTAATTTGGAACGAAGTGCGGAAACTCTCTCTGGTGGAGAATCTCAAAGAATCAGGCTAGCAAGTCAAATAGGATCAGGCTTAGTCGGGGTAATGTATATACTCGACGAACCAACCATAGGACTGCATCAAAGAGACAATAAAAGACTGATTTCAACTCTCACAAGATTAAGAGACCTCGGAAATACCGTCATTGTAGTCGAGCACGATGAGGAAGCCATTCGGTCGGGGGATTATATTGTCGATCTAGGACCTGGCGCTGGTAATGAAGGAGGTAAANTTGTAAGTCAGGGGAGTATTGAGTGTCTTGAAAATGAACCANAATCGTTGACNGGTCAATATTTAAATGGANNAAAATCTATTGCAATACCGTTAAAAAGAGAAAACGTAAATAATNAAAAACTGATCAAAATAAACAACGCCAGAAAAAATAATTTAAAAGGTTTACATGTCANAATTCCATTGGGTTTATTGACTTGCATTACAGGAGTTTCCGGGTCTGGAAAATCAAGTTTAATAAATGGAACTCTNCACCCCCTAATGGTTTCAGAGCTGAATAAAAGGCCCAGTGAATACCTATCAGAAACCACCATTGACGGTTCTGAATATATNCAACGNATCATAAACATAAGCCAAAGTCCAATAGGAAGAACACCAAGGTCAAATCCGGCAACCTATACAGGNTTATTTACAGCAACCAGAGAATTGTTTGCTGCAACAGAAGAATCCAGATCAAGAGGGTACAAACCAGGACGTTTTAGTTTCAATGTGAAAGGCGGCAGATGTGAAACATGCCAAGGTGGTGGTGTAATTAAAGTTGAAATGAATTTCTTAGCAGACATTTATGTAATTTGTGATGCTTGTAAAGGAAAGCGCTTCAATAGAGAGACACTGGAAATAAACTATAAGGGGAAAAATATTTATGACATTCTTGAAATGACCGTTGATGAAGCTTATTCGTTCTTCATCAATATCCCAAGTATTAAAAATAAACTAAATACGCTTGTAGAAGTTGGCCTTGGATATATCAAGCTTGGTCAAAATGCCGTAACACTATCAGGTGGTGAAGCTCAACGTATTAAACTGTCCAAAGAACTTTCTAAAAGGGGGAATAGTGGCACCCTTTATCTCCTGGACGAACCGACAACTGGACTTCATTTTCATGATATTAATCAATTACTTAAAGTACTCTTAAAGCTAAGAGATGATGGCAATACAGTAGTTGTTATTGAACACAATCTNGATGTTATAAAAACAGCAGATTGGATTATAGATCTCGGGCCAGAGGGAGGGGATAAGGGAGGAGAAATAATAANCGTGGGCACACCCGAAACCGTTTCTAAATGTAAAAGATCTCATACAGGAAAGTATTTAAAAAACATTCTGTCACTGGCTTCAGACTAAAGATCCAATACCAACAACAGTTTTGATCTTTTTTAAATAAGAAGACGATAAATCTCTAGCTTTTTCTGCTCCTGCAGATAACACAGACTCAAGATAAGTTTGATCATCAATCAATTTCAAGTACTCTTCTTTGGGTCCTGAGAAAAGATCTTCTATATAAACAAACAGCTCCTCTTTAGCAGCACCCCATGCCATNCCCTGTTCTAATTGTTNTTTAAACAACAGAGATTCTTCTGGTTTCGAAATTGCATGGTAAATATCANAAANTGTGCAAGCTTCAGTTGATTTAGGCTCACCTGGCTCAAGAGAATTGGTNTTAATCTTCATGATTAATTTTCTCAACTCGTTGCTGCCTAAAAATAGGGGTACTGAGTTGTTGTANCTTTTACTCATTTTCCTACCATCCAAACCAGGCAATATAGCCGATGCTTTAGCTATTATCGCTTTAGGAACAACAAAAATATCACCATAGTGATGATTGAAGCGCTGCGCTACATCTCTGACCATTTCCATATGTTGTTTTTGATCTTGGCCTACAGGCACATCAGTTGCCTTAAACATTAGAATATCAGCAGCCATTAAAATTGGATATGAAAACAATGCCATGGAGATTCCCTTATCTGATTCGGATCCACCAGATTCTTCATTCAGTTGAACCACAGATTTATAAGCATGGGCCCTATTCATTAAGCCTTTAGCTGTAAATGTACTTAAAATCCACATAAGTTCTGGTATTTCAGGGATGTCAGATTGGCGATAAAAATAGGTCTTTTTGGTATCCAAACCAAGTGCCAACCATGTTGCAGCAACTTCCATGCAAGATTTTTTAACTTCTTTAGGGTCTTTATTTTTTACCAGTGAGTGGTAATCAGCAAGAAAATAAAAAGACTGTAAACCTTGCTCAAAACTTACCTCAATTGCTGGTCTGATAGCTCCAGCATAATTACCTAAATGTGGTCTCCCTGTGGTAGTTATTCCTGTCAGTATTGTTTTTTGATTCATGCTCTCAATCTTATCTAAAACATCTCAAACTATAATCATCATACATAGAATAACAAACCATTTAACTATCTGATTAAATAAAGATTAAGGGTTTTTTAGTATGTAACATCTTGAAAGCTGCATATGAAGTGCCATTGAAAAATAATAAATAATTCCGGTTTGGCAAAAAGAATCTCAGGAAAATTTTGGGGCTACAGCAACGGAAACAACCAAGATGAACAATGAAAAAAATACTAGTATTTAGTTATCATTTGTATTTTCATCGTTTTCAATTTCGTAGTCAGTTAATTGTATAAGAGCCATTGGTGCAGAATCACCAGGCCTGCTTCCTTTTTTTAGAATCCTTAAATAACCCCCAGGTCTATCCTTGAATCTGGGTCCTATTTCATTAAAAAGCTTACCGACTGCTGCTTTGTTTCTAATTTTATTAAACGCCCTTCTTCTCCTGGAAACATCATCTTCTTTAGCAAGTGTAATCAGGGGCTCTAACGTTCTCCTGAGCTCCTTAGCTTTGGATAAGGTAGTTGAGATTGACTCGTGTTCAATAAGAGACGCAGCCATGTTACGAAACATTGCTTTACGGTGACTGCTGTTTCTGCCCAGTCTTCTTCCTATTTTCTTATGTCGCATGACACCACCGAATCCTTACTGTGTTAACCTTCATTCTTATCTGCGTCGTCATCTGGCATTAATTCTTTGGGGGGCCAGTTATCTAATTCCATTCCTAATGACAATCCGTGGTTGCCCAAGACAGCTTTGATTTCATTTAAGGATTTCTTGCCTAGATTGGGTGTGCGTAATAATTCCACTTCTGTTTTCTGGACCAAATCGCCAATATAATGTGCATTCTCAGCCTTAAGACAATTTGCTGAGCGCACCGTTAATTCCAATTCATCCACAGGTCTTAACATAATCGGATCGATCAAAACTTCTTCTTCCTCTTGTTGTTGCTCTTGCACTCTGGTCAAGTCAACAAAAATACTCAGTTGATTTTGAAGAATAGCACCGGCATATTTTATTGCACTTTCAGGTTCAATTGTTCCATCTGTCTCCAGCTCAACAATCAATTTATCAAGATCTGTTCTGTTTTCAACACGAGCAGATTCTACCGTATAACTTACTTTTTTTATTGGGCTGAAAGATGCATCTAGTTTTAACAGACCAATAGTTTCACTGATATCATCGTTTCCTTTGTTTGTTACAACTGGTCTATAACCAGTCCCTTTTTCAACCTTCAATTGCATGTTTAGTTCTTTATCAGAATTAATCGTGGCAATGTGGTGATCGGGNTTTACAATCACGACATCCTGGTCAACTTGGATATCACCGGCTGTTANTTNTCCAGGACCTTTTTTACTGATAACAAATTCAGCGTGATCACGNGTTTGTAGATTAATTGCAACATTCTTTAGATTAAGAAGTATTTCAACCACATCTTCCTGAACTCCATCAATCGTTGTGTATTCATGAAGTACACCATCTATCTGGACTTCTGTAATTGCAAAACCAGGTAAGCTGGACAACAATACCCTTCTCAAAGCATTCCCCAGTGTGTAACCAAAACCTCTTTCAAAAGGTTCGATGGATACTTTTGAGTGAAGCTCATACTCTGATTCGAGTTTGATTACCCTCGGGCTGAGTAGGTCCAAAACGATTTCTTCTTTTTCAATCTCTTCCACTACTGTTTCTATTTGCTCTACCATATTACGATTCTCCATATTATTTAGAGTAAAACTCTACAACCAAATTCTCATTGATATCGGGTAAAATATCATCCCTGTCGGGTATGGATTTTACTATTCCAGAGAATTTCTTTTCATCTACTTGCAACCATTCACAAATCCCTAACTGAGTTGCTATTTTCATTGCGTTCTTGATCCTTAGTTGGCTTTGCGCCTTCTCGATTACTCCTATCTCATCATTTGCTGAGACTTGGTAGGATGGAATATTAACAACAGTACTGTTAACGGTAATTGTTTTATGGCTGACTATTTGTCGTGCTTCAGCTCTTGTAACTGCAAACCCCATCCTGTAAACCATATTATCCAAGCGGCATTCCAACAACTTGAGAAGGTTCTCTCCTGTTGAACCTTTAATCTTTGCTGCTTTTTTATAATAGTTTCTGAACTGTTTTTCTAATATTCCATACATTCTTCTTAACTTTTGCTTTTCTCTTAATTGAACACCATAACCAGACAGTCTTTCCCTTCTGGATCCAAGCCTCGATCCAGGGGGAGTATTAAGTTTGCATTTATCTTCCAGTGGTCTAATACCACTTTTAAGAAACAGGTCAGTACCTTCTCTTCTAGATAATTTGCATTTTGGTCCTAAGTATCGTGCCATAATTATTTTACACTCTTCTTTGTTTTGGGGGTCTGCATCCGTTGTGTGGGATGGGAGTAACATCCTCGATGCTACTTATGTTGAGGCCGATTGAATTCAATGCACGTAAGGCTGAGTCTCTTCCTGGTCCCGGTCCTTTGACTTTAACATCAATATTTTTTAATCCCAATGCCTTAGCAGCAGTACCAGCTTTTTCAGCCGCCACTTGTGCTGCAAATGGAGTGCTTTTTCTTGACCCTCTAAAACCTGAACCTCCGGCAGTCGCCCACGACAAAGTATTTCCAGCTCTGTCGGTAATTGTCACGATTGTATTGTTAAAAGAAGCATGGATATGTGCGATACCATCGATAATATTCTTTTTTACTTTTTTCATAGTATTCTGCGTTGTAATTAATATGTCCCTTTTAGGCTCTCATTGGTTTTCTAGGACCCTTCCTAGTCCTGGCATTTGTTTTANTTCTCTGTCCACGAACAGGCAAACCTCTTCTGTGCCTTATACCTCGATAACAGCCTAAATCCAGTAAGCGTTTAATATTTGTTGAGATTTCTCGTCTNAGATCGCCCTCTACGTTTAGGTTTNTTATTGCCGTTCTAANTGATTCCAATTCTTGTTCAGATAGATCACTGACTTTGGTATCACCAGATATAGCTAGNGTTTTACAAAGACTATTAGCCAGAGAATTACCGATGCCAAAAATGTAAGTTAGTGAAATTCTCACATGCTTNTTATCTGGTATATTTATTCCTGCAATCCTTGCCATNTTTTTGCCTATCCTTGTCTTTGTTTATGCCTTGGGTTCTTACATACAACCCTGAGAACACCTTTTCGGCGAACTATTTTGCAGTTTCGACATATTTTTTTTACTGATGCTCTTACTTTCATACCAACCTACATTCGTTTACTTTAACTGCCCACTTTTACCATATCCCCTGAGATTTGCTTTTTGTAACAGGCCTTCATACTGTTTTGACATCATTAATGCCTGCATTTGTGCCATAAAATCCATGGACACAACTACAATAATTAACAATGACGTTCCACCAAAATAAAATGGGACTCTGTAGTAGAGAATCATGAATTCTGGCAACAGGCAGACAGACACTATATACAATCCGCCCCAAAATGTTAGCCTTGTTAGCACTTTATCTATGTATTGAGCTGTTTGGTGTCCAGGTCTAATTCCAGGCATGAATGCTCCTGATCGCTTCAAATTATCTGCTGTTTCTTTTGAATCAAAGACCAAGGCAGTATAGAAGAAACAAAAAAACATGATCAGAGATCCATACAACATAATGTAAATAGGTTGACCAGGTGTTAATTTAGCAGCAATATTTTGCATCCAATCAAAACCTTCAGAAGTACCAAACCAACTGGCAATTGTAGCTGGAAATAATATGATACTGGAAGCAAATATTGGTGGAATAACCCCAGACATATTTATCTTAAAGGGCAAATGTGTTGACTGACTCTGATATAACTTCCTTCCTTGTTGCCTTTTTGCGTAATTGACAGGAATTCTCCTTTGCCCTCTTTCTATGAAAACGACAATAGCAGTAACTGCGAGAACTAACATTAGAAGAATTAAGACTATTGCTGGGGAAAGTTCACCAGTGTTTGCTAATTCGAGTGTTCCCCCAATTGCTGACGGAAGACCGGAAATAATGCTGGCTAAAATAATCATTGAAATACCATTACCTAGTCCTCTTTCCGTAATTTGCTCACCTAACCACATCAGAAACATTGTTCCTGTCACCAAGCTAATACATGCAGTGAAAACAAAATTGAAACCGGGATTCACAACCACACCTTGATTTTGTAATGCGACGGATGCACCTATAGATTGAAATCCTGCTAAGACCACAGTCCCATATCTTGTCATTTGAGTTATTTTTTTCCTACCTGATTCCCCTTCTTTCTTCAATTGTTTCAGTGAAGGAACCGTCACACTCGCCATTTGCATAATGATGGAACATGAAATATACGGCATAATTCCTAAAGCAAGAATACTTAAGCGCTCTAAAGCACCGCCAGAAAACATATTAAACATGCTAAGAATAGTCCCGGATTGGTCTTGGAAGAAATTTTGCAAAGCATTTGGATCAATACCAGGAACTGGAATGTATGTTCCTATTCTATAAACAACTAAGGCACCTACCAGAAATAACAAACGCTGGCGTAACTCGGTAAAACGAGTTATTTCCCCGAAAGCAGATGCTGGACTTGTTATGCCTGATTTTGCCATATTTAATCTATTACCTTACCGCCTGCATTTTCGATTGCTTCTTTAGCTTTTACAGTGATAAGTAAACCCTGAATTGTTAGTGCTTTATTCACTTCACCGGTTGCAATAACTTTTATACTTTCAGCAGACCTTGGAACGATATTTGCGTTTTTTAAAGCATCCAAATCAATGATTTCTTCTTCTACCTTGGCCAAATCATTGAGACGAACTTCGTAAGTGTTTTGCAGTTTCCTGGAGGCAAATCCCCTTTTAGGCAGTCTTCTGTGTAAGGGCATTTGGCCTCCTTCAAAACCAACTTTATGAAAACCACCAGATCTTGCTTTCTGCCCTTTGTGCCCCCTGCCCGCTGTTTTACCCAATCCAGCTGCATGGCCTTTACCCTTTCTACTCTTAGTAAATTTGCTGCCTATCTTGGGTTGAAGAGTATTGAGCCTCATTTCAAAGCTCCTCTACATTAACTAGGTATCTGATTTTATTAACCATTCCTAAATTTTCAGGAGTAGCATCAAGCTCAACAACTTGGTTGATCTTTTTCAAACCAATACCTGCAATACAAGCCCTATGCTTCTTGATCCTACCAAACTGACTCTTTACCAATTTGACGCGTAGTTTTTTGACTTTTTTATTCATAAAATTATCTAGCTAAAAGTTCTTGAAAGAGGTATACCTCTCCTTTTTGCAACACGTTCTGGTGAACGTATGTGGTCAAGTGCGTTAATTGTTGCTCGAACTAAATTGATAGGGTTTCTCGAACCATAGCTCTTCGCCAACACATTTCTTATGCCCACACATTCAAAAACCGCACGCATAGCTCCACCGGCAATTATTCCTGTTCCATCTGCAGCTGGCCGCATAAAAACCTTCGATGCTCCATGCTTTCCGGTTGTCTCATAATAAATTGTCTCTTTATTAAGAGCCACTGAATGCAAATTTTTTCTTGCTGTTTGCATCGCTTTCTGAATGGCCAATGGAACCTCTTTCGCCTTGCCATACCCCATTCCAATTTTGCCCTTGCCGTTGCCAACAACTGTTATTGCTGTAAACCCGAATTGCCGTCCTCCTTTAACCACTTTAGCCACTCGATTTACTGCCACTAATTTTTCAATCAATTCTTCATTATTTCTTCCAGCATTGATCATTTTTCTCAGCCTCTTAAAATTTCAACCCATTTTCTCGTGCAGCTTCTGCTAATGCTTTTACTCTGCCATGAAACATAAATCCAGATCTATCAAACGCCACGATTTCAACCTTTGCTTTTTTAGCTTTTTGTGCGATAACTTTTCCGACTATTTCTGCGGCCTCTATATTTCCTGTTTTACCGTTCTTTAATGATTTCTTGACCTCTGCCTGCAAGGTTGATGCAGAGGCAACAATGGTATTATTCTCAGGAGAGATGATTTGGGCATACATATGCTTTGGTGTTCTATGCACACTTAAACGATATGCTTGCAGTTCCCTGATTTTAGCCCTGGTTTTTTTACATCTTCTTTTTCTTTTTAATAGTTTCGGAATCATAATTTCACCTATCTACCTACACTTGCTTCTTTGTTTCTTTGAGAGATATCTGTTCACCTTGGTATCTAACCCCTTTTCCCTTATAGGGTTCAGGTGGTCTAAGTGACCTGATCTCTGCAGCAACTTGCCCAACTTTTTGTTTATCAATCCCCTTGATTGTAATTTCAGTTCGGGACGGAGTTTGTATTTCAATCTCATCAGGGATCTTGTAAACCACAGGATGCGAGAATCCTAATGTCAAGTTGACCTTCTTGCCTTGAATGCTTGCTCTATAACCAACTCCTACTAATTCCAATTTTTTTTCATACCCTTCTGAAACACCAATAATCATGTTATTAATTAAGCTTCTAAAGGTGCCCGCAGCTGCTTTCGAAAATTTTGAGTTCGATGTGGGTTGAACATTGAATGAACTTTCGTGGATGCTTACAGCCACTTCAGAAATTAAATCCAATCGAAGCTCACCCTTTTTACCCTTGACTTCAATACTCTCATTATCTTGTATTAAAACATCAACTGAATCAGGAAATTGGACTGGTTTTTTTGCTTTACTCGACATGATCATATTCATAAAATTAGGCAACAAAACACAAGATTTCTCCACCCTCACCTTGTTCTCTTGCCTCTCTATCACTCATAATACCCTTAGAGGTTGAAACTATTGCAATACCTAAGCCTCCCATGACTTGGGGCAGCTGGCTTTTGGGTTTATAAATTCTAAGACCAGGTCTACTGACTCTGTGTATTTTTTCAATCACAGGACTGCCCTCGTAGTATTTCAAATGTATATTCAAATCTTTTTTACTGTTTCCCATTTCTTCTTCCTCAAACCCTTTGATATAACCTTCCCTAAGCAAAACTTTTGCAATGTTAACCTTCATTTTAGATGAAGGCATAACAACCGATGTTGCTTTTATTTTATGCGCATTCCTTATTCGAGTTAGCATATCTGCTATTGGATCAGTCATTGTCATATTAATTTCTCTCTTACCAACTTGCTTTGTGTAAACCAGGAATATTTCCTTCCATTGCCTGTTCCCTTAATGTAGTTCTTCCTAGCCCAAATTTTCTATAAAACCCTTTCGGTCTACCGGTAACAACACATCTGTTTCTCAGTCTAACTGGGCTGGCATTTCTTGGTAACTTTTGCAATTTCACCCTTGCTGCTCTTTTCTCTTCAGGGGTCGCGTTTGAGTCTGATAATATTTTCTTTAACACACGCCTTTTACCCGCAAAACGCTCAACTGTTTTAACTCTTTTCAATGCCCTTTCTACTAGTGCTTTACGTGCCATGTGTATCTCTCGTTTACTGTTTTATCGGAAAATTAAAAGCTTGCAATAAGGCTAAAGCCTCAGCATCACTGTTTGCAGATGTTGTAATTGTTATGTCTAACCCTCTGATTGTATCGATATTATCAAAATCAATTTCTGGAAAGATTATTTGCTCCTTTACCCCTATAGAATAATTTCCAGTGCCATCAAATGATTTTTTATCTAGACCCCTAAAATCCCTAACTCTAGGTAATGCAATGTTGATTAATCTATCTAAAAACTCATACATTCTGGTCTTCCTTAAAGTGACTTTGCAGCCAATGGGAAACCCTTCCCTGATTTTATATTGTGCTACAGATTTTTTTACCTTGGTAATTATGGGTTTCTGACCGGCTATTTTTTCAAGGTCATTTTGGGCTTTTTCAATAGCTTTCTTATCCCCCACAGCTTTACCAACACCCATATTTAATGTAATTTTCTGAACTTTTGGAACTTGCATAGAGTTACTGTACCCCAACTCTTTTTGCAGCACGGGTACTATTTCTTTTAAGTATTTTTCTTTAATTCCTAACATTTTTAATAATAATTTATATATCCACTACTTCATTATTGGATTTAAAGAATCTCACTTTTCTACCATCTTCCAAAATCCTAAAGCCCACTTTGTCACCTTTTTTGGTTATGGGATTGAACAANATTACATTTGATACATGGATTGGCATTTCCTTTTCAATGATTCCTGATNCTTCGCCTGTGTTTGGATTTCCTTTTTGATGTTTTTTTACAAGGTTTANGTTTTCAATAAGAACTNTCCTATTTTTAATTACTTTTANNACTTGTCCTCGGCGTCCCTTATCCTTGCCTGTCAAAACAATTACTTCGTCTCCTTTTTTGATTTTATTCAACTTGATTTTTCCTAACTAAATAACTTCTGGTGCAAGAGAAATTATCTTAAGATAATTTTTGGCCCTTAGTTCTCGTGTTACTGGCCCAAAGACTCTAGTTCCTATTGGTTCTCTTTTGCTGTCTAGAAGTACTGCAGCATTGCCATCAAAACGGATTAGTGATCCATCAGGTCTTCGAACTCCATGTTTTGTTCTTACAACCAAAGCATTATAGATCTCCCCTTTTTTTACCTTACCCCTTGGTATCGCGTCTTTAACAGTCACTTTAATAACATCACCAATTTGAGCATACCTTTTCCTAGAACCTCCCAAAACCTTTATGCACAGAACTTTTCTAGCCCCACTGTTGTCTGCAACACTCAATACTGTTTCTGCTTGTATCATTTATTTCTTCTTCCTCTTTATCCTTCCCGGATGATCTTTCTTAAAGACCACGATTTTCTTTTGGATATTGGATGTGACTGTATTAAAGAAACGGTGTCACCTACCTTCGAAGCATTGTCTTCATCATGAGCCATCAACTTGGTGGTCTTAAAGATATACTTGTTGTAAAGCGGATGTTTAATTCTCCTTTCTATTTTGACACTGATAGTTTTATCCATAGAAGTACTGACAACCCTGCCAGTGACGGTGGATTTTTTGGATGTTTTTTCTACTTTCTTAGTCATTATTTTGTTTTTCTTTCATGATGGTTTTTATTCTTGCAATATTTTTTCTAACCTTCTTAAATTCAGTAGATTTGGCCAATTGTCCTGTGCTGCTTGCATCTTCAGTTTAAACTGCTCCTCCAATAGATCTTCCAACAACAACTTTAAATCGGATGTATTTTTCATTCTTATTTCTTGTAGATCAATCATATGATTTTTCTAGTCACAAACTTGGTATCAACCGGTAACTTAGCTGCGGCTAATTTAAGTGCTTCTTTTGCTAAATTTTCATCAACACCGCTCATCTCGTAGAGAATCCTGCCCGGTTGGATTTGTGCAACCCAGTATTCAACATTACCCTTACCTTTGCCTTGGCGAACTTCCAGAGGTTTTTTTGTGATAGGTTTGTCTGGAAATATCCTTATCCAAATCTTACCTCCCCTTCTGATGTGCCTTGTCATCGCTTTTCTTGCAGCTTCAATTTGGCGAGCCGTTATCCTTCCACGATCAGTAGCTTTGAGGCCATATTCACCGAAAGCAACTTTATTTCCCTGAGATGCCAAGCCTCGGTTTTTACCTTTCATTTGTTTTCTGTATTTTGTTGTCTTTGGTTGCAGCATGTTAAAATCCTCTGTTAGTCAGCTTGTTTCTGCTTTCTCAACTTCACCTCTAAAAATCCAAACTTTCACTCCAATTATTCCATAGGTCGTTTTTGCTTCTGCAACACCATAATCAATATCCGCCCTAAGTGTGTGCAATGGAACTCTGCCTTCTTGGTACCATTCTGATCTTGCGATCTCTGCACCATTAAGCCTGCCGGCAACTTTCACTTTAATTCCCTCAGCACCTAATCTCATTGTGTTAGTGACAGCTCTTTTCATTGCTCGTCTGAAAAGAACACGTCTTTCCAGCTGTTGGGTAATTGAAGCGGCCACAAGCCTTGCATCCAACTCAGGTTTTTTAATTTCATTAATATTAAGATGGATATTATTTATTGGTGTATTCAGTAACTTTCCTAACCCCAATCTTAATCCTTCAATTCCCTCTCCCTTTTTACCAATTACAATTCCTGGTCTTGCAGAATGAATTGTGATCGTTATTTTTTCTGAACTCCTTTCTATTTCAATCCTACTGGTAGCAGCATCTTTCAATTTTTCACCTAAGGTCTTTCTAATTAGAAAGTCATGGTGAACATTTATTGGAAAATCAGCTGAGTTAGCGAACCACTTGGATAACCAGTCCTTACTGATTCCCAATCTCATACCTATTGGATGTACTTTCTGTCCCATAATTTTTAATCGTCCGATAGTTCTATAGTTATGTGGCTATTTCTTTTAAGGATTCTGGTGCCTCTGCCTCTTGCTCTTGCACGAAATCTTTTAATAGTAGGTGCTTGATCAGCATATGCTTGTGAGATTTTTAAATCATCAAGATCCGCACCGAAATTATTTTCGGCATTTGCAACAGCTGATTCCAAAACCTTAGCTATTATCCTAGCTGCTTTCTGAGGCATAAATTTTATTGTTCTTAAAGCATGTAAAACTTCATTTCCTCTAATTACATGCATTATTAATCGACATTTCTGTGGAGAAATTCTGGCATATTTTAATGTTGCAGATACTTTCATATCACATCCTTTCCTTGGTTTTCCTGTCACCAGAGTGAGTTCTGAACGTTCTAGTAGGTGCAAACTCTCCCAATTTATGACCAACCATATTTTCAGATATCAGAATTGGAATATGCTCTCTTCCATTATGCACAGCAATTGTCATTCCCACCATTTCAGGAATAACCATCGACCTTCTTGACCAAGTTTTTATTCTCACTCTTCCACCTTGAGCTATTGCTGCATCAACTTTTTTTTGGAGATGTAAATCTACAAATGGTCCCTTTTTTATTGATCTTGGCATTGCTATTTATCCACTATCTTTTATTTCGTGTTCTCACGATAAATTTATTCGTAGTTTTTTTCTTTGATCTTGTTTTATAGCCTTTTGTAGGGACGCCCCATGGTGAAACTGGATGTCTGCCGCCTGACGTTTTCCCTTCTCCTCCTCCATGAGGATGGTCAACTGGGTTCATAGCAACTCCTCTAACTGTTGGCCTAACTCCTCTCCATCTGTTAGCACCAGCTTTACCAAGTTTTCTAAGGTTATGTTCCGAATGACCTACTTCTCCTATAGTTGCTCTACATGCTGTTAAAACTTTTCTGACTTCGCCTGATTTTAGGCGGAGAGTAGCATAATTACCCTCTCTTGCTAATAACTGAGCACTTGTGCCAGCAGACCTTGCTATTTGTGCACCTTTTCCTGGTTTCATTTCAATGCAGTGCACAACGGTACCAATAGGGATGTTTAACAAAAGCATGCTATTGCCAGTAGATAAAGACACTTTATCTCCAGAGATAATAGTGTTTCCAACACTGAGTTTTTTTGGAGCAATAATGTATCTTCTTTCTCCATCTTGATATAAAACCAATGCAATATGGGCACTTCTATTGGGATCGTATTCAATTGTCTCTATTCTTCCCTGAATGTCATCTTTGTTTCGCTTAAAATCAATCGTTCTATAAAGCCTCTTATGTCCTCCACCTTTATGTCTGGTGGTCATTCTTCCATAATTATTTCTACCTCCAGTTTTTTTCAGTCCTGAAACAAGAGGCTTATGTGGTTCACCTTTATGAAGATTATTTGTTTTGATATTTAGAACAAATCTTCTTCCAGGAGAGGTTGGTTTTGTCTTTATTAACGTCATAACTTTCCCTATTAAACATCAACTCCCATAAGATCTATATCTTGTCCTTCAGACAAAATTATGTAAGCTTTTTTCCAATCTTTTGTTGTTCCAGTTCTCATGCCAGTTCTTTTTTTCTTGCCTTTTACTGATACAGTCTTCACTGCAGAAACTTTTACATTAAATAATTTTTCTACTGCTTTTTTTATTTGTGCTTTATTCGAATCTGGTCTAACTCTGAAAGCTATTTGTTTATTCTTTTCATTCAAATTTGTTGTTTTCTCAGAAATATGAGGTGCTATCAGCACTGATCTAATTTGGTCGTGTCTTATTTTGTGGCTCATTGCAATGTGCTCTCTATCTCTGCAAGAACCTTAGAATCCATCAACACATAATCAAATTTAATTAGGCTGACAGGATTCATCTTATCTAGAGTAATAACTTCTACATTGGGTATGTTTCTAGATGCCAACTTAATGTTTATCTCTAGTTCCTTCAGAATGATTAAAACGTTTTCCAATTCCAATTTTTCTAATAAACCAATCATAAATTTAGTTTTTGGTTCTTCTATAGTAATTTCATCAATAACTATTAATCTGTTTTCTCTTGCTAAGGCTGAAAGTATTGACTTCAATGCAGACTTGAGAGCCTTTTTATTTATTTTCTTGTGATAAGTTTTATTGGTTGCAGCAAATGTCTTGCCGCCTCCAACCCACAAAGGACTTCTTATTGTTCCTGCTCTAGCCCTTCCAGTACCTTTTTGCTTCCAGGGTTTCGCTCCACCTCCTCTCGCAGCAGATCTATTTTTTTGAGCTTTGGTTCCAGCCCTGGAATTTGTGAGATAAGATGTAACCACTTCATGAATTAGTGTTTCATTGAAAGGCACTTCAAATATCGAACTTGATAGCTCAATATTCTTTATCTTCTCTTTATTCTGACTTATAAGATCAATTTTCATAGTAATCAGGCCTGTTCACTATCTACTTGATCCGAATCAACGGACTGCTTTTGCTCAGATTTGGATCTGTTTTCTACAATTTCTGGCTGGGCTTCTGAGGATGTTTCTGGAGTTTCTGGCTGGGCTTCTGAAGATATTTCTGGGATTTCTGGCTGGGCTTCTGGTGGTGTTTCTTGAGTTTCTGGCTGGTCTTCTTGATCTAATGTCCCAAAAATTTCTCTGTCGATCTTTTTTGATTTTGTTGCCGGGGTAACAATCAAATCAGAATTTACATGTCCAGATACAGAGCCTTTGATAAACAATAGATTTCTCTCTTCATCAATTTCAATAACTTCAAGATTCTGTATTGTTCTTCTAACATTACCCATGTGCCCTGCCATTTTTTTGCCTTTGAATACTCTTCCGGGAGTTTGGTTTTGGCCAATTGACCCTGGTGCTCTGTGTGCAAGAGAATTGCCATGCGTAGCATCTTGCATGCTGAAATTATATCTTTTTATTACACCGGCAAATCCTTTGCCGATAGTCTTACCAACAACATCAACCCGCTCACCTTTGTTGAAGTAATTAACTTTAATTTCTTTACCAGTTTCAACTTGCTCTAATTCATGATCATCAACTCGAAACTCGTGGAGTGTGGCTCTTGGGGTAATATTACTCTTGCTGAATTGCCCCTGTACCGGTTTGGTTATCTTTGAAGATGCTTGGTTTGTGGTAACTTGGATAGCATTATAGCCATCCGATTCTAGTGTTTTAATTCTATTTATCTGGTTGGGATGTGCTTGGATAATAGTAACCGGTACAGACTTTCCATCGTCCGTAAAAACTCTTGTCATCCCGCATTTTTTTCCAATGATCCCAATCATTCTGATTTTTTACAAAAATTTTGTCCTTGTTTATAATCTTATCTTCCATTCAAATAATTTGATTCCTAATTTAACTAAGTTATTGTTTTACAAAGGTTTACAACAAATAAAACAATTACAAACTAAGCTAACGAATGGTACGCACGCCTGCAAGTATGAAACTCACCCAAACAGGTCTACAATTCTTTTCAATTTATAGGCTGAAATCGTTGGGGAATTATATCAATTTTTAATATCAGTTCAATTTTATTTGAACATCAACACCAGCAGGTAATTCAAGCTTCATCAGAGCATCCACGGTTTTATCATTTGGATTAATGATTTCCATCACTCGCTTATGAGTTGTGAGCTCATATTGATCTCTGGCATCTTTGTTTACATGTGGCGATATCAGCAATGTAAACCTCTCCCTTGAAGTAGGCAGAGGTATTGGGCCAGAGATAGCAGAACCCGTTCTTTTCACTGTTTCAACTATTTCTGCAGTAGAGGTATCAATCAGCTTGTGATCGAATGATTTTAATCTGATTCTAATTGACTGAGTATTTGCCATGATTAACTTCCTGTCCCAGACAATACTTCAATGTGCTTCTTTGGTGCTTCACTGTATTTGGAAAATTCCATTGTGTAGGTAGCCCTACCTTGACTCATTGATCTTAAATCAGTGGCATATCCAAACATTTCAGCAAGTGGCACCTCGGCTCTTATAATTTTACCAGCAGGTGATTCATCCATGCCTTGCAATATGCCTCTTCTTCTATTCAAATCACCGTTTACATCACCCATATAATTTTCAGGCGTTACAACTTCTACGCTCATAACTGGCTCCAATAGCACTGGATTGGCTTTCAAAGCACCTTCTCTAAAAGCCATAGAGCCAGCAACTCTAAAGGCACTTCGCTAGAATCAACAGCATGAAAAGAGCCATCATATAAACTTACTTTTACATCCACCACTGGGAAACCTGTAATAACTCCATTTGTCATTTGCTCTTGGATACCTTTGTTTACCGCAGGTATAAACTCTTTTGGAATCGCTCCACCCTTTATATCATTAATAAATTCATATCCTTCACCAGGTTTTTGGGGCTCCATTCTGATATAAACATGCCCATATTGGCCACGGCCACCCGTTTGTCGAACAAATTTCGCTTCCTGATTAACAGATTTTGTAATTGTTTCTCTGTAAGCAACCTGGGGCCTTCCTACATTTGCTCCAACCTTAAATTCACGGGATAGTCTGTCAACTATAATTTCCAGATGTAGTTCTCCCATTCCTGAGATAATTGTCTGGCCTGACTCTTCATCAGTTGCAACCTTGAATGAAGGGTCCTCTTTTGTCAACTTTTGAAGTCCAATACTCATCTTGGATTCGTCTTCAGTTGATTTAGGTTCTAGGGCAACAGAAATAACGGGATCTGGAAATTCT
>JGI26061J44794_1000426_pt1 | contig 19057 bp, 16 predicted proteins | sample MarorgKNORR_S2LV_5_FD_44794 | JGI IMG/M metagenome (IMG submission 44794) | reverse complement strand
CTGATGGTTCAATGCGGAATTAGTATAAGGCATAATGTCTGTAAACTCCGGCGGCATAGCATCAAAAAGTATATCAGTGTTTGGTAAAAATTCACCGACATTGCCCGCACGATCCATACCTGCAAACATTAATGTATATACTGAACCATCTTTCAAGTCTGATTGGTTATTCAATTGTATTTGAATATGATCTCCGCTATGTAATTCCTCCCCAATCAAAGGAATAATATGTGGAGCTGATGAATCCATGGTGCCCTCTGTCNGCTCCCAGCGGAATTCACCAGCTCGCAACGGTTCATTTATAGAGTAAGATACTGTGGTTATATTAATTGAAGCTCCAGTTGCCGGGTATATTGTTGTCAATAGCGGCGGAGTTATGTCGTAAGTAACTGAATCTACTTCAAAGACCATCGAAGTGTTTCCGGCACGATCTATGACGGACAATTCAAAACGGTACACAGTGCCATCATTCAGTTGAAATTCATCAGATAATTCTTTGAACATTGAAACATCCATAAACAATGAAGAATCGCTTTGAAATGAATGAGGAGAATAATAATCTGGTTTACCGGCAATGGATTTGACATATATTTTCCAAGATTGGATGGGCTCATCAATTGTCCAATCAATTGAAGTAAAATTTCTATATTCAGAATGAAGGGGTGAAATGACCTCAACCCTAGGAAGAGTAATATCAAACATTATTGAATCAATAAATGTCGGAAATGAAACATTACCAGCAAAATCTATTCCATAAATTTCAACTCTGTAAAAAATGCTATCCTGTAAATCCACTTGATTTAGCGGTTTAAACAATCCTCCTCCAAACATCGACAAATCACTTGAATTAAATTCTACTGAAATTATTGATGAAGAATCATGAATTGCGTGCCACTCAATTCTTGCTGCAGCTAGATCTTCAGATTGATCATAAGAAATTTTAGGCTCATTAATAAACGGCTTGGAAAATATGTCCATAATGGGCGGTGAAATATCAAATGTAACACCCAATATTTTTCGTTGTGTAGCATCATAACCACTCTTACCCTTACCTTTAAAAACAATATCGTACATCACACTGTCTACCAATGCAGAATCGAGACCCATATTGGTTTCGAAACTGCCTTTTTGCAAAAATCTCTTAGACAAATTGAATTGGACAGAATCAACATATGCACCAGAAGCATCCAGTCTATACCAAATTACTTTCCCCCATTTCAAATAACTCTCATTCTTGAAAGACATGTTGGTTTGATTTACATATGTAGAATCATTCAAGTTGGTAAACCAGAAGATTGATTCGGTGCCATCAGGACTTAAGCGAAAATCCTGCACCAACACACCATTGGAGTCATATTCCATAATACGAGTAAGGTTTGTTGCTGGGTCAAAATAATGATTCCACCAACGCATCGTTTTACCAGATGGTTGGCGAATCCACTCTTCTTTTGACAAATAACCCAGAGAATCATATTCATAATGTGCATTACCATATTGAAATGCATTTACATCAAAAAAAGCGTGGTTGGTTAATTGTATCAGATCATTATAGTCCAGAATAGAAAATCGATCCGTCCAATCTTTGACAATATCGACACCATAAACATATTCAATGTAATCAACCGCTTTAGACTCCATACCAAACAACACTTGCTGATCAAGTTTATTTACTGATAAATAAATATCTTTACTTCGTAAAACGCCTAGAGAGTCGTAAGAATAGATCTCTGTTTGATTTATCTCACCCTTACGATCAAAATTCAGCTTTTTAATAATATGATTATATTCATCATAATCAGCGCTGATATGGGGTTTAAATCGAGTAGCTGATTCGGGGACCGGTTGATCACTGATAAAGTCTAAATCGGTTAAATAGTAACGTGTTGATACAGTAGAAGCGGACGCAATGAGGGCAATAACCAGTACGGAGAAGACAGAGAGGGCACGCTTCATAGCCCTAAATTTAGTTTAATTGTCTTCCAGAGGAAACGGAGAGTTTAATCTATTTCATTTTTTATAAATTGAAGAATTTCTTTTTTTTGATCCAAGCATAATAAAATCAATAAGTCACCTTCTTCAGCAATCTCCAGAGATTTCTTTACTCCTGCCAACATATCATCACTATATATCATTGCATCTTCAGATATATCATTATTTTTAAAACTTTGAGTTATTAAAGCGGGGATTTCACCCACTTCTCGACCTCTTAAATAATTAACAATTTCTGAAATGATAACTTTGTCAGGATTAATTTTTGCAGCAGAATTAACAAGATTAGCTATATCTTCATTACTACGATCACCCACTTGGCCAATCAACAATATTTTTCGGTTTGCAGATATATTATTTACGAGTTTTGCTAAAGCATCCATGCCGTGGGGATTGTGAGCAAAATCCAATAATATTGTCATTCCATTTTTATTGTATATATTCGCTCGTCCCGGATTATCGTCATTTGAATTACCAAATTCACTTAAACTATTTATAATATGTTCACTCTCAATATCCAAAGATTTTGCCAATGCGACTGCACCCAATGAATTTGAAATATTATAAACGGCTGCTCCATTTATCGTTAATGGGATTTGATGATAATCAATCAAAATGAATTTTTTTCCATTTCTGTAATAAACAATTTTATCATCCTCTAAAATACATGCTCTATTACCCTTTTTAATATGCTCTACAACAGTTTGATTCGATGAATCTAGACTAAACCAACATATTTCATGAGTAATATACTGGGCATACTTTACTATTTTATTATCATCAGCATTCAAGACCAAAATACCATCTTCTGCTAATCCTTGGTCTATTACAAATTTTGTTTCAACCATTTCGTCTAATGAATTCACACCATAATCACCAAAATGATCTTCAGCTACATTTGTAATAATAGCAGCTTGCGCATTCATTACTGGCAACCCTCTACGAAGCATTCCTCCTCGCGCAACTTCGAGTATAGCAGTTTCAACTTCGTTATTCCGTAATGTTGCCCGTGCTCCTTCCGGACCAGAATAATCCCCCGCTTCAACCGTTACCATATTGACGCGTATTCCATCCGTTGACGATGCGCCGGTCTTTATTCCTGCTTGAGTCATCATCGATTCCATTAATCTAACTGTGGTTGATTTACCATTTGTTCCTGTAATAAGAACGACTCTCAGATCATGGACATTTTCCCAATCTATTGAATCAGAAGTGGGAATAGTGTCTACTGAAAATTGGTGAGATCCTGTACCTGTTCCGACAGAAACAATATCATCCGATTGCAAAAAACGAACATTTCGTGATTCAGCCGCATTATTTAATTCGATTAGATTAGGATTCAACTCATCAGCGATTTCTTTTTTTAATTCTGTATACTTGTCTGAATTTAGAAAAAGCTCTCCCCCATTTAATACTGAAAGTGTTAAATCAAAAACAATTTCATTGACAGCACATGCTGCATATAGAGCATCAATAGGAGCGGAAATAAATAAGCTTATGCCGTCATTATAGCATCTTGTTTTTGTTAACTCTTTACTCCAACCTACGCCATTTAAAACGTATTGAACGGTCTGTCCCCACACCTGAAGAAAATCATCATGGCGGAAATTGGGAATATCAATTTCCAGCATTGCGCCGGAAACATCTGTAAATAAACTCGGCCCTGTAATGCGGCGAGTATCAACAATTTTCATTAGTCAGATTCTTCTTTGGCAAGACGTACACCGCGTTCATCTTGGATAATCTTTTGACCTTCTTCAATTTCAAATTGATAATCCTCAATTGCTGAATTACTTGTATGTCCTTTAGTTGGCGTTGTTGCGGGTACCGTATTCTCTGAATTAAAATGGACTATTTGTTTCCAACATCTTGTTATATCATCACCGAGTATTAAAAGAAAATCACCTTCTTCAGCCATTTTTAGCCCTGCATCTACTGCATAGGATTCATCAGCAATAATATTAATCATTGATTTATCAATACCATTATCGATTAAGGAATTTTTCTGAAGTTGAGGTATTTCATCTTCCCCTCTTCCTCTACGATTATCGTCTGCTTTACAAATAAAATGATCAAAGTAAGGTGCAGCTATTGCAGCGATTTCTTTTATATCTTCATCCCTGCGATCTCCAGGAGCGGAAATAACAGCAATACGCTTTCCGCTCACTTCCAGCTTACTGCATAATTCAGATATGGCTCGAACGGCAGCAGGATTATGAGCATAATCCAACATAACTTTAAAAGGATGCTCTTCAAAAATATTCATTTTACCCGGTGCTTGAAAAAATGTTTGGGTAAAGGTCTGCAAACCATGGCGGATATCATCCAATTCCTTATTCATATTATATGCTAGAGCAGCTGCAAACATAGCATTTTGTACATTATGCACAGCTTTTCCTTCCAAGGTTGCCGGAATAAGATGCGTCCATATCAAGGGTATATGTGCACCATTATCATAGAATGTGATCATATCACCATTAATACCTTTTTCAAGAACGACTGCTTTGCCACCTGCTTGGATATGCTGTTTTACTAACTCATGTCCCGGATTCATCGTAATGTAACAAAGATGCTCTGCTTTCGTATAATCAGCCATACGTAAGCAATATTCATCATCCGCATTCAAAACGGCTGTATCTGTCGCAGTTTCGACTACCACTCGTTTTACTTCAGCTAATTGTTCTAAAGTATCAATGCCCCTCAAACCCAGATGGTCAGATGTAACATTTAAACATGCGGCTACATTACTACGTTCATATCCGAGACCACTGCGAACAATTCCGCCTCGGGCAGTCTCGAGAATAGCCATATCCACATCCGGATCACGTAATACCATTTGCGCACTCTTGGGTCCGGTCATATCACCTTTCATAGTAAGATGACCATCAATATAAACTCCATCAGTTGTTGTAAATCCTACTGTATGCCCAGCTGTCTTCATAATATGAGCTAACATTCGAGTTGTCGTGGTTTTTCCATTCGTCCCGGTTATGGCTGCGATTGNTATTCTGCTGGGTGACGCATTTGGAAATAACATATCCATGACTGGTCCAGCTACATCTCGGGGTTCACCCTCACTTGGGGCAACGTGCATTCTAAAACCGGGTGCGGCATTCACTTCCACAATAGCACCACCAATTTCTCGATGTGATCGAGTTATATCATCGGTCAAAAAATCAACCCCACCCACATCTAATCCAATTGCTTTTACGGCTCTTTCTGCCATGGAACGGTTATCTGGATGAACCACATCCGTCATATCAATAGATGTTCCACCCGTAGATAAATTAGCTGTGGAACGCAAAAATAATTTTTCATCTTTTTTNAGCACAGTCGATAATTCATAGCCCTTGGCTTTCATTAATCGTTCTGCTTGGTGATCAACTTGGATTTTAGTCAATACCTTTTCATGACCAATTCCGCGATTGGGATCTGAATTGACAATATCGATCAATTCTTGGATTGAATGTTTTCCATCTCCAACTACATGACCCGGAACGCGCTTAGCAACTGCAATGAGTTTTCCATCTACGACCAACATACGATGATCCAAACCTGTTATAAAACTTTCCACTAACACACCTCTGGATGACCCGCGCTCACGAGCAATTTTAAATGCTTTGCGAACTTGATCATCTTCTGTCAAGTTAATGGTAACGCCTCGCCCGTGATTTGCATTTAGCGGTTTCAAAACAACAGGATAGCCAATATGGTTTGCCATTCGAACTGCTGCATTATCATTATAAACTAACTTCTGAATAGGCACCGGTATGCCCAAATCATTTAAGAGTGTATTTGTATCATCTTTATCACTGGCGATCTCAACAGCTATATGTTTTGTTTCATTTGTAATAGTGGCTTGAATCCGTTTCTGATATTTTCCCTGACCAAATTGTACCAAACTATATTGGTTCAAGCGCATAGCAGGAATATCACGTTCTTTAGCTGCATCAAGTAAAGATGCAGTACTGGGTCCATACTCAAATCGATGAGCCAAACGGATAAAATCATCTCGTTCATTCTCAAAATTGAAATCAGAATTGACATTGCTGATTTTACTTTTTAAATCTTCAGGTAAAAGATCTAGTAATATTTGTTGAGCTAATCTACTTGCCGCAATTCCCACATCGCGCTGAACATACTGAAATACCATATTATATTGACCTTTGATATCCGTTGAACGTGTTTTTCCAAAGGTCACTTTTGATCCGGCAATATTCTGTAACTCGATAGCAACATGTTCCATAACATGACCCAACCAAGTCCCTTCATCTTCTTTGAGGCGACGAATAAAACCGCCTGGAGTTTGATAAGAACAGCCGTGTTCGGACAACCCAGGTAATCGTTCAATTAAACTTTCTATATATTGCTTCCCTAATTTTGCTGTTGGCCAATCCTCCAAAATTCCAAGATCTAAAACATGTCGAATGACTGGAAATCGAGCGTACACATTTGGCCCTACATAAACGTTGGTAGAAACAATATTCATTTTATTCTCCGATTATGTCAGTTATTTATTAACTGACAGAGTTACAAAATCAGAATCGAGTATTTTTGCGGTATGTGTATTAAGATTATATGTTGAACCGGCAGCCAGAACGTGTAGTTTAACATTAGTAATGCTGATAGCATCACCGGGGTCTGCTATGCTCGCTGAAGTCGCTTTCATTTCACTTGGATCCACTACAGTTACAGCACCACTGCCAAACACTGTAAATATATTATTGGGTGCAATAAATGCTGCAGTATTTTCATCAATTCCAATTCCAGTAAGAAATGGGCTGTAAGCGATAGCTGCCAGAATACGACCCAAGCGATCTCGCTGACGGAAATGCTGGTCAATAACAATACTGTTTGTCAATCCTAATCCAGGAGTCAATGAAACACTTCTTGGAGTAGGTGTACTGCCGTTACGACCACCGGATATCATATGTTCGGCTATAATAGCAGCTCCTGCTGATGTCCCAGCTATATGAACGCCGTCTGCATTCAACCTACGAATCAATTTTGCGATTGGCGTACCACCAAGAATCGTGGAAAGTCTTAATTGATTTCCACCCGAAATAAAAATGCCTGTTGATTCTTCTATTTGCGATAAATAGTCATCCCTATTGCAATCTGTACGTTTATTGATATTCAAACATATTACTTTGGATGCTCCCATTGCTGAAAACAATTCTGAATACACTTTTCCGTTTTCTTCCACTTTAGTTGCAGTCGGAATTACAGCAATGACTGCATTATTTCCACCACAAATTTCCAGAAATTGTTCTAAAATTACTGGATTCCTGCGTTTTCTTACAGCTCCGCCAATGGGAATTATAAAACCACGTTCTGCATTTGTCTGACCACGTGAAGGTGTCATTTAAATCTTCTATACTCTCTTCTATTTATTGATAATTAATTTCTCTACTAAACCGAAGATTTTCGGTTAAAATATAGCCTGAAAAATTACAAAACTTTTATACTGTATTTCATAAGTAAAGTGCAAAATAAATAACTATTTTTTCAAGTAAGATTTCTGCGAGCGACCTTTTGCTTCAGCCAGTTTACGCATATCAACAACCGAATCGGTTTCATCTACAATTTCTACACCCAATAATGTTTCTATCGCATCTTCTAGGGTAATTATACCAACAAATTGGCCAAACTCATCTTTGACAATAAATAGATGTTCACGGCGGTGGACAAATTCATCCAAAATACTTCCAACAGATTCTTTTTCGTTTACGATGTGAACCGGTTCAGATAGTTCTTCCATGGTTACATCAAATTGATCTTCTGCTTTACTATTCAGCAAATTATCTCGTCTAACTAATCCTGTTATTTCATCTAAATCTTTATCATAAACGGGTATCCGTGAAAAGATAATATTATCATACTCATCCAATGCCTGACGTACAGTCAAATCTTTTTGAAGCGCATAAACAACAGAACGCGGAGTCAACACTTCTTCAGCCGTAATATTATCCAAGCGAAGGAGGTTTTCAATAATGGTACTTTCATCTTCNTCAATCGTACCTTCATCCTCACCAATTTCAGCCATAGCAATAACATCTTCTTTTGTTACAATATCCTGTTTTTCTTCCGGTTTAAGCCAATTTGAAAGGACCTCAAGCATNACCACAAACGGATACATGATGACAATTAANACTCGAATCATATAGCTTGATGGTATAGCTAGTTTTTTCCAATAATGTGCTCCAATTGTTTTGGGGATAATTTCTGAAAATATAAGAATGGATAGGGTAAGAATCCCTGACATAATAGCCACCCACTTACTACCTAATAAATTGTACGTAACAGCACCAACACCAGCAGCACCTACAGTGTTTGCTATAGTGTTTAATGAAAGAATTGCGGCCAATGGACGGCTAATATTATCCTTCAATTTTTCCAATGATTTACCGGAAGTAGGATTCTTTTTACTTAGTATGCTAATAAATGAACGGCTCATTGAGAGCAATACGGATTCAAGTAGAGAACAGAGAAATGAAATACCCAAAGCCAAGAAAAAGTACAGAAATAACGTTGCCATGTACTGTGAATTTATGCTGTTCTTGATTCAGACTGCAATGCCATTCGACGTAAATATATCATTGGCAGATACATGAAGACACTCAAAAGCAGACCAACTAATTCAACATTGATTATATACCAAGGCCATTCACCAAAAACCAATGGGCTTTCTGTTGGCGGCCGTTCCATGAGATACATATAATTTGCACCCACCAACCAATCGATCAACCAAACAGGCCAGATGACAATATTAGTCAGAATCATCATACGTTTAATGGCACCTTTTCTACAGCGATAACCATCAATGACAGCCAGCCAAATACACACCAGGATAATCATGGCGTGATGTACATTAAATAAAAATACAGTAAGATAATTGTCAAAATCTGTCATGTCGGGAGCTAACATGGCCTGAAAGGCGCCGACTAATCCCCAGAAATAAGTTATCTCATATAAATATGCATTAGGCTTTATTAACAAGTAAATTGCAAATATTAATGAAATATGACAAAAGTGCAATGGCAAGTCTAATACCAAATTTAAATCACGAAACTGTGCACGATTCCAATAATCGAGGGCCTCTTGGCCGATCATAAAAATGATCATAGTCCAGACAACCATTTTGCACTGATTTTTATTTAGGTATTTTTTTCCAATAAAGGGAACAACAATCCAAATAACCAGCCACGTAAATAAATAGCTTACATGGAGGCTGTCAAATAGCTGGAGTCCCTGAAGTTTTTGATGTGCGTCGATATTTTAGTCCAAAGGGTAAATAAACAATTGCAAAATGTAACAGACCGGCAATCTCTAAACCAATCAAATGTTCCGGAAAATCACCGATAATGAATGGATTATCAACAATAGGAGGAGCACAGATATACATATAATTGGCGTCAATTAACCAATTAAAACCGCCAATAATGGGTAAAAACAACTGTGTCCAGAGAAATATTCGCCACCAAGATCCTTTTCGTGGTGAAAAACCGAGATATAGTGTACAGAATAGTGCGGACAAAATGATACCGCCATGGGCAATATAATATTCTAAAAATAACAACCCTTCTGTTCCCTGGGTGAACTCTGGAGTAAGAAAAGCATGAAAAGCACCGGGAATCCCCCAGTAATAGAGGCATTCGTACATCCACTGTTTACGGTAGAACATAATAATACCGGAAATGATAGCTGATAATCCACATAAATGTAGAGGCAGATTATTATATATATCCCACCCTTTTAAATTAGCCACATAGGGATGAACAAGGATGGATCGTGCAATAAGGATCACTCCAATCACTTTGGCTAATAATTCAAGCTGATCTTTATTTAATTTTTTTGCTAATAATAATATTCCTCCAATGATGACCGTTAGCCAGACAATGGTCTGCCACCAAATGGCACTTAACGGTTCTAATATTTCATGGGGGAAAGTCATATATAAATATTATTAATGGAAGCCAAGGTTCTCACCTTACCTTTAGTAAAACTACACAGGAGAGGCAATATAAAACAAATTATAGATTAGGAAGGTTTTTGAAGGACGAAACGCAGATAAACTGCAGATCTATCCTTAAAAGCATTATATATCTTACTATCCTTCACACCAGCAAAATCTTTAAATGCCGATTGAATCATAGTTGGCACATTATCTTCAATCATTTTCATTTTTTGGTCATGAATTAAATCGAGCGCATTTAATACTTGAGGAGTAATTATTTCTTCCTGCTTTATTTCAAAACTAGCAGTTTTGAAAATAGAAGACAGTTTTTTTCCTTCTTCCGCACTTCGTAAATCCGCCCACGAAAAATATCCACCTGGTTTTAGAATACGAAATACTTCATTTACAAATTGCTGCATATTACCATAACAGTGAGACGATTCAACATTCAGTACAATATCATAAGATTCATTTTCAAAAGGAAGCGCTTCGGCATCACCTTCAATAAATGATAAAGTTGAGTTTGCATTATGTTTATTGGAAAATTTCACTGCATTTGCAGAATAATCCAAACCTATCATTTCGATTGGTTCTAAAGCATTTGCAATATAACTGGCTCCTCCGCCCCTACCTGAACCTACTTCTAAAACTTTTTTCCCATTAATATTTACAGCAGCAGCAACAAAATGGTATAATTGAATAAAATATCGATCTTTTTCAGGATAGGATTGTAAATCAAGTTGATAGCCATCCAATTCAGCATAACCGTAATTCATGAAATTCCAATCGGGAAGCTGATATCTTTTCGCCATAATCTGATACCACTTACGCCATAAAAAACGTTTCAGGTTTGGTGAAAGTGTTACAAGAAATTTAAAAAATTGTGAAATCATAATATGACGTTCATCACAGTTCGTTATAATACATATAGGTTATTTTATTCATGTGGGAGGTGGACATTATCTCCTTGGTTGTCGAATCCACGATCCTAATCGTCTGCCTCCCCATATTTTTCATCAACAGCTTCCTTTGATTCATCAGCTACTATTTCAATGGAATGCATTGGAACAGTCCAAATTTTATCATTCTCTTTTAGACGACAACGCGTGGGGAAATGAATGATCGCATCCACAATATATTCACTACCGGCGGATAGTTCCCCACCGATTTCATGATGGTCTTTAATCAATCTGACTTTTGTCCCGGCTGATATACCACCGTGTTCGATTGATGGTTTATGAAATAATTTTTCCATTTTTTTCCTTTTATGAGTTTACAAATTTATCATTATTAATAATTTTACGCTATATTTCTTATAGACGTAAAACTGAATATACTGCTTTAGCAATTTCTACAGAATTAGGAGTATCACTATGAATACATACCGATTGAATATCCATTTTTATTTGTGATCCATCAATTGCATTAAATTTTTCATTACATGCCATTTTTCCGGCTTGATTGGCTGCAATAGTAGGAATTATAATCAATGCATCGTCATATTTTCGGTTACGTAAACTGCCATCACTTTCATAAGTTCGGTCAGCAAAACCTTCTCCGTATGTGTCAAATCCCATCTTTCGCCAGACAGACAGCATCGTAGATCCGGCTAAACCAACCAATTTCAATCTTTCATTCACATTTTTTACACCTGTGCCTATTGCTGCAGCAATATCATTATTAGTGACGGCTAGATTGTATAACGCTCCGTGAGGTTTTACATGCGTTAAAAAACTACCATTATTTAATGCAATTTCCTGCAAATGCGAAACTTGATCAGCAACTGTTTCAATAATAGCTGATGATGGCATTTCCATTATAACCCGACCAAAATTCTCTCTATCAGGGAAACTTGGGTGTGCTCCAATATTAACACCCCGTTCTTTTGCCATAACAACCATCGCTGTCATCATATCATCATCCCCGGCATGACCGCCGCATGCAACATTGATAGATGAAATATAGGGCATGATATCTGCATATGTACCATTATCCAGNAACTGCTGAATTTCTCCCATATCGCTGTTGATATCAATTTGNTTATTCATGATACAGCAATATTATGAATAATTTTTAATTGCATTTTATACAGTTGTTCAGCTTGATCAATAGTTACAAGTGCAAATTTAAACTTATCGCCGGGTTTTAATTGTCCTACCTTGCAAAAATCAGCGCTGATTATATTAGCAATACGTGGATAACCACCAGTAGTTTGATGCTCTACAAAAGAAATGATCGGCTCACCATTTCCGGGAATCTGGACTACTCCCAGAGAAATGCCTTGAGTCATAATTTCATTCCCTTCTGTTGATTGAATCGTATTACCTTCCAATCTGATACCCATGCGGCTAAATGATTGGGAAACTCTAAAGTTTTTATTCAAAAATAATTCCCAGGTATCATCATTAAACCAATCTCCTTCAAGTCCTTTAGTTACACGAATGGTTTTGCGCTCTAACTTCTGCTCCATTTCCTGTTTATTAATTAAAGTAATCTTTGTTAGCTTATTAACAACATGACCTATTTTCAAAACATAATCCTTTTTCAACACACAGCCGTCAAATCCACCCAAACCGGTCATTAAATGTGTGGAGCGACTATTTAATAATATTGGTACATCAATACCGCCCTGAACACTCAAATAACATCTGGCACCACCCAAACTCTTATTTACTTGTAAACATTGTCCTTTTTTAATGCTCACACCTGTCCAGTTAGCAACAGTTTTACCATCTATTTGTGCATCAAAGTCACTACCTGATAATGCAATATATGAATCAGTAGTAAACTTGTATTTACCTCCGGTTATAGTAATTTCCAAAGCAGCAGTATTAGGCTCATTCCCCACAAGTAAATTTCCAATTTGTATTGAAAACGCATCCGCCGCACCGGAAGCAGAAATTCCTAAATGAGCAAAACCAGGCCTTCCCAAATCTTGGACAGTTGTTTGCAATCCTTGCTTTAATACATGAATACTCATGATAATTGTAATCGCTCAAATTCAGATTCAATTATTGAGTAGAACTCGATGCGATCACCTATTTTTATTAATGCATTTTCAGGATAGTTGACATCAAATATTTTGAGGGGAGTTTGCCCAATCAAATTCCAACCACCTGGTGATGGTGATGGATATATGCCTGTCTGTTTGCCGCCTATAGCAACAGAACCTAGCGGTACATGTTTACGAGGAGTTTTTAATCGCGGAGTTTCCAGTTTTGGATTCAACCCACTTATATAAGGAAAACCCGGAGTAAAACCAATAAAGCTTACATAGTAATCTCCACTGCTATGTAAATCAATAACATCAATTATAGAAATATCATTAAAATCAGCTACAAGTGCTATATCAGCACCTTTTTCTCCACCATATAAAACTGGAATTTTGATTAGTTTTGATTCTGGTAAATCAATTTTTTCAGCATTAATACAGATATTTCGTAATTCCTTTTGAACTGAATCTATAGACCTCTTGGCAATGTTTACTGAAATGAGAATTGATGAGTATCCAGGATGGATATTTAATATATCATTTAAAGGGTGATCAATTAAATAATGTGTATAATGAAAGACTTTTTTTTGAGTTTCGAGAGAATCGTCTTCACCAAAAAGAATTATTAACGAACAGTCAGATGCAGGGGTAATAATTAATTCTGCAGGATTCGTCACACCATTAAAACGATGTTGTCGATACTACATTATTTTCTACATCATGACGATAAAATAAAATCGGGCGCAGCTTTTTATCTGAATACAGTTTTAGCTGGTCTGTCCGGTGCGGTGATCCTGGTTGACTGAAATTTCCATAGCCCAAAACACCATTCGCTTTAATTGTATCTCCAAATTCAATAATGGCAACATATGTATCACCCGCAATCAAAGAGTGTTTATTATTATCATCAGGAGGACTATAATAAGACGTTCTAAACACGCCGTAAGGATCACCAGGAGCGCCATTCGCCGGAAAATCAAGGCTATCCCGCTTTAATCGGAAAACTTCGCCCCAGAATACATCCAAGCGTCCATATTTTTCTTTTACTTCTTTTGCCGCACCAAAAAGACGATGCACTGCCATAGAACGATCCTTGAGTCCGTCCGGTCGCTGCGTTGGACTACGTTCATTCCACTTAAGAGCAAAGTCGTCAGGGAAATTCATATCGTCCACCCATGTTTTAAATAATACACTCCCCCGGCTGGCATTATCTGCTGTACGGTCCCAGCGCTCCAGAACGCGGACAGCGTCTTTTATTTCCTTGTCCCGAGCTGTGGAGGCAGCATCTAACAAATCATCTAATAATCGATCTGCTAATTCCATACGAGTTGAAAATTTATACTCCACAAGTTCATCATAGGATATGCTTTCATCTTCCTCCAGCATTCTAACTGACCGTTGGGCGCGAAACCCCATTTCCCGCGGTGCCATATAATTGGGAAAATTATTTGCATCAATTTCTTGGGGAAAAGTAGTTGACCATGGAGGATCGTTGGCATTTTGTAGCCAACCACTTACCGGATTAAAAATGCGTGGTAATTCTTCGTATGGATGATAATCATTCCATAAAGTGGCAGATGTATTTCCTGGAACAATGCCAGACCAGTCATAATCGCCAGTTGGTCGTTTTGGGGTTTGACCGCCAAAGAGGTGCATGATATTACCCTTTTTGTCAGCATACATGACTGTAAACATGGGAGTTTGAAGACTTTTTAAACTGGATTCAAACTCATCCAAGTTTGTTGCAGTTGCCATTTCCCATCTTTCTTTAAAAATTTGACTGGCATCCAAAGCGACAACTTTTAGTGCCAATGCTTTCCCATTTTCTTCTTTAACAACGGGACCATGGATTGAACTTTTCACTTCAAATAATTCTGTTTTTAATGAATCACCAGATTTAATTTTTAATTCAATTGTTTGAATATCAAATTGTTTTACAGCTCCATCAAATTCGTAGCCTCCTTCAACAAGTGTTAATTCAAATAAGTCACCACCATCGTGGGTATTGACAGTATGGGTAAAACCAAGATGATCATTGAAAATAATTCCTAATGCCGGAGTTCCAACCAAACTTGCACCATATATATTGGCATCAGGCAAATTTAAATGAACTTCAAACCATGTATAAATATCTCCCCAAAACAAATGTGGATTCGCTAACATCATAGGTTTTTTTGATGCAGATCGACTGGGAGCGATTACCCATGCGTTTGATCCATTCACATTATTCCAGTTTTTTTCAGCCGCTTTCAAATCAGCTTGATCGAATACAAATGTAAAATGTAAAACACGTTGAACATGCGACATAACATCTTCAATCTTTATTGGCAGAACAACAGAATATTTTTTATCAATTTTATCCAGGTTTTGAGCAGCATATTCATTAATCCCGGCAACATAACTTTCCAACATTGTCTTATATGGTTCCACTTGTTCTTTAGCCCACCGTATAGATCTATCTGGAACTCCATTCACCCACATCCATTTATCACTATTTAAATAGTCTTCACCCCAGTATTCTGCACCCCGGCCTCTTGCTTGTCCATACAACCTCAACAATAGGTCCCCGTGTGCATGTGTTTGCGCCCAGCCATACGCATAAAAAAGATCATTCTGATTCTGGGCATAAATATGGGGAATACCGAATTTATCCCAAAGGATTTCAGCATCNCTNGGTGGTTCACNACATGAAGTGAAAATGAGAATTAAGGAAATGAATAGTATAGGATTTCGCACTGTAATCAATAATTAAACGCGATGAATTTAACAAAGAACTGTTAAGTTTATTTCTTCTTTTCCATGTCTTTAAAAGGGCTTTCAAGAATATTTTCTGCCCCTTTTACCACATCATTTAAAAATTTATCCAATGAATTCAGAATAGTCTCTGCAGTATCAATTAATATTTTATCAACTTGTGGCAGATTATCATTTATTTCTTTACGGATCTTTTTCATTTATTTACTTTGTTTTTAACATCGAAATATAATTTATCTTTTCTGACATCGTGTACAATAATATGTTCCTCGACCAGCAGCACGTATCTTTTTAATCGTCGTATTGCATCTTTTACACAGTAAGCCTTCCCTATCAAAAATCTGGAGTTGATTTCGGTAAGATCCGGGAATTCCATCTTTGAATGAGAAGTTTATAAAAGTGGTTCCATTATAGACTATTGCTGATTCCAGTATTGCTCTAATTGATCTATGTAATCTTTTTATTTTTACAGATGATACTTTATTAGAGATTGATAAAGGATGGATACGGGCCGACCAAAGTGCTTCATCCACATAAATATTTCCTAAACCGGCTATAAAGTGTTGATCCAACAACAATGCTTTCATTTGTCGTTTTTTTGAGTGTATTGACATTAGTAACCATTCCTGTGTAAATAGCTCTCCTAAAGGTTCAATACCATGTTTAATATCAAAATCTGACCATTCATCATACCAGTAAATTCGACCAAATTTTCTCGTATCTTTAAATATCAGAAATATGTCCGATAACTGAAATACTGCGGAAATATGTTTTTCATCTGGTATTCTGTCATTAGGAAACAACCGCCCTGTCATACGCAAATGTATAGGAATAAAACCTTTTTCAAGATTCAGTACTATAAATTTTGCTCTACGAGTTACATCAAGAATTATTTGATCAGAAATGGTCTCTAAAAANTGATCAATATTTATATTATCGAGAACTTTAGACCAATTGGATTGAAATGATATTATTTTTTGACCGATAAGGTCATGCTTGAGGTGCCTGACAACTGTTTCTACTTCAGGCAGTTCTGGCATTACATAAAACGACTAAAAGGAAATATTCAGCGAATATCCGCCAACACTTTGAAGAACGCCAAAGTCTCGAAGAACATAATCAAGTTGAATGCGGGGACCGCGGGGTATTTTATAGTTTAATCCTGCACCTATAGTGAATTGGTTTTTTAATTCTTCAGACGTATCACCTTCTTCTAAAAAGACATAGGAATAACCTGCTCTGATAGATCCCATCCCCATAAAAGTATATTCCATTCCCAGATTTAAATATTCATAATTATTATTGGGATGAATTGCATCGCCGGCCAAAGTCAGTTTATGTATTTTATCATTTATAATATCCTTACTGATTCCCAGCACGGAATATGAGCGGCAGCGGCCAGCCTTGTGTATCCAAATGAGCATCAATACGGTCATTATTTCCGTAAATATTTTCATCAATATCAAAATCTCTTTCTGTATCAAAACCTTCCATTTTCATTTTGCTGCCGAAATTGGATATGCTCATTCCAATTCGGATACCGCGGTTCTTGGTAATAAACAAACACCCTATATCTGCCGCGATCGTATTGGCATTCATATGCCAAATTTTTTCCTGAATAAATTTCAAATTAACGCCAAAAGAAAATCTGTCCGTTAGTTTTTTTGCATATGTTGTTGACAACGCTAAATTATTTACTTCAAAAAGTTCACCAGTTCCTTCAGGAACCGATACTGTCCGAACTTTCATTTCTTCCATAGAAACGGATGTAATGGAAATACCAATGGCACCCATACGGCCCATGGGTACTACAGCTGCTCCATGGGTAAAATCAATTCCAGCAAACCAAGGTGCATAATAAAAATGCGTTGTCGGTTTTGTTACAGCTGTTATTCCGGCTGGGTTCCAGTAAAGAGCGGTGGCATCATCGGCAACAGCCGTAAAAGCTCCACCCATGGATAAAGATCGGGCACCGATACCCATATCTAAAAATGATGCTGAAGTTGTACCGACATTACTTTGGCCAACTACAAATGTAGTCATCATCAAAAAGATTAAATAACTCTGACGGCGTAACTTCATTTAATTAATGCGAATTTTCCAGTGAATTCACCTATGCCATCTGCATCTATATGATAGATATAAAGCCCGTAGGCAATTTCTAAACCATCTTTGGAGAGCATATTCCAAGAATACGTTCCATCTTCATTTGGATTTGAATGTTTTAATGTATTGACAAGATAACCGGATAATGTAAAAATCTTAATTGTGCATTCAGTTGGGAGATTAATAAAATCAATTTTTCTGGGACCACGCCCTGATTCAAATTGATGCTGCGGCTCCCAAGAAGCAGTAACAACATACGGATTAGGAACAACTGCAATATCATCTAGTTCTGATTTAGCCAAATCGGTACTAATTCTAGAAGAAATTGTTGTGAAATGGTATTTATCACTTTCTGCAAAAGGAATATTAATGTCAATCCTAAACACATCGCCACTTTCAATATCAACTATATCTTCAAATGCAGTGTCTAAAACAGTTGTATCTCCCGTATTAATGAGTGTTGTTACTGAATCATACGGATCGAATACAACAAACATATAAGGCGTTATTTCACCTTCATAAGGCAGAATCAATATTGCTTCTTCTCTATCCCATTCACCATCATGATCTTGATCAAAGACCCTGAAACCCATGGTATCACCATCTGTAACATTTTCGATAAAAAACGGAACAGCAATATTATAATTATCTGCGTTTAAAGAATCACCAATTTCACCTACAAAGGTAATTTCAAAATTCGCTGGATATACACGGGAATCAATAATTTCCCATGCATAATTACTGTTTCCAATACGAAAGCCGGAATTATCCAAATTAACTCCTAAAGGAGCATCATTAACTCTAATCTGCATTCCATCGAATACTTTATTATCTTTTTCACCATCAACGTATCTGCTGTTAAATATGGGATAATATTTATATGAAACTGCATATTCAACTTCTTCAACAAGTGTACTTGCAGAATCTATAGCAAAAATGCCACTGGCAAAATCTACACTAAAATCACTGGTGTCTGAATAAACAATTGTGCCCTCCATATTCGTTAAGAGAATTGATGCTGAATCAATATTTACATAGCTTACATTTGCCATTCCACTTAAGAAAATGATCTTTTCATTTATGATTGTTTCATCGCGTACGTTGTATTGAATTTTTGGATTGACACTTATTTTTTCAAATTCTACAGAATAGGTACGATTTTCAGGTATGTCATCAAAAATGATTGTTTCCAATTTTATTAATCCTGTCGCATTTCCTGAATCGTGGACAACAAAATTTTCACCACTCTCTAGTGTATT
>JGI26061J44794_1000425_pt1 | contig 19126 bp, 19 predicted proteins | sample MarorgKNORR_S2LV_5_FD_44794 | JGI IMG/M metagenome (IMG submission 44794) | reverse complement strand
TGCCTGCAAGAAATACGATTTTAAATCGGAAGTCGCTCTATCAATATAACCATCCGATTTTATTTGCGACAAACGTCCAGCGATTTCAAAATGATTATTGAGTTTTCCTGTACTAAATTTTAAGGTGTGTTTTCTGGTATTATAGCTTCCAAAGCTATTAGAAATTTCGGCATTAGCTTTTTCTGAAATTGCATCAGTTAAAATATTAATACTTGCGCCAAATGCTCCTGAACCGTTTGTTGAAGTGCCGACACCTCGTTGTAATTGTAAGCTTTCGACCGATGATGTAAAATCTGGCAAATCTACCCAAAAAGTTCCGAGTGATTCTGCATCATTATACGGAATTCCGTTAATGGTAATATTAGTAGATTGTGCGCTTACACCACGAATTCTAATTCCAGTATAGCCAACTCCTGCACCTGCGTCGCTTGTTGTTACAACAGAAGGTAAGAAATTTAAAAGTATAGGAATGTCTTGTCCAAGATTGCGTTTTTCTAAATCTTTTTTGGTTATGTTTGAATGTGTGATTGGAGACGTTGCTCTAACACGAACAGCTTTTACTAAAACTTCGTCTAATTGTTCTGTTTTAGTTGAATCTTGCTCTATTTTTTGTTGTGCAAAAGAGGAAATGTTTAGAAAAAGAAAAAAGAAAAAAGAAAAAATGGATTCCTGCCTACGCAGAAATGACAAAATTATAAATAAATTTTTCATTCGAAAAAAAATTATCGAATAAAAAGAGGTTATTATTCTTTGTTGTTAATAGAAATAAAACGACGATTTTCGCCTTCCTAAACAGCATTACCTGTTCCAGGTTCAATGGGTTTGATCTCAGCCTTTCGATTTACGAATTGTAATTTTTATATTTACGATTTATNAATTGAAAAATCGTCAATTATAATTCTACAATCGTCAATCAAAAAGCACCCCTTTTTGAGAACGCTGCAAATATAATTACAAATTATGAATTACGAATTATGAATTGGAAATTATTTTTCACTCTGAAATATGTAACACCAATTTTTGTTCAGAAATGGAATATCATTGTAATATTATGATAATAACATCGCAAAAAATTAACTGTTAATATCTGGTTTTTTTCTATGTCCCTTTTTTATAGAATGTTTTCGCTTGTCTTCCTGACGTTTTTTAACAACTGCTTTAGGGATTTTTGTTGTCTTTCGTTCTTTGGGGACAATTAACCCTTCGTTAATTAAATCTATAAATCGCTTTGTTACCAACTCNTTATTTTTATGTTGGCTTCTNCTTTCGTCACTATTTAAAATTAAAATGTGTTGTTTCGTAAGTTTAGTGCTTAACCTTTTTAAGAGAAGTTCTTTTTCTTCTTCAGATAAGGCTTCAGATTTTAAAACATCAAAAGAGAGCATAACTTTAGAGGACACTTTATTAACGTGTTGACCTCCAGCTCCACTACTTCTAACGGCTTTAAAGGTTACTTCAGATATTAATAAATCCGTTTTCAAAATCAAATGAGTTGATGTTGAGGTTTTAACAAATCGTTTACTGTTTTAACAGGATTAAAGGTAATTAAAGGCACTTCTACAAAAATGGTGTTCCAAAACGCCATNCTTCCGTTCCATAAACCTGGTAATTCAAGAGCTTTTAAGTCTTTTCCTNNTTTTGTTTTCATCGTTATAAAAGCAGTATTGTCATCAACAAAATTGGTAAGATCAAAAGGTTCTCCTTTATAATTTTTAATTCCGCAAACTAAATCTACCGGATTAAAATGGGTTGCATTTTTTAGTATTTCTTTTTGATGTTTATTCTTTTTATCAATTTGAGCCGACTCTACGATTTGTAATGATACTGTACCGTTTTCGTCATTTACCCAAAATGGCCCTCCACCCGATTCGCCTTCGTTTTTTACCATTCCACAAACACGAATGGGTTTGTTGAGTTTTTCTCTTAAATACTCTATTTGAGATTTGATCGAATATTTTTCGAATTCACTAACTATTGACACATTCAGTTTATCTGATAAAAATTGAAGCATTTCAAAAAGTTCTTCTTCTTTTAAATCCTTATTTTCCAAACGCTTTAAATACAAAAATGTTCGCTGTTGGATTTGGAGCAAAATACCTCCAAGTAATTTTTTAAAATAAACTACTTCTTCTTTAAATTTATTTACAACAACATTATCTATGTTTTTAATAAATACAATATCAGCTTTAATTTCATTAAGGTTTTCTAATAACGCGCCATGTCCCGAAGGCCTAAACACTAAACTTCCATCATCGTTTCTAAAAGGTTCATTTTGGTTTGTAACTGCAATCGTATCGGTAGAATTTTTTTGATATGAAAACAAAATATTAAATGTTGTATTGGTTTTTTCTTCTACATCTTCTTCAATGAATTTAAATTCTTCATCAAATTTATGATTGTGCTTTTCGGAAATTGTAAAAAGCAAATCGGCTTGGTTGTTCCCTGAAGCGTATAAGGCAGCTTCAAATAAATGCTCTTCAAAAGCAGTAGAAACGTGTTTTTTATATCTGTGAAAAGGCAATAACCCTTTCGGAAAAGAAGAAAAGTTTAATCGATCTTCGTTCAACATTGTTTTTATAAACTCAACGCACTTCTCGTTATAAAGCAAGTCGTTAAAATTTGGGATTTTCTTATGGGTTTTATGGACAACTTCTTCAAAAAAAGGGAGCTTTTCTAAACCTACCAAAAACAATGAAAGCTCTCTATCCTTATGCTTATTTATATAGGAATTAATACTTTCTTGTGAAGGATTATACGTTTTAATAAACTGAAACAGAAAATTGAACATTCGTGTTGCTGCGCCAGAAGCTGGTACAAATTTTACTATAGAAAGGTCGTCTCGTTTACTGTCAAAAAGAGTAACATNCTTTTTGGTTTCTTCTGTATTTAAAGAAAGAATTCCTTTTCCTAGTGTTGCAGCACTTTCAAGATTTATAAAAGACATTCCTTTTTTAAAAAAGTCTATTTGAGTGTTTACTTCATCAAGTGTTAATCCTTTTTCTTCTATTTGTTGTATGTCTTTTTCTGAAAAATTCAAGGCTTATTTTTAATTAATCGATCTATATGTTTTACTGCTTTTGCCAAGCGTTCTTTTTTATTTCCTTTGAGTAAAATATAAGGCCTGTTATATTTTTTTAATGCCTCTTCAAAAGCTTTAAACATACGCTCTCTTTCATTTGGTTTATCGCGTAAATCATCGGCTTCCCAAGGTGTATCAATATAGGTTAAAAAATATAAATCGTAAGTATTCTCTAAAGCATATTTTTCTAAATTTGGATCGCAACTGCCAACGTAATACGCTTCTGAATATACTTTAGTTTCCAACAAATCTGTATCGCAAATTAAAACTGAATTTGTTTTTTGAGCCAAGTCATTTTCAAGTTTCATTTGTCCAATAACTATGGGTAATAAATCTTCAGGTTCACAAGTTTTGCGCTCGTTATTCCATTTATCCTGAAGATATCTACGAGCATATTCTCGTACCCAAATTGAATTGTAATGTCTTGCCAATTTCTCGGCAAGTGTTGTTTTGCCAGTAGATTCTGGACCAAATAAAACTACTTTTATACAGTTTGAAGGTTGCTGTTTAAGTTTTTCTTCCATTGTTTATATCCTAAATAGGCTAATATTAAAAATATGGAATACTGTATTCCTGTAAATCCATATCCTTTTACAAAATATAACGGAATTGATGCAATGTTACCTATAATCCATAATGTCCAGTTTTCAATTTTCTTTAGTGCCATTAACCACATAGCAGCAAAAAATATTCCGGTTGTAAAAGTATCAATAAAAGGGGTTACTTTTCTGAAATCTTCAAGTGACCCTGAAAAAATATTAGTGAAAGCAAAGTGAATACTTTCTACGAAATTTAAAGTGTTAGGCATTACGTTATAATGTCTGTAAACTACAATAACAAATATTGAAGTAAATACAAAAATTCCTATTGCTTTTATCTTATCTAATCTATTTGTCCTTGAAATTTTAATGTGATTGTGCTTGTCATCAATTATTTTGCTCCACATATACCAGCCATAAATACTCATAAGTGTAAAGTAAATATTGATAATTAAATCACCATATAAGTTCCATTGAGATAATAAGTAAACATACAATCCTGTACTTATAATTCCTGTTGGATACACCAATATGTTTTCTCGTTTTGCAAAGAAGACACTCAATACCCCAAGAAATGCAGCAATAAATTCTAAAACAATATTAATAACTGGAGCTGATTTGTATGGCTCAAGAAAGAAGTCTATAATCTCTGTCATAATAATTTATTCATAAACAATTCATCTTCTTCAAAAGCTGTTCCAATTACAACTAAATCTGCACCAGATACGTAAGCATTATTCAATTGCTTTTTTGTTCGTATTCCTCCTCCAACAATTAACGGAATTTGAATTGCATTTTTCACTTCTGAAATCATTTTGGTGTCAATAGGATGTGTTGCTCCACTTCCAACTTCAAGATAAATTAATTTCATTCCTAATAACTCTCCCGCAAGAGCCGTATCTACAACTAATTGAATATCATTGCGCGACATTGGTAGTGTTTGTGTGACTTTTTGAACTGATGTCTCCTTGCCATTTTCAATTAAAATATATCCTGTTGGAATCACTTCTAAATCTATCTTTTTTAATTTTGAAACAGCCTTAACATGCTTACCTATTAAATACTCTGATTGTCGTCCAGAAATTAATGATAAAAACAAAATAGCATCCGCTTGTTCTGCAATTTGAGAAACATCTCCAGGAAATACAATAACTGGAAGATTTGTATACTTCTTTATTTCTGAAACCAATTTTTCAGTTTTATTATCTTCAACGATACTTCCTCCAACAAAAATATGAGTTGCCATTGATGCATTTACACTTTTAATAATCTTTAAAGCCATTTCAATGGCAACTCATATTTTTGTTGGAGGAAGTAACGTAGGCACAAGTAAAACCTTCAAACTCAAAATAATTAGCTATAAAACGGTGTTTTATATTTTCATAATCTATCCAAACCGTTGTAAGTTGGTCTTCAAGAGTAAAAGGAATTACTAATGTATGCTGCGTAAAACTCAATCTAGGAACAGCAAATAATTTATACAGAGACTCTTTAATACACCAAATTACGGTCAACTTCTTTATATATTCAATATCTTCAACTATTAAATATTGGCTTTCATAAGCTATAAATCTACTCGCTATTNTAACAATTTTATCACGTTGTTTTTCAATGTCAATACCNATTTCAAAATCACTAATTATAATTGCTGAAAACATAAATGAGTGCGTAATTGAAATATACTTTCCATCATTTAAATAAGGCTTCCCATTTTCATCATAATGTAACTTAATATCTTTATAACCAAATTCTTTTAATAACAAACGAACACTTAAAAACCCAAGTTGGTGCATCTCACTTTTCATACCCAAAACACGCTCTAAACTCCTAGTTTTTAAATCAATGGATTCCATCAAATCTTTATATGATTCAGTGATCTTCCAGATTTTAACAGTAGTTTGTGAGTTATGATGAATTGTTTTATAAAGAGGCATTTATATATCTAGAAGTTATTGATTATCTTTGCATTCGCAAATTAATAATTACAAAGACAAATATACTAATATGAACACAAAAACAATTCCTCATGTTGCACATAAAGTGAAAGACTTATCGCTTGCAGATTGGGGACGTAAAGAAATAGAATTGGCAGAAGCAGAAATGCCTGGATTAATGAGTCTTCGTGATGAATACAAAGATTCTCAACCTCTTAAAGGTGCTCGAATTGCTGGTTGTTTACACATGACGATTCAAACCGCTGTTTTAATTGAAACCTTACAAGCTCTTGGAGCAGAAGTTACATGGAGTTCTTGTAACATTTTCTCTACTCAAGATCAAGCTGCTGCTGCAATTGCTGCTGCAGGAACTGCTGTGTACGCTTGGAAAGATATGACCCAAAAAGAGTTTGATTGGTGTATTGAACAAACCCTTTTCTTTGGTGAAGACCGAAAACCCTTAAATCTAATTCTTGATGATGGTGGTGATTTAACCAATATGGTGTTAGATAAATATCCTGAATTAACCGAAGGCATTAACGGATTAAGCGAAGAAACCACAACTGGAGTTCATCGTTTATACGACCGAATGAAAGCAGGAACATTACCAATGCCTGCAATAAATGTAAACGATTCGGTAACTAAAAGCAAGTTTGATAATAAATATGGTTGTCGCGAAAGTGCTGTAGATGCAATTCGTCGTGCAACAGACTTAATGCTTGCCGGAAGACGCGTTGTTGTTTGTGGCTATGGCGATGTTGGCAAAGGAACTGCTGCATCTTTTAAAGGTGCAGGAAGTATTGTAACTGTAACAGAGATCGACCCGATTTGTGCTTTACAAGCTGCAATGGACGGTTTTGAAGTGAAGAAATTGGAAACAGTTATTGGCAATGCAGATATTATAATTACTACTACTGGCAATAAAGATATTGTTCAAGGGCGTCACTTTGAAGCTTTGAAAGACAAAGCTATTGTTTGTAATATTGGTCATTTTGATAACGAAATTGATATGGCGTGGTTAAACGATAATTATGGACATACCAAAGACACCATCAAACCACAAGTAGATAAATATACTATAAACGGAAAAGACATTATTATTCTTGCTGAAGGTCGTTTGGTTAATTTAGGCTGTGCTACAGGACACCCTAGTTTTGTAATGAGTAACTCGTTTACAAACCAAACATTGGCACAATTAGAACTTTGGAATAATAGAGATGCCTACGAAAATAAAGTATATATGTTGCCCAAACATCTTGATGAAAAAGTAGCAAAATTACATTTAGCAAAAATTGGAGTAGAACTTACTGAACTTCGTAAAGACCAAGCCGATTATATTGGTGTAAAAATTGAAGGACCATACAAGCCTGAGTATTATAGATATTAAAATTCCCACAAAAGTGGGAATCTCAAATTCCAAAATACAAATACAAAATCCCAAACAATTTATGTTTGGGATTATTGTTTTATGATAGGCTGTGTAATTTCAATTTGTTGAAATTGTATCGAGTAGATGAATACTAAAATTAGAACCCTAACTGTAACGATATTTTAGGCAAGACAAGAAATAATAAAAAGCCCTTCCTGTTTCCAGAAAGAGCTTTTAAATATTTTAAAAGAAATGAGTTTCTTAAGCCTCAAAAGGCACTATAGAAACATACGATTTGTTATTTCTTTTCTTTGTAAATTTTACAAGACCATCAACTCTGGCATGTAATGTATGATCTTTTCCAGCATACACATTCTCTCCAGGATGATGTGTTGTACCTCTTTGTCTAATGATAATGTTCCCAGCTATTGCAGCTTGACCACCAAATATCTTAACTCCTAATCGTTTCGATTCTGATTCTCTACCGTTTTTCGAACTTCCAACTCCTTTTTTATGTGCCATTTTATTTCTATTTTATAGTTTATAATTAACTTAAAGCAGTTATTAAGTCGGCTTTCTTCATTCCGGAAATTCCAGTTATTCCTTTAGCTTTTGCCATGTCTTTTAATTGAGCAACTGTCATTTTGCTCAAATCTTGAGTTGCTTTTTCTTTCTTGCCTACCGTAGCTTTAACAGAGGTAGGTTTAGCAGTTTTGGTTTCTACCTTTGGTGTAGTAGTCGTTTTAGCTTTTGGCTTGTCTGCTGCAGCCTTGGCAGAAACAGGTTTTGCTCCTGAAATTAAAATTTTTTCAATTAAAATTTCGGTTAAAGATTGTCTGTGTCCGTTTTTAACACGATAACCTTTACGTCTTTTCTTTTTAAAGACGATTACTTTATCACCTTTAAGGTGTTTTAAGACTTTTGCACTTACTTGTGCTCCGCCTATAGCTGGGGCGCCAATAGTTACTTTATCACCATCACTTAAAAGAAGTACATTATCGAAAGCTACTTGCTTTCCCTCTTCAGTTTGTAAACGGTGAACAAATACTTTTTGGTCTTTTACAACTTTAAATTGTTGCCCTGCTATCTCTACAATTGCGTACATAGCGTAACGTTTTATGAATAAATTTGTTCAAAAAATAAGCCTGCCTGTCGGAAGGCGGGTGCAAATATACTGCTAAATAATTAACCTACAAGCGATTTATTTGTTTTGAGGAATATTTCTGCTATTTTTAAAAAGTTGCATAAATGCCAAAGTTAAAATTACTGTTGTTGTAAAGCCCATAATTGCAACACCAAATGCTACTGAACCAATACCAATATTATAACCTCCTTTAAAGACCTCGAGTAACTTAATAAGAAAATCCGTATTAACCTCTGTGGCATAAAAAGTGAAGAATACTGTAAAAATAATAGTTGCTACAAAGCCAGTAACAATGCCAGTAGTAAAACCAGTAGTATAATTAAACTTACTGGCTTCCCTTAATTTATGTGATTTTATAGCTTCGTAGATTCCGAATGCAGTAATAACACTATTAAATAAACTGTAAATAGGAGAAGTATGTAAATTAAAAAGTGATAAAATTAAAAAATATGCAATTAAAGAGCCGCTAATTGCAATTCCGAAGCGTACAGGTAATGTTACTTTTTTCATAATAACAGATAACATTAAACTTCTTTAAATTTCGGAAAAAAATAGTAGCTTTCCTATAAAATTTGTTTTTTATTTTATTTCGCAGTTTAGTGTATAGTATTTTGAAGAATATTATTACTGCGCATAATTAATGGCATAAATATTAGCGTTAAAACTAAAGTTGTTAAGAAACCCATAATAGCTACTGTTGACAAAATAAGAATTACACCAAAAATTAAAATTCCATCCTCAAGCATTGGCACTACGTTTAAATTGTCTTTAAATTCAAAATAATTTGATTCAGAGCTGGAATAATATATTATTTCGTGTCTATTAAATGATTCTAGAAACCTAATGAAGAAATCTGTATCAATTTCTACAACATAAAAAGCAAAAAATATGGTAAAAATAATAGTTGCTATAAAGCCTGTAAAAATACCAGTGGTAAAACCATTAGTAAAATTAAACTTGTCGCCTTCCGTTAATTTGAAAGATTTTATAGCTTCATATATTCCAAATGAAATAATAACACTATTAAATAAACTATAAATAGGAGACGTATGCACATTAAAAAGTGATAGGATTAAAAAATATGCAATCAACGAGGCACTAATCGCAATTCCGAAACGAATAGGTAATCCTATTTTTTTCATGATGGTTGGATAGCATTAATACTTTTTAAATTTCGGAATAAATTTGCGGTTTTCCTATAAATTCGGTGTTGTTTTTTACTTTTACTATAACAATAATGACTCTAATTTCATATTTTTGTAAACCTTTGTAACGTTCTTTAAATGTTAAAGACCTATATTAAATTACATAATCAAAATTAAAACACATGAAAAAACGCTTATTTGCTTCAGCTGCTTTTGTATTAGCTTGTTTTACAGCTTCTGCACAAGAAGTTACATTTGAAGAATTCGATCTAAACAACGGATTACACGTTATTATGCACCAAGACAACACTGCGCCAGTAATAACCGTTGGAGTTATGTATAACGTTGGAGGAAAAGATTTAGGAGGAAATGGCAATCCTGAAAGAACNGGATTTGCTCACTTTTTTGAACATTTATTATTTGAAGGAACCGAAAACATTGAGAGAGGCAAATGGTTTGAAATAGTAGCTTCTAATGGAGGCTCTAACAATGCCAATACCTCAATAGATAGAACTTATTATTATGAAGTATTTCCTTCTAATAATTTAGAATTAGGTCTTTGGATGGAATCGGAGCGTATGCTTCATCCTGTAATTGACCAAATTGGTGTCGATACGCAGAATGAAGTTGTAAAAGAAGAAAAACGTTCGAGTTATGACAACAGACCTTATGGACAACTATTATTTGCAATAAATGAAAACTTATTTAATGTCCATCCTTATAAGAATAAAAATATTGGCGAAATGGAGCATCTTGATGCTGCTACTTTAGATGAATTTATAGCCTATCATGAGCAATTTTACGGACCAAATAATGCAGTTTTAGTTGTTGCTGGCGATATAGATTTAGCAAAAGCAAAAGAACTTATAAAAAAATACTTTAATGAAATTCCTAAAGGTCCAGAGGTTACGAGAAATTTCCCTAAAGAAACACCAATCAACGAAACTATCAAGGCAACTGTTTATGATGCTAATATTCAAATTCCTGCAATTGTAGCAACTTATAGAACTCCTGGATTTAAAGAACGGGATTCGTATATCTTAAATATGGTATCTTCATATTTAAGTGATGGCAAAAGCTCAAAGCTTTACAAAAAATTGGTGGATGAGCAAAAACAAGCGCTTGAAGTAGCTGCGGTAAACATTCCTCAAAAGGACTATAGTATTTATGCCCTTTTTAGCTTGCCTCTTGGTAAAGTTTCTCTTGCAGATTTACTTGCAGAGATGGACGAAGAAATAGTGAAAATGCAAACCGAATTAATTTCAGAAAAAGACTATCAAAAACTCCAAAATAAATTCGAAAACCGTTTTGTAAACTCAAATTCAAGTATTCAAGGCATCGCTAATTCTTTAGTAAAGTATTATTTGCTCTACGACGATATTAATTTAATAAACAATCAAATTAACATTTACCGTTCTATTACCCGAGAAGAAATTCAAACCGTAGTAAAAAAATATTTAAACCCGAATCAAAGAGTGGTTATAGAGTATTTACCTAAAAAAGATAATCAATAAAAGAATTTACACTCATGAAACGAGCATGCTAAAAAGTTTAATTCACGAAAAAATGATTATTGCGAACAGCATAGCGCGTCCCGAATTTATCTAGGGATAACCGTTAAAAAACAAAAAATATAAACACATGAAAACTAATATTATATTAATCACATTATTTTTATTATCATTAGGCGGAAATGCCCAAATTGATAGATCGCAACAGCCTAAACCAGGACCAGCACCTAAAATTACCTTAAATGTTCCTCAAGAATTTGTATTGGAAAACGGAATGAAAATTCTCGTTGTAGAAAACTATAAGCTTCCCAGAGTTTCCTATAGTTTACGAATTGACAATGCTCCAATTACTGAAGGCGATAAAGCAGGAGTATCTAGCCTCTTGGGAGCAATGCTAGGTAATGGTACTACCTCTATTTCTAAAGACGATTTTAATGAAGAAATTGATTTTCTAGGCGCTAGCTTACGTTTTGGATCCGAAAGTGCTTTTGTAAGCGCATTGTCTAAATACTCTGAACGGATGCTAGAATTAATGGCAGATGCCGCTATACATCCATTACTAACTGAAGAAGAATTTCAAAAAGAAAAAGACAAACTTATTGAAGGATTAAAATCACAAGAAAAAAGTGTAGATGCTGTAGCAGGTAGAGTGGGCAGAGCATTATCCTATGGAGTAAAACATCCCTATGGCGAATTTATAACCAAAAAAACCGTTAACAATGTAACTTTAGAAAATGTAAATGCTTTTTACCAATCGTATTTTAATCCTAACAATGCATATTTGGTTATAATTGGTGATATCGATTTTAAAACCATTAAGCCACAAATTGAGACCTATTTTGGAGCTTGGAAAAAACCTATAGAAATCACATCAAATGTACCTAAGGCTAAACCAAATGTACAATACACACAAATTAATTTTGTGGACATGCCAAATGCTGTACAATCTAATATTTCGCTTACCAATAATGTTAATTTAAAAATGAAGGACGTCGATTATCATGCTGTTCTAATTACAAACAAAATTTTAGGTGGTGGTTTTAATAGTTATTTAAATATGAACCTTCGCGAAGAACATGCCTATACTTATGGGGCTAGTTCTAGGGTTAGTTCTAGTAAATATACATCTCGTTTTATCGCTGGTGCAGCAGTAAGAAATGCGGTAACGGATAGTTCGGTAGTTCAAATTTTAAAAGAAATTAATCGTATTAAAACCGAACTTGTAACTGATAAAGCATTGGCAAATGCCAAAGCAAAATATGTTGGAGATTTTGTATTAGCACTTGAAAGACCTCAAACTATTGCTCGCTATGCCTTAAATATAAAAATAAACGATTTGCCTACAGATTTTTACACTACCTATCTTGAAAAAATAAATGCAGTAACCATAGAAGATGTAAAACGTATTGCAAATATCTATTTTAAAACCGAAAACGCACGAATTGTTGTGGTTGGTAAAGGAAGTGACGTAATCGCGAACCTAGAAAAAACAGGAATCCCAATAAAATATTTTGATGCCTATGCCAATCCTGTGGAAAAGCCAGAATTTACAAAACCAATACCTAGTGGTATAACCGCGCAAAACGTTATTAATAATTACATAGCAGCAATTGGTGGTAGAGATAATGCCATGGCTGTAAAAACACTACTTACTAGTGCCGATGTTACTATTGAAGGAGCTCCTTTTTCTCCAAAAGCAGAAATAAAACTAATGGTTCCTAATAAAGAATATTTAGAAATGAGTGTGGAAGGTATGGGTGTTTTAATGAAACAAAAATTTAACGGAGAAACAGGTTACATTGAACAACAGGGACGAAAAACGCCTATAGAAGGTGAAATGCTTGCAAAACAAAAAAATAAAATAGTGCTATTCCCTGAGCTATATTATAATAAAACCTATAAATTAACTCTAGAAAGTGTAAATACAATAAATGGTAATGACGTTTATAAAGTTAAAATTGAAAAAGATGGTGAAACCTCTTTTAAATATTACAATACAGAAACAGGTTTGTTAGCCCGTGAAGAAAGTAGTATGACTATGGGAGGTCATGAAATAACAACTATTGTAGATTATTCAAAATATTCTCCAGTAAAAGGAGTACAATTCCCCTACCATCAAATTGTTAAATCTGGACCCCAAACACTCATTTTCAATATTAATAACGTAATTGTTAACGAAGGCGTTACCGACGAAGATTTTAATTAATTTCGCATATAATTTAATATAAATACATATGAAAACATTAAAAAATATTTTAACACTAGTAGTACTAGTCACAATTTTTACTGCCTGNAAAAATGAAACACAACCCGAAATAAAAACCATAGAGGTTGAAACCACTAGCAACATTGCAAAAAAAGAATTAAATCCTAATGCTACGTATGCTAAAGCCGAGTTTAGCATTGCTGGAATGACTTGCAAAATTGGATGTGCAAAAACCATAGAAAAGAAAATTGCGACTATGGATGGCGTTAAATATGCAACTGTTGATTTTGATAGAAATTTAGCTATGGTAGAATATGACGAAGCACTAGTTAACCCTAATTCTTTAGAAGAAACGGTAACAAATCTTGCAGATATTTACAAAGTTAGCGACATGAAAGTTGTTGAAAATTTTTCAGAAGTTAGCCTATCTAAAGACAAAGAATGCAAAGCTAAATNTACCCATGACTGTACTAAAAAAGACTGTGCNAAATGTATTGAAAAATCTGCTGAATGTAAAAAGAAATGTGATGCTATGAAATCCAAAGCATAACAAAAATATATCTTGTAAAAAAAGCCGCTTTTTAGTGGCTTTTTTTATTGTAATTTCTTCAATAGCTTTTGTGCTTGCTTAAAATCTTCAACATCTTCTGGAATTGTTTTAAGAATATTTATACACGCTTTATTTTCTTTTTGTTTTAACTTACTTAATGCTAAATACCAAGTGGCTTTATTTTTATATGCCGAAGTACCTTTACTCAAGTTTTTCAACAATAAATCTGCAACTTCAAAATTATCGAGCTCAATATTAGAAATCGCTCTATAAAATTGAAACTCTGTATTAGTATTGTCTGTTTCAAGTAATTCTTTAAAAGCCTTGTCTGCTTCAGCATAATTAGCAGTGTTAAATGCAATCTCTGCGTTTTTTACAGTTGATTCTTGTTCTCCTCTAATCGTTAAACTTATAGTATCGTAATTAGAAAAATCGCTATATGTTGGATTCGAAAAATTATTAAAAACAAACAATCCTAAAAGCGCTACAAAACTAGCAGCAACAGTATATTTCCAAGGTAAGAATTTGATAGTTTTGGTTTCTGTTGCCTCTTTGTTAAAATAATCTTCTGAAACTTTGTACAGGTTGTTTTTAAAAGCTTTTGATTGCTCCTCGTTTCCAAACTTATATTCTAAAAAGTTATTAAGGTCTTTATATGTAGCAAATTCCTTTTTAAACTCTTGGTCGTTTTGTAATCTGTTTTCAAAAGTAGCCCTTTCTTCTAAAGACAATGTTTTAGATATATAGCCTTCAAATAGTATGTGATCTTGATTGTTCATGGCTTTAATTATAAAGTTGGTTATACTTTGGCGACTCTTTTACTAGCTTGGTTAATTTACCTATACATAACGATTTCTTTTTTCTTGCATAAGCATATGTTACACCTAAGCTTTTAGCTACTTCTTCCATAGATTTTATTTTAAAAGTAGCTTTAAGTAAGTCTTTGCAAGCTGTTCCTAGTTGTTGAAACATTAAATTGAATAAATGTTGTTTTTCTTCAAATAAATCAGTTTCATCAACTAATTCTAGAGCACTGTCATTTTTAGATAAGGTCTCTTCATTAATTGTTACCTCTTTTTTATTTGTTTTTTTTAATTCGTTTAACCATTTCCGTTTACATAATAAAAAGAAGTAAGCGTCAAATGGACAAGTAAGCTGAAGGTTTTTTTCTTTTGCTTGATGGTAAATTGTAATTAATACCTCTTGAATAATATCTTTGGCACTATCTTCATCACCACTATTACTCTTTATATAACTAATTACTTTAGGCGCAAATTTGTTATAAATAGCCTGAATAACAAATGAATTGTTTCCTAACAATCCTTCAATATATTTTTGATCCTCGTGTAGCTGTTTATCGCTCATTAGCGCTTTAATTTTCAACTAAAATATAAAAACTTTAAAACAAAAGGGTAACAATTTTAAAAGGATATTGATATAAGGCTGTAACAACAAAAAGATGTTACTCAAAAACAAATAAAATAAACTTTTAAAAACAACAATTATGAGAAATTTAAAAATAACTTTAAGAGTATTATTGATTTTATCAATCTCTATGAATTTTATAGGATGTGATAATGATAATAATCCAACAAATAATGTTTGCGAAGAGAATTATGTAACAAATGCAATTACAACAGCTTTTACAACTGGAACTTATTATGACGATATTCCAGATTTAATGGATGTTGAAATACAAGAGTATGAAATTCAAATCAATGCCAATGGAGAAATATGTAGTATAGGATATGAAGCTCCATCAGCATATCTATTAGGAGAGTATGAAATGAGAATAACTATAAATGGTTCTCCTGCTTATGATGGAGTTCATATGTTTTCTCAAAATTTTTTGTATCAACCACTAAATAATGGAGTAGTAATTGTTGTGTCAAGCGGAGATATAATTAAAGTTAGTAGAAAAACAGTGGCATTAAATTCAATAAGTGAAACTGTAGGGAGAGTTTTAGTAAGGTCAGATTGGTCAGAAATTTTATTCCCAATAACAGTAGGAAATGTAACTTTTTTAAGTTCTAGACTTTATGGAGAGAGCGGTAGTTGGGCAGCAGTTTTTGGAAACAATGTTTATTCTATAGAAGATAAAGCAATTCCATATATAGGTTTAGGATTCAAGGTATATTAGTTTTAGGCATCAATAGATTGCCGTAAAGTCTAAAAAAAGTGATGCTATAATGGCATCACTTTTTTTATGTTTGCCACAGAAATATATTTTTTACAATAAAACAGGGTAATAATCTTTACACACTATTTATATAAAGATGTAGCAACAAAAAAGTTGCACAAAAAATTAAATAATAACAAAAAACAATTTATTAAAAACAAAAATTATGAAAACTTTAAAAAATTTATTCGGANCACTTTTAATGGCAGCATTACTATTTACAAGTTGTGATAATGATAACGATCCAACCAATAATGTGTGTGAAGATTTTTACGCCCATAATTTTATTGTAAGTGCTTTTTCTACTGCAAATGGCTATGACGATTTGCCAGAATATATGGATGCAGGCATTCAAGAATACGATATTAAAATCAATGCTGATGGAGAAATATGTAGTATAGGTTACCAAAACCCAAGTACTTATGTAGGAGGAACATACATTATGGAGGTTATAAACCAAAGATCTGGTGCTTCTTATTCAGGAAATCATATTTTTACTGTGGGACCTAATTTAGATTATCAACCTATTACTCCTAATTGTATCTAGTGGAGATATTATTACTGTTAGACGAACTATAGTGCCAGCATTCTCAAATACTAATGCAATTCTTGGGCGAATTTTAAGANGTTCGGATTCCTCAGATGTACCATATCCTATAATTCAGGGAAATGTTGATTTTCTGAGGTCAGATTTTGATGGAGCTGGTACTGGTCCTTTCAGTAATTTCGCACAACCATATATTGCTTTAGATTTTAAGGTAAATTAGGTTTAGGCATCAATAGATTGCCGTAAAGTCTAAAAAAAATAACGTAAAATATTTTAAGGAAAAGTGATGATGTAATGTCATCACTTTTTTTGTTTGTACAAATGCAATTTTTTATACTAAAAAGGAAGCAATTTTTCAATGCTGCTGATATAAAGTTGTAACAAGTCAAAAAAATAGGGTAACAATTTTAAAAGGATGTTGATATAAGGCTGTAACACCAAATAAAGTGTTGCATAAAAATAGTAAAACAATTATTTAAAACTAAACATTATGAAAAATTTTAAAACAATTTTAGGAAACCTTTTAATTACAGCCTTGATATTTACAAGCTGTTCAAGTAATGACGACGGAGATATTATTATTACAGCTCCAACTGCGCAAGAATTTGCAGACTTAAAACAAAACGCTTTAGATTCACGTACACAAGAATTTAGCTTTAATGCCGAAGATGGTTCAACAACATTTACATCAGAAAAAGGTGTACAAATCACCATTCAAGCAAGCTGTTTAACTTTAAATGGTAACGGTGTGACCGGACAAGTAAATATCAAATATATTGAACTTTTTGATAGAGGAAACATGATTACTACAAACAAAACCACAATGGGAATGATGCAAAATGGAGACAAAGCACTGTTAATTTCAGGAGGAGAATTTTTTGTTGAAGCCACGCAAAATGGGCAAATATTACAAACCACATGCACGGTACAGCTTATTATCCCTTCTAATTTAACTGGAGGAACAGATAATACTATGACGCTTTGGAAAGGTAGAATTGATGCAAATGACAACTTAACTTGGGATGAGAAAGAAGAGGGGACAGGAAATGAAGGTATTGTTTTTGCTGAAGGAGAGTCTTACTATGCCTTTTTAAATGATTTTGGGTGGAGTAATGTAGATCGTTTTTACAACGACCCAAGACCAAAAACAACCATTCTAGTTGGTGTGCCAGTAGATTATGACAACACTAATAGTGCAGTGTATTTATCTTATGATGGTGAAGATGCAGGTTTAGCAAATTTAGATACTTTCGATAACACAACAAAATTATTTAGCGAACACTATGGACAAGTTCCTATAGGATTAGAATGCCATATAATTTTTATTTCAGAAGATAACGGAAACTATAGATATGCAATTAAAGCAGTAACTATTGCAGCAAACGATATTTATACATTTACATTTACTGAAACGTCAGTAGTTACCGAAGCTCAAATAACAGCCATTATTAATGGTTTACCTTAAACACTTAACCTAAACTATAATTTTGTTATAAGAGAAGTGGTGGTTTAAAAACTGCCACTTTTTTTTATATTTGCTTAATACCAAACGGATTTATATTTTAGATAAAAATTAAATACAGATGAAAAACTCTCTTTTACTAATTAGCTCTTTTTTTCTTTGTTTTCAACTGTTTTCGCAACAAAAACAGCAAAAAGATACACTTGTAAGAACTGCGACAATCTCTTATAACACTATTAATAATGAAGTAAATTTTATTCCAGAAACACCTATTTTAGAACAAATAGCTGGAGCTCCAAAGGCATTTTATTCTTATTACTGGGAATTTGGAGATGGTGATTATAGCAAAGAAAAAGCTCCAACACATATTTATAAAAACAAGGGGACTTACGATATAAAATTTTGGGCAACCAATAATTACGATACAGGCAAACCTCCAACAACAAGACCTAAAAAACTAACTATAACTTCCATTACCAAAGATTATAACGAAGAAGCTTCAATGATTGAGAGTTTTACATTACAACGCAATAGAGAGCCAATACCAGACGAAAATATTGTAGTAATTATGAGTTATAAAAACACTAAAAATTATATGACCAATGGTAAGCTGTTCCTATTTTATAACGAACAAAAATATAAAGCAAATAATTTTGAACTATCCGATATTAGGACACATCATAACGAAAAAGAAATTATTGAATACAACTTTGTTTACACTAAAGATATTAATGATTCGCAAACCTTTTTAGCCTCTACGGATAATGTGTTTTTTGAAAAATTAATCCTTCAGGACTCTACTGAAAAAACCAATTTGCCTTTCACCATCGAAACTGCAAAATCCGATTTTAAAAACCTTAAGGTATTGGAGTTTAACAATATGCAACCTAACGAAGAACGCAACATCTTTTTTACTTTAAAAACTACTCCCGAAATGTTAAAAGACACAAGTGCTATAATTAGTGTAAGAGGTGTTTATGTGCCAGATAGGAATTACGATAATCATAACGTAAAAGATATGGAAATGGAGATAGTTACTTCTCACGATCCAAATAAAATGTCGTCGAATGGTACATTTATGAATTACCGACTAGTACGCCTTAAAATCTTAAAATATAAAATCAAGTTTCAAAATAGTGGCGAAGGTCCAGCAAGAACAATACGCTTAGAAACAGACATTCCTGAAATGCTAGACAAATCTACTCTAAAAGTGCTCGATATGTATCCTAAATGTAGGATTTGCCCTAAAGAAGAGGTTCGTTATAGTTGCTTAGACACAACATTTACAAATACACAGGCCATTTTTACTTTTAAAAACATTTACTTGCCTGGCAGTGAACAAAAAAATGTAAAAGAATACGACTCTACAAAAGGTTTTGTAAAATATAGCATCAAGTTTTCTAAAGATTTTCATAAAAAGAAAACTAAAAGCAGAACGGCAATAATTTTTGATAAAAACGA
>JGI26061J44794_1000421_pt1 | contig 19272 bp, 11 predicted proteins | sample MarorgKNORR_S2LV_5_FD_44794 | JGI IMG/M metagenome (IMG submission 44794) | reverse complement strand
AAAAAAGCCTTGGTTGAAACCAGTGCAGACTTTGAGGCAGCAATAGATCTAATGCGAGCCTCTGGAGCCGCAAAAGCTGCTAAAAAAGCAGGTCGTGTAGCGTCCGAAGGCCTTGTAAATGTGGCTATCAGTGATGACAACAAAAGCGCTGTCATACTTGAAGTAAACTCTGAAACAGATTTTGTTACAAAGNNCCAATCCTTTATTGATTTTGTCAATGCTTTAGGAAAATTAGCACTGAAAAACAAGCCCGAATCCNTCGAGACATTTTTAACTCAAACATTAGACTCAGGCGAGACAGTTGATGAAGCCAGAGAAGGCATTGTCGCCAAAATAGGTGAAAATGTTTCCGTAAGAAGGCTTCAAAACGTCAGCGCCGAAAATGGCGTTTTGGGCGCCTACAAACATGGCGATCGTATTGCTGTCCTTGCTGTTCTTTCAGGCAAAGACGCTGATCTTGCAAAAGATATTGCAATGCATATTGCCGCCTCTAGACCTGAGTGTGTTAGTGAAGAGCAGCTTTCAAATGAGCTCCTTGAAAGAGAAAAATCTATTTTCATAGAACAAGCAAAAGAAAGCGGCAAACCAGACAACATCATTGAAAAAATGATTGTTGGCAGAATGAAAAAATTTGTCAACGAAGTTACTCTATATGGACAGGCCTTTATTAAAGACCCCAAAACTTCTGTTGGCGAGCTGGTTAAATCTAAAAACGCTGAAGTTGAGTCTTTTGTTCGATTTGAAGTTGGTGAAGGGATAGAAAAAAAGGAAGATAACTTCGTTGAAGAAGTTATGGCCCATATTCAGTATTAACCTATAGTTTTGTTTTCAAAAAGGGCGCCAAGGCGCCCTTTTTATTGTCTTCTTTGGTTGTTTCAAATACACTACATATCAGATCTGTCTTTAATTATCAGCTTCATGATGGCCGGCATTAAAAAAAAGTCTGCCAAGAGGGCAACTAAAATTGCACTTGCCGTCAACACGCCAAAATCAAACATGTTGTTCATCTGAGAGAATGTAAGAACCAAAAACCCAAGAGCAAGCACTATTGATGTCAGCATGATTGCCCTTCCTGTTCCCATCAAGGTCAATCTGACTGCCTTGTCAACGTCATTATACTGAAGCTCATAGCGCCGGAAATTGTGCATAAAGTGGACCGTGTCATCAACAGCTAGTCCTAGCGCTATTGCTCCAATTAACAAAGTAAACATGTCTAGCGGCATCTTAAAAATAACCATAATAGTTGAGAGAAAGATGATGGGGAGCAAGTTTGGTATCATGCTAATGAGCCCAATTTTAATATTTCCTATCAATAGAACCATCAAAATAGTTATCAGGGAAAATGCCAGAACATAGCTCGTTGCACTGCTATAGATCGCCTGTTCGAAAGTAACCGTCATCAGAGTACCAATGCCCGTAAATGAAACAACGGCCAGGCCGGCAAATTCTTTATCAAGATAGGCCTGGGCTCTGTCAATAAATACTTTTGCCTCAAGGGAATCAATAAATGGCGTTTTAAATGTCAAACGAGCTTTTGAATAATTGGCGTCAACCAAGCTCTCTAGATCGTTATTGCCGCTGCTTTCAAAAAGCAAAAACTCTTGTGCAATTAGATTAGCGTCGTTAGGAACTGTATAGTATTCTTCCTGGTTTTCGTTTAACGCCCGGTTAGTTTCTTTGATGATGTCTACAAAGCTGATCACTTTTCCAACAAACATATTTCCGGTCGTAATAGTGTTAATGTTTTTCGACACCTCTTCGATCTTTCTTGAAATCTCTGGATTGTATAGGCCGTTTGTTTGTCCTGTGTCAATAATCACTTCAAGCGTGAGCGAGCCCCGCAGGCTTTCATCTATTGTTTCTGTTGCCACGCGTGCAAAGTTGTCTTCTGGAAGCCACTGGAGCGGAAAATGAGAAAATCTTAGCTGTGTAGCAAAGATAGCAGCACAAATAATTAACACTGCACTTATCGCCAATATTAGCTTCGGTCGGCCAGTTCCAATTTCGCTTATCCCAATGAGTAGTTTGTCCATGAAAGTATGGCCCTTTTCGTCAGCTCTAGGCTCCAAATGAACAAAGTTTGTCGTCGCTATTAGGGCAGGAAGCAAAACAAGGGTGAACAATAAGCCAATCAAAACGCCGCCACTCGCAAAAAGCCCAAGATCAGCAACCGGCGCAACGCTTGAGAACGAAAACGACCATAACCCAGCAGCGGTTGTTAAAGAAGTCATAACAATTGCCAAACCAGAATGTCCCATTGCATAACGCAACGAAGCTTTTTTGTCTTTTGTTCGGACCAGGTCTTTATAAAAAACTGCCAACAAATGAATAGCCGCACTGGTTACCACAGCAAGCAAAAAGGTCGGCATAATTTGTGTTGCCATAGTAAACGGAGCGGAAAAAATTGACATCAAAGAAACCGTGCTTATCAGCGTCATTCCTACACAAATTATTGGCAAAACCACTCCCGAGACCCTTCTAAAAAGTGCGAACAGAACCGACATAATGACTACCATCATAAGACTAATAAACACGATCGCATCTTTCTTTAGCGCCTGCTTAAAAATGCCTGCAATAGCTGCAGAGCCTGAAAGGTAAGTTTCAAAGTTGTCGGCGCTAAAGCGGCTCATCACTTGTTGTGTTGCTGCAATTATCTGGTCGTTTTCAGCGTCGCTAAGGTAGCTCCTTGTGTCACTTTCAGCATTAGTACTAAAATCTAGCTCGTCATTAAAATCTAGCTCGTCATTAAAATCTAGCTCGTCATTAAAATCTAGCTCGTCATTAAAATCTAGCTCGCTAGCTTCATTCGTAGAGCCTTCGCCAGAGTAGGTCTTTGTGCCTATGGTAACCGTCGTCATTGTGAAGTCTTCGCTGTAAAGCAAGTTTTTAAAAAGGCTGTTGTTTGTGATTGTGTTTTTTAAGTCATCAAGCTCCTCTTGAGTTTNGGGCAAAACATCAATTAAGGGCTCGACAACCAGCTCTCCTTGGATGCCGTATATGTTTCTAGCATTTATCAAAGAGTCAACACTCTCAATATGAGGAAGCTCGCTTTCTAGCGCCTTATGAAAGCCTTCAAGCCTTTCAAGAAACTCCAAATCAAATATGCTATTTGTTTTAACAGCAACTATGAGCTGTTCGTCGCGACCGAATTGATCCCTAAAAAGATCGTATTCAATTCGCATAGGATCAGACTTATGCAAAAACCCCTCTGTTGAAGTGTCTATTTTTAATGTCGGCAGTTGTGTGCCTAGAGCGCCAACAAACAACAGAACTATAAGTATTGTTTTTGTCGAGTTATCATATAGCCAGTCAGAAAAGACTTCGAACTTTTTTTCGGTTTTAGATCTCCAATTCATTTTGTATTTATATAGTTAAGGCAGTATGCGGTTTTTCTATAAAGCAATTCAAACTCGGATATTATATGGTACTTAAAACATTTTTTTGATGTGAAAAACCCAAGTTAAAATTTTTATCTTGTATAAATTTATAAATTGAATTAACATTCAATTTTCTACACTCTGAGGTGGCAATGAGAAGAGGGCGTGACAAGGCTGCTAGGAAAGTTTCCAGTTTTCAGCAGGCACCTTATAAGCAAAAAAGCAACCCTTACCAGCCAATGTCTATTTTTTCAGAGGACGAGGTTGAGTCTATTCATGAAGCCTCCTTAAAAGTATTATGTGATACTGGAATGGATATTCAGTCTCCTCGAGCTGTTGAAATTCTCAAGCGCGAAGGGGCCATGATTGACAGTGATGGAAGACGGGTTAGATTTGACCCTGATTTTATAATGGAAAAAATTGCTACCACTCCGAGCGAATTTACGCTTCATGGAAGACACAAAGAAAGGCATGTTCATGTTGGGGGTCGCTCTGTTATAAACACAATGGTTTCAAGCGCACCTAATGTTTCTGATCTAGACAGAGGCAGGATTTTAGGCAACTTTGAAGATTACTCTAACCTGATAAAGCTAGGAGAAATCCTAAACACTGTACACGCTCTTGGCGGCTACCCTGTCGAGCCCTGTGATATTGACGTTCAAGTGCGTCATTTACATGCCGTGTCAGCTGCAGCTCGTCTATCCACCAAGCCGCTTTTTGGGTACGCGATCGGAAGTGAAAGGATGCTCGATGCAATTGAAATTGTTCGAATTGGCAGAGGCATTGATGAAGAAACCTTGCTAAGAGAGCCCTCGATTACAACCGTGGTAAATGCCAACTCACCATTGGTTTACGACAAGGCTCTTTTGGAAGGCGCAATTGAAATGGCTGAGCGCAATCAGCCAGTTATATACACGCCCTTTACTTTAGCAGGGGCAATGGCACCAATCACGATCGCTGGAGCGCTGGTGCAGCAAAATGCTGAAGCGCTAGCTGGACTTGCCTTTCATCAATGTGTTAAGCCTGGCGCCCCTGCAATGTATGGGAGCTTTACCTCAAATGTTGACATGAAGTCAGGATCTCCGGCATTCGGAACCCCTGAGTATACTCAAGCCACAATTGCTAGCGGCCAGCTGGCCAGAAAATACAAAATACCGCTCAGAGCTTCCAACGCTAATGCGTCCAATGCGCCTGATGAGCAGTCAGTGTATGAGTCACAGATGTCTCTATGGGCCTGTCTACTAGGCCAGGTGAATTTTATTTTGCATGGACATGGTTGGATTGAAGGGGGGTTGTGTGCATCTTACGAGAAGGTTATATTAGATGCTGAAATGAACCAAATGATGGAAGCTTTTCTCATACCATCAAAAGTCAACAAAGACACTCTTGGTGTAGAGGCAATAGCCGAGGTTGGGCCTGCAAGTCATTTTTTTGCTGCAACACAAACCATGGAGCGCTACGAAACCGAACACTATAAACCATTGCTTTCTGATTGGCGCAACTTTGAATCATGGAGAGATGCAGGCTCATTTACTGCAACACAGCGCGCAAATAAAATATGGAAACAGCTTTTAACAGACTACCAAGAGCCGACGCTTGAGTCTACAATCGAAGAGGAGCTTTCATGTTTTGTAGAAAAGAGAATCTCTGAAGGTGGCGCCCCGCCCTTATAGCATTTCAATAACACTTTCTGATTGTTTTGTTATAGCCCTATTGTTTTTCATTGCTCGCCAAGACACGAATAGCCCACTAATAATAATAATAATTAGCCCGGTTACCGCCACAGGAGTTGGAACAAACTTAAACACAAAATAGCTTAAACCAATGGCAACAATAATCTCAAAATAACCAAAAGGGCTAAGCTCAGAAGCTGTCGCACATTCAAACGCCTTAATAATCATAAAGTGTGCTATGGCGGCAACAAGACCCATTGCTGCGGCCATCAAAATGCCCACTAAATCAGGAACAACCCAATCCAAAACAGCCATAGGACCGAGGACAAGAGTGCCCACTATAGCCGTATAAAAAAGAGTCAACAGAGGTGGGCCGCTTAAGCTCAATTTTCTCGTCGTAATAATATAAAGCGCATAACAAAAACCTGCAACAAGCGCATACAATAGGCTCGGTTTAAACTGGTCGGTGTCTGGCTGCAAAACAATAACAACGCCAACAAAGCCAACCAAAGCCCCAATACCAATAAAAATATCAAAACGCTCCCCTAAAACAAAGGGCGCAAGCATTGCAACAATCAGCGGCGATACGAATAACAAAGTGAGCGCATTTGGAATTGGGTTTGTTTTTATTGCGGTAAAAAAGAACAGCGTTGCCAAAGTAAGCATTAAGCTGCGCAATAGATGAAAAGAAAGCTGCTTGGGCATTCGCCACCAGCGCAACTTTTGCCAATAAAGAAGAGGCAACAACCACAACGTATGAAAAGCAAAACGAGCCCAAGAAATTTGCATAACGGGATAGCTCTCACTAAGTATTTTTGCAATCACGTCAAGCATTGGTACAACGCTCATAGCGCCGAGCATTAGGGCTATCCCTTTAAGTAGTCGTTTATTTTCGAGAGTCATCNCATTGCCTTGTAAAAACTAANCAGATTGTACAATAACAACTGTCAAGGACAAGAGCTAAAATTGAAATTATTGATGGTGCCGACGGTCGGAGTCGAACCGACACAGCTTACGCTACAGCCCCCTCAAGGCTGCGTGTCTACCAATTCCACCACGTCGGCTTTTTTAATTGCTAGGTATGTCGCTTGTCTCAGTTTCAGCCGTCTCGTCAACCAAAGGCTGGGCCATAATGCTTTGACTTGTGTCAGAGACATTGCCTTCACTTGTCGCAAGATAAGCAAGACTAATGCTGGTGATAAAAAAACCTAAAGCCATAGCTGCAGTTAACTTATACAAAAAAGTATTCGCCCCCCTTGCTCCAAAGACTGTCCCTGCCGCGCCAGAACCAAAGCCTGCGCCAGCACCTGCGCCCTTTCCATGCTGAATTAATATCAGACTAACCATGCTTAAGGCCAACAACACATGAATAACTAAAATTACTTGAAATGACATATTAACCCGCCTTACAAATTTGTAAAAAATCTTCTGCCTTGAGCGCCGCCCCTCCGATCAAACCACCGTCAATGTCAGCGCAAGAAATCAACTCGTTAGCGTTGCCAGCATTCATGCTGCCGCCATATAAAATAGGGGTTCCTTGGGCAATGCTTTCATTGCTTTCTCCCAATAAGCTGCGAATAAACAAGTGTACCGCTTGCGCTTGTTCGGGAGAAGCGGTTTTGCCAGTTCCGATCGCCCATACCGGCTCATAAGCAATAATAATATTGCGAAAGGCGCCAATTCCCACCAACTCAATAACTGCATTAATTTGTTCAGCGACAACCGTTTCAGTTTCGCCAGCTTCTCGCTGTTCGAGCGACTCACCCACACAAAGAAGTGGTGTTAAATCGTTGTCTAAAGCAGACTTTACTTTTTCAGCAACCAAAGAACTTGTCTCTCTATAGAGGCTTCTGCGCTCAGAATGACCGACAATAACATACCTTGCTCCAAAGTCTTTTATCATGTTGGCGCTAACCTCGCCTGTGAATGCTCCTGCAGGGTTAGCATTAAGATTTTGAGCGCCGAGTTTAACTTGGCTGTGTGTAATTAAAGCCTCAACCTGAGAGAGATATGGGAAGGGGGCACAAACCACCACCTCGGAACTAACTTCACTCATGCCAGACAAGATGCCCAAAATTAATTTGTTGACGGACTCTTTACTGGCGTTCATTTTCCAGTTGCCTGCCACAATAGTTCTTCTCATACTTTTCGCAATTAATAAAAAGAGGGCAATGTTACGCTAATATGCCTTAAAAATCAATTCTGAGAGACACCATTTGAACACCTTTACTCAAATTAATATATATTAATTTCAACCTCCCTTTTGGCCCTTATTTAAGGCTGGGTATTTCGCGCATATACATGGCACGCTCAATTTCAATTTCAGGTGTTTCAAAGTTTTCGGCAGCTAGGTGACCCGAGTAAATCGCATCGGCAATCAAGCCAGGAGCTAATGCATCTCCGATCAATTCAATATGGCGATGTTTATTGAGGCTCCCGCCTTTTGTTGATGCTATGAGTTGTTCATATAGTGTGGTTTCTGGCAATCGTTCGGTTACCAGGACTAGTGTTTTACATGGAATTTGACTGACGCGCTGTGTGTAGACACAACGAGCATCGACTGAACCTTCGCGAGCATGAAAAAGCGTTTTATTCAGTATTATATTTACACCTTGATTGAGCAGAGCTGTTTGTATTCGTTCCTGTTCAAGGGTGTGCTCTGTCCAGGGCGATACTACACTGGCAGGTGTAACAAAAGTAATGTTATGCCCTGCACTATTTAGGTGGTCAGCAATCACTCCTGCAAGATAGCCCTGGTCATCATCATAGATAACAATTGACTCTCCCAATGAATCTTGTTGATTAAGAACATCAGTGGGCGTAAGGGCATTAACGCTTGATAGGCCTGTGATACCATAACGATTACTACGGCCGATACCATCATTTCGCCAATGGCAACCTGTGGCAAGAAAGATATTATTGATATCGAGCTCATCGATAAGCTCCTGCGTTACGGTGCTTCTTTTATAAATATCGATGTTAGCTTTTTGTTGGATTTCATGTACCCGATTATCAGACACACGAGCCCAAGCGGAGAGGCCTTTGAGACTTGATTCAAATTGAACACGCCCACCTAGAAAATCACTCGTTTCACTTAAAATTACATGGTAACCACGACGTGCCAACTGCATACTGCATTCAAGTCCTGCAGGCCCAGAACCAACTACTAATGCGCTTTGTTCGGTTTTTTTTGCTTTAATTTTTTCAGGGTGCCAGCCGTGTCGCCACTCTTCACCCATTGTAGGGTTTTGAGTACAGCGAATAGGTATGCCTAACATATCGCAGGATACACAAATATTACAGCCAATACATTCACGAATTTCATCGGTTCGTCCTTCTTTGATTTTGTTTGGTAAGTAAGGATCAGCAATAGAGGGCCTTGCTGCACCGATAAGATCAACAATGTTTCGTTTAATTAAAGATATCATTAAATCAGGAGAAGTTAACCGACCTACAGCTACCACCGGTTTTGTAGTGATCTTTTTTACAAATTCTATATAAGGTATTTGGTAGCCCTCGTTGGGCTCGAAGCGAGTGGATATTGAATCGTTGGGCCAATCCGATATATTTACATCCCATACGTCGGGCAGTTCTGATAGCAGTTCAACCACTGCGCGTCCCTCTTCATGTGATTGCATTCCGTCTTTACCTTTAAGCTCGTCAACAGCAAAGCGAAATGCTATGCCGCAGGTGTCGCCAACGGCATCTTTGGTTTCTTCAAGTAATTCTCGTGTTAAACGGATGCGATTTTCTAGGCTACCACCGTACTCATCATTGCGGGTATTCAGTTCGGGCATCATGAAATGATGCGCTAGAGTCATATGGTGACCAGCGTAGACGTAAATAATATCGAAGCCAGCGGCTTTAGCGTTTAATGCCGCTTGACGATGCCAGCGACGAAATTCAACAATATCGACTTTGCTCATTTTCCTTGCTTGTTTTGGATAAATGGAATCCACCGACATATTTGTCGGACCCATGGGAGGAATACGTGAATAATGGTTAGTTGAGCCGTAACCATTATGTACAAGCTCAATTGCTGCAAGTGCTCCATGAGTATGCACGGCATCAGTAATCAAGCGTAAAGCAGGTATATCTTTCTTGTCCCAGATTCGTTGTGTAATAAAGGGCGATATATCAGAGCTCGGATGAATTTCAGATTCTTGGGTGCTGACCACCCCCCAGCCGCCCTGAGCTTTTACTGCACGCATTGCGGCCTCAGCTTGCGGTCTTAAATGTCCTAAGCCAGAACAATGAGGCACTTGATAGAAACGATTTTTTGTTGTAACCGGGCCTATTTTAACAGGCTCAAACAGCACACCATATCTTTGATCTTGTTTCATATTGATCCCTGTTTTCTTAACGTTTTAGNGCTTTATTTTAACCCACGGCCNGCAAGAAAAATCTAGTTAGTTGGATATAAAAACATCAAATTTATAGTGAGATGTTCAAAACATTGCCTTAAATAGCGTTCAATAAATTATTCTATTAAGGCATCATTTATCTCTTGCTCACAACAGGTATCATTAGAATATCATTTTTATATTTAACCTTATTTTCTTATGTCTCAAACTTGGGTCAAGAGCTTAGACTCTCTAAAAAACTCACTACCACTTGGAGAATTTAGTGTTTGGGTTAAGCCGCTTGGCGCAATTGAGAAAAACTCCACCCTTCATCTTTTGGCACCAAGCGCCTCTGCACTTAAATACATCAACAACCATAAAAAAATTAAGTCTGCCATTGTTCTTGCGGTTGCAGAACAAAATCGCACGCTAAAGATAAGATTTGGAATTGCAGATGCGGCCAAAAAAAACTCTAAGCAAAAAAAACATCACACCACGCCTCTTTTTCCTGAATATACTTTTGAAAACCTGGTGCTGGGAAGCGCCAACCAAGTAGCAGCGCTAGCTAGCCGACAGATTGCTGAAAACATTGGATCCTCGCCCTACAATCCATTTATTATCTATGGCGAGTCGGGGCTAGGAAAAACCCACCTAATGCAAGCCGCAGGGCACCTGGCTTCAGAAAAAAACCCAGGCTCCAAGATTATTTATGTGCCGCTAATGGATTTTGTTAGGAACATCACAACCAGTTTGCGACACAACACCATTGAAAATGTTAAGCTTTTTTATCAATCTGCAGACTTACTTTTGGTTGACGACATTCATCTAATCGCAGGAAAAGACAAATCACAAGAAGAATTTTTTCATATCTTTAACTTTCTGTTTAGCACAAAAAAGCAAATTATCTTTACTTGTGACCAGCCTCCAAAAAATATTAAAGATCTTGAAAATCGTCTCAAAACTCGTTTTTCTCAAGGCCTCAATCTACAACTATCTCCGCCAGAACTTGAAATGAGGGCGGCTATTTTGCTAAAAAAATCTCAACACCCACAAATATCTCTAGCTCTAAGCGAGGATGTCGCTCTTTTTATTGCCAACCATGTCACGTCTAATGTTCGCGACCTAGAGGGCGCCCTGTTAAAACTTAAAGCGTTCGTTGATTTTTCAAGGATAGACCACTCTTCAATCTCTAAAGATGTTGTTGAGGGCGCACTTGGAGACCTAATCACCCCTAAGAAAAGATTGATTGAAATAAACGAAATACAAAAAACTGTTAGCAAGTATTATGGCATAACCGTGTCTGATCTTATTTCCAACTCCCGCAAGCAACACTTGGTTCGGGCTCGACAAATGGCCATATATTTATGTCACAACCTAACGGCGCTTTCGCTCTCGAAAATTGGTCAAAACTTCGGCAACAGAGACCACTCAACCGTGCTCTACTCATGCGAAAAACTAAAAAAACTTATGAAAACAAACGAAGAAATAAAAAATGATTTTGAAAACATTAAAATTAAAATTACTAACTTATAAACAAGATAAAAAAAAGTTGCCCTGTTGATAAACACAAAAACAACTTATAATTAACAAAGTACTTACAGTTTTCATGCTCGAATAACAAAAATACTAACAAAATATCCACAGGCTAACACATTGTTATTAATAAAGAAAAAAGACTAATCAACAAACAAACAGAAGACTAATAATAATAATAATAATTTAATAAGGCTGCTTATGAACACCGAGCTTAGTGTAGAAGAATTAATAGACCCTCTTCAGACGGTTATCGGTGTGGTTGAAAAAAAACAATCGTTACCGATTCTTTCCCACGTTTTAATTCAATTAAAAGACCAGATCCTCACTCTTACAACAACAGATATGGAGCTAGAGATTAGCGCATCAAACAAAATACAAAGCACAGAAGAGGTTAGTTTTACAATTTATGCAAAAGACCTGATAGATATCGTTAGAAGACTGCCTGAAAAGACACAAATAAAATTCAGAATCGAAGAAAAGAAAATTTATTTAAACGCAAATAACAACACCTTCGAATTAAATACATTTAACCATCTTGATTTTCCAGCGCTTCCTAAAACACAAGATACAAGTGTTATAAAAATCAAACAAGACGACCTAAAAACCCTCATTGAAAACACAAGCTTCTCAATGGGAAACCAGGATATTCGCGCTTATTTAAACGGCCTGTTTTTTGAGGTCAACAACGACTCCATAACAGTTGTGGCAACAGACGGACACCGCCTCTCTGTTGGTGAAATCAAACAAAACAACAAGCTTAATGAAAAAAAGACCGTGATACTTCCAAGAAAGGCAGTCATTGAATTGACTAAGCTGCTTAACAAAAGCTCCCAAAAAATGGCGGAAATACACCTTTCGGACAACTACTTTTCACTCGTTGACAGCAACACTAAAATTATAAGTCGTCTAATTGATGGTAACTTTCCTAATTACAAACAGGTTATGCCAACAGACTTCACCAATACCGTTGTTATTAACAGGGCAGATTTTCTCTCAAACCTCCAACAAGCCTCTATCTTTGTAGAAGAGCGCACAAAGGGGGTAAAACTGGTTTTCAGAGACGACAAGCTAAGTATTTTTTCACACTCAGAAAGAGGTAGGGCGGAGACCCAGATCACAGTCAAGAACCAAGAGAAAGAGCTTGAAATAGCTTTTAACATTCATTACCTAATTTCGGTGTTGGAAAAACTAACAGCAGACGAAATAAACATGGTTATACCTGGTGGTGAAAACAAATCCTGCTTGTTGAGCTCCATAGGGGATGAAACTTATCAGTACATTGTAATGCCAATGAGAATATAACCTATGTTTTGCCATGGCAATTATTGAGAAGCTTCATATACTTCGATTTCGAAACCTTGATAATCAATACTTAGAACCAAACACCAACATTAATCTGTTTATTGGAGGCAATGGCCAGGGAAAAACAAACCTCATTGAGGCCCTTTACTATCTGGGTCACAACCGCTCCTTTAAATCAAAAAACATCAAAGATGTTGTGCCATTTGAAAAAGAGTTTCTGCAAATCGATGCGGTGGTTGACGATGTTCGTGTTTTACTAAAAAAATCTAAAAATAAAAACACAATTCTATTTAATCAACAAAAGGTTTCTTCCAATAGCAGGCTAACCCATTTGATGCCAATACAAATCATTTCTCCGGATCGTGGTTTTGTTGTTGGCGGACCTCCAAAACTAAAAAGATCTTACCTTGATTGGGGGGTTTTTCATGTTAAGCCCGACCTCCTTAAAACCTATAAATCTTATAACAAGGCCTTAAAAAACATTAACACACTATTAACAAACAACAACACAAAACAACTTGACTACTGGTTAATCCAGATTGCCACTCTTTCTGTTGAAATATCCTCTGCAAGAGCTGACTATATTCAAAAACTAAAAAAAACTCTAAAAAAACCCCAATTTGGGCCACTAAAAGAGCTCATCAAACAAAATAACAAGTTTGATTTTCACCTGCAGACAGGGTGGACAAAGGACACCAATCACATTGATCAAGAAAGCATTTACAAATACCTAATAAAAAATAGAGGTTCGTTTGCCAAACTTAAGCACCTTAATTATGGCCCACATAAGGCAACCATTGACTACTACTTCAACAACCAAAACGAACAACACCTCTCTAGAGGTGAGCAAAAAAAATTGTCAATATTTTATTGGATACTACAGGTACTTATGTTGGTTGAATTAAACATAAAGCCAATTGTTTTGATAGATGATATTTCTTCAGAGCTAGACCAAGAGAAAATAGATTTAATATTGGGTTTTTTAATCAAACTAGAGGTTCAAATATTTGCTACAGATATCGGCAATAAACCACTGTCTGTGGATAAAAAAATAGCCACCATTTATCAAATTGACAAAGGCATTATTGTAAAAAAATAACTCCCGTTTTCGCCCAACTTTTTGGGTTGCTTTTGCCACTAAAAAGGCCATTAAATAAGCAAGATGTGTTGATGATAAAGAGGGTGCCCGTGGTATAATTAATTTATTTTTATTGAGCTCCCATGAAAGAACAATACCAAGCCTCCAATATTAAGGTTTTAAAAGGCCTAGACGCTGTTAGAAAGCGCCCTGGAATGTACATCGGTGACACAGAAGACGGCACCGGTTTACACCATATGGTTTTCGAGGTGGTTGACAATTCAATTGATGAAGCGTTGGCAGGCCACTGTACTAAAATTGAGGTGATAATTCACGAAGACAACTCAATATCTGTAACTGATGATGGTCGTGGAATTCCTGTGGGCCTACATCCTGAAGAGAAGATTTCTGCAGCTGAGGTTATTATGACTGTTCTCCATGCCGGGGCAAAGTTTGATGATAATTCCTATAAGGTGTCAGGCGGCCTTCATGGTGTTGGTGTTTCGGTGGTAAATGCACTTTCTGAAAACCTCCACCTTTGTGTTCACAGAGATGGCGAAATTTATGAACAAAACTATGTGCTTGGTGTTCCAAAAGCACCGATAAAAGTTACCGGAAAAACCAACAAAACAGGCACCACTATTCACTTTAAACCAAGCGTGGATATTTTTACTGAAACTAAGTTTAGGTTTGAAATACTGGCCAACCGACTTCGAGAACTGTCTTTCTTGAACTCAGGTGTACACATTGAAATACAAGACCTTGCCACAAACAAAAAAGATGTTTTTGTTTATAAAGGCGGCATTTCAGCTTTTGTTCAGCACCTAAATAAGTCTAAGAACCCTATTCACAATGACATTATTATAATCAATACAGAAAAAGACGGCATTAATATAGAGGTTGCTTTGCAGTGGAGTGACTCCTATCAAGAAAGTGTTTATTGTTTTACAAACAACATCCCCCAAAGAGATGGTGGACCACATTTGGCCGGACTTAGGGCGGCCATAACTCGCACCCTAAACAATTTTATTGATGCCTCTGGTTTGGCAAAAAAAGAAAAATCCACTATAACCGGTGAAGATACAAGGGAAGGATTAACCGCCATCCTGTCAATCAAAGTGCCAGACCCTAAGTTTTCATCACAGACTAAAGATAAATTGGTTTCGTCTGAGGTTCGAGCGCCAGTTGAGTCTTCTGTGAATGAAAAGTTGGGTGAGTATTTATTAGAAAATCCTGCTGAAGCAAAAATTATTGTTGGCAAAATACTAGATGCGTACAGGGCTCGCGATGCTGCGAGAAAAGCCCGTGAAATGACTCGCCGCAAAGGCGCTCTCGATATAGCTGGACTGCCAGGAAAATTAAGCGACTGTCAAACCAAGGATCCTGCTGAATCTGAAATTTTTTTGGTGGAAGGAGATTCTGCAGGTGGCTCCGCCAAACAGGGAAGAGATAGACGCACACAGGCGATCTTGCCACTTAGAGGAAAAATATTGAATGTAGAAAAGGCTCGCTTTGAAAAAATTCTTTCGTCAGAAGCAGTCGGTACACTAATTACAGCCCTTGGTTGTGGTATTGGAAAAGATGAGTATGATATTGAAAAGCTTCGATACCATAAAATCGTTATTATGACTGATGCCGATGTTGATGGAGCTCACATCAGAACCTTGTTGTTGACATTTTTCTATCGCTACTTTCCTGAGTTGGTTGAAAGTGGTTATCTTTATATTGCACAACCACCTCTTTATAAAATAAAAAAAGGCAAACAAGAACGCTACCTCAAGGATGATGAAGAGCTCAATGACTACCTGTTACAAGAGGCAATCTCTGACGCAAGCCTATTTACTAGCGAAGAAACACCAGCAATAGAAGGTGTTGCTCTAGAAAAAATTGTTTCTAAATATTACAAGACAATGGCTGTTGTCGAAAGGCTAGGAAAAAAATATAACGAAGGCTTGATAAAAGCCATGCTAGGCATGCCAAAAATAGAAGACATAAAAAACACAAAAAAAATGAATGCTTGGTGTCAAAAGCTTCAAGAAAAAATGAACAGCTTTGGGCCTGAGTCAGAAACACATAAGGTTGAATACAAGAAGAAAGAGGTTTTGTATACCTTTGAGGTTTTTGGTGTCGAGGTCGAGAGCACTAGTTTTGATGAAGGCTTTGTTAGCTCCCCAGATTACAGAAGAATACAAAAATATTCCGATGATATAGAGAGCATGTTTAGCGAGGACTCTTATGTGCAGAAAGGGGCGAAAGAGGCAAGGGCGCCGAGCTTTTCAAAAGCACTTGGTTTTTTATTAGATGAGGCAAGAAAAGGGCAGGGTTTTCAGAGATACAAAGGTCTTGGAGAGATGAACCCAGACCAGCTTTGGGATACCACAATGAACCCCGAAACACGAACAATGCTTCGTGTCAAAATTGAGGATGTAATGGCTGCAGACGATGTTTTTGAAACCCTTATGGGTGATGAGGTCGAACCAAGAAGAAACTTCATCGAGGATAATGCCCTAAAAGTTGGCAATTTGGACTATTAATTAGTTAAAACCCTCAGTGACTTGAGTTCAAGCTGTTATGAAAATTATTGATAACGCCCAACTAGATTTGTAAGATAATAATTCTAATTCTAATTCTTAGAAAAGAGAAAATTATGTCGAAAAAACATCCAGTTATAGCTATTACAGGATCCTCTGGCGCCGGGACGTCAACAGTCAAGAATGCATTCAACCACATATTTCTAAATGTGGGCGCAAATCCGGTTATTATCGAGGGCGACAGTTTTCATCGTTATGACCGCGATGAAATGAAACGCGTCATGGAGAAGAAAGAAAGAATTGGAAACAAGTACTTTAGCCACTTTGGTCCAGATGCAAATCTTTTTGATGAACTAGAAAAAACCTTTAAAGAATACGGCGAAAAAGGCCACTGCAGACAACGTTATTATTTACACTCAGATGAAGAGGCCCGTCCTTTTGGACAAAAGGCTGGAGAGTTTACGCCATGGGAAGATGCTGGAAAAGGCAGCGACTTGCTTTTTTATGAAGGCCTTCATGGCGGTGTTGTCGATGGTGACATTGATATTGTAAAATACGTTGATTTGTTGATTGGCGTGGTGCCAGTAGTTAACCTTGAGTGGATTCAAAAGATACACAGAGACAAGAANCAAAGAGGCTATTCAGCTGAAGCCACTGTCGACACCATTCATAGAAGAATGTGGGATTATATTAACTACATCACCCCACAATTCTCTAGAACCGACATTAACTTTCAGCGTGTGCCAACAGTTGACACCTCTAACCCATTTATTGCTCGAGACATACCCACTCTTGACGAGAGCTTTGTAGTTGTTAGGTTTCGAGACCACAAGTACTGCGATTTTGTGTATTTGCAAGATATGGTTCATGACTCGTTTTTGTCTCGCCCCAACACCTTAGTTGTGCCAGGAGGAAAAATGGGCTTTGTAATGGAGTTAATTTTAAGAGAGCAAATAGAAAAAATGCTCAACCGTTAAAGCCCTATTGTGAGGGTTTATTTGACCACCACATTGACTAGCTTGTTTGGCACAATAATAAACTTTAAAATTGTTTTGCCTTCTGTGAATCTTACCACCTTTTCTTCGGCAAGCGCCATTTCTTGAATTGATTGACTTTCAGCGTCGAGCGGCGCCATTATTTTGGCCCTAAGCTTGCCATTAACTTGCACAACAAGCTGAACATTTTCTTGGATTAAGGCAGACTCATCAACCTTTGGCCAAAGAACATCAATCATGGCCTCTTTGTTGCCTAGTGCTTCCCACAAGTGGTGGCATAAATGCGGAATTACAGGGCTCAGGGCCTTAAGCATAATCTCAATAGACTCCTGTCGGACAGCCATCCCTTGAGGGGAGGTGTCTTTAAATCGTGAAAGGGTGTTGTTGAGCTCCATCATGGTCGCAATGGCGGTATTAAATGAGTGTCTTCTCCCAAAGTCGTCACCAACTTTTTTAAGTGACTGGTGAGTTTTCTGTCTCAGTTTCTTTTGATCGTTGTTAAGAGCGCTCGGCACAAGAGAAGGCATTTCATATTTTTTTGTGTCTGTTATAAATTCAACTACAAGACGATAAAATTTTTTAATAAAACGATGTGCCCCTTCTATTCCTGAGTCTGACCATTCAAGGTCTTGAGTTGGTGGTGCCGCAAACAAAATAAACAGACGCGCTGTGTCGGCCCCATACTTGGAAATTATTTCTTGGGGGTCTACAGTGTTTCCTTTTGATTTGCTCATTTTCGCTCCGTCTTTCAACACCATTCCTTGAGTTAAAAGATTTGTAAATGGCTCGCTANTGGTTATAATCCCTTCGTCTCTAAGTAGCTTAGTAAAAAACCTTGAATAAAGAAGGTGCAAAATAGCGTGTTCAATGCCTCCAATATACTGATCAACGGGCAGCCAATAGTTGACTCGGTCGTCAAGCATAGCCTTGTTTTGATCAGTGCAAGTGTATCTTGCAAAATACCAGGAAGACTCAAAAAATGTGTCAAACGTGTCGGTTTCTCGTTCTGCAGGAGAGTCACAATTTGGACACTGTGTTTGATAGAATTCTGACATTTTCTTTAATGGCGACCCCACGCCATCAAAATCAACATTTTCTGGAAGCCTTACTGGCAAGTCAGCCAGATTAACAGGAACAGATCCGCAGTTTTTACAATTAATAATTGGAATTGGACATCCCCAATAACGTTGTCTTGAGACGCCCCAATCACGTAATCGATAGTTAATTTTTTGTTTTCCAAGACCGAGGTCGGAAAGAGCTTTGCTGATTGCTTTAAAGGCTTGATCAAAATTCATTCCATTAAAATTGCCAGAGTTTATAAGAGTCCCTTTTTCAACAAACGCCTCCTTGCTGGTGTCTAGCAAGTCGCCGATTGGAGAGATAACTTCTCGCATAGGGATGTTGTATTTTTTTGCAAACTCATAGTCTCTCTGATCATGGGAGGGCACGCTCATAACGGCTCCAGTGCCATAGCCCATAAGAACGAAATTTGCAATCCAAATAGGGATGCCTTCTCCAGTTATTGGGTGNTTGCAGAGCAAGCCTGAATCAACGCCCTTTTTTTCCATTGTCTCTAAGGCGGCTTCAGAAGTTTCCATCGTTTTACATTCGTCTAAGAATGTCTGAATTGTTGCGCTTGTTTGTCCGGCTTGAATTGCAAGAGGATGCTCTGCAGCTATTACAAGACAGGTTGCGCCCATTAATGTGTCGGGGCGAGTTGTGTAGACAGTTAGTGTATTTGTATCATCTAATCTAAAGTCTATGTCAAGGCCAACAGACCTGCCAATCCAGTTTTTTTGCATTATCTTGACTGCCTCTGGCCACCCATCAAGCTTTTCTATGTCGTCAAGAAGTTCGTCAGCATAGTCTGTAATCTTCATATACCACTGAGATATTTCTTTCTTTTCAATGGGCGCTCCAGAGCGCCAACCACAGCCCTCAACCACCTGTTCATTTGCAAGTACAGTTTTGTCAACAGGGTCCCAGTTTACGACCGCCTTTTTCTTGTAGACTAGGCCCTTGTTGAACAGTTTTACAAAGAACCACTGTTCCCAACGGTAATATTCAGGGTGGCAGGTTGCGAGCTCACGTGACCAATCATAACCAAATCCGAGTCCAATCAATTGCCCCCTCATGTGTTCTATGTTTTCATAGGTCCATCTAGCAGGCGGCACCTGGTTCTCTATTGCCGCGTTTTCTGCCGGAAGCCCGAAAGCATCCCAACCAATTGGCTGCAAGACGTTTTTGCCAAGCATTTTTTGGTATCTGTAAATGACGTCTCCAATACTATAATTTCTGACATGGCCCATGTGGAGCTTTCCAGAAGGGTATGGAAGCATTGAGAGGCAGAAAAACTTTTCTTTTGTTTGGTCTTCAACCACAACAAAAGATTTGTTCTCATGCCAGTACTTCTGGGCCTCTGATTCTATTTTTTTGG
>JGI26061J44794_1000417_pt1 | contig 19357 bp, 17 predicted proteins | sample MarorgKNORR_S2LV_5_FD_44794 | JGI IMG/M metagenome (IMG submission 44794) | reverse complement strand
GCCCACGCACCGCCCGACCACGCCTCGTTGCTGCGTCACCTTCCCGAACCTCTTCCAGAGCGACTCAATGGTGGTTTGAGAGCGGCGACCTCGGGTTTCACGCTTACCGCTGAAGCCCGAAATCTCGACGATCTCAGAATCGTTCTACGCGGCCTCAAAGGCATCGTCAAGATGCTCAAAGAGCGCGAGGAAGTCCACGAATTCGACGACATCACCCGACTGGCAGGCGACTTGCTGCTCGCGAAATGCCCCGATATCTGTCGCACTTTTTACCCTCGCAGGATTATCGACGCGCTAGATTCAATCCCCGATGAAGCCTGGCGCGACGATCACATCCATAGAGCATTCAGGGCACTCGAAGCGCTCGAAGCCNACCCACTCAGCGCGGCAGAATCGGCAGATGTTCTTGGCGAGATCCGTGCGGATCTCGAACGCCGGCTAGCCTTGCTNAAACAGATTCGCCGGCGNTACCGAGCCTTCATCATCGACGAAGCACAGGACAACTCACCATTGCAGTGGAGACTNCTCTCGAGGCTTTGGGGGCCACGTGAAATCAGGACCGACGAGGTCGAGGAACCGGACACGGATTGGCAACCGACNATNTGCTATGTGGGCGATATGAAGCAGTCGATCTACGCCTTCCGCCAGGCCGAAGTCGCTGGATTCCGACTCTACGCCAACCGCCTCCGAAGAATCAACGAAGCCGAATTCCAGAACATTCCAGTGCTGACTCGCGCGCCCGTACTTCGACGCGAAGATGCGAGCAGAGACCCGCGATATTCACACCTCCTCCAAATCCTCAGAGGCTCCGAATTGGCCGACGCTCGGGCTCGAAATATCACTGATTGGATTCCCTTCGATTCGAACGACGGCACCGTGATTCTGGACGCCGATGAGGTGACGGCGCGAACTCAAGGATTGATTTCGCTGCGCATAAATTATCGCACCCAAGGTGGCTTGCTGAGGGTCATGAACGAGTGGTGGGAAGACGTCTTTGATGAGCGACACCGCTTCTTCTCCGACGCCGACTACTACGCCGAGGCGCAACAATTGATTCCGCAACCTTCGAAGCAGAAGAACTCGGGAACTCTCGAGTGGATATGCCCAGTTCGAGACGGCGGGGAGAGCGACCCGCCGCGAGAACTGACTACCTATCTCGATCCATTTGGGCCGGGCAAGCCCGATTCTACCGAGCGCCAAGCGATGATGATCGCGATGCGCATCAGGGCTTTGCACGATGGTACGTCCACTCGCGTGCGCGGGGCTGATGGAGAATGGCGAGTGATTCAGACCGTTGAGAAGGTCGAATATGGCGACATCATGATTCTGATGGCGAGCAGGGGGAACCTGCGCGACACGATGATTCGCCATCTGCACGATCTTGGTATCCCAGCGCAGGCCGACAGGGAAGGCGGATTGCTGCGTCGGCCTGCCGCTGCTGAATTGGATGGCTTGCTGCAATTGATCGCGCGACCGCGCTCACGCCACGCGGCTGCATGGGTCGCGCGCTCATCGCTCATCGGCATGAATGATGACGNGTTGCAACGCTACCTTTCGGCTGACGATGAAGATGACCTCCTGACTCGGTTGAGCNGCNATACAACGAGTCAGAGACAGGCGAATCTGGTCGCTCGGTGGATTCAGCTAGCCGCCGCCGACCGACTAATCGAAATCCTCGAAGAGACCATCGATCAGTCGGATCTTCTGACAGCGCACCACGACCATGTCTCAGCTCAGGATGTCGAGCAGTTCGTCGATGTGGTGCGCCAATTGGCAGCAGAGGTCGGCGGCGACCCGATCGTCATCGCCGACCGCATCAGAGACCTGCGTGAACAGAAGGGGCGGGCTCTGGAAGCCAAGACAGTCCCGCCTTGCGAGGCGGTCCGAGTGATGACGATTCACGGAGCGAAGGGACTGCAATCCAAGGTGGTGATCATCGCCGACCTGTTTTCCGACAAACAGGTATCGATGACTATCGAAGACAATCAACGGCTCATCGTCAGTCCCGAATTCTTCGCCAGCCACCCAGCGCCGTGGGCTGGCCTCGATACGCCACTCTCCGCCATGTGGCGGCATACCCGTCGCATCCACATGGCGCGCAAGGATGCTGAGGCTCGCCGACTTCTGTACGTTGCAGCGACCCGAGCCAAAGACCACCTGATCATCGTCGGCTCGCCGCCGAAGACGAAGTGGAGTGAGGACGGTGGTCTCGAATTGCCTTGGGGCTACACGCCGACAAAAATCCAACTCGGCCAGATGTGGGCCGAATCGCTGCGACAAGGATCTTGGCGACGCGGTGAAGCCAACAGCCCTTGGTCTCAGGATGGCGATGCTGCAGCGGTTGAACAACTGATGCCGGCCAAGGGCGAGACCCGCTTGCTCGACCCCGCCGCCCTGCAGATCGAAGGACACCTCGGCGGCGGCTCGATTCTGCCCGGAATCACCGTCTATCATCATCCGGATTGTCTCATCGACGATGAGGCAAATACAGAGACACCATTCACGCCACTTCAGAAACATGTTCGATTCGATCGACAAGCCCATGCCGTTGCTCAGATCTCGCCAACAGCCCAACCTCGCTCCGATTCGGGAGCTCGCCTCAAACTCGCCCCACATCGACTCTCCAACATCGACCGATGCCCCCGCCGCCACTGGTTCGAGACCCGAGGCGGTCTGCGCCCAGACCCAATCTCGCACGGGCGACCACTCGGAGACGAAGATTGGGATGAGAGAGGGGAGGACGATGCTGAGGATGGAGCGAATCTACCGACCCCATCTCAAATGGGATTGATGGTCCATCGCATCCTCGAAATCGGCATCGGCAACTCTGGACCGACAGGCGAAGAACCAACCAGACCACTGCCTGAGACCTGGACGAGGCGATCGACCAGCCGATTGCTGGACGAAGCCCTGATCGACGAGGTTTTCGAGGAGCTTCTGCCGAAAGGCGTGGACGAAGATGCGACACGCGAAATCGTCAGAACCATGCTCGAGCGCATCGAGGCTGGACCAGTCGGCATCCTCAGCCGCGGCGAAGAATTCGAAGGCAACCGCGTCGAAGGACTGCGAACCGAATACCCATTCACTATCTCGAACGCGGTTGAACTCGGCACTTTGGAGCGCAACAGATGGACGCCCGACGGCCTCGAAGCACTTGCCAGAATCGACACGGCGACCGTAGACATGGATGGCTCCATCGACCTCATCCTGTGCAGCGTCAGCGAGTCGAACTCGACGGTCCGAGCAGTCGACCTCAAAACCGAACAAGCAAGATCGATTCTCGACGGAAATGGAAGGCTCATCAAAACCCTCGGCAAGACCGGCTCAGCACCGGCATCAAAGGCCGAAACCGAGATGCTGCTCCACCATCGACTGCAACTGGCACTCTACCACCGAGCCCTCGAGAGAATGGAATCACAACGCCCGCAGAATGAGCGAAGAGAGGTTGTCCGACCAGCCATTCTGGTAGGCGTCACAGGCAGGCTGGTCGAATACCCAGCAGAGATGTTCGATAGCGCACAATCCGAACTCGACACAGTCCTGCAGACAGCGGCGAGAATGGCGTTGACGACCGAATCACCCCTCTCCGAGTTCGAGCGAAGACCGGCCGAGGAAGCGCAGATCTGCAAAACCTGCCCGTTCAACCAGGGAGCGATTCCAATCTGCGGGCCGCAAGACGAGTGAGCCGCAGCAATCGAAGGCCTCATTTGCCGAACATGAGAGGCGCGCGCATGCCCATCGACTACACGAGCATGATGGAAAAAAACGAAGCTATCTGGGAGGGGTCGATTCTACCGAGCCTGTCCGAATTCATCGAGATACACGCACTCTCGCCAGGCTTCGAGCCGAACTGGGCAGAATTGGGCGAGCTCGACGCAACTATCGACCTCTTCTGTGGCTGGCTCGACACTCAAGACATCCAAGGATTGACCTACGAAACCCACCGAATCGGCGACCATTCACCCGTTCTGCTGGTCACCATCGAAGGNACTGGAGCGGGCGAAGTCCTGTTCTACTCGCACCTCGACAAACAGCCGAGCCGACCCGAACTCTGGTCCGAAGGGCTGCACCCGCTGAAGGCCGTGCGCAGGGATCCGTGGCTCTTCGGCCGCGGCTCGAACGACGACGGCTATGGCGGATATCTCTGCGTGACGTCGATTCGTCTGTTGCAGGAAGCCGGGATTCCACATCCGAGAGCGACCTTCCTCATCGAGACCTGCGAGGAGTCGGGATCCTACGATCTACCACCTTACCTCGACGCTTTAGGCGACCAAATCGGAACCCCTGACCTTATCGTTGTACTCGACAGCGGTGGTCCAACCTACGAACACATTTGGGTTACTGAGGCGCTGCGGGGGCTTGTCGCGGGCCGGCTCTCGGTCCGCGTCTCAACCGAGGGAGTGCATTCCGGCATGATTGGAGGCACGATTCCCTCGTCTTTCAGAATCCAGCGAATTCTGCTCGACCGCATCGAGGATTCGAGTACTGGCGAGGTGCTGATTCCTGAGATGCATGTTCCGATTCCCGATCNCGTCAAACAGCAGGCTGCGGGGCTTGGTGCGATTCTGGGGGATGCTCTCTGGGCCAGTCTGCCAGTCGTCGAGACTCTACAGCCTCAGACNGAGGGTGCAGATCAGATGCTGCTCGATATCAATTGGCGGCCAGCCCTCGCAGTCATCGGCGCGGATGGCTTGCCGCCCGTGCAGACAGCGGGCAATGTCCTGCGCACGAATACCGACCTNAAACTGAGTTTCAGAATCCCTCCAGGGGTTGAGGCAGAAACAGTCCAGAATCGGGTCAAGGAGATTCTCGAGGCCGACCCGCCATACGGGGCGCAGGTGACTTACGAAGCCGAGCCACCATCGAATGGATTTCGCGCCCCTGCGATGGACGAGCGCGTGGCAGCAGCCCTCGATGAAGCGGCCATGAAATTGACCGACAGTCCACCGATGACGACATGGATCGGAGGTACGATTCCGTTCATGGCGATGATTCAGCAGAAGTACCCCGGGGCCTCCTTCCTCTGCACAGGATCGTCGGGGCCCGGCAACAATGCCCATGGCCCCGATGAGAAACTGCATATTCCCCACTCGAAGCGAGTCAACGTGGTCCTCGCCGCGGCTGTGGCAGCCCTGTGTGAGTGATGATTTCTTTCCTAAGAATAGGGCCGTATGAGCGAGTCGAGGAGAGTGCAGCAACCGCTTTGCAGCATGATTGTGAATCCGCCGCAGTTATAGAGGAGCCAAGGCTCGACTGTCGCGAGGAGTGCTCATGACCGACGAAGCCGGCACCGTATCACCCGATCTTCGCATCCGCCAATTGGAGGAGGATCTGCTCAAGGAGAAGGATCGACTCGACAAGTTGTACACCGGTTACATGGAGTTACAGAAGGAGGCCGAGGAGAAGACCGCGGTCATCGATGTCCTTGAGAAAGAAGCCATCGACAAGGAGATTGAACTCGAAGGCCTCGACTCGCTGCTCTCAGGGAAGGATTCTCGCATTCGAGGCCTCGAACTCGACGGTGCCAAGTCTGGCAAGCGCGTCGAGCACCTCGAGCCGGAACTGGAGAAGATGGAAGAGATGTACACTCGTGAATCGGCTCGTCTTGGCCGTGTTTTCGAAGTCGCAGAAGACCTCGACGAGGCTCTGCGCGTTGCCAAGGCAGAACTCTCGACCCGCGATGATTGGTACGTTCAGCATATGCAGGTCTTCGAGGACTTGAATGAAGCCATCAAGACTCGATACGATATGATCGACAGCGCCATCGAGGCGATTCGCGAGCAGGAATTGAAGCAAGCGACATTCCGCGAGCGGATGGACGAGGCACTCGAGGCGGCGGCGGAATCCAAAGAGGAAGCCGACGACGATGATGACGACGCCGACGACGAGTGATCACTCGGGCTTCGAGCCGTCAGCTCGTCGAATGCATTTCGCAGGAATTCCACCCCAGACTTCACCGGCTGGAATCTCAGTCCATTTCGGCAAGACGGCCTTGTAGGCCAGAGTAGCGCCATCACCGATNACACATCCGGGTTGTACCGTTGATTGACCTCCGATTAGACAATTCTTGCCGATGACGACCGGCGCGAGTACCAACTCNCCCTTCTCGGTCAGGTGACCGTTGAGTACAGCATCGCCTCCAACGATCGTTCCATCTCCGATTGTCAATGTCCAGGCATCGTTGAGATTGTCGCTGTTGATCTGCACCCCCTTTCCTATCTTGGCTCCCATCATCCGATAGTGCNTGTTGCCGATCCATGTCGGCGTCAGGTGGCGCAGGAAGAGCAGTGCGAATCTGTGAAGAANCGAAGCCAGAGCCCANCGAATCGTCGTGTAGGATTGCAGTGGGACTCTGGCTTCGGGAAGTCGCGGTTTGGTCAGCATGCCGATGAAACCCGAGAGNAAGATCGTGCATAGCCCGAATGCCAGAAAAGCCGCACCNCCGGCNAGGCCGAAACCGATGGCTTGCTCNACGAAACTNAAATCNGCGACGAATTCCGATGTCCACAGCAGAATCGCCGCTGAGGGAATCATGCAGATGCCCCAGAAGGCAGCGGCGACGAAGATGAATGCAGTCGTGGCGAGATGCTGGATGGCAGCGAAGCCACGCATGGCTGCCCACAATCCACAGATGACTTGAGCGATTCGGCGGCACTCACAGCCGAGTCGGTATTCTCAAGACGGCCACTGCCGCCCAAATGGCATGGCCGGTGCGTGTGGTATCCTGGGCGAGGGTACTCCGGCGGTCAAGATCCACCATCTGGTCAAGGCACCGGAGAACACCGCCTCCTCCGTCGCTCGGCGTGAATCCTGGGACGCGAGCAAGCCGGCGACGGTCTACATCACACCCGAGCGACTGCCCGACGGAACCCATTGCAAGGCAGCCACGGTCATCATGCGCAGCCGCGGTTGTGCTTGGTGGTGGAAATCAGGATGTACCTTCTGCGGTTATTTCAACGACGTGCGCGACGATGTGACGGCCGACGACCTCTTCGCGCAGTGGCAGGAGGCAAAGCGAAGAACCAATGATTTCGAGGGCTGTAGCATGGTCAAGGTCTACACTTCTGGAACATTCTTCGAGGACCAGGAGAACCCGCCTGAGTGGCAGGAGCTGGTNCTGCGAGAGACTCACGAAATGGGACTTCACCTCATCGTCGAAGCACAGGCTCACATGTGCAGCCCCGAGAAGTTGGCATGGGTGGCAAGTCACCATCCGGGCTGCACAGTGGCTATTGGATTGGAGGCTTATGACGACGCAGTGTTGCGATTCCACGTCAACAAAGGCTTCTCGGTCAAGACTTGGCACAGGGCGATAGCTGACCTGCGCGCCAACGATCTTCGGGTCAAAACTTACCTCATTTTCAAGCCGCCTTTCATGTCTGAGGGCGACGCTCTCAAGCACACCACAAAGTGGCTCATCGAAGTCGCCCCACTATCCGACGAGGTCTCGATAAATCCGATGAACATCCAACGCGGAACCATCGTCGACCGACTCTTCCGCAATCGCGAATACCGCCCGCCGTGGCTGTGGTCGCTAGTCGAGATGATCGAGCAAGCCCACCAGCCGACAGCCACACACGAGGCGCGAATCATCGTTCACCCGACAGCGGCGGGAAAAATNCGCGGCTCACACAATTGCGGAGCCTGCGACAAAGAGGTCGCCGCCGCCATCGAGCGCTACTCAGTGTCGCGAAACCTGTCCGAATTCAAAGGGCTGGATTGTGATTGCAAGGCGGTCTGGAGAACCGAGGTCGCCGCTGATCTCGCTCTNCCGACGCCATTGGGTACAGGGCGCGACAGACGCCTCAACCGAGTTGACGCGATGCGAGCGCCCTGACATGAGGGACGTAGTCCCTCGCCGAATGCTTAAGGGGCAATCTCCGGTGGTCGGGGCGTCCTGAGTCCTCAGGGTGAGTGGTGCGTGGATGTCGAGCAATGATGAATCATTGGGCGGATTTCTGCAAGGAGAACAGGAGCCATCGGCTTCCTGGGCGATTCTGGTTCTCGGATTAGTCGCNTCTCTGACTTTCCTGACTCTCTTCAGCATCCTCTATCCTGGCCAGAATCTTCCAGTGCTTTCCGACTTCGAGACTTTCGGCAATCTGACAGGCGGAATCTGGTTCTTCATTCTCGGAGCAATCTTCGGATTCTTCTCGATTATCGCGACGATGATTACCGAGGCAACTCGTGAGTGAGGTGATTTTCATGGATGCAGTACTTTCCACGATGATGATCTTCTGGGTCTTGGTCTTCGCTTTCTACGCCCTCGTTCACCGTGGGCTGTGGATCTTCACCGANGTTGCCCGAGGCATGGGTCTATTCATGCTCGAGAAGGCACTTGGTCCTGGAATCGAATTGGTCGAGGGGCGCGAGAATTCGGCTGCCCGCTCGTGGATAATCCAGTCAGCTCTGTGGTTGTTCTTCGGTGCCACGCTTACTTTCGAGGGACTTTGGTTGGCCCATGAGCCGTCTGCACTGCANTCTCTCTCGGCCTGGGGCTACAATCCGACTTCGGCATCTCTGTCCTCTGCTGGGGAGTACGCCACGCTCTACGGAGCCGTCGGGATGGCGATGATCGGCGCTAGCCTGCACATCATGCCGCGCCTGCTCGGTACCGAACTTGCGAGCGAGCGCAACGCCACGCTCGTCTCCTTCCTCTGGTCCCTCGCAACTTTCGTTCTGGTCATCGGCGCGCACNATCCGAGCGTTCTCGGCGCACCTGTGCTGGTCATCGGAACCACCCTCCAGACACTTGCTTTCGCGGCGATTCTGATCAATCATCTGCTGACTCTCGCGAATCGCACACGCGCCATCGCCCTGCCCGCTTGGCTCATCATCATCGGTCTGGTATCCGACCCGCTCGCCCTGCTCGCGAACTATATCGCGGGTGGCTTCGAGACCGGCGTCGGACAGTGGTTGATGGTCCACATGATTGGTGGTACTTTCTTCTTCGCGACGATCGCTGGCGTGGTTCTCTACACCGCCTCGGTCGCCACAGGTAATGCTCTGTGGTCGCGCACATTGGTGGGTGCGACTCTGGTCGGCTCGATGATCGCGATCAATCCTCTGGGTGCTATCGATGGCAGCATGGCTGTGGGAATGCTCGGTCTGAGCGCTGCTGAGTTGGCGCCATCGATGGATGAGCGCATCGTCGCCAGTTTCCTGATGGCCTTCGCGCTCATTCCGATTCTCGCTTTCAGCGGCAATACCCTAGTCACCATCCGCGGTGAGGATGCCTCCGTCGAGAATTCCGATTCCGCTGGAATCCCTGAGATCAACTTAGGCGCAGTGATGCTGATTCCACTTACGATTGGGGCACTCTTCATTCAAGGCGACACCCTGAGCGGGGTCGCTGAATTGAGTGGAATGGCAACGACGCTCGGAAAGATGGGAATCTGGCTGATTCTGGTCCCACTCGCCTTCGGCTCGGCTCTCGCACTCTACCCCGCGATNTCCGGTCGTCACCTCGCTTCGCAGAACCGCGCTCGCTGGGCTTTCTGGCTCAGCGCTGGTGGGGCNGCCTTCGGCCTGACCCTGACTCTGATGTCNGATGTCATCGGNATGTCNCTGCTTTCCGCAGGCGTCCTGGACCCTTCCTCGTTGGCACACGATCTGTCCGTCACCGGCTCGGTGATGTTCTACGGTGCGGTCATCGGTGCGATTCTGCACTGCCTCAACATGGTCAGCGGTCTGTTCCGCGGAACAATCGTCGCCGAGGCTTCGGCAACCGCTTCGAGCATCAAGGCCGATTCTTACTCATTGGCTTCCCCGACGAGCGTTCGCCGGATTCTGGCGGCTGGTGCTGGCATGGACACCGAGGTCGTGCCGGTGGGCGAATCGGACGAAGCCGGCAGTGCTACCAAACTCTGAGTTTGCGGCAATCAATACGGTCTGGGATGGCCGTTTTTTTCCTACTTTGGTAGGAAACCTGAATCCGTGCGACCGTCAAGTTGAGGGTCGCTGGCTCTCGTAGGTGTGGGGGGAGCGACATGAGGATAGGGCTGGTCGGCAAACCGAATGTCGGCAAATCGACTACTTTCTCGGCTCTCACCGCAACACCCGTGGACATCGCCGACTACCCTTTCACAACCATCGAGCCCAACGTCGGGGTGGCTTGGTTACCACTGCGCGAAGACTGCGCCTGCGCGTCTCTGCGCGCCAAACGCGTGGCTGATGGCAGGTTGGACGCGGTCAGCGAGGACGATGCGAGAGCGGGCAGTATCTGCACTCCGAACACCGGCTCGTGCATCGGCCACAAGCGCTTGGTTCCGGTGACTCTGGTCGATGTTGCCGGCCTTGTTCCTGGCGCTGCGAGCGGCCGCGGGCGAGGCAATCAATTTCTCTCAGACCTCGCCCGATGCGACGCCCTGATCCAAGTCGTCGATGTCTCGGGCTCGACCGATATCGAGGGCAATCCCGTTGGCTCGGGCGGCTCGGACCCTATCGAGGAGCACGAGTTTCTTCTCGAGGAACTCGATGCGTGGATCCGTGGCATCATCGAAGGTGGCTGGCAACGCGGGGCGCGGCGGGTGCAATCAGAGGGTGACGCGGCCTTGGTGACCTACCTCTTCGATCAATTGACTGGAATCGGTGTGAGCGAGGCCGATGCTGCAGCAGGAATCGCTGCGGTTCATGCTGGCTTCCCCGATGCTGGAGTGCCGTGGTCGTGGGGCGAGGCGGAACTCTCGACTCTGGCGACAGCGGTTCGAAGTGCTCTATTCCCAATCTGTGTCGCAGCGAACAAGGCGGACCGAGCGCAAGCGGGTGATTGGGATGGGCTGCGAGCAATGGTCGAGGATTCGGGCGGAATCCTCGTCGCGACAAGTGCAGAAGCGGAACTCGCTCTCAGCCGCGCCAGCGCGGCTGGACTAATCGATCACAGACCCGGAGATGAGGGATTCACCATCTCAGAGGCAGGCGAAGCGAAGTTGACCGACCAACAACGCGGAGCACTGGCGAGTATTTCTGAAACCATCACTCGATGGAGCGGAGGTGGTCTGATTGGGCTACTGGGCGAGATAGTCTTCGACAGGCTCGAGCGCAGGGTCGCATATCCGGTGCAGGACGAGACGCATTGGGTCGATGGTGAAGGCAACGTCCTGCCCGACGCACTTCTCGTCGCCTCAGGAACCACCGCCAAAGGGCTCGCATACGCCGTTCACACCGATCTTGGAGACGGCTTCATTCGCGCCACCGATGCACGCAGCGGGCGCGTCATTGGGGCGGAGCACGAGGTCCAGAACGGCGATATCATCCGCATCCATGCCAAGACTTGAGGCGAGTAAACCCTCGTCAGAAATCACAATTCGACGACTGGTTCGAGTGAGAGGGTGAAGGTCATCGCAGTCCATGTGATGTCGTAATCTTCGTCATTGTCATTCAGTGGGCCTATCCCTGGCGACGAGCTCACATCGGCGGTTATCGTAGCCGCCCAGGTGCCGCGCGCGAATCCCATATCGTCCCACTGCGCGCGAATCTCATTCTCAGACATATCAGAAGCGGTGTACTCAGTTCCATTGTAACCAGGAATCACATCCCAACGGAGGGTCACAGCATCGCCTTGACAAAGGCCACTATCGCTCAGGTCAGAGAAATTTCCTGAGTTCACGCCCGAGACATCGCTCGCCACATCGACGGCATCGCTGAAGCCCGGGGTCAAGTCGTCGTTGTCATTGCAAGCGACGACGACTTGCACATATCCGATCATCAAATCCGATTCGAGGTCGAAGAAAGTGTCGTGTGAATCGCCGTCACCGAGGTTGACGCTCTCCTGCAGAGTGATTGAAGTCTCCTCGAATCGAACCACCCATTCTCCGCTTGGCCCGCCACCCGAGGAAGAAGCCATCAGGTCGTCGTCGATGAGCATCGGCATGACAGCGAAATAAGCCGGAAAAATGATCATAAAAGCGACCGAGATGCCGAGCATCGCTTGTTTGCGCGGCGTGTCAACGAGGCTGTCGAGGTCCATACGCTCTCCGCTCTGCCCTCGCGCATCAGCCTATCAAGAAGTCTGCGACTCCAAGTTCGAGCAATTCGATTCCAACCCCGTGCGGTAGCGTACGTGCTGGTTTGTTACTAATCGTCCGTACCAGACGGTGTGCTGGATTCCTCTCGGGAAGCCCAATTCTTGAGATTGATTCCTTCGCGTCCGAAGAGGACGCGACTGCGCCTGTATTCAGGCAAGAGGTAGCCGATCATCGAGCGCTCGCCGAATGTCCACCGCCACGGGCAGCGGGGCAGTCGGCTAGACCATTCATCGAGAATCTCGGTCCAGAACTCACCCTCGATGGCGGCAGGAATCTCAAAGGAGACGTGAGTTAATCGTCCAGCCGAGCCTGGTGTGTGAGACCATGTGCGTAGGCTGAGGCCAAGCACAAGCCCATCCTCGAATTCAAGGCCAAGGACTTGCGCTTGGCTGGTCAGAGGCATGATGATGGCCCAGCGATGAACCATTCTGCTCTCTTCGAGGCGCTTCATCGACCAGCCGCGCGCCTCGCCGAGCAGGCGCAGCGCGCGAACCGCATCGGTGGGTGAGACCGAAGTTGGAATCTCGAGCAGCCGACCGACCATCGATATGCTCAGTCGAAGCCGTCATTTGAGGCTTCGCGCATCGGCTTCGCCCATCGATTTCGCATTGATATCATGCAGCCCGGACGCGGAAGGGGTGAGCCGATTCCGCGGCATCCGCCCAATAAGAGCGGCCAGCGTCAGCACAACCTGATAGCCACCGCTCAGCGGTGGGTGCAATTTCGTTCGTGTTTGCCTTGCAGCTTCAACCGAAGAGGGATCCGAGGCCTTCGAAGCCAGCGGCGTCGTCTTCCTCTTCTTCTTCAGCCTCTGCTTCTTCTGCAGCAGGCGCAGCGTCAGCCGAGCCACCGGCAGCAGCCGGGGCAGCAGCGACGGGCGCTGCGACGGCAGTAGCCATCGCTTCATCGATGTTGACATCACCTAGAGACGTGACGAGAGCCTTGACTCGGGCTCCGTCAACATCTACACCAGCAGCGCCCAAAACTGAGCTCACGCCGTCTTCATCAATATTCTTCTGTGCAGAATGCAGTAACATTGCAGCATATACATATTCCATTTATCTCACCTATTTTTTTCAGCCGAAAAGGTCACCGAGTCCATCGAACTCAGGTTCCTCTTCTTCCTCCTCTTCCTCTTCCGCGGGTTTTTCGTCCGCCGAATCCGCCGCATCGGAGGTTGCGGCAGGAGCGCTGGATGTGGCGGCAGCAGCACCGAGTGCTGCTGACAACCCATCATCCAGAGCCGAGGAATCTAGTTGGCCCGCGAGGGCCAAGGCGCGCGCGTTGGCGCGCGAGATGAACAGTGGAATCGTGACATCGTTGCTGATGCCAGCTTCCATGGCGACGGAAAGAGCCTCGCCGCTCGCCTTGCCAAGCAGGGTTGGCATGGTCTGGGCGGAGAACCAGCGAACGTTGCAGGCGAGGTTGAAGGCGGTTGAAGTCGCGGTGATGACGTCCCTGCGGAAGCCATCGACATCGAGGTTGAGCGAGTCAGCCTCGAAGAGGTAGCCGTCATCGATGGCGCCGGTCAGAATGATGCCGATCTCGATCGGGTGGATTCCGAGCTTGGCGAGCATGATGCCCATGTCGCCTGAAATCGCCTCGCCCTTCTCAACGACGGTCGAGGTCCTCTGAATGGCGACCTTGCCCTTGTCGATCTTGGCGGGGATTCCGACAGCGTTGAATTCACCGACGATCGGGCCCGGTCCGAACTCGGTCGGGCCCTTCTCGATGACGATGTCGATTGGTGAGATCTCGCCTTCTTTGGCGGCTCGGCCTTGGCGAGTCTTCTCTAATTCGTTGAAGAGTTGGAAGGCGTTCATCGTCTCGCTGTGGACGAAAGCGGGTTGGGAAGCGCCCTCGAAGAGCGTGTCCAATTCCTGCGAGGGGCGGCCGGCTTGTTCCCAAGCGAGCCGCATCAGGGTCTTCTTGGCCATCGTGATGCTCATCTTGCTGCGCAGCGAATTGCGCATCGCGAGCATGTTCTTGGCTGGAACTCCGCCGACGTCGACGATTCCGAGGACACCGTCGGCGGTGATGACTGCAGCCAACTCGCCGACGCGATCCTTCTTCCAGGGTGCGATCTTCGCTCCGGTCATTCAATCACCACGACCTTGATTGCAGGACCCATCGAGGTCTTGACGTAGCAGGAACGGATGTTGCCCGCGCCGCGCTCGAGTTTTCCAGTGACGCGGCTCCAGATGGCGAAGGCGTTGTCGGTCAACTCGTCGAGACTCTGCTCGCGCGAGCCAACAGGGGAGTGGAAGGTCATGCGGTCGCGGCTGCGAACCACGGCCGTGTCCTTGAGTGTGGCAGCAATCATCGCTGGGTCGAGAGCAGGTGGGACGGGGCGTGGCATCTTGCCGCGTGGACCGAGGACGACTCCGAGGAAGCGCCCGACGGTTCCCATGTGAGGGATCTCGGCGAGGAAGAAATCGATGCTGTTTGCGAGTTTACGAGCCTGTTGACGGTTACCACCGAGGTCCTCGATGGTGCTCGGGTCGATGATGTCGATTCCAGCAGCACGAGCCTTGGTAGCCATCTCGCCGGAGGCGAACATGGCGATCTTCACTGGCTTGCCACGGCCATTGGGGAGACGAATCTCCTCCTGGATGCGGTTTGCTGGATTTTTCAGGTCGATGTCCTTGAGATTGAATGAAATCTCAACGGACTCAGTGAACTTGCGCTCAGGAGCGCTGTTCAAGGCTTCTTCAATCGCTGTTTGGAAGTTGTTCTTCATTTTCCCTCACCTCTGCGGTCAACGAGGTTCCCCTCTCCCGCGGTTCGTGATGATCATTCGAAATGCTCGTCGAATCTCCCTTCTGCCATCGCCGCGAGGGCGTCCTTCGGGGACAGGCCCTCGACATTCACGCGCATCGAGACACATGTTCCCATGATCTCGCGGCTGCGCGCGTAGAGTGTTGCACCGGTCAAGCGGTCCTTCTGCTTGTCAGCAATCTGCTTGACCTGATCCATGCTGAGGTTCTCGGAAGCACTCTCCCAGTCGCCGTTGCACTTCTTCGCTCCAAGGGTCTGGATGATGATGTGAGGTGTCTCGTTTCTCGCTGACATTCTCAATACCTCCCCTATGAAGCGACTCGGCGACCTGCTCTCCCTATTTGAGCGTGCTGACAGTCCCTCCGATTGCTATTTTCGCGCTCACTCGACGCGCTGTGTGACACGGACTTGGTCAGCCCTTACAGTGAGCGCGACAGGTACTGCTGCCTCGAAGAGTTCGACCGTGACCTCTTCCTTTGATTCTGTTACGCGGATGACGCGAGCCGACTGGCCCTTGAACGCGCCACCACTGATCTCGATGATGCAGCCCTCCTCGATGCCTGCGGTCGCAGCCTTCGGCTCGAGATAAGCGAGTGTGTTTTCGAGAGGTGATACTCCGGGGAGGACCTTTCGACAATTCTTCAGGCGGGTGGTGGTCATTCCGACCATTCCGATGAGTTTCTCGACGTGGTGCTGAGCCGAGGCTTCGACGAAGATGTAACCGCGCACGTGAGCCGGATGNAGAACTCCGAAGACCTCGNCCTGGATGTCCTTCAGCGAGCCGGTCCCTGAAAGCCGCGCGCGAATCTCCTTCGAGACATTCTGCTCTTGGCCGATGCTGGTCTTGAGGATGTAGAGGTAGGAAGCCACGTCGCCGTACATGTCACCGAGTTTCGGAATCGAATAGCGAGAAGCGCCAGTGCCTTCCGAGTGGTCCGACTTCACCGTCTCGATGTAGGCGGGGTCGACCCACTCGTGAGCCTTGTAGATGGTTCGNGGACTGACTTCACTCGATTCGGAAATGAATAGAATCGGAGTGACATCGTTCAGGCGGTTGCCGAAAGCGAGTCCACGAGCAGCGCCTGAACGGACGTGCTGAAGATCCTCGGTTGGAATGCCGGTGCACTCGGTGATGCGAACGGCGACCGCGTCGACATCATCAGGGTCGCCGATGCCGTAGACGCCATCCCAGGAGCCCGGGAAATCAGCGACCTCGTCGGNTCTCTGCATGATCAGGACTCGCTCGCCACAGCGAACGTAAGCGACGTATGCGTCAGACATNATTTCACCTCAGGTCTTGGTCAGCCAGTCGAAGAAGGAGGGCAGTATGTTATCCATCAGAACCAGCATTGCGAAGCCGATCAGACCGAGGATGAACATCCCGATGCCGCAGACGATTATGGTCTGGCGGAATTCCTGCTTGGTCGGCTTGCGAGCCATCTTGAGGATACGTGCCATGGAACCGGTGCGAACGCGTCGAACGCGCTCTTCGATCTCGTCCTGCCAACCTTGCACGGTCTGCTCGACCGGGCCGACATCAGAGTTCTCGATAGCCATGACTCTCCCTCAAAGCGACTCGGCGACCGGCGGACTCCATTTAAGCACGCCGACCGAACCCTAGGGGTTCGTCTCCGTGGATGTTCTGAGCTTGAATCGAATCGGTTAATTGCCGTTCATCGAGAAATCAATTGACGAATTCGACGGTGCGGCTACGCAGGTTGCGCATCTGTGTGTGCAGCTTAGCACCGTGAATCTGATCGGACTTGACGCCTGTTAAGACGAGCAGCACGCGGATTTCATCGCCCATCGATGGGTCGGTGGTAGCGCCCCAGATGATGCGAGCGTAGGGGTTGATTCTGTCGCGGATGAGTTGGGCACAATGCTCGGCATCGCCCAGAGTCATTGTAGGNCCGCCGACGACATTGATGAGAGCGCCGCGAGCATCGGTGATGTCGATGTCNAGAAGAGGTGAGTCGAGAGCCTCATTGGTCGCAGCCTCAGCACAATTCTCNCCACGAGACTCGCCAAGCCCGATCATCGCCACGCCACCGCCATTCTCCATGACCGAGCGCAGGTCCTGGAAGTCGAGATTGACGACGCCTTCCTTGGCGATCATCTCAGAGACGCCTGAGATCGAGCGCAGGAGCAATTCGTCAGCCACGCGGAAGGCGGCATCGAGCGGCAGATCACGAACACCCTCGATCTCGAGAAGCCGCTCGTTCGGNAGCACGATGACAGTATCACAGACCTCGCGCAGCCGCTCCAGACCCCACTCCGCATTCTGTCGACGTAGAGCGCCCTCAGAAAGGAAGGGATAGGTCACGACAGCGATGGTCAGAGCATTCGCAGCCCGAGCCAATCGCGCAATGACGTGAGCAGAACCGGTGCCTGTGCCACCGCCGAGTCCCGCGGTGATGAAGGCCAAGTCGCATTCTTCAGCTTCTTTCTTGAGAGCTTTCTCGGATTCAAATGCAGCCTGCTCTCCCTTCTCGGGGTCTCCTCCAGCGCCCATTCCCCGAGCGCTTCGACCGATCAACATCTTGCTGTCGACACTCACCCTCAGAAGATGCTGAGCGTCGGTGTTGATGGCGATGCCCTTGACGTACTCGCCATCGAACAGCCCCTCCAATTCCAGACGAGCCACGGTGTTTGAGCCGCAGCCACCACAACCGAAGACACGGATGCGGGGTTGCAGGGATTTCAGCAGCGTTTTGAGTTCAGGATCAGTCTCAGTCACAATCGGCGCAGCCGGCGATTCTTCCCCCTCCCGTAGTTCCAGAACTCGATTGATAAGATGCTTCATTGCTCTCGCTGCGGCTCGGGCTAAGGATAATCATTCCCCTCCTCTTCGACCACGACATACAGGTTTTCCAAAGGAAAACGGCCTGCCGCTGGGTCGATGAGTTCGATTCATGGACTGAGTGATAATGTGGGATGCCCCAGCACTGCTGCTGGTTACGGCAGTTTCCACGGTTTGTTGGGAGGAAATTTGGTCGGCTGTGGGGATGAGTTTTGCCACCCGATTTCGGTGAGTGTGTTTCAATCGGCGAGAAGCCGCTTGCGGGTCTCAGCGAATCTGACCAAGAAAGTGTAGATTCCACCCCAGAATGAGACCGCCAACGCCAGCGTCATGCCGTTGAGTTCGGTATTCCCAAGAAGCGCACATTCTGCATATTGGTGAATGCCAGAAACATCGATTCCAGCACCGCCAGTGCCAGCCTGATAAGCAGCCCAGAGCAGTCCTGCCAAGGTGATGACCAAACGGTCGGCGCGGGAGAATCCGCCATACAGCCGACCCAAGCCGACCGACTGAGCTTGAGTCCCCATGTACGAGCCGAGTAAGGTCAGAAGAGCGGCAGCATAACCAGCCATCGGGTCGATGACGAAAGCAGCATTGTAGCCGATGGCAATCAGCAGACCGACATCGACAATCCGGTCGATCGTATGATCCAGGAAATCACCATACGGTCCGTCAGTGCCTTGGTGACGAGCCAGAGCGCCGTCGAGCGCATCGAACACGCCAGCCAGCAAAACGAGGATGACAGCACCGATGATCATCATCGAGCCGGTGCTGTCCAAAGAGGCGATGGCAAGCAGGTAAAACGCTGCGAGAGAAATCACCAATGAAGCCCAGGTCAGAACACTCGGATCGAGGTCTCCTAGGCGTANGACGATGGGTTGAACGGCCTTGGTCCAGGTATCGCGCATTTTNTCGAACATCATTCATCCATCCTTGCAATCCAGTCCANCACGGCCTCAGGGTNGGCCGGTTTGAAGCCATCTGCAACCCANGCTTGAATCGCTGCGACTACCGATTCCCCACTCGCATCGGTAGTGTCGAACTCCGCCCACGGCGCTTCACCTTCACGCTCNTTCCANGCACCGCCAAGCAATTCCCACTCGACATTCGCTTCAATTTTTGATGATGAATAACCACGCTCGCTCAGGCGTCCGCGGAGGATTTCTGGGGAGCAGCGGAGCACCACGACAGCGTCAGCGGGGAGGTGGTGCGAGAGGTGTCCATCGATTATCATCGGCGAGGCAGGAGCCGACTTCCATGATTCAGTTAGTGAGTCAAAAAGTGCATCGAGGTCGACCGGACGAGCATCGTCGACAGGGTCGATCTCGCCCAGTGCGCCGGCCGATTCAGCCAATTCTTCGATGCTGATAATGCCGAAGCCAGCCTTTGCCAGCAGTGCCGCAACGGTGGTCTTGCCAGTCCCGGGGGTGCCGGTCAAAGACAGTCGGAAGGTGTTCTCCACGAGTCTTGGGCGAGTGGAGGAAGCCATGAACGCATCGAGAGGCAGGCGCAACATTGACCGCATCGCAGCACTCGCACAGACGCATGAGCGCGAGTGCAAGCATCCTCAAAGCGATCGACCCGCGCACGACAAAACTCAATCTTATGCTCATCGCAGTACCATTGACCTGCTATTTCGCCTACATCCCAATCGGCTCGAGCTACAACGTATTGAGCGAGGAACAACTCGCCACAGCCGCATTCTTCGCCTCGATGGTGGCGATAATGCCGCTCGCTTTCCTGATGGGACGCG
>JGI26061J44794_1000416_pt1 | contig 19462 bp, 17 predicted proteins | sample MarorgKNORR_S2LV_5_FD_44794 | JGI IMG/M metagenome (IMG submission 44794) | reverse complement strand
GTAAAATTATGCCAATCGTCTTCAATTTCAGGGCCTTCGCTTACATTAAACCCAATACGGGAAAAGATGTCAATAATCTGGTTTTTTACCAAAGATATAGGATGACGAGCGCCAATTTCTATAGGTTCGCCTTGGCGTGATAAATCTCCGAAAACACCTTTATCGTCTTCTTTGTTCTCAAGTTCTTTTTTTAAAGAAGCAACTTTATCTTCAGCNGTTTTCTTTAACTTATTTACAATCTGCCCGAAGTCTTTTTTCTGGTCGTTTGCTACATTTTTAAACTCCGCGAAAAAATCGTTTAGCAATCCNTTTTTACCTAGATATTTTATTCTAAATGCTTCAACATCTTCTTTAGATTGTGTCGTATATGCTTCAGCTTCGGCAATAAGTTCTTTAATCTTATCAATCATATTATCACTTCAAAATGATTGCAAATTTAACAAATCTTATTCTATAAATTCGGTTTCGAGAAAATAGTTTACAATNGCTTCTTTCATTAAAACGCTTTGCTCTCCTGCTTTTAAATGTGGTAGTTCNNCTATGGTTTTATAATGTGGCCAACCTTGTTCGTCAAAATAATCGAATTCATAATAACCATAAGGCTCTAATAACTTGCAAACAGCAATATGGATTAAGTTTATTTTATCGTCTTTTTTATAGTCTCTGTGTAACTGTCCCAATTCCTGAACTCCTATTAAATATATAATCGCATCTAAATCCAAAGTGTCTCCATCGGCAAACTGAGTAGATAGTTTTTCTACTACATTATTCCATCTTTGCTTTAATTGTTCGTCTCTTGACATACTTTTTAGGTTTCGAATACGTTAGTTCACAAAGTGACAAAGTTAATTTATATTTGCTAAAATTATTATAAACATGAATGTTTTAGATATTGCTTTAGGAGCATTAATCTTGTTTGGTCTTGTTCGTGGCTTAATGAAAGGTTTTTTTGTAGAAATCGCTTCGATTGTTGCATTAATTGTCGGAATTAATGGAGCTATCTATTTTAGTGATTTTGTTGCCGAATTTTTAGAAAGCCGTGTAAAATGGGACGAACAATATATAAATATTTCCGCTTTTGCCATTACATTTATAATTATCGTAATTGCGATTGCCATGGCTGGAAGAGCATTAACCAAACTTGCAGATTTTGCCTCTCTCGGTATTTTAAACAAACTTCTTGGTGGTATTTTTGGCGCTCTAAAAGTCGGATTAATATTAAGTGTTGTATTAATCGTTTTCAACAAGATGAATAGTACAATTCCTTTAGTTGAAGAACATGAGATAAAAAATTCTATCCTTTATATTCCGGTAAAATCTATTGCTCCTCTTATTTTTCCTAGTATAATCAATGAAGAAGAAACTGACAAGTAATTTGTTAACTCTCGTAAATTTCTTTGAGTTCATTATTATTATTAGCAGTGACGTTTAAATCTTTAATCAATCCTGTGCTTAAGCCATAAACCCAACCGTATAATGATACCTTTTTATCAGTTCTCCATGCTTTTTGAACAATAGATGTTTTGGCTAAATGGTAAACTTGTTCAGTTACGTTTAACTCTACAAACCTATCAAAACGTTCCTGTTTTGTGACAATGGCTTCTAATTCATCAAAATGAAATCGATATACATCCTTAATGTGCCTGATCCAATTATCGGTTAAATTGTTCTTGCCTGGTTCCATTGCTGCTTTAACTCCACCACAACCATAATGTCCACAAACAATAATATGTTCTATTTTTAGCGTGTTTACCGCATAATCTAAAACGCTTAACATATTCATATCTGTATGGACCACCATATTGGCAATATTACGATGCACAAAGACTTCTCCAGGTAAAGTTCCTGTAATTTCATTTGCCGGAACTCTGCTGTCTGCACAACCAATCCAAAGTAAAGGAGGATTATGATTTTCTGAAAGGGTTTTGAAAAACTCAGGGTCTTGAGATAATTTGTTTTGAACCCATTTTTTATTATTCTCAATTAATTTTTTATAAAAATCTGCCATCAATAGAATAGTAAGTTATACAACGCAAATATAGAAAAACCTTTCCAAAAAAGATATAAGACCGCTTCGCTGAAAGACAAAAGACAAAAGACTTGTTTCTGTTAGCTTTTAATCTGTCTAATACATATTAAAAAAATAAAATTTAAAAGATTCCTACCTTGTTCCACAGCTAAAGCTTCAGTGACACGCAGACGTATGAATGGCAATAATGAAAAGCAACTCTCTAAAATAAAAACTCTTGAATTAGCTGATTTTAGCACTCTAAACAAAGATTTGGATTTTTACTCGGATATCACCTGAAACCAATTATAATTCCTTAATATCTTGAGAAGGAATCCATCCAGATTTTCCGTCAGTTAATTTAATTTTAGTCCAATTTTCGTTATAGATTTCTAATATTTGAACTTTAGTGCCTTCGTGAAGTTTAAAAGCTATCCCGCTTCTTAAATTAGGTTCGCTTTTTATTTCGCTTTCTTGGGCAAAAACTATTGCAGGATTATCATTTTGTTCGTATTTATATTTTTGAAATGCAAATATTAGCGTCACTAAAACTAAAACCAAAGACAGATTACTGCTTAAAAAAGCCAATCGTTTTCTGTTCGTAGAATACGAAAAATAATATGCCAAGAATAAGACCACAAATAGCACAACAAAAACAACAGAAAGTATTGCCCAAATATCGTAGCTAAACTTATTTACAATGTTTCTAATTATTTTAGAAAANCCCATTTCTGGTATAACTTCAATAGCATCAATAGTCATGTTTTGAGCAAAGGACAAGTTGTTTTTTATGTCGTTATCGTTTGGTGTTAACTGCAATGCTTTTTCATAATAATATACGCTTGGAGCTATTCTGTTCATTTTATAATACGCATTTGCTATATTAAAATACAGTTCGGCCGAATGGTTTTCAGAATCTAAGATACGTTCATAAGTAGTTATGGCTTCTTGAAATTTCCCTTCATTATATAGACTATTCCCTTGATCAAACAATGTTTTGTTTTGAGCCAATGAAAGCGTACTTATTAATATTATTGCAATGTAAAATATATGTTTCATGCAATTGTTTACTCAATTCTAAATTTAATTCGTTTCAAAAGATTCCTGCCTTGCTCCTCCGCTAAAGCTTCGGCGACACGTGGACGCAGGAATAACTTATTTTATTTGTTTGTCAATTGTTGTAATAACTCTTGCTGCCTTGTCATAATCTTGTTGCATTTCTACATTGGTAAATGGCGTATATCTTGCCAATTCACAACTCTGTAGTACATTATTAAATTCAACAATAATGGCTTCGTCAACCTTCTTTACTTTTAACAGTTCTTGTATTTTATCTTTACTAAATTCGCTCGTTTCAATTTTTAACTTTGCTTTTAAATAATTATGAAGCGCTCTTTCCAAAGCATTGTAAAACGATTCTTTGTTCCCTAAAGTTTTCTTCGCTTCACTTAAATATTTTCGTGCTAATTTATTCGCTTTTCTAAATTTCATCCCAACAATATCTCTGTCTCGTTCACCTTTTTTCTTTCTAATAAAAATAGCAATAGGAATCGCTAAAAAAGGCATTAATAAAACAGCCCAAAATAGTTTCGTTTTAAAAAAGTGTTTGGTATTTATTAAAACTAAATTTGGTTTGGTTTTAAATGATGAAAATTGCTCGCTAGCTATAATTTGCCTTTTATTAGTATTAGAAATTGCACTATTAATAGCATTTAAATTACTCTTGGTTGGACCTTCGGTTACGTTTATAATCAATTCTCTTGATGATATCGTTTTATAGCGTTCCGTTTTTAAATCGAAATATGAAAATGCTATACTTGGTATTGGATAATTGCCTTGAAACGAAGGAACGATTGTATAAGAATCTGATATTTTGCCTTGCATTCCATTTAAGTTTGTACTTACCTTTTCGGTATGTTCCGGTTCGTAAACTTCTAATGAACTAGGTAACGTTAATACAGGTAGTTTAAATAATTTTAGGTTTCCTTTCCCGGAGACTTCTATTTTAGCTTGTAATGCTTCGGTTGCTTTTAATTCGTTTTTTGTTGTGCTAACTTTAAAACTAAAATCGCCAACTGCTCCTGTAAAATTATCTGGTTTTCCATTTTCCGGTAATGGCTTTACAGTTATTGTTCTGCTTAGTGTTGCAATCGTTTTATGTACAGTTTGCATAACCCGACCTCCAAAAATATCACGCCTATTGGTTGGGACATCTACAGAAATACTTAACGATAATGGTTCTAATTCCAATTTATCAGTTTTTTGTGGGTATAACACCATTTTACGTACAACAACGTAATGGTAATCTTCTCCTTTATAAGAGCCATTTTGCAATTTTAATTCTTTTACAGCAATATTTTGACTCCAAAAATTATTATATCTTGGATTATCAATTTCCCTCAAATTGCTCAACNTAACATTTGGCGAGACATACANCTTATATACTACAGTTATGGCTTCGTTTAAATACGGGTTGGTTTTAGATATTTCAGTAACTAAATGGATGTTTTCTGAAACAACATAATTTGGGTCGTTAGGATTTGTAGGTTTATCTACTGCAGCTGTAACTTCAATTTTAACTGGTAATGTTTTATAGGTTTCTCCTTCAATTTCTATCGTGGCTTGTGTAACGGTAAATTTACCTCTCTTTTTAGGTGTTAAAAAATAACTATATGTTTTTGTATATGACTTTTTGCCATTTAGCCAAGACGTTCTAATAGATTGATTGGGCCCAATAACAGTAAAATTTTCAAAATTAGGTGGATTAAAATTATCGCCATCTTTATTCATCACAAAATCAATTCGAAGACGTTCGTTTATTCCAAGTTTCTTTTTACTTAATTTAGCTTCAAAAGTGACTTGAGCAGAAACGATACTTATTCCGAGTATAATAAATAATAATATATGTTTTATGAATGTCATTTGTTGAATTATGATTTACAAATTACGATTTACGAATATTTGAACTCTGAAACCGTAACTCATAAATCAAAAATTGATTTACCAATCCTTTTCCGTTTTTACTTTTACTCCTTTAACCTTTTTGGCATTTATTTTATCTTGAACTTTCTTTTCCTGATTATTCATCGCCTCTAATAAGTTCTTAACTTGTTGAGGAGATAATTTAGGTTGTTGTCGTTGTTTTTTCTTTTCTTTTTTAGGACTTTCTTTATCGTTATCTCCCTTTTCATCTTTTGGCTTGCCATCTTTATCGTCTTTATCATCACCATCTTTCTTATCTTCTTTATAATCGCCTTTGTCCTTGTTTTCATCTTCCTTATCCTCTCCATCTTTTTTATCTTCATCCTCTTTATCGTCATCTCCTCCTCCTTGCTGTTTTGCACATTCTTTTGCTAAAGCAAGATTGTATCTTGTTTGGTCGTCTGTCGGGTCATTCCGCAAGGCATTTTTAAAAGCCTCTACAGCTTCTTTACATTGTTTCTGTTGCATTAATGCATTGCCTATATTGTGAAATACCTGATGCTTATCAGTTTTGTTCGTTGCTGATTTTGCAGATTCTAAATGCCTTAATAATGCTTCGCTATAATAACCTGATTTATAATACGCATTCCCTAAATTATAAGCGCCTGAGATGTTGCTTGGCTTTTCTGAAATTGCTTTTCTATATTCTTTTTCTGCAGCAACAAAATCTTTATCTACTAATTTGTTCCCGTCGTAAACATAATCGTTAGATTTTTGCAATGCTTTGTCTATCTCTTGTGCAAAAGAAACGCTTGAAATTAAGGTTATTATGATTACTAATAGTTGCTTCATTATAAATGGCAAGATATAAAATTCAGTATTTTTGTTCGTTAAAGAATTTATAAAAATTGCTTTTTAATTGATGATGGTTCCGTCTGCGTGGGAACTAGAGATTCTCATTAAATAAATTTAAACGATTTAGCCATGCTGTTTTGCGTTCTAATAAAAATATGTCTAAAAATAAAAAGAAAAGACCGAGGGCAAGAAACCATTGAAATTGATCTTTAAATTCGGCAAACTGCTTGGCCTCAAATTCTTTTTTATCCATTTTATTTAAAATATCTCTGATTTCTTCGACAACTTGTTTTGTGTTTGACCCATTGATGTAAACTCCATTAGCTTTTGCAGCGATATCTTTTAAAGTTTCTTCATTTAATCTGGTAATAACCGTTTCGCCTTGACTGTCTTTTTTATAATTAAGCACAATGCCGTTTCGCTTTATTGGTATTGGACCTCCATTAATAGTTCCAACACCAATGGTAAAAATCCGAATTCCTTCATAGCTCGCTTCTTCTGCAACGTCTGATGCAATATTACTATGATCTTCTCCGTCAGAAATAATTATAAGCACACGATTTGTTTGCTCATCATCATCATAATAGGTTCTTGCCAACTGTATAGCCTGGTCAATTGCTGTGCCTTGTGAAGAGAGCATATCAGTATTCATGCTATGTAAAAACATTTTAGCAGCAGCATAATCTGTAGTAATTGGTAATTGCGGAAATGCTTTTGCTGCATAAGCAATAATGCCTATTCTATCACTTGCCAGATTATTTATGATTTGAGTTACTAATTGCTTAGCTTTTTCCAATCGGTTTGGCGCAATATCTTCTGCCAGCATACTTTTAGAAACATCGATAGCAAATACAATATCCACGCCTTCACGTTTCACTGTTTCTAATTTTGTGCCAATTTTAGGATTAACCAATGCTATTATTAAACACATAAATGCTAAACACAATACAAAAAGTTTTAATATTGGTTTGAATAAGGATTTGGTTGGGCTTAATTTTTTAAGCATTTGCTTACTTATAAATTTATTTTGAACATAGCGTTTCCACAATTGTAGTATTATAAAGAATACTATAATTATTGGAATAATTAGCAGTAACCAAAACCATATTTTTTCTTCTAATTGCATATAGATACTAATTTCACGAATTCACACCAACTTATATTTATAATTGTTTCTCATTTCACACAAAGCTTCTAAATATTGTGAATCTCAATAACAATTCTAACAGTAAAAAAAAACCAGCAAGGAAAACTAATGGACGAAATTTTTCTTCGTAATTATAGAATTTAAATTCTTCGACATCTGTTTTTTCTAATTTATTTATTTCTTTATATATTTCTTTTAGTTTTTTATTGTCTGTTGCTCTAAAATATTTTCCTCCTGTAACTTCTGCTATTTCTTTTAATAGCTCTTCATCAATTTCTACCTTTAATCTTCTATATTCAAAACCACCATTTCGGTTTATAGCAAATGGTGATAATGCCATTCCATTGGTTCCTATTCCAATTGTATAGGTTTTAATACCATATTCAACAGCAAGTTCACTGGCGGTATTTGGGTCTATAAACCCTGTATTATTTACACCATCTGTTAATAGTATAATTACTTTACTTTTTGCTTTACTGTCTTTTATGCGGTTTACAGCTGTAGCTAAACCCATGCCAATAGCTGTGCCTCCTTCAATTATTGTATTGTATTTTATCTCTTTTAACGCTCTTAACACAATAGCTTTATCGCTTGTTATTGGCGTTTTGGTATAACTCTCTCCTGCGTATTCTACGAGTCCTATTCTATCGTTTGGTCGTCCGTTAATAAATTCGGCTGCAACTTTTTTTAGTGCTTCTAAACGGTTGGGCTTTAGGTCTTTTGCCAACATACTTGCCGAAACATCTATAGCCATAACAATATCAATTCCTCGAGTGGTTTTTGTTTTGGTTGAAACATCTACTGTTTGTGGTCGTGCCAATGCTGTAATAATGAGTACTAATGCAAATAATCGAAAAACAAACATGAGGTGTTTTAATTTAGGAAGCCAAGAATTACCAACTTTAAAACCTTTAGTGCTTGATATTTTGAATGTTGCTGTTTGGTTTTTATGTTTTAAAACATACCATAGAATCGCCAATGGAATACATAACAGTAGCCAAAACATTTGTTTGCTAATAAATTCTATGCCTTCAAACATTTATTCGTCTTCTTTAAGTTTAATTAATTCTATTGAATTTAATATCCGTTCTACTATTTGGTCCGCATACACATCATTGCCTTTCCAGGTAATCATTACAGTTTGTAAAATATTTTCGGACGTGAAACCTAATAACATATAATTCCCATTTAGAAATTTCTCTGCGATTGGAAAACTTGCTGTTCCAAAGGTCTTTAACCCTGAAGCTCCATTTGGTGTTGTAAATTTTTCTTGCTTAACAATTATATTTTCTACGCCTTTACTTTCTAATGTTTTTATACTGTTTTCTGCAATTTGCACTAAGTCAATTTTGTTTTCTTCTTCGCCTTCTTTTTTACCTTGTTCTTGATTATTATATTTAGTTGTCCCAACAACAATATCGATATTAGAAATTAAATTGCCACCATAAGCAAACATTGTTACTTCAACTTTATCTTTTAATTCGTCTGGTAATTCTACAGAAATACGCCTGAGAACTTTTGGTGTTGTTACTGTTATTCCTGGCGCGCCATATTCACTTGTTATCCAACTTTTAATTTCTAATAGCTCTTTGCTTTCGTGACCAATAATAGTGTCTTTTACATACTCAAAACCATATTTTACTATAAAACCAGCAATTGTTGTCATAAAAAGAAATACAGCAACAATTATTGTTATTATAATTTTTCTTCTCTTTTTTTTACGTTCCTGCTCTTCTTTATATTTTTGATTCAGCAATTTTTCTTCTTCAGTTGGTTCTGGGAGTGATTCTTTAACATGGTCAATCTCTAAATCTATTGTTTTTCTATCTAATTCAGCAAGCGCAATATCTGGTTTGGATTTTGCAAATTTTACCAAGTCAGCTCGTTTTAAAATATTTTCGATAGTTTTTATATCCTCCTTACTCAAATCTATTTGCTGCCCATCTTTTAAAAGATGTAACCTACTTATCAGCTCTTCGGTTGTACTTTCAAGAGCATGGTCGTACACTTTTTCGTCAAGATATTTTCTTATAATATCTGTTAATTCTGAATAGTATTCCTTTATTTCTTCATTTTTTAAATAGTCGGATTTGTCTAACTCCTGCAATGCTATTTTGGCACGTTCATATGGTGGAAGCAAGGCAACTTTTTCTTCTTTAGTTAATGGTTTTTCTCTCCATACAAACCAGTATAATAAACCAGAAATAACTGCTAATACCAACACTATATAGAATGCGTATATCCACCAATTACTTGGGCTTTTGCTTACTTCTATAATTGGTTTAATATCAAATAATCCTTGTTTGGTGGTATCTACAACAATGTTATTAACCTCAACTTTTAAAGAATCTGTAAATATTGTTTTATCTCCAATAATTATTTTTTGTCTTGGAATAAAATAAACTCCAGAATCAAACTGTGTTAAACCATATTTTTTAATCAGCCTAAATTTTACATCGTGTTTTGTTGTATCAATTGGATAGGATTCTATCATTTCTAAAGGTAGAAATGTTTGCCCTTCAGGAAAAACAACAAATTGTGTTGAATCGGTTTCAATTTGAATTTTATAGGTAATCTGTTCTCCAATTTTTATAGCAGTTGAATCTATTGAAGACGTGACTTGCGAAAAAGAGAAAAAAGAGAAAAGAGAAAAGAGAAAAGAGAAAATGAGAGAAGACCGAAGACCGAAGACCGAAGATTGTTTCGCTTCTTTATTAAAATTCTTATATCTAAAATCGTAAATCTTCATTCTTAAATCTAAAAAATCGTTTTTATCCTCTTCGTTTAAAATATCCTAATAATTTTTTTACATAGCTTTCATCAACACGACAGTTAATGATACCTGCTCCAGATTTTGTAAAACTATCTTTATAATAATCTACTTTGTCTTGATAAAACTTGCTATAATTAAGTCTTACTTTTTTAGAAGACGTATTTACCAATAACAGCTCTCCCGTTTCTTCATCTTGCATTTGCACCATACCAAGATTAGGAATAGCTTCTTCGCCTTTGTCGTACACTCTAATTCCTGTAACGTCATGCTTTTTTGAAACAATTTTAAGCGTTTGTTTGTAGTCGTCTGTTATAAAATCGGAAAGCACAAAAACAATGGCTTTTTTGGTCATCACGTTCGATAAAAACTTTAACGCTTCAGCAACATTGGTTTGTTTGCTTTTTGGTTTAAACTCTATCAATTCACGAATAATACGAAGTACATGTGTACGTCCTTTTTTTGGCGGAATATAAAGTTCTATCGCATCTGAAAATAAGATTAATCCTATTTTGTCATTATTTTGAGTTGCCGAAAAGGCAAGTGTGGCAGCAATTTCGGTTACAATTTCATTTTTAAATTGTTTTTCTGTCCCGAAGAATTCCGAACCAGAAACATCTACCATAAGCATCATGGTTAATTCTCGTTCTTCTTCAAAAACTTTTATAAAAGGTTCTTGATAACGAGCAGTAACATTCCAATCGATATTTCGCACATCGTCACCATATTGATACTGACGCACTTCACTAAAAGTCATACCACGCCCTTTGAAGGTGGAATGGTATTCGCCACCAAAAAAATGATCGGACAAACGACGTGTCTTAATCTCTATTTTGCGTACTTTTTTTAGTAATTCTTTGGTATCCATCTTATCAGAAAACAGTGTTCAGTATTCAGTTTGCAGTAAAAGTATTCAATTAAAAATCAGCAAAATACTGCCAACTGAATACTGAACACTGAATACTTATTAAGGTACTTCTATCTCGTTTACAATTTTGTTGATAATATCTTCTGACGTGACATTTTCGGCTTCAGCTTCGTAAGTGAGTCCTATTCTATGACGCAAAACATCGTGAACTAATGCGCGAACATCTTCAGGAATTACGTAGCCGCGTCGTTTAATAAATGCGTAACATTTAGCTGCCATGGCGAGATTAATACTTCCACGAGGTGAAGCTCCAAACGATATTAATGGTTTTAAATCGGCAAGTTTGTATTTTTCAGGATAACGAGTTGCGAAAATAATATCGAGAATATATTTTTCTATTTTCTCGTCCATATACACTTCCCGAACAGCTTTTTGTGCATTTAATATTTGCTTTATTGACACCACAGGATTTACTTTCTCAAATCCTCCTTTTAAATTAGCGCGAACAATTTGTTGCTCATCGTCCATTTTTGGATAATCAATAACTGTTTTTAGCATAAAACGGTCTATTTGTGCTTCTGGCAAAGGATAAGTTCCTTCTTGTTCTATTGGGTTTTGTGTTGCCATAACCAAAAATGGTTTATCAAGTATAAAAGTTTCATCGCCAATCGTGACTTGTTTTTCTTGCATTGCTTCTAACAATGCCGACTGTACTTTTGCAGGTGCTCTGTTTATCTCATCTGCAAGAACAAAGTTTGCAAAAATTGGTCCTTTTTTAATGGAGAAATCGCCTTTCTTCATGTTGTAAATTAAAGTTCCTGTTATATCTGCAGGTAATAAATCTGGTGTGAACTGTATTCTACTAAAACTTCCATCTACAGCTTTAGCAAGTGTGGTTATTGCGAGCGTTTTGGCAAGTCCCGGGACACCTTCAAGTAAAATATGTCCTTGCCCAAGTAGCCCAATTAGTAAGCGTTCTATCATGTGCTTTTGACCAACAATTACTTTGTTTATTTCCAGTGCCAGTAAATCAACAAAAGCACTTTCTTTTTCAATTTTTTCGTTGATTTTTTTAATATCAACAGTATGTGTTTCTTCTATCATTTTATAATTTTTATAGCACGAATATAACATCCTTATTTGAGCATTGCAAATTGTTAAAATATTCTATGCAATGCTGTTAACATTTGGTTAAAAAAAAGCGCAGTATCAATTATACTACGCTTTAGTAAATATTTTGTAAATTTTATCGCTACTCCAAAGTAATCTCTCCTAAATCTGTTACTGTATCTTGTGTTACTTCAACATCTGATTCCTCTTTAACAGCCAGTCCAGAACCATCAGCTGGTGTTAAAGTTACAGTATAAATCCAAATTGGGATGTTTTCTAAAAGAAAAACCCTATTTTCATCAATATTTACAGATACTGTGTCGCCGCCAACCATAACAGAAGCTGTTACAACAACACCTACATTTGTGATTGTTCCTGTTATTGAGCCTATTTTTGGTTCTAAATCAATGATCCCAATATCTGTAATTACACCATTTACAACTACGACATTTTCTACAATAGTTTCAATATAATCAGAATTAGAATCTGGAGTAAGAACTACAGTATAAGTTCCAGCTGGAACACCATTTAATACAAAAACTCCATTATCGTCTGTATCCGCAGAGATTTCTCCTCCATCAACCGTTACAGATGCTAAAACTTGAATGTCGGAAAGATTTACAGTGCCTTGAATTTTACCTGATGCATAAAGTTTACTCGCTCTAATGACTGGTTTAAGAATAATATTTCCTGAATTTCCTGCAACAACTATAGACTTATGTACATCAAAATCTAATAAAATATTATAGGTAAATCCTGGTTCTAATTAATGGTTCATTTTAAGTTTTAATCCTGATTGTTGTGCGCTTTGTGTTTTTAATGGAATAGGTTCTTCTTCTCCTTCAATAACTATAGTATTTTCTTCTCCTAAAACTAAACGAATTTGGTTTAACATTCCTGAAGGCAATTCAAAATCATCAACTAATAAAATGCTTTCTCCACCAGTAAGTTCTAACAAATCAACTATTTGATCTATATCAGCAATACTTTGCCAACCATTTTCGTCATCACCTTCATCATTATTTTTAATCATAATGTCAATAATATGTACAAGAACCTTCTCGTAATCTCCTGGTCCATCTGAAAGTCTAATTGAAATTCTAGAAGTGTTTTCGGAATTTGAATCTGACGATGAATCAGAGTCATTGCAACTAAAAACAAATATTAGTAAAAGGGAAGATAGAATTAATTTAAAGTTTTTTAAGGCTTTCATAAAAAATGTTTATATACATTAATAACTTCAATAAGGATTACTTATTATATTAATTTAATTCAATAATTCCTGTTTCGGTAATATTTCCAATGGATACGTCAATATTATTTATTATCATTTCTGAAAATGCAGATGTTGGATCTGGTGTAATTTGAATAGAATAATTTCCTGCTGGAATTCCTTTTAATGCAAAATTACCATCTTTATCTGTATAAGTTGCAATGTTTTCCGAATCAGAAACCAATGAAATTTGTGTTTGAATATTAGGAACAGAAATTTTACCATATATACTTCCAGATAAAACTTCTAAAGTCGATCTAATTTCTGGTTTTAAAATAATATAATCAGGTGTTGGTGTTTTAACAATAGACTGTTCTACATCAAAATCTAACAAAAAGGTATAATCTTTATTCGGTTCTAATAATTGATCTACTCTTATTTCTAATCCAGATTGAAGTGTATTAGGTGTAAATAAAGGGAGTGTTTCCCCATTTATTACAATAGAATTATTATCTCCAAGCACTAGTCTGATTTCATAAACTATTCCTGTCGGAACTTTTAAATTATCTACAAGAAGTGCTTCAACACCTCCTGTTAAGTCTAATAAATCATAAATGCCTGCTTTAGCATTTAAGCTATACCAACAATTAGGTGCAGTTTTATCATTTATTACTAATAGAAGAACATCGACAATTTCTACATAAACTTTTTCATAATCTCCGGGAGCATCAAAGAGTTTTACAGATATATTAGCTTTTTCTATATCAAAGGAAGTATTTTCCTCACTACAACTTGTAAAAGATACTACAAACAGTAGTATTAATACAATTTTAAATAGGTTTAACTTGTTCATAATCAAGGGGAATTTAATTATTACAAAGACAATGATACGATATTGGACAAGTTTTAAGTATTTTTATATATGAATTACAGAAAAACGCTGACTAACTGTTAAGATGTGTAAAAATCATAGCTGAAATAACAATTTTATACTAATAGAGTTTTAAACTAAACCCATGAGATTCTTGTCTGCGCAGGAATGACAAAAATGATTAACAAACGTCTTTTAATAAAAAATCTACTGGCTCACAATGATGAGAACAGTTTCTATGATAAAAAACGAAAAATTGATATTAGCCAAAAAGAAGGTAAAGCAAAATTTTTAAAACACATTTGTGCGCTTTCCAATAGTAATCCCGAAAATAATTCTTATATCGTTATTGGTGTAGAAGACGAAGACAATACAATTGTTGGTGTAGATTTTTTTGACGACAGTAAAATTCAGAATCTTATTAATGCATATTTAGCAAATCCACCAATTGTACAATATGAAAACATTCCGTTTCCTCATTTGACCGATAATAAAGTTGTGGGTTTAGTTACCATNAGAGCCATAAATGAAATTACTTCATTACGAAGAAACATCTGNAAATATTATGGCGGCTCGGTATTTTTTAGAGATGGAAGTATGAGTATGCCTAAAGTATTTGACATTGAACTAAAAGATGCTAATTCTGAAATTGTTTCGGCAATAGAGAATCATGCACAAAACAATATTGAACTCACACTTGATGGTGTTTTCGATTTCATGAAAATGCGTAAAGACTACAACCCGCAATACAAAGTGTTTAAAGAATATTTTGTAGTGTGCTGGGCAGGACAAAAAAAAGTTGTTAAAGACAAAACCTTTTTCTCGAGAGTAGATATTGAACTCGTAAACGAACAAGTAAGATTGTTTTATTCTGCTTTAGACGAAGTGTCTATCACTTTTGATGAAAATACATTTAAAATAATTGAATATGTAAATCTCGGACTTCAAAATTCAAACAAATATTATCCATTAGAAGAAACCATCATTAGTTTTGAAGATAATGTAACCTATACTATCGAAACTACACTTTTGTTTAATCCTCCTCAATATGATAAAAAAGTATTGCACCACATTTATAATTCAAACAATGCAATTTTAGAAAAGCTGAAAAAAGGAAGCTCCTTAAATAAAAATGAAGCACAAGACTTACGAAACCTCCCTGCCACGTATTTAATTTGTTATCTCAACTCTTTTCAGGATGCAATAGATAAATTGCATGAANCAAAACCTTTTTTAAAGACTTATAGTGACGATGTTTTTGAACTTTATAAAGAATCTANCCGAATATTAAGAAAAGTAAAATACAGTTGATTTTGAATTCTATTTGCAATAAACTACCAATTATATAGTATTTTCTACCAACTATATNTTTCTTGTAGCAAAAAGAAATTATTTAATTTACTTTTACAGTGCTATTAATCAATGATAAAAAATTTTACTAATTCTGGTTTATTCTGGAAGGGTGTAAGATTTTTTTTATTTATACTAAAACTTTATTACAAATCGAACTTAATTCCTTGCGCTAAAGGTAAATCCGTAGTATAATTAATAGTATTGGTTTGACGTCTCATATATACTTTCCAGGCATCACTTCCAGATTCACGACCTCCTCCTGTTTCTTTTTCGCCACCAAAAGCACCTCCAATTTCAGCTCCTGAAGTTCCTATATTTACATTTGCAATGCCACAATCGGAGCCTTCAACAGACAAGAAACGTTCTGCTTCTCGTAAATTGTTGGTCATAATTGCGGAACTTAATCCTTGAACAACTCCGTTTTGAATAGTGATAGCATTTTCAACATCACCAGAATATTTCAATAAATATAAAACTGGTGCAAATGTTTCGTGTTGTACAATTTTAAAGTGAGCTTCAGCTTCAGCAATTGCTGGTTTTACATAACAACCGCTTTCATATCCTTCACCTGAAAGTACAGCTCCTTCAACTACAATNGTTCCGCCTTCTTCAACAACTTTTGTTAATGCATCTTCATACATTTTAACAGCATCTGTATCAATTAATGGNCCAACATGGTTGTTTTCGTCTAGTGGATTTCCAATACGTAATTGACCATAAGCTTTTACTACTGCATCTTTTACTTTATCATAAATATCTTCATGAATAATTAAACGACGTGTTGATGTGCAGCGTTGTCCTGCTGTTCCAACTGCGCCAAAAACTGCGCCAATGACTGTCATTTTTATGCCAGCATCAGGCGTAACTATAATTGCATTGTTACCACCTAATTCAAGAAGTGATCTTCCTAAACGTTTTGCCACAGATTGTGCAACGATTTTCCCCATTCTAATAGAACCTGTAGCTGATATTAAAGGCACGCGATAATCATTTGTCAACATTTCGCCAACACGATAGTCGCCATTAATTAGGTTGCTAATTCCTTCAGGTAAATTGTTTTCTGCAAAAACTTCGGCTGCAATATTCTGACAAGCAACGCCACACATTGGTGCTTTTTCGCTTGGTTTCCAAACACAAACATCGCCACAAATCCAAGCCAAAGCTGTGTTCCAAGCCCAAACTGCTACCGGAAAATTAAATGCTGAAATAATACCAACCACACCAAGCGGATGATACTGTTCGTACATTCTATGTCCTGGACGTTCGCTGTGCATAGTTAATCCATGTAACTGACGAGATAATCCCACTGCAAAATCACAGATGTCTATCATTTCCTGAACTTCGCCCAAACCTTCCTGATAGCTTTTTCCCATTTCATAAGAAACCAACTTTCCTAAAGCTTCTTTTTTCTCACGTAGCTTTTCTCCAAACTGACGTACAATTTCACCACGTTGAGGTGCTGGTATTATTCTCCAAATTTTAAATGCAGAAATAGCAGCATCCATCATTCTTTCATAATCCTCTTTGGTAGTGGTTTTTACTTTTCCAATTAATTGTCCATCAACTGGCGAATAGGATTTTATAAGTTCTCCGTTAGAAAAATTATTTGAGCCTGTCGAAGTCCCTTCGTTTATAGCTTTTACACCTAACTGTTGTAGTGCTTCTTGTATTCCAAAATCGGTTGCAACTGCTTGCATATATAATTGTGTTTTATTGATTATATTTATGTTGCGAAGATACTAATTTTTAGATTTTAGTATACATAATTAATGTCTAAAGTATTATCTTTAAGCACACAATTCTTAAATTCATTATGTAATGAAAAAAATTCTTTATTTATGCTCCTTTTTACTAACTTTTTCATCGTGTATTAATACTGAAACTAAAGTAAAGACAGCTTCAGAATCAATGCCTTCAAAAGCAGAATTTGCAATTATCATTCACGGAGGTGCTGGAACCATCTTGAAAAAAAACATGACTCTAGAAAAAGAAACAGCTTACAAAACAAAGCTTGAAGAAGCAATTCGGGTTGGTTATACAATTCTTAAAAATGGAGGAAGCAGTTTAGATGCTGTTCAAAAAACCATCAATGTATTAGAAGATTCTCCGCTTTTTAATGCTGGAAAAGGTGCGGTTTTCACCAATGCAGGAACTAATGAACATGATACTTCAATTATGGATGGTAAAACATTAAATGCTGGAGCTTCGGCAGGAACAACAACGGTTAAAAATCCTATAAACTTGGCGAGAGCTGTTATGGAAAATTCTCCTCATGTGATGTTATCAGGAAAAGGTGCTGAAACTTTTGCCGAAGAACAAGGCTTACAAATTGTGGATCCAAGTTATTTTTATACAGAAAGTAGGTTTAACTCCTTACAACGTATAAAAGAAAAAGAAAGCGCAAAGCAAAAACTTGATACTAAAGCTGCGTTTTACGATCCAGATATTAAAGACTCCAAATTCGGTACAGTTGGTTGTGCTGCCCTCGACAAAAATGGAAACCTTGCAGCAGGAACTTCAACAGGAGGAATGACCAACAAACGTTGGGGGCGAATTGGCGATTCGCCTATAATTGGAGCAGGAACTTATGCAAATAATGCGACGTGTGCCGTTTCGAGTACAGGTTGGGGCGAATATTTTATTCGTGCAATGGTTGCTCACGATATTTCCGCTTTGATGGACTATAAAGGATTGACATTAAAAGAAGCTGCTCAAGAAGTTATTCAGAAAAAATTATCAGAACTAGGAGGTGACGGAGGCATTATAGCTGTTGACAAAAACGGAACTATGGTTGCTGAATTTAATACCGCTGGAATGTACAGAGCTACTATGAATGATAAAGGGGAATTGGAGGTTAAGATTTATAAGGAGTAACGCTATCTCTTTAACGTAAAATGTCCTTTAAATTCTTTGCCATCAATTTTAATAATATACCAATAGTCTGAAGTTGGTAATGGTTGGTTATTAAATGTTCCATCCCAAACAAAAGCTGTGTTTTTAGAAGCTTTTAAAAGTTTCCCATAACGGTCAAAAATAAACACTTCAGAAGAGCTGAAATACTCAATGCCTTTAAGGTTAAACGTTTCATTTTTATTGTCTCCATTTGGCGTGAAAAATCTGGGAATCACAAAATGCAAAATATCTTGAGTCACTATTCCACAGCCATTTAGTTCTTGAACATAAATGGTGTATAATCCTCCTTCAACAGCTAAAAAAACGTTGCTGGATTGGTATAATATTCCGTCTAAAGAATATTCAAAATCCCCAAAATTTAAAGTGGTTACAATAATAGAACTTCCTTCTGAATTTACACTTTCAATTATTGGTGTATCAATTTGGGTTAATGTAATTGTTTTAATGCTGGAACAACCTTCGCTATTTGTAACTTCAACCATATAGATTCCTATGGCATTTACTGTTATTTCTGAAGTAATTGCTCCTGTATTCCAAAGGTAATTCACATTATCTACTTCTGCTGATAAAGTAATCTCTTCGTTTTCACAAAAACTTAATTCTTCGTCAACTACTTGTGGAATTTCTATAAAATCTATTTGCATTGGTGTCCTTACAATGGATACGCAACTACCATTTATCGTTTCGGCTTCAGCATAATATGTGCCCGATACATCTGGAATAAAAGACGTACTGCCTGATAAAAGCAGATTCCCGCCAACTGCTTCGTCATACCAATTAACTGTTACGCCATTTGGAACAGTTACTGCAAATGCTTCGTTAGAATTTTCACATACAATAAGATTTCCATTACTTATTGGTGCATCTGGTATTGAAATAATACTAATTTCGAAAACTTCTGATAAAGCAATACATAACGGATTTGCTAAATTAATAGCGTCTTCTGCCACTTTAACTCTGTAAAAAATATTGCTAATTATCAATGGTGTAATATATGTTTGATTTGTTTCGCCTAAAATATCTGTCCAATTAATGCCATCTAAACTTTGTTGCCATTGATACACATGTGTGGTGTAAATTGAAAAATCCGGATTAGCGTCAAGTATTATTGAAAAAGGAATTTTATCTCCACAAATTGAAACACTTGAATTGTTAAGATTGTCTGTAATGGTAATGAAATCTCCACAGGTTTTAAACACAATATCGTCTATTGCAAGATCATTACCACAGCCACCAACACCATTATTTATCATTTTAAGAATTATAGATGTTTGGCTAGGCAAGGTTTGAAAAACCAAACCATATTTTTCCCAAATTGCTGTTGCACTTGCTTCAATATCTCCAGTATCTCCAGATGCCAATAAACTAGTATCTGAATTATCCCAAATTTCGAACCTCACGTTTATAGGAATCCCATTGCCACCACAACCTG